>Ga0190275_10003054_pt1 | contig 11913 bp, 11 predicted proteins | sample Popmic550T_FD_133745 | JGI IMG/M metagenome (GOLD analysis project Ga0190275, IMG submission 133745) | Populus adjacent soil microbial communities from riparian zone of Yellowstone River, Montana, USA - 550 T | ecosystem: Environmental > Terrestrial > Soil > Riparian zone > Trees stand | place... | reverse complement strand
CCTTCAGCCGGGCGGCGATCGCCAGGCCGGTCCCGGTGTTGCCGGAGGTCGGCTCGATGATCGTCCCGCCGGGCCGCAGGTGCCCGTCGCGCTCGGCGGCATCGATGAGGCGCACCGCGATGCGGTCCTTGATCGAGCCGCCGGGGTTGAAGACCTCGACCTTGGCGACGAGCTGCGGAGCGAGCCCGGAGCCGATGCGGCTCAGCCGGACGAGCGGCGTCTCGCCGATCGTGTCGAGGATGGAGTCGGCGATCTCCACCTTGCTGTCGGGAGTCGGCTGCGTCGGAGCGGACATGGCGCCACCTTAGCCCCCGCAGCGCGGGTGCGCGGCGGCTCAGGCGTCGGGCGCGCGGCCCTCGTCCTCGGCGGGCTTGTCCCCGTCGGTGTTGCCGTCGGCCGCGGCCGGGGTCATCGCCTCGGCGGCGACCGCCACGGGCTCCGGCGCCTTCTCCTCCGCCGGTGCGGGCTCTGCCTCGCCGACGAGCTCGGTGAGGCGCGACGCGACGCGGCGCACCTCGTCGAGCAGCGTGCGCCGCTCCTCGGTGACCGAGTCGAAGTCGGCCTGCAGCGAGCGCAGCCGCTCCTCGGCCTGCCGGTGCATGAGGTCGATCTCGTCGGTCGCCTGCCGGAAGCGGCCCTCCGCTTCGGCCCGCGCGCGGGCCACGATGCTCTCGGCCTCGTCCTTCGAGCCCGTGAGGATCTCGTCCGCCTGCTTCTGCGCGGCGCCGACGGTCTCGGAGGCCTCGGCGTCACCTCGGGCGGTCGTGTCGGCGGCCTTGCGCTCGGCGGCGCCGATGACGTCCTCCGCCTCGGCACGAGCGCGTCCGGTCGTCTCCTCGGCCTCCTCGCGCGCGCCGGTCGTGATCTCCTCCGCCGTCTCCCGCGCCCGCTGCAGGATGCCGGCGGTCTGCTCGCCGACGCGGTCGAGCGCGTGGCGGACGGCCGCGCGCGGGGAGCCGCTGACCTGCAGCTCGGCGATCAGCCCGTTGACGCGCTCGACGTAGGTGTCGACCGCGCGCCGGTCGTAGCCGCGCACCGAGGCGGGGAAGGTGGGATCGCGCAGCTCGGGCGGGAGCGGGTCGCGGACGTCGCGGGTGCCCTCCAGCGCGACACGGTGCTCGCCGTTGTCCGCGTGGGAAGGATCGTTCCCGGCCACGTGCCGAGTATGACCCACCGGCAGCCGTCGCGCGAGCGGTATGTATTCAAGCGGACGCGATCGGCCCACCGGTGAGGCACGGGAGTCAGCAGGCGCCGATCTGCGAGGACCAGTACGGCTCGGGCGGCAGCGTGTCCCACGGGTTGGGCAGGACGTCGTCGGTGACGTACATGTAGCCCGCGTTCTGGGTCTTGGAGCGGGCGCACACCTGCGCCATCGTCGTCGCGTCGCCGGCCGCGTGGACGAGGTTCACGAGCCGGCTCGCGGGCTGGGCCAGCGCCCACGGGGGCGCGGTCCAGCGCATGTAGCTCTCCGCCGTGCCCTCGAAGATGACGAGCTCGTCGGCGGCCGAGCCGTCGAGCTGCCAGCCGCTCGCGGCGTCGACGCCGGGGTTGCCCACGACGACGTGCGCGCCGGGCTTGGACTGCACGTGCCGGCGCAGCAGCTGGTAGTAGGCGAGCGTGGACGGCTCGTTGCTCATCTCGTCGACGAAGATGCCGTCGATCGACGGATAGAAGGCGTAGGAGGCGTCCACGTCGGCCATCACCTCGGCGAGCGGCCGCTGAGCGTAGGAGCTGTGCACGTAGGCGATCACGCGCTGGCCGCGCGCGTGGCAGTAGCCGATGACCTGCTGGTAGTCCGCGTTCGCCGCGATCCCGGGGCCGCTGCTGGGATTCATGATCGCCGTCGACGGGCCGGCGCTGACGTTCATCGCGTCACACATCCGGTACCAGCCGTTGCCCGCGTTCCACCAGTCGGGGTAGAGGTAGGCGGGCACCATCTGGTGCTGGTTGCTCGTGTCCCAGGTGCCCTGGGCGCGGGCGGGCGCGGCGCCGATCGCCGCAGCCGCGATCGCGGCGGCGAGGACCGCGAGCCACCGGTGGGCGACTCGCCCGTCGAGCCGTGGACGTCCTGGGCCGGCTGGCATGCCGTCTTCTCCGAGTCCGCTCCGGCCTCCGACAGCCGGAATCGGCGGGCAGCGTACTGCGTGTCCGCGCGGGGCCGGCGCGCCGTGCTCAGCAGGCGCTGACCTCGATCGTCCAGTAGCTCCCGGCGGGGAGGGTGTCCCAGGGGTTCGGCAGGACGTCGTCGGTGACGTACATGTAGCCCGCGTTCTGGTTCTTCGAGTACGCGCACACCTGCGCCATCGCCGAGGCGGACGTGGCGTAGACGAGGTGGGAGAAGCGGCTCGCGACCTTGCCGAACACCCACGCGGGCGGCCGCCAGCGCAGGTAGGCCGACGGGGTGCCCTCGAAGATCACGAGCTCGTCGGCGACCGGGGTGTCGAGCTGCCAGCCGGTCGAGGCCACCGCGCCGGGGTTGCCGACCACGTCGCGGACGCCGGGCTTGGAGCGGATGTACGTGTAGAGGTTGCGGTAGTAGGTCCGCCTCGACGAGTTGTTGCTCATCTCGTCGAGGAAGATGCCGTCGATGCCGGGGTAGTAGCGGTAATGGGCGTCGATGTCCGCCCGCACCGCGGCCGCCGAGCGGGAGCCGTAGGACGTGTGCACGTAGCCGATGACGCGCTGGCCGCGGGCGTGGCAGTAGTCGATGACGCGCCGGTAGTCGGGGTTGGCGCTCGTGCCGGGACCGCTGTCGGGGTTCATCACGGCGGTCGAGGCCCCGCCGCTCACGTTCATCGCGTCGCACATCCGGTACCAGCCGTTGCCCGCGTTCCACCAGTCGGGGTACAGGTAGGCCGGCACCAGCTGATGCTGGTTGGCCGTCGTCCACGCGGCCTGCGCGGCGGTCGCGGCGGTCGCGGCGAGGGCGACCGTCAGCGCCGCCGAGAACGCCAGGACCCTGCGCCGATGAGCCTGCATCGCGGCCTCCCCGTCCGTCCGGCGTGATGTTGGCCGCGACCGTGGTCGCGCCCCGGAACCGGGGTCAAGCGTGCGCCGGCGCGCGGTCCGTTTTTCAGCTGGTCTGCGCGCGGTCCGCCGCGTCTCGGCGCTCGGCGCGCGGGACCGCAGGCTCGGCCGCGACCGGCGGCGACTCGAAGTGCATGAGCACGACGGTCGAGTGCGACTCGTCCTGGTGGTCGGCGGCCTCGAGGCGCTCCTGGCTCTCGCGCTCGATCTTCGCGAGGCGCTCGAACACCCCGACGAGCTCGGCCGAGGCGTCCTTCCAGCCCTGGCCGTCGAGCGTCAGCGCCGTGCGGCTGAGATGCGCCTCGGTGCGGGTGAAGCCGCCCGTGGCCGCCGCCTCGTTGACCAGGCGCCCGATCGGCCCGAGGGCCGCCGAGACCATCGCGTGCTTGACGATGTCAGGGAGCTGAGCCCACTCGCGGTCGCCGATGTCCGGGCGCGCGGTCAGCTCGTAGTGGTGCTCGACAGAGCCGCGGCGCGGGGTCTCGCGCACGAGTCGGATGAGCCCGGAGGCCGCCAGCTGGCGGACGTGGTAGCTGACGTTCCCGAGCGGCAGGTCGAGCTCGTCGGCGATCTCCGAGGGGCTCGCCGCCCGTTGTTCGAGCACGTTGAGGACCTGAACCCGCATGGGATGCGCCAGGGCCTTGATCACGCGCTGGTCGGTCAAATCCGCATACGGCTTCACCCGAGCTCCCTTCGATATGCCGAGCGGCCTGATGGCCAGTCTTGCGCCGGAAACTAGCCGACTCGGCGGCGACTTGTCGACGTTGAGGCGTACTTGCCTCGAAATAACGGGTGAAACGATCCCGCTATTTGCGGAGGTCTTGACCTCCACCAGTGGAATCTCATCCATCGCCCATGTTGGCGCGCACCGCTTACGACGCCTTTGCGCGCGCCTACGACGACTACACGGCCGACTACGCCTACGACCGCTGGCTGAGCGCGGTGGCGGAGATCGCCGGCGAGCTGGGGATGCGGGGTCGGGACGCGCTCGACGCCGCCTGCGGGACGGGCAACAGCTCGCTTCCATTGGTGGAGCAGGGGTTCGACGTCACCGCCTGCGACCTCTCGCCGGCAATGGTGGCCGCAGCGCGCCAGAAGCTGCCCGACCCCCGGCACGTCGGCGTCGCGGACATGCGGGCGCTGCCGTTCAGCGAGCGATTCGACCTCGCGACGTGCCTCGACGACGGGATCAACTACCTCACCGGCGCCGCTGACCTGAACCTGGCGATGGACCGCCTGGCCGCGGCGCTGCGGCCGGGGGGCGTGCTGGCCTTCGACGTCAACACGCTGGGCACGCTGCGCGCGGCGTATTCGGGCGACGAGACGCTCGAGCTCGGCGACTGGCGCTATCGCTGGCAGGGGCGCACGCCGCCCGACCTCGCGCCCGGCGCGGTCGCGGCCAGCAGGTTGACGATCTCACGGCGGCGACGCGTGCGGCGGGGCTGGGCGTGGTGCCCGGAGAGCGTCGCGCTGCACCGCCAGGCCCACCACGGCGAGGAGCGGATCCGCGACGCCCTCGCGGCCGCCGGCATGGACGTGGTCGCCGTCTTCGGCCAGTCACCCGGCGTCGTGCTCTCGGGCCACCTCGACGAGCACACCCATACCAAGGCCCTCTACTTCGCCCGCCGGCGCCGTCGCCGGCCCCCTCGGCCACGTCCGCGTTCGGACCGCCGCTTGCCATTCGACCACAGGAAGGGAGGTGCGCAGCGTGCACATCCGCCCGTAGGTTGAGTTGACTGCGGCGAGCGGCGGCGGCGCGAGAACGGGCGCGCCGCCGCCGGCTCGCGTCCTCAGCTCCCGCGGAGCCGCCGTGCGGCGGCGGGGGCATCGGACGCGGTCGCGATCGGCGCGATCGCGACCTCGAGCGCGAGCCGCCGCCACTTGGACACGCGCGCCAGCGCGACGGAGAGCGACGGGCCCGGCTCCGGGTTGGAGGAGATGGCCGCCGGCTGGACGATGCGCGCCTGCGCGCCGCGGCCGCCGGTGGTCGGCAGGAGCACGTAGCCGCCCTCGTCGGCCCCGCCCAGGAGGACGAAGTACGCGACCCGGCTCAGGGCCAGCGGACTGCCGTCCTCGGTGAGCCGCTGGCGGCCGCCGCCCCGCAGGACGGCGGTGATCGACCCGCCGCTCCCGTAGGTCGGGAAGCGCACGTTGGCCGAGACGGCCGGACCGCTCTTGCGCGCGAGCGCCCACGCGGTGACGATCCGGTCGCGCCGGAAGGTGTTGGTCGTGCTGATCTGGACGCCCTTGCCCTTGACGACGCCGTTGACCCGGAGGTTGCTGAAGGTCCCGGCATAGGGCCGCTTGGGGTACTTCTCGCCGCGGCGCACGGTGCCCCGCGGCGAGCGCTCGAGCGTGAGCGGCGGCGAGGCGTCGACGGTGGCCGGGACCTGGGAGGCGAGCACGGTGCCGCCCTGCGCGTTTCCGATCAGCACGCCGAACCCGCCGCCCGACCGCCCGCCGACGCACGCGAGGACGCGCTGGTCCGCGTCGAAGAGGCGCGCCAGCTCGATCCCGCCGTACGGGAACGCGCCGTTGCTGGTCGCCATGATCGCGGTGTTGTAGGCGGACGTGGTGACCGCCAGGCGCCCGATGGTCGGGTCGTACGCGTACATCGGCGGCGGCTCGGTCGCGCGGGCCGTCCCGAGCCCGTAGATCACCGCCCGCGTGGCGTGGAACTGGAAGCGGGCGCAGAAGTCGCCGGGATCGAGCCCGAACGTCGACTTGATGCCGAACAGGGGCGAGACGGGGATCTGCTCGTCGGCGCCGCGCTGGAGCGCGAGCCGGACGTACGTCGCGAGCGCCCGGTCGAAGAAGTACTTCGCCCACGCGCCCTCGTCCTCGCTGCGCAGCTCGTTGACGACCGCGATCGCGAACAGCCCCTGCATCGCGAACGCCCAGTAGCGCCCGAGGTGCCAGCGCTTGAGGTACATCCCGGTGTCCCAGTTGAGATAGCCGCTGTGGGTCCAGTAGGCGGGCAGCGCGCGCGAGACGAAGTTGCGCAGCGTCTCGAGCTCCTCGCCCTCCAGCGGCGCCATGCCGGCCTCGCGGGCCTGGGCGTAGCGCAGGATGACGTCGAGCACGATGTTCGCGTACTCGGCCGACTCCACGTTCTCGGGCTCGTCGAGCTTGCCGAGCGGGTCGCGGTGGAAGGAGTAGCTCGGGCTGAGGTTGGGGATCGACCACGGCGCCACGGTCCGCCGCGCGCCCTGCAGCCAGCGCCGCAGCTGGTCCTTGTAGTCGTTGACGAGGAGGTCGTTGTCGCCGGTCGCCTCGGCGGTGTAGGCGTACAGCTCTGAGCCCCAGTTGATCTGGTTGAGGCGGATGTTCGGGTAGCGGAAGAAGACGCCGCTCGCGGTGGCGCGGATGCGGTCGGCGATCGCGGCCGTGTCGGTCGCGCTCAGCCCGAGCGCGGCGCGCGCCCGCCACGCGAAGATCAGGCCCTCACCGACCTTGGGGTCGATCGAGATGTGCTGCTGGCTCTGGTCGGTGGAGAGCGAGGAGACCCAGCCGGGCGTGTGGTCCTGGTTCGAGACGCGGGGGTTCGTGTCGCCGGTGCTCTGGCCGGGCGGCGCGGTGCGGTAGGGCGGCTCGCCGAGGAGCGCCCTGACGATGGTGATCGCGCGGGCGTCCTGGCGGGTCGGGCCGGTGTGGCCGAGCAGTGCGGCGATGGAGTGGGAGATGAGCGCGCCGGCGTTCATCCGCGAGTCGCCGGCGTAGACGCCGGCGCTCGGGCGCCAGAAGGTGTCCAGGCCGGCCTGCGCCCAGTCCGCGAACGCCCAGTAGTCGTCGTTCGTGAGCGGGGGATTGCCGAGCTGCGGGGGCTGGGTCCGCGGGGCCTGAGCGGGGCGGGCCGCGGGGGCGGCGCTCGCGGCCGAGGCGGCCGCGGGCGCCAGCGCCGGCGCAGCCATCAGCCCGGCGGCCGCGCGGGCAGAGCCGCGGAGCAGCTCCCGTCGTGTGGGCGGAGTGCGCCACTGGCCCTCCATCGCTCCTCCTCTGCGGGGTCCCGCGGCCCCTTTGTACTCGGACGGCGACCCCGGAGGCGGGCAGGCGGTCGGCTCCGGGGTCTCGGATGCTCCTGGGTCTCAGACCGTTCGGCCGACCCTAACCAGTGGCCGACTTCGTGTCCAAGGGGCGCTCGGCGGTTCCCGGCGCGGGCGCGCTCGCCGGCTCGGGGCGGCGCGCGTGCGGCGGCCGGGTCACCATCCGGCGCGTGCCCACGACGATGACCCCGGAGGCGCCGAGGATGCCGAGGATGATCCACAGCCCGGTGCCGTCGATGCCGGGAGTCTTCGGCGCGGCGTCGTCCTGCGCATCGGCGGCGGGGGGACGGTCGGCGTGGAGCGAGTTGGCAGTGCCCTGGGCGGCCGTGGAGCCGGCCGGACGAGCGAGGGCGGGACCGGCGGCGATCAGGCACAGCGCGACGATCACGGCGACCGCGACGAACGACCGCAGACGGACGCGCCGGAAGTAGAGGGCAGGCATGGGGGCACCGACGCCGGGGCTGCGCGATTTGTTCCGCGGGCGTGCAAGTTCTCGCACTTTGCGCCCGTTGCTCGCGTGAACGGGGGCGAGACTCTGCGCGCCTCCCCTCTCTGCACACAGACGAGGGGCTCGGAAGGACCATCCGGGTCGACGGATCGGGATGGGGAGACGCCGGGATGGCGATGGAAAGGCTCGGGAGAGGGCCGGATGTGGCGGAGGACGACCGCGAGGCTCGGGTTGGTGCGGTCGTCTCCCGCCACCTCCCTGCGCTCCTGCGCGTCGCCCGCCGCGTCAGCCTCTGCGCCGACGACGCCCAGGACGCCGTCCAGCGCGCGCTCGAGATCTACGTCCGTCGCCTCGACGGCGTCGACACGTCCACCGAGGTCGCCTGGCTGAAGGTCGTCGTCCGCCACGAGGCGCTCGCCATCCGCCGCGCCCGCGCGGAGTCGGTCGCCTCCGAGGAGGTCGACTTCGACGCCCACGCCGGAGGTGATCGCGGGGTCGACGACGCGGTGGCCGGGAGCGAGCGGGTCCGGCGCTCCGCCGAGGCGCTGCGCGCCTTGAAGCCCGACGAGGCGACGGCGCTGCTGTTGAAGGCCCAGGGCCACTCGTACGCGGAGATCGGCGAACGCCAGGGCTGGACCTACACGAAGGTGAACCGCGCCATCACGGAGGGCCGCAAGCGGTTCCTCGAGGCCTACGCGGAGCTCGAGTCCGGCGAGGCGTGCGAGCGCGTCGCCCCGGTGCTCGCCGACCTCGCGACAGGCGCGGCGGAGAGCGCCCAGCTCGTCGCGGTGCGGGCGCACCTCCGGCACTGCGCCGCGTGTCGCGCCCAGGTGCGCGACCTCCACGGCACCCGACACCCACGCGCCGGCGCGTGGTGGCTCCCCCTCCCCTTGGTGCTCGCGCCCCTGCGCTGGCTGCGCGAGCACGTCATGCCGCGCCTCGCGGGCTCCGACGTCGCCACGGGCGTCCAGCTCTCCGCCGCGTCGGGCGGCGGCCGGGGCGTCGGGGTCGCGGGGCTGATCGCCGTGTGCCTCGGCGGCGCCGGCGCGGGGACCTACTGCGTCGTGACCGACACGCTCCCGTCGCCGAGCGCGATCGTCCGCCCGGCCGACCCGGACCGCGACCGTGCCCGCGACCGCGCCAGGCCGCGCCGCGCCCGGTCGGCGCCGCGGTCCGCCGCCACGAGCACGCCGCCCGCCACGGCCCTCCGCGCCGCGACCGCGATGACGCCCACGCCGACCGCCACCCCCGGGCCGCGCCGCACGGTCAAGCCGACGCCGACGCCGCGCCCCCGGACCACCCCTCCCCTGGCCACGTCGTCCCAGACCGCGGCGGCGCAGGACGAGTTCGGCTTCGAGGGACGAGAGTCCAACGCCACCGCCACTTCCCCGGCGCCCGCGACCGCCTCCACCACGGCCGGGGCCGGAACGGCCACGCCCCGCAAGCGCCGACCCGCCAGGTCCGGCGAGTTCGGCTTCGAATAGCGCCACCGTCCTGACCTATGGTCGCGATGCGACCTCTACCCAGGACACTTGCCCGGGCTGGCCGCCACGGACAGGATGCGTTACAAGAGCAGCATGTCCGAGGAGAGGATCGTCGAGGTCGTCAACGAGGCGCTCGCCTCCGCCGGGATCGAGGACACGGTGAGCGCGGCAGGAGAGTTCAATCCCCGCGGGCATTCGGGCGCGGGGTTCGCAGGAGGCCTGATCGGCGGCGACATCGGCGACACGATCGGCACGGCGGTAGGCGGCATCGGCACGGCCGGCGGCTACCTCGCAGGCACGCGGGCGCACGACGCCGCCAGCGGCCTGCCAGAGCGGATGGTCGTCGGCGTGTCGGAGACCACGATCTACGGATTCGCCGGCAACCGCGCCCACCCGAAGGCTCTCGTCTTCCGTGTAGCGCGCGAGGGGCTCGAAGCGAAGGTCCACCAGCGCGTGAACGTGCGTGTGCTGGAGCTGATCGATACCGAAAGCGGCTCGCGCATCGAGCTCGAGGGCATCCGCCTGCCGATCACGCACTCGAAGGACGTGATCCAGGAGCTCACCTAGCGAGGCGGTGATCGCCCAGTTCGTCGCGTCCGCGCCACCTCCGGGCAGCCCTCGTGCCAGGCGCGAAACACCGCGGCGCACAGACCCCGCCGCTTCGAGTAGCGACCGCTGTCCTGCCCTGTGCTCGCAGAGCGAGGCCTACCCAGGACAGCGGCTACCCCAGCCGGTCGGCGCGAGGATCGACCGCCGTCGTGGAACGGCACGCCGTCGAGCGACGGCCCGAACACGGACCAGTTCAGCCGGTTCGGTGCGGGCGCGGACCCCCCGGCCTTGACCCCGACTCTCCGCGTCGGCTATGCCGTGCCTCCACAAGCCAAGGAGGAGCGCCATGAAGCGCGTTCTCAGCGTCGTCGTGCTGCTCGGCGGGATGGTCCTGCTCTTCGGGGCGGTGGCCACCGGCGCGACCAAACGGTCGGAGTCCCGTGGCAGCAAGACGATCACGGTCGTCGAGCACGCCACGACGGACGCGACGACCGACACCGGCGCGGCCGGCGACACGGCGGGCGACATCCTGACGTTTGCCAACGACGTGTTCGACGCCGCCGACAAGCGCAAGGTTGGCACCGACCAGGGCTACTGCATCCGCGTGGTGCCCGGCGTGTCGTACGAGTGCACGTGGACCACGTTCCTGGAAGGTGGGCAGATCGTGGTCTCGGGGCCGTTTGTCGACAACAAGCCCAGCACGCTGGCGATAACGGGGGGGACCGGACGCTACGCGAAGGCGCGCGGCGAGATGGACCTCACCGGGCTCGCCAAGGGCACGAAGTTCCGCTTCGCGTTCCACCTCCGCTGAGCGGCACGGGACCGCGGCGGCGCGAGCGAGACGCTCCGCCGCCGCCGCGCTCTCACCCCTCCTTCGCGAACGCCGCGTCGAAGGCCACGGCGCTCGGGGCGAAGTCCGTCCGGCGAACGAAGCCGAGCGCCTCGGCCGCGCCCCACTCGCGGTCCATGCCGACGTCCTCCCACTCCACCGACAGCGGGCCGGCGTAGCCGATCCGGTTGAGCTCACGGACAAGGGCGTCGAAGTCGACGTCGCCGTGGCCCGGGGACACGAAGTCCCAGCCGCGCGCCGGGTCGCCGAAGTCGAGGTGCGAGCCGAGGATCGAGCGGCGGCCGTCGAGGCGGCGCCGGGCGTCCTTGACGTGGACGTGGTAGACGCGGTCGCCGAAGTCGGCCACGAAGGCGGCGGGGTCGAGGAACTGCGGGACGAGGTGGCTGGGGTCGAAGTTCAGGCCGAACCCCTCGCGGCGGTTGATCGCGTCGAGCGCGCGGCGGGTGGTCTCGAAGTCGTAGGCGATCTCGGTGGGATGGACCTCGAGCGCGAAGCGGACGCCCTCGGCGTCGAAGACGTCGATGACCGGCGACCAGCGCTCGGCGAAGTCTTCGTAGCCGCGCGCGATCGCGTCCCAGTCGTTGGGCGGGAACGAGTAGAGGAGGTGCCAGATGCTCGACCCGGCGAACCCGGTGACGACGTCGACGCCGAGCGCGGCGGCCGCCCGCGCGGTATCGGCCATGCGCTCCGCGGCGCGGCGCCGGACGCCCGCCGGGTCGCCGTCACCCCAGACCTCCTCCGGCAGCACCGGCCGGTGCCGCGCGTCGATCGGGTCGCAGACCGCCTGGCCGACGAGGTGGTTGCCGATCGCCCAGCACCCGAGGCCGTGGCGCTCGAGCAGCTCGCGCCGCCCCCGGCAATACCCGGGATCGGCGAGCGCCGCAGCGACGTCGAAGTGGTCGCCCCAGCAGGCGAGCTCGAGTCCGTCGTACCCCCAGCCCGCGGCCTTCTCGGCCAGCTCGGCGAGCGGCAGGTCGGCCCATTGACCGGTGAACAGGGTGACGGGTCGCGCCATGGAGCCTCCTCGGTCGTGGCCGGAACGCCCGCGACGTTACCCGCGCAGGGAAGCCGGGGTGGGCGGGTGCCGGTAGCGTGCGGCACGGAACCGACCGCGAGGAGAGCGATGAGCGAGCTGAAGACGAGCCTCGGCATCTGGGCCCTCGGCCCGATGATCACCCGCTTCGTGCCGGGGGGCTACCAGCCCGAGCACATCGGCGAGACCATGCCGGAGAAGGTCCGCAGGGCCATCGACGGCCTCGGGGACCTCGTCGACGGCTACGAGTTCCACCACCCCAACGAGCTCTCCGACGAGAACATCGACGAGGTCCGCGCGGCGCTCGGCGACCACGACATCTACTGCGTGGCCTCGGGGCTGCACCTCGACGAGCGCTTCGGCCGCGGCGGGCTCGTCTCGCCCGATGCGGCGACGAGGAAGCTCGCGGTGGAGCGGACGGTCCAGGCGGCGGACTTCGCCGGGCGGATCGGCGCGCACTTCATCATCTGGCCGGGGAT
>Ga0190275_10003053_pt1 | contig 11916 bp, 13 predicted proteins | sample Popmic550T_FD_133745 | JGI IMG/M metagenome (GOLD analysis project Ga0190275, IMG submission 133745) | Populus adjacent soil microbial communities from riparian zone of Yellowstone River, Montana, USA - 550 T | ecosystem: Environmental > Terrestrial > Soil > Riparian zone > Trees stand | place... | reverse complement strand
GCGGTTCCTGATGCGCCCGGTGGTGACCCAGTGCTGGGCGCAGGGCCACTAGTGCCAACCACGGCCCCCAGCCAACCCGGTAGCTTCCTGTTACAGATGTCCATACCGGCCCCCGGGTGCGCACGTCTGACCAGATGAGGGGAGCTCGGCATGCGGGTCCTGTTCATCGGTGGCCCCGGGGCCGGCAAGGGCACCCAATCCGCTCGGATGGCGGACTTCTTCGGGCTGACCCACCTCTCCAGCGGAGATCTGCTGCGCAAGCATGTGGATGAGGGAACCGCGCTGGGTCAACGCGTGAAGGAATTCATGGATCGCGGTGACCTGGTCCCCGATCAGATCGTGATGGACATGCTGCGCAAACCGGTCCTGGCCGCGAGCCGGACCGGCGGCTACATCCTGGACGGCTTCCCGCGTACGGCAGAGCAGGCCGAAGCGGCCTACCTCGTGGCCAGCGAGCTCGGTGTCGAAGTCCAGGTTGCGGTCCATCTGAGCGTCAGGCATGACGTCCTGGTCGAGCGTCTGATGGGACGCGGCCGCGGCGCCGACGACAACGATCGCAACGTGATCGAGCACCGCATCGAGGTGTACAACAAGCAGACCACGCCGTTGGTGGAGTACTACGCGGCCCGCGAGGAACTGATCACCATTGACGGCGGTCGGCGGGTGGATGAGGTCAGCTGGGATCTGGTCTCGGCGTTGCAGTCCCGCAGCGTCGACCTGGCCGCGCGGACAGCCAAGGCGACCTAGTTGCCGCCAGGTTGGTGAACCACGACTCCTAAGACCGAAAGGGAGATCACATGTCATTTCAGGCCTACCTCGACGCCGTCGAGGACAAGACCGGCAAGACCCCACAGGAGCTGATCGACCTGGCGCACGAGCGCGGGTACGGGCCTGACACCAAGGCCGGGGAAATCGTGGACTGGTTCAAGAACGACTTCGGCGTCGGTCGAGGTCACGCTATGGCGATGGTCTACGTGATCAAGAACGGCCCGGGCATCGGCGACAAACATGTCGGCAGCACCGGATCACACCGCGACGAGTCGAACGTCCTTCGACTGGACGGAAAGGCGAATCGAACCTGACCCGGTCAGGCATGGGCTTCAGTCCGACGCTCCCGTCCGCCCTAGCGCTGGGGCTTCTGGCCATCGGCGAGCATGGCGACGGACTTCGCGATCCGCCGGGCTCGGGTCTCGTCCCGTTTCGCCACCTCGACTGGCCGGATGATCGCGAATCGCTGGGACGAGGTGAGGCTGGCGAAGGCCCGGGCCGCAGCGGGTACGGCGACAATGGCTGCCTGCAGATCTGCGGGCGCGATCGCATTCGCTGGGCCGTCGTAGGCCCTTGCCCATCGGCCATCGGCCTTGGCCCGTTCCACTTCGGCAAGTCCCTCTGGCTGCATCCGACCGGCTGCGGTGAGTTCGGCGATGTAGCCAACATTGCGCTTGGACCAGACGCTTCGCGGCCGGCGTGGGCAGAAGCGTTGCAGCCAGGACGAGTCGTCACCCTTGCGCGCCTGTCCGTCGATCCAGCCGTAGCACAGCGCCACCTGCAGTGCCTCGGCGTGCGTGACTGATGCGACGCCAGAGGCCTTCTTGTAGAGCCGTATCCACACACCCGCCTGATCGTGGCGATGGTCGGCCACCCACGCCTCGAAGTCTGCGGCCGTGGCAAAGGACAGGGTGGGCGCCTGCACCGTCACCCCTTCGGCCCCATGACGCCCTGCGGGTAGGGCGTACGGCCGTCGGCCAGCATCTCGACGTACTGCGCGATCCGGCGGGCCCGCGTCTCGTCCCGCTTGGCGTCCTGCACGTGATAGAGGATCGCGTACCGATTGGTGGAATTGAGTCCGTCGAAGGCTAAAGCCGCCTTGGGCACGGCATCCAGCGAGTTGCGAAGGTCATCGGGGACCGTGATCGTCGCCGACCCCGCGTACGCCTTGTCCCAACGCCCGTCGGCCTTGGCCCGCTCGACCTCGGCCAGCCCCTCGGGCTGCATCCGCCCGGCCTCGATCAGCTCGGCGACGTACCCGACATTGCGCTTGGACCAGACACTGCGTGGCCGGCGCGGGCAGAAGCGCTGCAACCAGGTTGCCTCGTCACCCTTGCCCTTCTGCCCGTCGATCCAGCCGTAACAGAGGGCGACCTTCAGCGCCTCGTCGTAGGTGACCGTCGGGATGCCGGAGCCCTTCTTGGCGATCCGCAGCCACAGCCCGACCTGGTCGGCACGGTGCTGGCGGACCCATGCCTCGAAGTCGGCCGCGTCGGCAAAAGCCAGCGTCGGTGGGGTCGGCGAAACTGATGCGGTCGGCACCGTCTCATCATCGCCCAGGCCTCCGACACAATGCTCCCGAATGAGGATGCAGTTTCGCCGCCCGCCAATCAGAGATTGCGAGAGTCACCTGTGACCGAGCCAACCCGCCCAGACGTAGATCCTCCCGAGGGCCCGCCGCCCACCGACCTGCAGATCCAGGACCTGATCGTCGGCGAGGGCGCCAAGGCTGTGAGCGGGTCGCACATCATGGCCCATTACGTCGGCGTCACCCACTCCGGCGGCGAGGAGTTCGACGCCTCCTGGAATCGCGGCCAGCCACTGACCTTCCAGCTCGGCGTGGGTCGGGTCATCAAGGGCTGGGACGAGGGCATCGTCGGGATGAAGGTGGGCGGTCGGCGTCGACTGACCATCCCCCCGCACATGGGCTACGGCGACCGCGGTTCGGGCAAGGTGATCAAGCCCGGCGAGACGCTGGTCTTCGTGGTCGACCTGGTTGACGTTCGCTGAGGTACGGGTACGGCCGGCGAGCTCAGCCGGTGCTGGCCAGGATCAGCTCGGCGGTCTGCCCAGGTTGATCCCAGTGCGGGAAGTGGCCGCACTTGTCGAACCAGTGGACCCGGGCGTCCGGGAACAACTCGCCAGCCCGCTTGGCCTGGCTGGGCAGCGTGATCCGGTCCTTTCGGCCCCAGCCGATCGTCACCCGTCCGGGCGTAGTGCCGGTCGGTGCGCCGGCTTGGTCAGGTCCATCGGCCATCGCGGAGAAGGCCTCGTCGACGCTCTTGGCGGCCAGGAAGGCTCGGATCTCCGCACGGGCGACGGTGGGTGGAATGGCCCACGGCCGCGCGCTGAACTGGTTGAACAGCACCGTGCGGCCAATGGCAGACCCCGCGATCGCCGGCATCACGCGCCGGAACAAGCTGATCATCGTCATGGATACCCGTTGCGAGATGGCGAAGAACCGCTTCTGGCCGGGGGTCCAGAAGCCGCCCGGGTCAAGGGCGACGATGTTCCCGCCCACTCCACGGCGAGCCAGTTCGAGGACGGTGCGCGCACCCATCGAACTGCCCACCAGATCGGCCTTGCTGAGGTCCTCGGCAGCCAGGAATCCTTGGACCGCATCGGCCAGCGTCGCCATCGTCAGCGGGCCGTCCACCGGGGGACTCTTGCCGAAGCCGGGTAGGTCGATCGCGATGACGCGACGGTGCGCAGCAAGCTGGTCCATGACCGTCGCCCACGTCTTAGCCGAGGAACCCAGGCCGTGAATCAGGACCAGCGGTGGGCCGCTGCCCTGCCGAATTGCGTGCAGCTGGCTTTCCGAGTGTGCCGTCATGATCGACAACCTAGAGTCGATGCCCCCGAACCCAGCTAGGGGGTGTCGCCGCTAGCCGGCTCGGCCAACTTGGCGGCCAGCGTCTTCGGCGCCACCGCGCGGTAACTCTCCTCGATCCACTCGGCGAGCAGTTCCGGATCGACCGGCCCCTGGTCCAGCGCAATGGTGACCCAGCCCCACTTGCCCAGGCCGTATCCACTCGGGCTCGCGCCGGGCATAGCCAACGCCTCGTCCTTGGACACCGGCAGCTTCAGGCCCAAGCCGACCGGCCACCGGATGTCGTCTGGGTCGGCGCCGGCGAAGACGAACACCTTCTTACGCACTTTGACGACGGTGTCGCCCTCCCACGGCTCGTCGGTCCAGGCCTCAGGGAAGGACAGCGCAAGGCTGAGCGCGGCCGTACGCGCCGCGGCGGCTTGCTTTCGCTCCGGCGGCGTCATCGCGCCACGATAAACCGCGCCGACGACAAACCGCGCCACTACAAACCGTGGTGCAGACTCCGGATGTCCTACCCGTACCGCCACCAGGAGAGCCATGAGCACTGCCCGCGTCGATGTCGTCGTGGTCGGAGGCGGGCACAACGGCCTGGTGGCCGCGGCCTATCTGGCCAAAGCCGGAAGGTCCGTGCTGGTCCTGGAGCGCTTGGGCTACGTCGGCGGCGCTGCGGTGAGCGAGGCAGTCTTTCCCGGCGTCGACGTGCGCCTGTCGAAATACTCCTACCTGGTCAGCCTGCTGCCCGATCAGATTGTCGCCGAGCTCGGGCTCAACATGGCGCTGGCCGACCGTACGGTCTCCTCGTACACCCCACCCAGTCGCGCCGGACGAGCCACCGGCCTGCTGGTCGAGCGACCGGTCGGTCCCAAGACCCGGCAATCCTTTGCCGATCTGACCGGCTCCGATGCCGAATTCCAATCGTGGGTCGACTTCTACGACCGGCTGGAGACCCTTGCCCAGGACCTGGCGCCCTCCCTGCTCGAACCACTGGTCACTCCAGAGCAGCTGCGCGGCCGGCTGCGCGACTGGGAACTTCTCAGTGAGCTACGTGAGCAGCCGCTGGCCGCCTTCATCGGGAGCAGGCTGTCCGACGATCTCGTCCGCGGGGTCGCCCTGACCGACGGCCTGATCGGGACCTTCGCCGACGTGCACGCCGACGACGGGCTGGCCAACCGATGCTTCCTCTATCACCTGATCGGCAATGGTTCGGGGCAGTGGCGGGTGCCGATCGGCGGGATGGGCGCGGTCTCGGCGGCGATGGCCGAGGCCGCCCGGCGCTTCGGTGCCGAGATCGTGATCGGTGCGACCGTGACTTCGGTCGCTGTGGATGCCGCGGGCGCGGCGGTCACCTGGACCGACGAGTCCGGCGAGGTGCAGACCGTCGAGGCAGCGGCCGTGGTCTCCGGAGTGGCGCCCCAGGTGATGGACCGGCTGCGCGGACGCGAGCCCCAGCCCCGACCGGTCGGCGCCCAGCTGAAGATCAACATGGTGCTCAACCGGCTGCCGCTGCTGGCCTCGGGACTCGAGCCCGGCATCGGTTTTGCCGGCACCCTGCACGTCAACCAGTCGGCCACCGAGCTCGACGCCGCGTACGCCGCCGCCGCACACGGACGCTTGCCCGACCCGCTGCCCTTCGAGGTCTACTGCCATTCCCTGGCCGACCCGTCGATTCTCGGGCCCTCCGAACGAGTGGCCGGCTATCAGACGCTGACCCTGTTCGGCCTGCACACCCCGACGGCGCTCTTCGACGCGGACAACGACTCCGTACGCGCCGAGGCCACCCGGCTGGCAGTTGCCGGGCTGAACGCGATCCTGGCCGAACCGCTCGAGGACTGCCTGGCTCGCGACTCCGACGGACAGCCCTGCCTGAGCGCGGCGAGTCCCCTCGATGTCGAGGCGGCCCTGGCCATGCCCGGCGGCAACATCTTCCACGGGGACCTGTCCTGGCCCTTCGCTGCCGATCAGTCGCAGGTGGGTCGCTGGGGAGTCGAAACCGACGAGCAACGGCTGGTCTACGCCGCCAGCGGCGGCGCGGTACGCGGCGGGGCGGTGAGCGGGATCGGCGGGCACAACGCCGCGCAGGCCCTGCTGAGCATGTGACCGGATGCACAATCAAGATGTTTCGCTGGTGTTACACCGCCGGTAGGGTGCAGTGATCCCCCCACGTACGTCGGGTCGGGCCTCAGGCGGGGTTCGGCGACGGTGAGCCATATCCGTCCTCGGTCCCCGGGAGGGCCCGCTGCCGTCGCAAGGAGTTGAGATGACCACGGTCGCCGTACCCGGCCTGGACAGCCCGCCCACCGACCATGCCCGGCTGCTGAGCTGGGTCCGCGAGGTGGCCGAGCTGACCACGCCCGAGCGGGTGGTCTGGGTCGACGGCAGCCCGCAGGAGTGGACCCGGCTGACCGACCAACTCGTCAAGACCGGGACGTTCACCCGGCTGCAGAAGAAGCCCAACTCGTTCTACGCCGCCTCGGATCCGACCGACGTCGCCCGGGTCGAGGACCGCACCTTCATCTGCTCGGTGCGCGAGCAAGACGCCGGACCCACCAACAACTGGATGGATCCCGGCGAGATGAAGGCGCTCATGACCGAGCTCTACCGCGGGTGCATGCGCGGCCGGACGATGTATGTCATCCCCTTCTGTATGGGACCGATCGAAGCCGACGAGCCGATGTTCGGGGTGGAGATCACCGACTCCGAGTACGTCGTGGTGTCCATGCTGGTGATGGCCCGCAGCGGCGCCAAGGCGCTGCAGGCGATGGGCACCGATCGGGACTTCGTGCCCGCTCTGCACTCCGTGGGTGCGCCGCTCGAGCCGGGCCAGCGCGACGTTGCCTGGCCGTGCAGCGACACCAAATACATCGTCCAGTTCCCCGAGGAACGCGCGATCTGGTCGTACGGCTCCGGGTACGGCGGCAACGCCCTGCTCGGCAAGAAGTGTTACTCCTTGCGGATCGCGTCGGTGATGGCCCGTGACGGCGGCTGGCTAGCCGAGCACATGTTGATCCTGAAGATGACCAGCCCGGCCGGTGCGAGCCACTACATAGCCGCGGCCTTTCCGTCGGCCTGCGGCAAGACCAATCTGGCCATGCTCGAACCCACTGTCCCCGGCTGGAAGGTCGAGACCCTGGGCGACGACATCGCCTGGATGCGGTTCGGCGAGGACGGCCGGCTCTACGCGCTCAACCCCGAGTACGGCCTCTTCGGAGTCGCACCGGGCACGGGATGGGACACCAACCCCAACGCGATGCGCACGATCGAGAAGGGCAACTCGGTCTTCACCAATGTCGCCCTCACCGACGACGGCGACATCTGGTGGGAGGGGATGACCAAGGACAAGCCAGCGCACCTGACCAGCTGGAAGGGCCAGGACTGGACGCCGGACTCCGAGGAGCTCTCCTCACATCCCAATTCGCGCTTCTGCACGCCGATCAAGCAGTGCCCGATCCTCGCTGACGAGTACGACGACCCCAAGGGGGTGCCGATCTCGGCGATCCTGTTCGGCGGGCGGCGCAAGACCACTATTCCGCTGGTCACCGAGTCCCGGGACTGGCAGCACGGCGTCTTCATGGGCGCGACGCTCTCGTCGGAGACGACTGCCGCGGCCACGGGCGCGGTCGGCGTCGTGCGGCGAGACCCGTTCGCGATGCTGCCGTTCATCGGCTACAACGCCGGTGACTACTTCGACCACTGGGTGCAGACCGGCAAGAACGCCGACGCCAGCAAGCTGCCGAAGATCTACTACGTCAACTGGTTCCGCCGCGATGACGACGGCGGCTTCCTGTGGCCCGGTTTCGGGGAGAACTCCCGTGTCCTCAAGTGGGTCATCGAACGCCTGGAGGGGACGGCGACAGCCACCGAGACCGCCATCGGACACGTGCCCACCCCGGAGTCCCTGGACACCGACGGGCTCGGAATGACCGACGAGCAGATCGCCGCCGTGCTGGCCGTCGACGCAGAGGAATGGCGGGCCGAGATCCCGCAGATCGTGGAGTGGTTCGACAAGATCGGGGCCACGCTCCCGACGACGATGCGCGACGAGCTGGAGACCCTCAGGCGTCGTCTGGACGCCTGAGCTTCATTCGCCGACGCCGAAATCCTCTGCTGACCTTGGGGTAGCGCAGGTAGACCACGCCGGACTTCTCGAAGCGCCGGGTCTCGAGCTGCCAGAAACTCCTCTGCCCGCGACGCGGTGTCTGCAGATACACCCGATCGTGGTCGCCATGTCGGCTAGCGTGTGCCGGTCGAGACGGCGGGCGACCGCAGCGAAGCAGGACGGGGCAGCGTGGCAAGACTTGGGGCCTACAGGGAACTGCTGCGGACCCCGCACGCACTGCCCATGGTCGCCGTAGGCTTTCTCGGGCGGCTGCCACTGTCGATGGTCGGCCTGGGCTGTCTTCTCGTGGTGGAGGATTACACCGGCTCCTACGGCCTCGGCGGCGCTGTCGCGGCGACCGGTGCGGTGACGACCTCGGTATGCGGCCCGATGATCGGGCGCGCTGCTGATGCCTACGGCCAACGCAAGGTGTTGTTCCCGATCCTGGCGGTTTTCGTTGCAGCCGGTGCAGTGTTCCTCTGGTCGGTTCGTGAGGACCAGTCCAGGTGGATCATGTTCGCCGCCGCCGGCGTCGCCGGAGCCAGCATTCCGCCGGTGGCCAGCATGCTGCGCACCCGGTGGACGCACCTACTCAAGGGTTCACCACGCCTGTCGACGGCCTTGGCATTCGAATCGGTGATCGACGAGTTCACCTTCATCATCGGCCCTGTCATCGTCACCTTTCTGTCCACGACCGGGCATGCCACCTCGGGCGTGGTCACCGCCTTCGTCTTGGCGTCGGTCGGGGGGCTGCTGTTTGCCGCGCAACGAAAGACCGAGCCACCTCCGGGTGGGACTCAGGTCCGCCGCGGTCCCTCAGCGATCCGGGCATCGGGCCTGCGCGTGCTCTGCGTCGTCGGATTCGCCGTCGGCGGAATCCTCGGTGTGATGCAGGTCAGCCTGGTGGCTTTCTCCGAGGAGGTAAATGCCTACTCTCTGTCCGGTGTTCTGATCGCAGCACTTGCCCTGGGCTCGATGGCGTCCGGGATCGTCTGGGGCACACTTAGTTTCAAGATGCCTCTGCATACGCGGTTGCTTGGCGTCCTGGCTGCTTTGACGCTGCTGAGCATCCCGCTGGTGCTGATCGGGGATGTCCTGTTGATGGGAATCGCGGTCACCGTCTTCGGCTTCGCCATCTCTCCATCACTTATCACAGCGTTCACCCTCGTCGAGGAGCTGGTGCCCGAAAAGATCGTGACCGAAGGGTTCACCTGGGTCGGCACAGCGGTCGGTCTGGGCGTAGCCATCGGGGCCTCCTCCTCGGGGCTGCTGGTCGATTTGTTCGGCGCCAGCCAGGCCTTCCTCGTCGCCACCACGCTGGCCCTGCTGGCCGGCGTCACCGTGTTCAGGTTCCAGAGCACGCTTGCCACCACGCGCGCATCACTCGGTGAGTCGGCTCGCGCCAGCTGAGTTGTGGCGGATCAGCCCCTCATGCCAGCGCCGGTGCGGCGAGAGCCTTGAGATCCACCTGCGGCCGGGCTCCGAAGTGGGAGATGATCTCGGCCGCGGCAATGGATCCCAGCCTGGCGCAGACCGGTAGCTCCAGCCCGTGTGTCAGTCCGTACAGAAAGCCAGCTGCGTAGGAGTCGCCGGCGCCCGTGGTGTCCACGATGGTGTCGACGGCTTCGGCAGAAACCTCGTGGACCTCGCCGCCTGCGGTGACCATGGACCCCTTCTCCGACCGGGTCACCGCCACGATCTCGCACCTGCCCACCACCTTGGCCAGCGCCTCGGTCAACGTGGCTACCTCGTACAGCGCCCGTATCTCGTCCTCGTTGGCAAACAGGATGTCGACGTCGTTCTCGACCAGGCTGCGGAACTCCTCGCGATGGCGCTCGACGCAGAAGGTGTCAGACAGGGTGAGGGCGACCCTGCGGTCCCGGGCGTGAGCGGCCTTCATCGCCGTACGAAAGGCCTCCTTCGCGCGTGGCGGATCCCAGAGGTACCCCTCCAGGTAGGTGATCTTGGATCGCCCGACGAGGTCGGTGTCGATGTCTTCGGGCCCCAGTTCTACGGCCGCGCCGAGATAGGTGCTCATCGTGCGTTGGCCGTCGGGCGAGACCATGATCAGGCAACGCGCTGTAGCTGGGCCGGCGGTCAACGGCAGGGTCTCGAAAACGACACCAGCCGCCCGGATGTCCGAGGTGAAACTGTCGCCGAGCGTGTCGTCGCGGACCTTGCCGACGAAGGCCACGTCGGCTCCGAACGAAGCCGCTCCGACGATCGTGTTGGCACCCGAGCCGCCGGAGATCTCCACACTTGGCCCGATGTCGACATACAAGGCATCGGCGCGATCGGCATCGATCAACGTCATGCTGCCCTTGGGGAGCCCGTGTCCCAGGATGACGTCGTCGGCGGTGTGCGAGAGCACATCGACGATCGCATTTCCGATCCCGAGAACGTCCAACTCCGCTGATATCACGCCGCGCACCCTACCTGTGATCGCCCGAAGCATTTTCAGGCCACAGGCCTCAGGCGATCTGCCGACGGTGGTGTGGACCGGCTGCAGATGGGTAGATCATGGCCAAGGCTGCGAGCGCGCAGACACCAAGCATCCGAAGGGACCCGACATGGCCAGCAGCGTCGTCACCGTCATCAAGGACCAGCACCGCGAAGTCGACAAGCTGGTCAAGCAGGTCGAGAACGAGAAGGGCGACATCGCGGCCGCTCTGCGCAAGATCCACGACATGCTCAAGCCGCACCACGAAGCTGAGGAGGGCTTTGTATACCCGACGATCAAGAAGGTCGAGCCGGACACCGATGAGGAGATCAAGGACGGTGCGGCTGAGCACGACCACATCATGGGCCTGCTTGATGAACTCCTGAACCAGGAGCCGGGAGGACCGGGATTCGACGGCACCGTCGCCGCGTTCGCCGCGGAGTTGCGCCATCACTTCGAGGAGGAGGAAGACGACCTGCTTCCTGAACTCCAGGAGAATCTGTCCAGGCCGGAACTGGAGGACATGGGCGAGCGGTTTCTCAAGGCGACCACGGGCTGAGTGACAATTCTTGAGAAAAGTTCGGCGCGGTGTCGATTCGGGCGGTCCCTGTTCGACGCGTCTGTAGAGCCAGGCAGACAGCCCGGTCGATCCGGACAACGGATCACGTCAACGAGGAGGCACCCCCATGCGTTTCATGATCATCCTGAAGTCGGACGAGAACACCGAGGGCGGCCAGCAGCCCACCGAGCAGGAGCTCGTCGAAATGGGCAACTTCAACGAGGAACTCGTCAAGGCCGGAGTGATGCTGGCCGGCGAAGGGCTGTTGCCCAGCTCCAAGGGCGCCCGGGTGAAGTTCTCCGGCGGAGCTACCACGGTGCTCGACGGTCCGTTCAGTGAGACCAAGGAGCTCATCGCTGGGTTCTGGCTGATCCAGACCAAGACCAGGGACGAGGCCGTCGAGTGGGTCAAGCGAGTACCAATGTCGCCCGACACGGAGACCGAGATCGAGATCCGTCAGGTCGCCGAGGCGGAGGACTTCGGCGATGCCTACACCCCGGACGTCCGCGAGCAGGAGGACCGGGTGCGGGCACAGGCGGAGGCAAACCAGCAGTAGGCCCATCACCATCGTCGTGATGCGCATAACCGTCGGATTCACCAGCAGTTTCCTGACGGTTATGCGCATAACGTCGTGGAGTGGCTGTTTTCGAGACCTCTCCGACGATTGCCGCTACCCATCGCGCGATCGAGGCGGTGTGGCGAATCGAGTCGGCCAGGGTCATCGCCGGACTGGCCCGCTTGGTCTCCGACCTCGGACTCGCTGAAGAACTCGCCCAGGACGCCCTTGTGGCGGCACTGGAGCAGTGGCCTGAGTCAGGTGTCCCGGACAACCCAGGCGCCTGGCTCATGGCCGTCGGGAAGCGTCGCGCGATCGACCTGATCCGGCGCAACGAACGCCTGGAGCACAAGCAGGCGCTGCTCGCGCGAGACCTCGAGACCGCCGCCGCGACTTCCGTACCGGAGGTGGAAGTGGTGGCTGACGATGACATCGGCGACGACCTGCTCCGCCTGGTTTTCACTGCCTGCCACCCGGTGCTGTCCACCCAGGCCCGGGTAGCCCTGACGTTGCGCCTGCTCGGCGGGCTGAGCACCGACGAGATCGCCCGGGCCTTCTTGGTCGCCGAGCCCACGATTGCGCAGCGGATCGTACGAGCCAAGCGGACCCTGGCCGATGCCAACGTGCCCTTCGAAGTGCCCAGTGGAGATGAGCTGGCCCGTCGGCT
>Ga0190275_10003052_pt1 | contig 11917 bp, 12 predicted proteins | sample Popmic550T_FD_133745 | JGI IMG/M metagenome (GOLD analysis project Ga0190275, IMG submission 133745) | Populus adjacent soil microbial communities from riparian zone of Yellowstone River, Montana, USA - 550 T | ecosystem: Environmental > Terrestrial > Soil > Riparian zone > Trees stand | place... | reverse complement strand
TCCACGTCGGCGGTCGCGGCGCCGCGCACGCGCGAGGCGGCGCGCAGGCCGGCACCCACCCGGCCGCCCTGGAACAGGGGGACGTTGAGGTTGAAGTTGACGTTGTAGGTGTTGGGCTGGTTGAAGATCTGCCCCACCGCCTGCGCGCGCGCGTTCTCGTAGACGTGCGTGAAGGCGGAGCTCATCCGCAGCTGCGGGAGGCCGCCGGCGCGGGCCTGGCCGATCTGCGCGCTGGCGGCGTTGCGCCGGCTCTCGGCCAGCCGCACCTCGTCGCCGCCGGCCAGGGCGCGGCCGAGCGCGTCTTCCAGGCTGATGCTCAGGGTGTCGCCGCGCGCGGGCGCCGGCTGCTGCGCGCCGGCGGTGGCGGTGCAGAGCGTGGCCGCCGCATAGAGCGCGGCGAGCACGCCGGAGGTACGTCGGATCATCTAGAAACCACAATCTGTGGATGCCTGGCGCAATGCGCGCCGCCGGCACCGGGTGAACCAGGAAAGATACACGCGGAGCGGGCCTCGCGCCGCACCGCCCATCCCACCGTTGCGCCCGCCCGTCCCAATCGATCGTACGCCGACGGGGAAACGAATGGATTTAAATGGGAGCCCATGGCTTCCGGGCGCGCCGCAACTACCCATATACAGCAGACCCGCTAAAAAGTTTGCACCAGTTTTCGTTCCGTCGAATATCGGTCGAATGATCGCCGCGGAACCGGCGCCCGGGGGAGACCGGCCCACGTGGAATGCACGACGTCCGTTAGCGTTCGCACGGCTTCCCGTATCCCGCGCACCATTCGGCGACCCGTCGTCCGCCGAGGGGAGGTGCCGGCGGCGGACGGACCGCGCGGGTACAACCTTCGAGGGCGTCGCCGCGTCGTATCTGGTGCGGGGCCGCAGGGGCGGCGCCGCGTCGGCTCACGCCGTTCGCCGGAGTCGCCGTCATGCGATCCATCTTCCTTCCGCTCGCCTTCGCGGCCTGCGCCACCGTGTCCAGCGAGCTCGCACCCTCCGCGCAGCGCACGCTGTGGATCGACAACCGTACGCCCGACGCCCTGGTGGTGCGGGTGGACGGCGTCCGCGTCGCAACCCTCCTGGGCCAGCAGGGCGCGTGCATCCGCGTTCCCGCGCCGGGGCAGGCGCTCACGGCGCGCGCGGTGGGCCGCACGCGCGCCTACGCCGCGCCGTCGTTCATCCCCGGGAGCGCCGCGGGGTGGAACTGGCGGATCATGCCGGCGCTGGGCGCGCCGGGGTCGACGCTCGACCTGGTTCCCGCGGAGCCGTGCCGGCTGGCCGCGCGCTGAGCGGCGGACGCGAGGGGATGTCCCGCGGGCCCGGCGCGTCGCCGGGCCCGCGGGTGCTTCGGCCGATGTGGATACGGCGCGGGTTCGGAGGCCCGTCGTTGCATGAACAAATGGCGCGGCGCTAAATTCCATCTTCCCCACGCCCGTATCCCTCGTCGTCCCTTCATCTCCAGCACGCCAAAGGGTTTCCATGGACGCAGCGACGCCCACGTCCGCCGGCACGCTCCAGTTCGACACCGCCGAGCCCACCGCGCAGTCCGTGGCCGGGGCGAAGGCCTGCGCCACCTGCGCCACGCCGATCCAGAGCGTCTACCACATGGCCGACGGCGAGGTGATCTGCACCGGCTGCCGCATCCGCATGGAGGGCGGCGGGCGGGTGGACGAGGGGCCGCTGGCGCGCGCCGCGCGGGCGACGCTGTTCGGCGCGGGGATGGCGCTGGCGGGCTCGGTGGTCTACTGGGCGGTGCTGGCGGCCACCGACACCAACTTCGCGCTGCTGGCGATCCTGGTGGGCTTCATGGTGGGTCGCGCGGTGCACGTGGGCTCGCGCGAGCGGGGCGGCTGGGGCTACCAGTCGCTGGCGGTGGGGCTGACCTACCTCTCCATCGTCACCTCGTTCGTCCCGCTCCTGGTGACCGCGATGCGGCAGCCGCCCGACCCCACCGACCTGCCGGTTGTGGTGCAGTACGTGGCCGCGTTCGTCACCTCGATCCCGTTGCCGTTCCTGATGCTCACCGAGTCGCCGATCACGGTGCTGATCGTGGGGATCGGGCTGTGGCAGGCGTGGAAGCAGACGAAGCGCACGGAGCGGACCATCACCGGCCCCTACTACGTGAATCGCCCCCAGCCGGCGCCGCCGTTCGGCGCCCCCGCGCTTGGTTGACCTGGTCCTGGCACCCGCCGCGCACCACGCGTGCGGCGGGTGCGGCGCCGACGTCGCGGCCGGGCTGCTGAGCTGCCCCGGCTGCAGCCGCCTGCTGCACGCCGACGAGCTGCGGCGCCTGGCCGCCGAGGCCGAGGCGGCCACCGCCGCGGGCGACCGGCCGCGCGCGTTCGAGCTGTGGCAGGGCGCGATGGCGCTGCTGCCGCCGGAGGCGGGCCAGCGCGCGGCCATCAGCGAGCGCATCGCGGCGCTGGGCGCGCTCGCCTCCGTCCGCCCCGCGCAGCGCGAGCGCGGCGGCGTCGCGAAGGCCACGGGGATCATCGGCGTGGCCGCGGCGTTCCTGTTCAAGGCCAAGACGATCGTCTTCTTCCTGCTGGCGAAGGGGAAGCTCCTGCTCTTCGGGCTGACCAAGCTGTCGACGCTGGCCTCGATGGGCCCCTACATGGCGTGGATGTGGGCGCTCTACGGCTGGAAGCTGGGCGCGGGGGTGCTGATCTCGATCTACGTGCACGAGATGGGGCACGTGTCGGCGCTGCGCTTCTTCGGGATGAGCGCGGGCGCGCCGGTGTTCATCCCCGGGATCGGCGCGCTGATCCGCCTCAAGCAGTCGCCGCCCAACGAGCGGGTGGACGCGCGGATCGGGCTGGCGGGGCCGGTGTGGGGGTTCGCGGCGGCGGCCGCGGCGTACGGGGTGTTCCTGGCCACCGGCGTGCCGGTGTGGGGGGCGATCGCGCGCTTCGGGGGATGGCTGAACCTGTTCAACCTCCTCCCGGTGTGGCAGCTGGACGGGGGCCGCGCCTTCCGCTCGCTCAGCCGCCGCCAGCGCATCGGCGCGCTCGCGGCGATCGTGCTGGCGTTCGCGCTCACGCGCAACGACATCCTGCTGCTGCTGATGGCCGGCGCCGTCTACCAGCTCTTCCGTCCCGCCCCCGACCGTGACGACCACGGCGCGTGGGGCACCTACGTGGTGCTGGTGCTCGCCCTCGCCGCGTTCGAGCTGCTGCCGGGCGTCAGGCCGTAGCGCTGCACCGCGGATCAACGAAGAGAGCCGCCTCCCGCGAATGGGAAGGCGGCTCTTTTCTATCGTCCTTGGACGCGGTGCTCGTCACGCCAGGCGGAAGTGGGTTCGCCACGTCACCAGCCAGGCTTCCTCGAAGTGCGGCTTCAGCGGGATCCTGGGACGCGAGCCCGCGAGTGCCGCCAGGCTGCCGAGCGAGCGAAGCCGGTCGCCCCAGCCCAGCGTGACCGCCGCGCGGACGGATGCCTTGTCGGGCGAGCAGAGCACCCAAGTGTCGTCGTCCCGCGCGTGTGCATGGGCGAACAGGTCGCGCTCGCCGTCATCCATCCCGTCCGCACCATCGTAGGCCAGCACCAGCGAGGCGCGCTCCACGGCGGTGACCGGGTGCACGCGGTGCAGGCGCGCCAGGTGCTCCGCCGTCACGTGGACGTACCCGGGACGCGCGGGGTTCCCCGCGCGGGCCTCGTCGCGGCAGGTATCCACCGTCTCCACGCGCAGATGGCTGGTGAGCGCGGGCCAGCAGCCGGTGCGCACCGCCTCGATGATCACGTTCGTATCCACCAGAAGTGTCTGGCTGCCGGCTGCGGGCATCTCGCGCTCTCACGCGTCGTAAGAGAGCGCGAGGCCGTAGGCCGCGCAGAGGTCCGAAAACTCGTCCGGATCCATGTCCAGCAGACGAGCCGCACGCCGCAGCGAGAGCCGCCCGGCCTCCACGGCCGCGTGCACGCGCGAGACGAACTCCGCGCTGAACAGCGGAGGAACGGGCGCGGCGCCGGCAGGCTCGGACGGTGCAGCGGCGCGGTCGGTGGCGAGGCCGGCCACGTCCGCTTTGGAGAGGTATCCCAGGTTGTGCATCCGCCACTGCAGCGCGAGGACGCTCACCCGGAGCGCCCGAGCGGTGGTCTTCAGCCACTCGCGCACGTCGCCCTCGCCGCGCGCGCGCCAGCGCTCCTGGAGGGTGGCGGCGGGCATCAGCAGCGCGGCCGCGAAGTTCTCGGCCAGCATCTCCACGCGGTTGCCCTTGGTGGGCTTCACCTCCCACTCCACGCGTGGGGGCGGCATGGCGTCCCACGTGAGCACGTGAAAGAGCTCATGGCCGAGATCGTACGAGCGCCGTCCCTGGGGCTCGTGGCGGTTGACGAGGATCGTGTTCAGACCGGGAAGCTGCGAGGCCGCGCCGGAGACGCCCACGGGCGCGTCCACGTACAGCACCAGCGCCTGCAGCTCTCGCTGGATCGCTTCCTCCAGCGCGGCCGCGGGAACGTCGCCCAGCCGCCAGCGCTGCCGGATCTCCTCCGCGCACGACTGCGCGTCTTCGAACGACGAGGTGCGCGTCAGCTCCAGCTTGTGGCCCAGGCGCGACGGCTGGACGCCGCTCTGCGCGCCCAGCTCGCGGTACGTCGCGATCCAGCGCCCCGCCTTCTCGGCGAAGTCGTCGAGCACCGCCGGCTCCACGTCGCGGGCGCGAAACGAGAACTCGCCCTCGCCCGCGAGCCTGAATGCGTCGGTGAAGTGCTCGACGTCCACGCCCATCAACTCGGCGGCGCGCGCCAACTCGGCGGGGGAGACCCGCCGGTCGCCCGCTTCGATCGCGGCAAGCGTCTGGCGATCGTTGAAACCCAGCTCGGCCGCGAGCTCCTGCTGGCTGAAGCCGCGGCCTTCGCGGAGCGCCTTGATCCGCCGAGCGATGCGTGTGTGGAGAGAGTTTACCATTGCACTAACTTAATATTGCATTTTATAGAATGCAAGATAAAAAGGTGGCGGGAGCGACGCGGCGGTAGCCATGTCGGCCCTCTTCCAAAGGTAAGCCCGCGGGAGGAACAGGAATGTACCGGCGGGCCTGGTTCCCCCGCGTGCTCGTCTCCGATCGACGGCGGGCGACGAACGCCGAGAGCCGCCTCTCCGATCTGCGGAGGAGCGGCTCTCGTTTGCGCCAGGTGCCTGAGTCGGTGCGAGACCGGTCAATCCCACCAGAGGAAGACGGCGTCTTGGCCGGTGTCTTCCTCGGGGTCGAATCCCTCGCCCTCGGCCTCGGCGTTGGTGAGCGCGAGCACGGCGGCGCGCGCGGCCGGGTCGCCGGGCAGTTGCACGCGGATCGCGTCGCAGTAGGGCGGGTCCTCGTCGAGGATGTTCTCGGACGCGATCACCACCCGCCGGGCCCCGGCCGCGTACAGCGATTCGACGAAGGCGAGCGCGGTTTCGGCGTCGAACGCGTTCGCCGCCAGGGGCGCGTCACCGGGGTTGCTCCGCAGCCACGCGCGCGCCTCGGGGTCTTCCGGCCGGATGCTGGCGGGATCTCCGGCATCCACCGGCGGCGGGGGCGGCGCGAGCCGCAGCTCGACGTCCACGTACACCCGCTCGAGCGCCATCAGGCCGCGGGCGATCTCCTGGCGCAACGGCTTCGCCCGCATCAGCGCGCGCTCCTCGTCCGTCCCGGGAACCACGCCGTCGAGCGGGACGGGCTTGCCCATCACGGTCATCGGAGGCGGTTTGGGCATCCTCGCGTTCGCGAGCATGGCGTCCATGCTCACCCTCGTGAACAGGTGGAGCAGGCGCTGCGCGTCCGCGGCCAGCGGCGAACCCGCCCACTGCTCCGCCTCCAGCTCCGCGATGAGGCGCTGGGCTTCGCCCCGATCCGTCACCGTCACCAGGCGCTCCTGCATGCGCTCGGCAAGGACGGAATACCCATGGAGGATCTGGCGGATGGATTCTTCCGTGAGCGCCATGGACAGCGAGGTGAGCGTGAAGGTGGTCTCGGCGCATCATCCGCGCCGGCATCCGCGGAATCGGATCTCGTGGCCAGGCACCGCGTGGCGGGCGTGCCCTCGTCTCCGAAGCGCACCGCGACCGGCCTGCCGCGAACCGCGCCAACATGCTGCTCCCGGCACGGTGCGTCAATCATCGCGCGCGATGTGGAACCGTGTCGCGCGGGTCCGGTTGCCCAGCACCGCCGCACGTTTTTCCTCGGTAATGGTTGCATCCAGGCAAGTAGTCCTGAGTCCCAGGTCCTGAGGAGTCGGAGCTTATCCTCCGTGCAGCTCAGGCTCAGGACTCATACCAGATTGCTCGATCAACTGTGCATTCGGCAGGGCCGCTACGGAAGGATGGCACACGGAGCAACGGAGGAAACGGAGGAAACGGAGGAAACGGAGGAAAGACAAGCAGTTCTCCGTTTCCTCCGTTGCTCCGTGTGAGTCAAATTGTCCGTGGGGAATGCACAATCATTCAGCAGAATGGTATCAGGTTAGGACTTCGAAGTCGACAGATCCGTCGACGATTCGAATGTCATTGGCGGCCTTCCAGCTCCGGCGGTGCCGTCTACCGCCGCGCGCGGATCGCTCCGCCGCCACCGACGACGTACTGGGCCACGCCCACCACGCCGCGGAGGGTGCGGGTGCTGCCGTCGCCCACGGCGCCGTAGTCGTTCTCGCCCCAGCAGTAGGCGGCGCCGGCGGCCAGGGCGCCGCAGCCGTGGGCCGCGCCGTTCACGTCGAGCGAGGCGAACGCCATCCCCTGCGCGATCGCGGTGGGCACGGCCCTCCCGCCGGCGCGCGTGCCGGTGCCGAAGCGGTACCCGCCGGCGCCCCAGCAGTAGAATCCCCCGCCGGTGGCGACCCCGCAGGTGAGCGAGTTGGCCGAGCTGAGGAGCGCGAACGAGAGCCCGCCCTTCACGGCGACCGGCGCCTCGTACGAATCCGTCTGCAGGCTGTCGCCGAGCTGGCCCTGGTCGCCGTCGCCCCAGCACCAGGCGGCGCCGCCGGTGGCGATGCCGCACACGTGGCTGGGCCCGGCCGAAAGCCGGGTGAAGGTGAGCCCGCCCGCCACCGCCTGCGGGGTGCCGTTCACGGCCGTGGGCACCGTGCCCAGCGCGCCGACTCCCCAGCAGCGGGCCGCGCCGCCCGGCATGATGCCGCAGCTGTGCTCGTCGCCCACCGTCACCGAGGTGAAGGTGAAGCCGCCCGACACGGCCACCGGCGTGGCGCTGAATTGCGTGGTGTTGGGGATGCCGAGCTGGTGCCGGTCGTTCAATCCCCAGCAGTAGGCCACGTTCGCCGTGGTGACGCCGCAGGCGTGCAGCGGGCTCACGTCGAGCTGCGCCCAGCTGTGCCCGCCCGGCACCGCCGCCGGCACGGCGCTGCTCACCGGCGTCTCGTTGAAGTCGAAGCGCGTGGTGGGGTGCTTGCCCCAGCAGTACGCGGCGCCGCCCGTGGTGATCCCGCAGGTGCGGTTGCCGCCCGCGCCGAGCGACGCGAAGGCGAGGCCGCCCGCCACGGCGAAGGGCGTGGCGCGGTCGTGCGTGGTGCCGTTGCCGAGCTGCCCCGACGCGCCGCGGCCCCAGCAGTACGCCGCGCCGCCCGGCGCCAGCCCGCACGAGTGGTAGGCGCCCACCACCACGCCCCGCAGCTCCGACGGGCCCGGGCCCACCACGTTCACCGTCACCCCATCGCTGATCCCTTCGGACGTGACGGTGACGGTGGTGGTGCCGATCGCCACGCCGGTGACCACGCCCGTGACGCCCGCCGTGGCCGTGCCCGGCGCCGCCGACTGGTAGGTAACCGGGCGGTACACCTGGTTTCCGTTGGCGTCGCGGGTGATGACGGTGATCGCGTGCGTGGCGCCCACCACCAGGTTGATGACCTTCGGCGTGGCTTCGAGGCTGGCGACCGGCGCCTGCACCGTGATCGAGACCGTGCCGGTGAGCGACCCGCTGGTGCCGGTGATGGTGGTGGTCCCCGGCGCCACGGCCGAGACCGCGCCGGTGCCCGCATCAACCGAGGCGACGGCGGGGTTCGCGCTGGCGAAGGAGACCGCCGCCCCCGCCTGCGGCCGGCCGATGCGGTCGCGCACCACCGGCGTGAGCGTGGCCGAGGTGCCCTGCGCCAGCGTCCGCGCGGCGCCCAGGTCCTGCGGCACCAGCTCCGGGCGCGCCAGCTGCAGGCCGAGGGGCGGTACCCGGAGGCGCTGCGCGAGGTGGAACGGGGGTGGCCGGAGCCGGTCTCGGCGGTCTTCATGAAGGATGATTCGTACAGCACCGTGGCCGAGCGCTGGCTGCGCGCCGAGCTCCTGGCGCGGGTGGGCCGCGATGCCGAGGCGGTGCGCTGGTACGGGAGCCTCACCGAGGACATCAGCCGCGGCCTGCTCTTTCCCACCGCCGCCCACCTGCCGCGCGGCGAAGCCCTGGAGCGCCTCGGCCGCCCGGCCGAGGCGGCCGCGGAGTACCGCCGCTTCATCGCGCTCTTCAGCGCCGCCGACGCCGAGTGGGCGCCGGCGCTGGCCGGGGCGCGGGCGAGGTCGAGCCGGCTGCCCCCGGCGCTGTAGCCGCCGGCGGCGCCCATTTTCGCGCCGGTCACGACGTGCAGATCTCCGGTTACGAAGCGAGCCCCGGCGCCGAGCAGCGCCGGGGCTTCTTGTCGATGTGCGATCGAGCGTCGGCTTCGCGACCGCTCGCGCTGGCGGATGCGGCCGTCTCGCGCTCAGCGATATCCCAGGGCGGAGAACTGCGCCTGCACCCACCAGAAGCACGCGCCGGCGGCGAGCAGGCTCAGGCCCATCAGCACCCAGCCCAGCAGCGTCGGCTTGGGGGGATTCTGGGTGACGTCGCGGTACCGCGCGTTCTCGCCGCCCGCCACGAAGGCGAGGCCGAAGACCAGCATCAGCGGAACGAGGACGTACGCGGCGTTGATGTGCATCGTGATCTCGGGCGCGCCCGCCTGCGCCAGCCGTACCGGCCGCATGATGAAGTACCACCCAGCCGGCAGTGCCAGCGCCAGGCACAGCAAACCTCCCAGGCGAATCCTCAGGTCTTCGGTCATTCTGCGCCTCCGGACAGGCGGGGTGGGGATAGGGATGGGATGATCACCGCGGCGAACGGCATGCACGGGGGATGTTGTCGGAGGATACGATAATCGCCGGGCGCGCTGCCAGGGAAGATTTTTGTCTCGGCCGCCGTAGCCGAACGCCGAAGCCCCGCCGCGAGCTGCGACGGGGCTTCGAGTCGTGCCGGGGTGCGGCGCGGTTCGGGATGATGAACCGCTCCGCGATGCACTCAGTACGTGCCGCCGCACAGGGCGGGGTACGTGCAGTCGCGCTCGTGCGTGTGCATCGTGGTCGGCACGGGCTCGGTGGGAATTCCGAGCGACGGCTGCGCGGCGGCGGTGACGAACGACTCGACCACGAGGGCGTTGGGGTTCAGCGACATCGATATGCTCCGAAAGGCGGGGTGGGGGAATGCGAATCCATTAAAATAGTCGGATAAGGGTGATAAAGCCAACCACACGGCCCGCGTCCCGTCCGCCTCGCCTCGGCTGATGGGCGCCGACCAGCGCCGTGACTGTTGTTGTGACTGTTGTTACTGTTCCTGTCAGTGTTTTTCGTAACTGCCTGTCCGACCACGCCCTGAACATCGAGCCGTGAGCCCGCATGGACCCCAGGGCCCTCGACCGCCAGTACGCGAGCAGCACGAACCTCGCGGCCCGCATCGAGCTGCACCGGCGCTGCAGCACCAACCCCTACGGCCTGCAGCGCTGGGTGTTCGACTGCCTGGAGCTCGCACCCGGCGTCCGCGTGCTCGAGGTGGGCTGCGGCACCGGCAGCCTCTGGCGCGACAACCTGGACCGCCTGCCCGCGGGGGTCGAGCTCGTGCTGACCGACCGCGCGCCGGGGATGCTGGCGGCCGCAGGCGCGGCGGTGGGCGAGCGCCCGGCACGCTTCGTCGCCTGCGCGCTCCCCGATCTCCCGTTCTCCGACGGCGCCTTCGATCTCGTCGTCGCCGACCACATGCTCTACCACGTCGAGGACCGGCAGCGCGGGCTGCTGGCGATCCGCCGGGTCCTGCGCCGCGGCGGCGCGCTGTTCGCGACCACCAATGGCGCCGGACACCTGGGCGAGATCAAGGACCTCCTGCGAGAGCTCGCCATCGACGCGCCGAACGTGTCCGCCGCGTTCACCCTCGAGAACGGCGAGGCGCAGCTCCGCCGCGTTTTCCCCGCCGTTCGGCGCGACGTCTACGCCGACGCCCTCGAGGTCCGCGACCCGGAGCTCCTCCTCGCCTACATCGCGTCCCTCGGCGGCGGCGGCGCCGCGGCCGTCGCGGCGCGCCGCGACGCGATCCTCGCCGCGATCGCGTCGCGCATGCGGGGCGCAGTGTTCCACGTCGGCAAGTCCACAGGGGCGTTCACCGTGCGCGCCGAATGACGTCACCCGGCGGCCAGGGTGCGTACCCGCGACGCGAACCCCGGCTCGGCGACGGCGAACTCCGCGAGCACCCGCTCGCGCTGGGCCGGCGACATCACGCGCAGGAGCACCTTTAGATCCCCCACGCCCCCGGCGCGATCGAGGGCCGCGCCGATCTCGGGGAGCCAGCGCGCGAACCCACCGAGCTCCTGCAGCATCTCGAGCTCGACCCCCGCCCGTTCGTCGTGCAGGAGCTTGATCAGCGTGCGAACCCGCACGTAGCGGTCGCCGCATTCGGGGCCGCGCGCGATCGCATCCCGTAGCGGTTCGGCCAGCGCCGCGGGCAATCTCACCAGCCCGAGCTTGTTCACGCAGGTGCGCACGATCCGCATGGCGCACTCGACCGGCGAGGCCTCGACCGCGTGCCACGCGGCGATCGCCGGCGTCCGCCGCGACCACGCGGCGTAGCCCCCGGACGGATCGTCGATCAGCATCCCGCTCCGCGCCGCCGCGGCCGAGCCCGCGGCCTGCATCGCGGCCACGGTCGCCTCGAACGGGCGATCGGGCGGCAGCGGCACCAGGATCCGGTCGACGTCGAGAAGCCCGTTCAGCGCGAGCGCCGTCTCGTCGTGGAACATCGACAGGTCGACCTCCACGCCGCGGCTGTCCCACAGGACGCCCCATCCCGCCGTCCACGGGTCGCCCGAAGCGCGCGCGCGGCGGCGTGGATACACGTACTGCGGGAGGAAGCGCATCGCCGGTCCGTCCAGCGCCGCGCCGATCCGCCGCGCCAGCTCCGCCTCGACCGGGCGGCCGGCGACCAGGATCAGGTCGAGGTCGCGCATGCACAGCGGCGTTCCGGCGTACAGGTGGTCGAGCAGCGCCGGCGCGCTGCCGCCGCCGATCGCCAGCCGGCACGGGCCGAGCTCGCGGCGCACCCCGGCGGCCACGATCGCCAGGATCTCCCCCAGCCGCGGCAGCGAGAGCGGCTTCATCCCGTGCATCACCGCACCCGGGTGGGGCCCCTGCGGCGTGTCTCGCGGAAGTCCCGGGTCGCCGTGCATTCACGCCTTGCGCAGCACGAGCTGCCAGTCGCGGCGCACGATCGTCGCCTCCGCGCCGAGCAGCGCCACGAACGCGTCGAGCGCCCGCCCGGGCGCGCGCGCGGACAGGCCGGCGGCCTCGCCGTCCACGAGCCCGTAGTCGTCGAAGATGACGACGCCGCCGGCGCCGAGCAGCGTCCACGCCAGCACCGCGTCCTGCAGCACGTCGCCCACGCGGTGCGACCCGTCCACGTACACGAAGTCGAATTGCCCGGGCGGCAGCGCGCGCAGCACCACCTGCGAGCCGCCGACCAGCTTCGTCACGCGCCCGGCGGCCCCGGCGGCGGCGATGTTGTGGTCGAAGTGGCGCTCGAAGCCACGGAGCACCACGCTGTCCATCGGGATCGCGAACGGATCGACGCAGGTCAGGCGGCTGCCCTCGCCGGTGAGGATGTGGTCGAGGAACCAGCACGCCGACAGCCCCTCGAAGCAGCCGATCTCCAGCCCGC
>Ga0190275_10003051_pt1 | contig 11919 bp, 6 predicted proteins | sample Popmic550T_FD_133745 | JGI IMG/M metagenome (GOLD analysis project Ga0190275, IMG submission 133745) | Populus adjacent soil microbial communities from riparian zone of Yellowstone River, Montana, USA - 550 T | ecosystem: Environmental > Terrestrial > Soil > Riparian zone > Trees stand | place... | reverse complement strand
CTCTGCGCGGCTCCGGGCAGCGCAGCGCATCAGGGAGGCAACACCGTGACCACCACCGAGCAACTGGCCACCGAGCAGGCGGCCGGGGCGGCCGCCACCGCGAACGGGGCCGGAGGTCGCCGAGCGTCGACCACCGAGTCCTCCCGCCGCGCCTATGAACGTCGGCAGCGGCGAACTCAAAAGGTCACCGGCACCAAGCTCGTTGGCCCCGGCAAGCCGGTGAAGACGGCGTTGAACCGGGCGCCATTCGTCGTGCTGTTGATCGCTCTGCTCGGCGCCGGAATCGTCGCCGTGCTCTACCTCAATACGGTCACCGATGAAGCCGGCATCCGGACGTCAACGGCCAAGAGCAAGACCGTCGAGTTGCGGCTGACGATTGAATCGCTGCAGCGGGATGTCGCTCTGCTGGATGCGACACCGCGCATTGCCGGCGCGGCGGCCGCACTCGGGATGGTGCCGGCCGGCGATTCGGCCCTGCTGATGGTCGACGGTGCCGGTGCCGGCGCGGTGATCGGGGAGCCATCAGCGGTGGCAGCGCCCGTCGATCCGGCCGCAGCTGCGGCAGCGCAGGCCGCCGCTGATGCAGCGGCAGCGGCCGCGGCCGCAGCAACGACCCCGCCCGTCGATCCGACAGCTGCCGCAGCAGCTGAAGCCGCTGCGGCAGCTCAAGCAGCAGCAGCGGCGGTTGCACCACCTGTTGACCCGGCAGCGCAGGCGGCAGCAGACGCAGCGGCAGCGCAGGCCGCCGCCGACGCCGCAGCAGCGCAGGCCGCCACCGATGCGGCGGCCCAGGCTCAGGCACAGGCTGCGGCCGAACAAGCGGCCGCAGCAGCGGCAGGCACAGCACCTCCGGCGGATCCAACGACGGTCACCGATCCCGGCGCGGCAGAAGGAGCACAGCAGTGAGCTGGTTGGGCTTCAACGATCCGCGGGACCAGAAGGCCGGGTCGACCGGTCGATCTGCCGGCAGCGGCGACCGCCGGCGGGTGGCCGGCGACCGGGACGGTCGCGGAAGCACCGGCACCACCCGCGGCGCGTCATCGCGATCGGGTTCGAGCCGGTCAACGGCCCCACGATCCGCCCCATCGCCCGCGGCGCCCCGCGCCGCTCGACCATCGCACGCCCCTCGACCGGCCGCGCCCGGGTCGGTCCGAGACGTCGGCAACCCGCGCCCGGCTCGACCCGGCCAGCGAGCTGGCGGACCGGCCGGCAAGAGCTCTGGCAAGAAAGGGTCGATTCGCGGCCGCCGGGTCGGCCGCAACCGGGCGGCGATCGGCAACCCGCGCAAGCGCAACAAGATCGCGTTATGCGTCCTGATTGGCATTCTCGCGGTGGCCGGGATCAAGCTGATCGCCATCCAGACCGTCGATCCCTGGGGCTACGCGGCAAAGAGCGAGGCTCAGCGCACCAGGGACATCACCCTGCTCGCCCAGCGCGGTGAGATCACCGACCGGAACGGCGCGGCGCTTGCATTCACCGTCGAGGGCCGGGCCATTGCCGCCAGGCCGGCCCTGTTCACCGATGACGCGCAACGCAAGGAGGTCGCGAACATCCTGGTCGCCGATGTCGGTGCCGGCCTGACCGTCGACGAGGTGCTGGAGAAACTCAAATCCGGCAAGACCTACGTCTACCTGGCCCGCAACCTGATGCCGGCGCAGGCAGACGCCGTCATGAAGAAGGTCCGTGCGCTGTTCGACGCTGACCACATCGACGCCGTCGTCACCGAACGGCAGGACATCCGGCAGTACCCGGACGGCTCGGCCTCGGCGGCACTGGTCGGCGGCACCGACTTCGACGGCAACGGCCTGTCCGGCGTCGAGGCCAAGTTCGACACCAAACTCGCTGGTAAGGACGGCGAGCGGGTTGTCGACGTCGACGCCAGGCACGTCATCATCCCGGGCAGCGCCAGGGAGGAGGTCGATGCCAGAGACGGCATGGACATCAAGCTCACCATCGATTCCGACCTGCAGTACACGACCCTGCAGATGCTCACCAAGGCGGTTGACAACTCACATGCCAAGTCGGGCTGCGTTGTGGTCATGCAGGTCGCGGACGCGCAGATCCCGGCGATGGCCTGCTACGCGCCGGGCCAAAGCCCGAAGGAGACCGGCAACAAGGCGGTCACCGACGCCATCGAACCGGGTTCGGTGAACAAGGTGGTCACCTTCGCGGCGGCGCTGGAGAAGGGCTTGGTGACCCCGACGACGGTGTTGGAGGTGCCCGGCACCATCGATGTCGGCGACGCGACCATCCATGACGCCTGGGACCACGGCGAGCAGAAGATGACGGCGACCGGGATCCTGGCCAAATCTTCCAATGTCGGCACCCTGATGGTCGCCCAGCAGGTCGGCCCGGAAGCCTTCGTCGACATGGCCAAGAAATTCGGCCAGGGCGTGAAGACCGGTGTCCAGTTGCCGGCCGAGACCTCGGGCCGGTTCCCCGCCCAGTCGACCTGGTCCGCCAGCACCTTCGGCAACCTGCCGATCGGTCAAGGAGTGTCCTACAACCTGGTCGAGCTGGCCAGCATGTACCAGACGATCGCCAACAACGGGGTGCGGATCGCGCCGACCCTGGTCGCCAGCACCACGGTGAACGGTGAGACGAACGCGGCACCGGTGGGTGCGACCACCCAGGTGATGAGCGCGGCCACCTCGCGCACCCTGCTGGACATGCTGCGCGGCACCATGCAAGGCGGTGACAACTACCACCGGGGCACGGCGCCACAGGCGGCCATCACCGGCTATCAGGTCGCCGGCAAGACCGGAACCGCGCAGAAGGTCGACGAGGCGACCAGTGAGTACTCGCAGACCGAGATCACCTCGACATTCGCTGGTGTCGTCCCGGCCGACGACCCGAAATACGTCATCTCGATCATGCTCGACGACCCCAAGAGTGACTCGCCGGCCGGAACCACCAGTTGCGCGCCGTTGTTCCACGACGTTGCGGCCTGGGCGATGCGGGCTGCAGACGTTCCGCCGTCGGCGACCGAGGCACCCATCTACGACCTGTATGTCGATTGAGCATGCGAGCAATGGCTGGCGAGTAGTCTTGCCGCCCGTGCAGCCAACCGGTCCGACGGCCTCGATGCGACCCGAGCACCCCGTTGGAGTCAGCCTCGGCGCTGTCATCGAGCGGACCGGTGCCCAATTGGCGACGCCCGGCATACCGACCGCTGATGTGCTGCTCAGCGGTGTGACCCTGCGCGCCCAGGACGTCCGGCCGGGCGACCTGTTCGCCGCGTTGCCCGGCAGCAGAATGCACGGCGCGGAGTTCGCCGGTGACGCGGTGACCGCAGGGGCGGCGGCAGTGCTGACCGACCCGGCCGGCCGGCTCCTGCTGGGCGACCTGCCAATTCCCCTCCTGGTCGCCGAGACCCCGCGGGCCCTGCTCGGCTCTATCGCCAGGGCGGTCTACGGCGACCCCAGCTCGCAGCTGGCGGTGGTCGGTATCACCGGGACATCAGGCAAGACCACCACCTGCTACCTGCTGGAAGCCGCGCTCGCCGCCGACGGGTCGAAGACCGGCCTGATCGGCACCGTGCAGACCAGGATCGACGGCGAGGTGGCACCCAGCGCGCTGACCACCCCGGAAGCCCCCGACCTGCAGGCCCTGTTCGCCGTGATGGCGGAGCGCGGGGTGAGCGTGGTGGCGATGGAGGTTTCATCGCACGCGCTGTCCCTTGGCCGGGTGAGCGGAACCTCTTTCGCCGTCGGCGCTTTCACCAACCTGAGCCAGGATCACCTGGATTTCCACGGCGATATGGAGGGCTACTTCGCCGCGAAGAGTCTGCTGTTCGACGGCCGGTCCGGGCGGCACGTCATCAACATCGATGACGCCTACGGGGCCAGGCTGGCCGCAGGTCACCCGGACGCACTGACCGTCAGCGCGACCGGCAAATCGGCGGCCTGGACCGTGGTGTCCGTCGAGGTGTCGACGACCGGGATCCAACACGTCACGCTGGCCGGCCCTACCGGTCCGGTCACCCTCGAGCTGGCATTACCCGGTGCATTTAATATCTCCAACGCGGCGATGGCGATCGCCTGCGTCGACGCGCTCGGCCGGGATGTGCAGTTGGCCGCCGACGCGCTGGCGGGCGTGGTCGTCCCCGGTCGGATGGAACGGGTGGATGCCGGTCAGGACTTCCTGTCCGTCGTCGACTATGCGCACAAGCCGGCGGCACTGGCCGCGGTACTCGATGCCATCGCCGAAGGCTTGACCGGCCGGCTGATCGTGGTGGTCGGGGCCGGCGGCGACCGGGACACCGGCAAGCGTCCCGTGATGGGCGCCGAGGCGGTGACCAGGGCGGACCTGCTGATCGTCACCGACGACAACCCACGGTCCGAGGACCCGGCGCTGATCCGGGCCCAGCTGCTGGCCGGCGCGCTGGCCCCGGCGGACTACGGCGTAATAGGGGTGGGCCGGGCCGAGGTGATGGAGATCGGTGACCGTCGGGCGGCGATCCGGGCCGCGGTACAAGCGGCCGGGCCGGGCGATGCGGTAGTGATCGCCGGGAAGGGCCACGAACTGGGACAGGAGATCGCCGGCGTCAAGCACCCGTTCTCCGACCGGGATGAATTGCTCGCCGCGCTGACCGCAGCCGATCCGAACGGGCCGGAGAACGCCGGTCAGCCGACTAACCTGCTCCGGGTGAGTGTCGACCCGTCCAACCCGCAAAACGTCACCCAGAGCACCCCGACCCGCCCACCCACCCCGCCACCCGCATGATCGCCCTGACCCTGGCGCAGGTTGCTGCGGCGATCGGCGCCCAGTTGCCCGCTGACCTGCCGGCGGAATCCGCCCAGCAGGTGGTGACCTCGGTGGAATTCGACACCAGGAAGGTCGGCCCCGGGGCGCTCTTCGTCGCACTACGGGGCGAGCAGGTCGATGGGCACCGCTTCGGCGGCGCGGCAGCGGCGGCCGGTGCGGTCGCGGTCCTGGGCACCGGGCCGGTGGACGGTGAGCTGCCGGTGTTGCTGGTCGACGACCTGCCGGAGAACGCCGGTCAGCTGGCGGCGCTCGCCGCATTGGCCAGGGCGTCGGTGAGGGCGCTGGTGGCCGGGCACGGACTGCAGGTCATCGGTGTCACCGGCTCATCGGGCAAGACCTCGACCAAGGATCTGATCGCCGCCGTGCTGCGCGGCGCCGTCGACGAGCCGGACCAGGTGATCGCCCCGCCCGAGTCGTTCAACAACGAATTGGGCCACCCCTATACGGCGCTGCGGGCAAGTGAACGAACCCGCTTCCTGGTGCTGGAGCTCTCCGCCCGCGGGATCGGACACATCGCCATGCTGGCGCACACCGCGCCCCCACGGATCGGCGCCGTGGTCAATGTCGGTTCGGCCCATATCGGCGAGTTCGGCTCGGTGGAAACCATCGCCAAGGCCAAAGCGGAGCTTGTGCAATCGCTACCGTCCGCGGCAGACGGCGGGGTGGCGATCCTCAATGCCGACGACCCACTGGTTGCCGCAATGGCGGACCTGACGACTGCTGCGGTGGTCACCGTTGGTCTGGACCCGGCCGCCGTCATCCGCGCGCAGGACCTCACCCAGGACGACGCCGACCATGCCGGCTTCACCCTGGTCACCCCGGAGGACAGCGCCACTGTTGCGCTCAAGGTGGTCGGCGCCCACCAGGTGGGTAACGCGCTGACGGCGGCGGCGGTCGGCCGGGCGGTGGGGATGAGCGTCGCGGACATCGCCGCCGGGCTCAGCTCAGCGACAGCATCGTCGAAGTGGCGAATGCAGGTCACCGAGCTGGTCGGCGGCATCACGCTGATCAATGACGCCTACAACGCCAACCCGCACTCGATGAAGGCCGCGTTGCGGTCGTTGTCCACCATCGGCCGGGGCCGCCGGTCCTGGGCGGTGCTGGGCGAGATGGCCGAACTCGGGCCGGCGACCAACGCCGCGCACGACGAGATTGGCCGGCTGGTGGTTCGGCTGGGCATCGAGCGGCTGATCGTCGTGCAGGGGCCAGGCGGGGCCACCGGGCAGGCGGTCGGTGGCCGCACCGGAGCCCGAGCCCTGCACCTGGGCGCCCATCTGGAAGGGTCCTGGGGAGGCGAGTCCGAACTGGTTCCCGCCGTTGAGGACGCGGTGGACATTCTCGAGGCGGAACTCGCGGAAGGTGATGTGGTGCTGGTCAAGGGGTCCAGGTCCGCTGGTCTCGAGCGGGTGGCGCTGCGGTTGATCGCCGACCTCGGCCTTGCAGACACCAGCACCGCCGACGCTGGAGCGGCGCAACCCGACGGCCCACCGAATGGCAACCCGTGAAGACCATTCTGGTCGCAGCCGTCGTCGCGCTCGCGGTGTCGATCCTGTTCACCCCATATCTGATCAAGGTCTTCTCCAAACAGGGATTCGGCCAGGAGATCCGCGAGGACGGCCCCGAACACCACAAGAAAAAGCGCGGTACCCCCACGATGGGCGGCGCGGCCATCATCATCGCGATGTGGGTCGGCTTCCTGGTGGCGGACGGCATCGAATGGATCACCGGCGGCGGCGGCCCCACCGCGTCCGCCCTGCTGCTGCTCTATCTGACCACCGGGATGGGCCTGGTCGGCTTCCTGGACGACTTCATCAAGATCCGCAAACAGCGCAACCTCGGGCTGAACAAGCGAATGAAGTTCCTCGGCCAGACCTTTGTGGCGCTGACCTTCGGGGTCGGCGCGCTGTTCTTCCGCAATTCCGACGACCTCACGCCGGCCTCGACATCGCTGTCCTACACCAGGGATCTGGCCTTCATCTCGCTCGGCGCCGTCGGCTTCGTGGTGCTCGCCTGGCTGCTCGTCGCCGCCTGGTCGAACGCGGTGAACTTCACCGACGGGCTGGATGGGTTGGCCGCCGGGTCTTCGGTGATGGTGCTCGGTACCTACGTCGCGATCGGCTTCTTCCAATTCCGCAACGCCTGTTGGGGCGAGCTCAGCCCGGCCGCCGTCCCGGGTTGTTATGACGTACGGGACCCGCTCGACCTGGCCGTCGTCGCCGCTGCCGCGCTCGGCGGGTGCATCGGCTTTCTGTGGTGGAATGCCCATCCGGCCCGGATCATGATGGGCGACACCGGCTCGCTGGCGCTCGGCGGGTTGATCGCCGGGCTGTCCATTCTGACCAAGACCGAACTGCTGCTGGTGGTCATCGCCGGGCTGTTTGTGGTGGAGATGTTGTCGGTCGTCATTCAAATCGCGGTCTTCAAGACCCGTCATGTGCGGGTGTTCAAGATGGCGCCGTTTCACCACCATTTCGAGCTGTCCGGCTGGGCGGAAACCACCGTGATGGTGCGGTTCTGGTTGCTGGCGGCGATGTCCGCCGCATTGGGCCTTGGGCTGTTCTATGCCGAGTGGCTCTCGCTGACCGGCGGGTGACGCCGTGCCGAACCCCGAGGATTCCGAGCCAGCGAGCCCGCCGGCGGAGGAGACGCCGTGGCAGCAACAGCTGCGCGAGGCAACTGCCCGGCTCGATGCTGTCGGGCTCGGTGAGCCGGCCGGCTCTGCCGCGGTTCCGCCGCCAACCGCCCGGCGCCGCAGCAGCACATCGGGCGGCCCGGCGGAGCCGGTTGCCCGGCGCAGGACCGGCCCGGAGCCGTGGCGGCCAGATTTCTGGTCTCGACGACCTGCCCGGCCGGAGTCGATTGCCGAACGGGACGCGCGGTTGGATGCCGGCCTCGCGCACATCGCCGACCTGATCGTGCGTCAGCGGGCACGGCTCGAGGGCCGGGATCCGGACGAAGCCGCCCGGACCGCGCCACCGCCGCCCACCATGGCGAGCTCGGCGGCCAAGCGCCGCAAGCGGCGTGGTTCGGCACCCGCGGTCGAGGACGTGCCGATCGCCCTACCGGGAGCCGGCGACCTGGTGCTGGCCGCCGGGGTAGGCGTCACCGGGCTGCCGGTCGTGCGCTATCTGGCGGGTACCGGCGCGTCGGTGGTGGTCAGCTCGAACCGGCCGCCGCCACCCGAACTCGCTGCCATGGCCGGCGCCGCCACCTTCGCGGGCGACCTCCAGGCGCCCCCGGACGGCACCACCCTGGTGGTCACCTCGGCGGGTATTCCGCCGACCAATCCACTCCTGGCGGCGGCGCAACAGGCCGGCATCGAGGTGATCGGCGAGGTCGAGCTGGCCTGGCGGATCGACCAGGCAAGCGGGGCGCCCAGGGACTGGTTGGTGGTGACCGGCACGAACGGCAAGACCACCACCACCGGGATGCTGGAGGCCATTCTGCGCGCGGACCATCGGCAGGTCACCGCCAGCGGCAATATCGGCTGGCCGGTGATCGAGGCCGTGCTGGCCGGTCGCCGCGGGTCCGGCGACGAACAGCACGAACGGCAGCAGGACGTCATTGCTGTGGAACTGTCCAGCTTTCAGCTCTACTGGGCGCCATCGGTCCGGCCGGCGGCCGGGGTGGTGCTCAATGTCGCGGAGGATCACCTCGACTGGCACGGCTCGATGGCCGCCTACGCGGCGGCGAAGGCGCGGGCCTTGACCGGACGGGTGGCGCTGGCCGTCATCGATGATCCGGGGGCGGCTGCACTGCTCCGGGAGTCTCGAGCGGGCCTCGCTGTGCCGATCATGAGCGGCCGGCCGTTTCCCGGGGCGCTCGGGGTGCGGCACGGGTCGTTGGTGGATGCCGCGTTCGGTGAGGATGTGCTGCTCGATGCCGACCAGGTCCGGCCCGCCGGCGAGCACAACCTGACCAACGCGCTGGCCGCCGCCGGCTTGGCGCTGGCCGTCGGCGTTCGGGCCCCGGCGGTGGCCGCGGGCCTGCACACCTTTACCCCCGGCGGGCATCGCAATGTGCTGGTCGCCGAGCACGCCGGGGTCCGCTACTTCGACGACTCGAAGGCCACCAATCCGCACGCCGCCCTGGCCTCCCTACAGGCCTACGACCGGGTGGTCTGGATCGCCGGCGGCCAGTTGAAGGGCGCGGCGGTCGACGATCTCGTTCGACGAGTCGGCGACCGGTTGGCCGGGGCGGTGCTGCTCGGGGTCGATGCGCCGACCGTGGCGGCCGCACTTTCCCGACACGCGCCCGATGTCCCTGTCCAGCTGGTGCCTGGCAAGGACGATGACGTGATGCGCAAAGTGGTCAGCGCGGCCGCAGCAATGGCCGCCCCGGGTGACGTCGTTCTGCTCGCGCCGGCGGCCGCGTCATTGGACATGTTTTCTTCGTACGCGGCCAGGGGCAACGCCTTTGCTGCGGCAGCGAATGCGCTCCCGGAACCGGGGCACGAATCCGGGGCCGATCTGTGAGTATCGATTCCCCGCCCGTCACCCCGGAAGCGACTGACCCGCAGGACGAGCCGAGCGAGGCAGCGACGAGTCGAAGACGGTCCAGGTGGGCGCGGCTGGGCGGGCGGAAAGCGGGCAAGGCGGCCGGCCCCGGACTGCTGACCCGGGCCAGGCAGGGGTCCGGTAAAGCAGTTCGCTCGGCCCGGCAGTTGACCGTCGACTGGCTGGACCGGCCGATGACGTCGCTGCACCTGATCTTGGCCGTCTTCGCGTTGATGCTCGGCTTCGGACTGCTGATGGTGCTGTCGTCGTCGTCGGTGGTGGCGTTCCGGGCGGGTGGCTCGTCCTTCTCGATCTTCATCAACCAGGCCACCTATGCGGCCGTCGGCCTGGTGTTCTTCTGGGCGGCCCAATACATACCGGTGCGGGTGCTGCGGTCGCTGTCCACCATCGCGGTGATGATCTCGCTGTTGCTGCTGGTTGCCGTGCTGGTGCCTGGCATTGGCACGTGGGTGAGCGGCTCTCGCAGTTGGATCCGGATCGCCGGGTTCCAGTTCCAGCCCAGTGAGATCGCAAAACTGGCATTGCTGCTGTGGATGGCCCATGTGCTGGCGGCCCGCCGCTCGACATTGGGTTCGCCGAAAGCGTTGCTGATCCCCGTGCTGCCGGTTTACGTCCTGATGGCCGGTCTGATCATGCTGCAGCCGGACCTGGGCACCACGGTCGCACTGACCATCGTGTTCATGGCCGTGCTGTTCTTCGCCGGCGCTCCATGGTGGACCTTCGCCACTCTCGCTGCCGCCGGCGTCGCTGGCTTCTTCTACCTGGCCATCTCCGCCGACTACCGATTGGCCCGGCTGCTGTCGTTCATCAATCCGGAGGCCCACCCGGACTCGTCCTACCAATTGCTGCAGAGCTTGTACGGACTGGGCAACGGTGGCTGGTTCGGCGTGGGCCTTGGCCAATCCAGGGCCAAGTGGAGCTACCTGCCCAATGCCGATTCCGACTTCATCTTCGCGATCGTCGGCGAGGAACTCGGCCTGATCGGCGCCGGGGTGCTGTTGTTGCTGTTCGGTTTGCTGGCCTACACCGGGCTGCGGATCGCCCGGCGCAATGTCGACCCGTTCGTCAAGATCGTTGCCTCCGGGTGCACGGTTTGGCTGGTGGGCCAGGCCGGCATCAACATTGGATACGTCGTCGGTCTGCTCCCGGTGACCGGCATCCCGCTGCCAATGATCTCCTCCGGCGGCACCTCGCTGTTGATCACCATGGTGGTGTTTGGGCTGCTGGCGAACTTCGCCCGCCGGGAAACCCAGGCCGCCGCGGCTCTGCAGGCCGGTGGCGGCAGCCGGATGGCTCGGTTCCTCGGCATCGGCAATGCCGATCCCACCGGCCGGCGTGCGACCCGCCGCCGGCAGCGGGGGAGTGCGGCGACCGTCGGTGCCGGGAAGCAACGTCCGGCCAAGGCCCGGCCCGGACCGCAACAACCCGGCCCCCGACAGACCGCTCCCACCGGCCAACGGCGGCGCACCAAAGGCGCACCCGATGCTCCGCGGCAGGTCCAGCGGGTGCGCTCGAACCCGGCCAGCCCCAATCCGGACCGACCGGTTCGGGCCAGCACAAAACAGCCCCGCCCGAACCAGGCCGGCACTGACCAGGCGCGCACGAAACAGGCCCGCCCGAATCGATCCCCTGACGGACGGCAGCGGCGGCCAGCGCAGCAGCCCAATCCGCAGCCGGGCACTCATCCGGCCCGCCCGGATTCGCGGCAATCCAGGCCCCGGTGGGACGGCGCGTGACCAGTGTCCTGCTCGCCGGCGGCGGTACCGCCGGGCACATCGAACCGGCCCTCGCCGTGGCCGACGCGCTCGTCGCGATCGATCCCGAGATCACCATTACCGCGCTGGGAACCGAGCGCGGGCTGGAGACCACCCTGGTGCCGGAGCGAGGCTACGAACTACGGCTGATCCCGGCCGTGCCGCTGCCGCGTAAGCCCTCCGCCGACCTGCTGACGCTGCCGCCCCGGATGCGGTCGGCGATCAAGGCGACCCGGGCGATCATGGCCGATCGCAAGGTCGATGTCGTGGTCGGTTTCGGTGGCTACGTGGCGTTGCCCGCCTACCTGGCGGCCAGGGGCAGGGTGCCGGTCGTCATTCACGAGGCCAATGCCAGGGCGGGGTTGGCCAACAAGATTGGTGCCCGGTTCGCGGTCGCCATCGCGGCCGCGGTCGAAGGCTCCGGATTGAAGGGCGCCCGGGTGGTTGGAAACCCCGTGCGGCGGAGCCTGTCCCAACTCGACCGCGCAGCTCTGCGGGCGCAGGCCCGGGAGTTCTTCGGGCTCGACCCGCAGGCGCCGACACTATTGGTCTTCGGCGGATCACAGGGCGCGCAGCGGATCAACGACGCGATCTCCGGTGCCGCCGCCGACCTCGCCGGCCTCGGCATCGGGGTGCTGCATGCCTATGGCCGGCGCAACACGGCACCGGTGGTCCCATCCCAGTCGCCGGCCTATGTGGCGGTGCCCTACCTGGATCGGATGGACTTGGCCTACTCGGCCGCCGATCTGGTCTTGGCAAGATCCGGTGCCATGACGGTCGCCGAGATCGGCGCGGTCGGCCTGCCTGCCGTGTATGTGCCGCTACCGCACGGCAATGGCGAGCAGCGACTGAACGCCTCCGCCCAGCTGGCCAGCGGCGCG
>Ga0190275_10003050_pt1 | contig 11921 bp, 7 predicted proteins | sample Popmic550T_FD_133745 | JGI IMG/M metagenome (GOLD analysis project Ga0190275, IMG submission 133745) | Populus adjacent soil microbial communities from riparian zone of Yellowstone River, Montana, USA - 550 T | ecosystem: Environmental > Terrestrial > Soil > Riparian zone > Trees stand | place... | reverse complement strand
GTGCCGTGGCCGCGTTTCGGCCCGCACGGCGGCTTGTTCGTGAACACGCGACAGCCGCGGAAGCGATACGTGGGAATGTCGTAGGTGACGGTCTGCAGCGCACCGGTGTAGAACGTGCTGGCGACGCCGTAGGATCCGTAGGCGCCACCATCGAGCAGCGTCTGCAGGTCGATGCCGGTAATCCGCCCGTCCTGGCTGACGCCGGTGCGGAAGCGCATCAGCACGGGGTGGCGGCCGCGGTGACAGTAGAACACCTCTTCGCGAGTGAGGCAGATTTTCACCGGCCGGTCGAGCAACAGCGCGGCTTTGGCGACGACCACTTCATGGTTGAACGGATCGCTCTTGCCGCCGAACCCGCCGCCGTTCGGCGTGGCGATCACGCGAATGTGCGCGGCGGGCATCTCGAGGGCTTTGGCCAGCGCGCGATGCAGATAGTGGGGCGTCTGCGTGCTGGACCATACGACGAGCTTGCCATCCGGATCGCGAGCCGCCAGCGTCGCATGCTGCTCAATGGGCAGGTGCGTGCTGCCCTCGAAGAAAAACAGGTCCTCGAACACATGGTCCGCACTGCCAATCGCCGTGTCCACGTCACCGAACTGCAGCGCCACGGCTTTGTGAACGTTGCCGGTGTCCCCGTAGTCGTGGATGCGCGGCTCCGGATGCGCCAGGCTGTCTTCGGGGTCCGCAAAGGTGCGCCGGGCCTCGTAGTCCACCTCGATCAAGTCGACCGCCGAGGCGGCGGTTGCTTCGTCGCGGGCAATGACCGCGGCGACCGGGTCGCCGACGAAGCGGACGATTTCGCGACAGAGCGCGTGCTCGTCGTGGCTGACCGGCAGGATCCCGTACGGGACCTGGAAGGCGTCGCCAGTCAGCACGAGGTGCACGCCGGGGTGGGCCGCAGCTTTCGCCGTGTCGACTCGAGTGATTCGCGCGTGTGGGACAGAGGAGCGAAGCAGCTTGCAGTGCAGCATCCGCGGCAGGGACAGATCGTCCGCAAAGCGCGTCTGCCCGGTGACCTTCGCACGGCCATCCACCCGCCGGCGGGGAACGCCGATCACCGCCCTGGTGAGAGCGCTCATGGATTGTCCTTGGTCGCTCTGGCCGCCGCCGGCCCGGACAGTGCCACGGTGCCCGGGCGTTCGCCGGTGCGGTGCCCGCACGCCGGCGCCGCGCCCACGCGTGCCGCCTGCTCCACGGCCTCGATGATCTGCAGGTAGCCGGTGCAGCGGCACAGGTTCCCCGCGAGCGCTTCCTTGATTTGCACGCGCGTCGGGTTTGGCTCGCGGTCGAGCAATGCCTTGGCGGTGATCAGGATGCCAGGCGTGCAGTACCCGCACTGCGATGCGCCAAGATCGGCGAACGCGTCCTGCAGCGGGTGCAGCTCGCGATCGCCTTGCAGACCTTCGACGGTGATGACGCGACGGCCCTCGCACTCCGCGCCAAGCACCAGGCACGACAACACCGGTTCCCCGTCCAGCAGCACGGCGCACGCGCCACACTCCCCCAGCTCGCAGCCATGCTTGGTGCCGGTGAGCCGCAGATCCTCCCGCAACACCTCGAGCAGCGTCTTGTAGTCGTCAACCAGCAGGTCGGCCAGTTCCTGGTTGACGGTCAACGACAGTCGCAGCTTACCGGTTTGCTCCTGCATAAAGGCCTGCCCTCTCGCCGCACCCTATCCGCACCTGACCGCACCTGACCGCACCTGACCGCACCTGCCCGCACCTGACCGCACCTGCCCGCACCCGACCGCACCCGCCCGCACCTGTCCGCACCTGCCTACCCCTCATCCCCTCTTCACCATCCCGCGCACCAGATACGCTGCCAGCTCGCCGGCAATCTTCTGCGGTGTCAGCGCGCCGTCCGGCCGATACCAGGTCACCACCCAATTGAGCGCACCGAGCATCGCGCGGGTGAGCAGGGCGGCATCACCGGCAACGAAAGCGCCCGACGCCACCCCGTCGCTCACCAACCGACGCACCGCCCTCTCGTAGCGGTCACGCTTCTTGACGATTTGCTCCCTCAAGCCTGGCGACAACGCGTCCACCTGCAGGTGCGCCGTTGCTCCTTCTACTTCGTCCAGCATGGTCAGCACGTGCGTCGTGAGCACGGCGGCCAAGCGCTCGTCGGCCCGAGCCGTAGACCGCCGTGCCTGCACCACACCAGCCATCATGCGATCGAGCGCGCGGTCCTGGCAGTAGAAGAGGATCTCGTCCTTGCCCGAAAAGTAGTGATACAGGTTCGCCGGCGACAGATCGGCCGCCACCGCAATGTCGCGCATGCCGGTGTCGGTGAAGCCGCGCTCGCGGAAGATGCGTGCCGCGGCGCGCAGGATGCCGTCGCGGCGGGCGTCATAGCGGCGCACCCGCGGCGGGAGGGTCGCAATCGAACGGCTGTTCGATTTTTGAACCATCGTTCGAGCATCCTATCACGGTAGGATCTCCGGCATCGTGCTCCGCCAGCAGCTCCGTCCGACCTTACGCCTGGCTGTGCCCGTCATCCTTGCGGAGCTGGGCTGGATGGCGATGGGCGTGGTCGACACCATCATGGTGGCCCCGCTTGGACCGGCGGCAATCGGCGCGACCGGCGTCGGCAACTCCCTGCATTTCGCCTTCGCGATCTTCGGGATGGGACTCCTGCTCGGCCTCGACACGCTGGTCTCGCAGGCCTACGGCGCGCGCGATCTCGGGCTCTGCCGGCGCTGGCTGGGACGCGGTCTGCAGCTCGCGTTTTACACCACGGTGCCCCTGATGCTGGTGCTGCTCGGGGTGAGGCAGGCCATCCCCCGGCTCGGATTCCATGGCGATACGCTGCCGCCGCTCCTCGATTACTTCTCGATCGTCATCCTCAGCACCCCGTTCCTCCTGGTGTATGCCGCCTTCCGGAGGTATCTGCAGAGCACGCACTTCGTGGGGCCGGTCATGTTCGCCCTGGTGAGCGCGAATGTGATCAACGCCGCAGGCAACTGGATCCTGATCCATGGCGCACTGGGTATGCCCGCCCTCGGTGTGGCGGGCGCGGCCTGGGCGACGACCGCCTCCCGTCTGTACATGTGCGCGGTCCTCGGCGCAGCCGTCTGGTGGGCGAACAGGCATGTCGCGGTGTCGCCGGACCACTCGTCCGCGACACCAACACCTACCTCCGTTAGACGGCTCGTCGATCTGGGCCTGCCTGCCGCCTCCACCGTGACCGCCGAGGTCGGGGTGTTCGCCGTATCCACCGCGATGGCCGGCAGCCTGGCACCGGTGGCCACCGCCTCGCACCAGATCGCGATGAACATCGCCGCGGTCGCCTTCATGATTCCGCTCGGTCTGGCCTCCGCTGGTGCCGTACGGGTCGGCAACGCCGTAGGGGCTGCCAATCCGCGGGGAGCCGCGGCGGCCGGATGGACGGTCATCGCCATGGGCGTGACGTTCATGATGGTGTCCGGCACGGTGTTCGTGCTCGCCCCACGCACGCTGATCGGGTTCTTCACGGGCGACCCCGAGGTGCTCGCGCTTGCGTCTTCACTGCTGATCATCGCGGCGGTGTTTCAGCTGTTCGATGGCCTGCAGGGCGTCGTCACCGGCACCCTCCGCGGATTGGGCGATACCCGAACGCCGATGGTCACCAACCTCGGCGCCCACTGGCTGGTGGGTCTGCCGGTCGGCTACACGTTGTGCTTCGCGGCCGGCTGGGGCGCCCCAGGCTTGTGGTGGGGGCTCTCCGCCGGCCTGATCGTCGCCGGCCTGGTGCTGCTGGCGGCGTGGACACGGCGAGTAGGCGATTACGTGAAGAGCGGTCGCCTGCGTCACTAGCCGCCCTAGGAGATCGACTTCGGCTGGCGCTCACTCCACTTGCGCTGCGAAGATGTGCGCGTTCGCGACCTAGAATGTGCCCCATGCTCTGCGATGCGCACGTTCATTTTTTCTCGCCCCGGTTCTTCGCGACGCTGGCCGGTCAGCGGCAGGTCGCGACGGTGGACGCACTGCGGCACCTCGGCTGGGACGATCCGGTCTCGGTGGAGACGCTCGCGGATCGCTGGGTGGCGGAGCTCGACGCGCACGCGGTAGCCCGCGCGGCCATCATCGCCAGCGTGCCCGGCGACGATGACTCGATCGCAGAAGCGGTGGCTCGGCACCCTACGCGGTTCGTCGGCTATTTCATGCTCGATCCCACCGCGGAGGATGCCGAGAACCGCGTGATGGCGGCACTGGAACGTGGCGTTCGCGGCGTGTGCTTGTTTCCGGCCATGCAGCGCTACTCGTTGCACGACGAGCGCGTCGCCCGCGTCGCGGCGGTCCTCTCTGCCTTCGTTCCGGCGGCGGGCACTGCCCGCCCTGTTCTCTTCGTGCACTGCGGAGTGCTTTCCGTGGGTGCGCGAGCCAGGCTGGGGTTGCCGAGCCACTTCGACGTCAGCAAGGGCAATCCGCTTCACCTCCACAAGCTTGCGCTCAGCCACCCCGCTCTTCCCATTGTCATTCCCCATTTCGGCGCCGGGCTGTTCCGCGAAGCGTTGATGCTGGCGGACCTCTGTCCGAATGTCTGCTTCGACACGTCCAGCTCGAATGGGTGGATGAAGTACTCGCCGGAGCTGACGCTGGAGCGCGTATTCGAAACCGCCTTGACGGTCGTCGGAGCCGAGCGGCTCCTGTTCGGCACGGACTCGTCGTTCTTTCCAAGGGGCTGGCATCGGGCCATTCACGAGCGGCAGCGGTCGGCGCTCGAAGCCATCGGCGCGACGGAAGCACAACAGGCCGCCATTTTCGGCGGCAACTTCTCGCGGGTGTTCGGAGATCCGCACGCCTCGTCCTGAGCCGGCGGACTCTCGGTTACTTCGCCGACCCGAACACGAACCCGATGGAGCGGTCGACCGGGTTGTAGGCCGTTCCATAGAACGGCGACGTGACGTTCGTCTGAATGTCGCGCTCGGCCGTGGCGCCAAGAGCGTTGTAGACGCGGAGGCCGGCGCGGAAGCGGTACTTGCCGACTTTCCAGGGCCGGGCAATCGAGAAATCGAGCGTCCGCACCTGAGGCAGGCGACCGGCACGACCGCGCGGACCTACGAAGTCCTGGTATTCGTCGACCGCGGACCATGGGAACCCGGACCTGATCTCCAGCACCGGCGCGAAGTCCAGCCGCCATGGCAAGCCGATCGTGCCCCGCAGCAGCATCCGGTGGCGGACGTCGTTCGGCGTCAGGTTGTTCTCGTTGGCGCGCACGATCGGATTACGGAAGTTCCCGTAGAACTGATCGTAGTTGTTGAGGTCGGCCGTGCCGCGCGACCAGACATACGACAGCGTGAGGTCGCGGCGATCACCGCCCAGATAGCGCGTGGTGGTCTCGAGTTCGTTGAAGCGCGACTGCCCGCGGCTGGCGAGCCGCAATTCCCCGGCCGACGGTACCGGGTCCAGCAGGTATTCGTGGGAGCCCTTTCGGGTCAGAAAGGCCACCTTGAACAGGAATCGGCGACTGAAGCGCTGATCCCACTCGACGTTGGCGACGTTTGCTTCGGGCGTTTCAAGGGGACCGGCGATGCGGTTGGTGAGCGACACGGTGCCGGTGGGCGTACCATCGGGATCAAACCGGGCGACAGTCCGCGCCGCAAACGACGGAAACGCGTCGACGTTGAGCGGCGTGCGCTGCAGGAACCTGCCGTAGCCCCCGCGCAGGATGCCCCGCCCCTCGGGCAGCACGCTGACCGCCATCCCGGCCCGCGGTGACCAGTTGATCTGTTCGACCACCGCGTCGCGGTCGAGCCGCAAGCCGAGCTCGAACGTCAGGCGCGAGTTGAAGCGCCAGCGGTCTTGCATGAATACGGCGAACTCGGTGCCGTCCACGTCCTGCGTGGAGAGCCCGCTGAATTCTGTCCGCTCCGCCAGCGAGCCGTCGAGGCGCCGGACTTCGACGGGGCGGCTGATGCTGGTGCCGTTGTAATCGGACAACTGCAGATCGGCGCCCACCTTGAACACGTGCTCGCCGTGCCAGAGATTGCGCGACAGGCTGAGCGCTTCGACCCACTGCAAGCTGCTGACGGCCCGCTCCTGATCGTTGAAGTAGCCGCCGCTCTGGGTCTGCGGCGCGTAGACCATCGGCTCCCGATTGGTGGCGTTGAGGTCGATTTCGAAGCGACGGTACGAGAACGTGGACTCGACGACCATTCCCGAGGTCAGCGCGAAACGGTCCACGACGCCGGCCGACATGCCTTCCTGCGTCATGTCCGGCGTCACCGAGATCGGCCGGAACGTGTTCATGGTGATGCGCCGGAACTCGCGCGGGAACAGGATCAGGCCGCCGGTTATCGCGTGCCGGGTCGACAGCACGCCGTCGAAGCGGGAGAACGAGTCGAAGCTGCGGAGATTGATCTCGGGTTCGCCCGGCAGGCTTCTCACCGGCGTGGCCACATAGCGGAACTGAAGGTCCTGGGCGAGAAAGACACGGTCCTTGCGGATCGGGCCACGAATCGAGAACCGCGGCTCGAAGCCGCGAATCCGCGTCAGCCCTCGCAGCCGCGGCATCAGGTTGCCGATCGACGTGTCCCAGTCGTTGGTGCCGCGCCGGGTCCGGATCTGCGTGATGCTCGAGGAGAATCGGCCGTACTCGGCGGCGAAGGGGTTCGACAGCACTTCCACCGACTGAACGCTCTGGGCCGGGAGATCGACGTCGAAATCACCGGTCGAGGGATCGATCAGGCTGGCGCTGCTCACCTGGAGCGCGCCCTGTGTCGGCTGCCCGCCCTTGATGCGGAGGCGGCCATCGGCGTCGCGCACGACTCCGGGCAGCAGCGGCAACAGGCTCTGGAAATCGTCACCCTGCAGCGGCGCGCTCTCGAATACCGGCCCGGACAGCATGTCGCTCATCGAGACCGGCTGCACGCTGTCGGTCGGCGACGGCGCATTCGCCCGCACCTCCACCGGCGGCGGCACGAACGCCAGCGGCATGTCGAGCAGCACCTGCGTCGTCTCTCGCGTGCGAACCGTGAAGGGCGGCGACTGCCGCTCGATGAATCCGGGTCGCGACGCGGTGATGATGTACTGGCCGACGGGCACGTCCGGAAACTGCACCTCTCCGACAGCGTCGGTCAAGGTCCTGGCCAGCACCTGCGCGCCGCCGTCCTCGCGGAGCTCCACGGCGACACCGGCCATGTGCACGGCGCCTTCGAGGGTCGTGATGGTCGCCGTCACGCGGCCCGACACCGCGTCCTGATCTGGCTGTGCGACGGCAACCGGGATCGGCAGCAGCCAGCACCACATCAGCGCGACGACGAAAACGCGTCCAATCATGAGCCCTGCCCGTGCGGCCTACCTCGGCGCCGGGGGTGGAGGAGATGCCGGTCGCGCCGGCCCCCGCAACAACCCGTCAACATCGTGGACCACTCCGTCCTTTACCACGCGGCGAGTGCGCCTGAGGTCCTTGATGTCGGTGAGCGGGTTGCCATCCACGACAACGAGATCGGCAAGCTTCCCGGGCTCGATGGTGCCGAGATCGGCACCCAGTCCCATCGCTTCGGCCGGAACCACGGTGGCGCTCCTGATCGCCTCTGCTGGGGACAGGCCGCCACGCACATAGTGCTCGAGCTCGAGCAGCAGCGAGAGGCCGTACGGATTGATCGGCGAGTCGGTGCCCGCAATCACGCGGCCGCCGGCCTTCACCAGCGCGGCGACCAACTGCTCTTGCGGCACCACCAGCGCCTCACGGCCCGCAAGGTCGGCCTCCCCGGCGGGCATCGACCGCAGCGCCCTGGACTGGGCGGACGCCGAGGGAGGGAACAGTTGCTTGATGCGCGGATCGTCCAACCATGTCCCATCCTTTAGCGTGAGCACCTGATGGCCGCCCTGGATGCCGATGGTCGGGGTCAGCGTCATTTGCGATGCGACCAGCAGGTCGATGACGTCCCGATAGGAGCGTCTCGTCTCGCTGTTCTTCGGATTGAAGCCGCGGCGGCTGGTGCCGCGAATGTGCTCGACGCCATCGGCGCCGTAGGCCACCGCCGGATAGATCTCGTGCGAGGTGACGGGCATGCCGGCAGCGTGCGCGGTCTCGATGATGCGCTTCTGCAAGAGGTCGGGCAGGCGCACGTAAGTCTTGATGAAGTCGAAGCCGAGCGTCTGAGCTCGCGCCATTTGTCCGTCGATGAAGGCACCCCCATCGAGTGCCACACCTCCCGGATAGTAGACGCGCGTGCCATCGAGCGGCTCACCCGTGGTGATCAGCCGCGGCCCCAGGCGCGCCCCGGATTCGAGCGCCTCGCGATCCTCGAGCCCCTGGAAAGCGTTGGTGGCCGGGTTGCGCACCGTGGTGATACCGAACGCCAGCCAGATGCGGCCCAGCGCCTCACCGTACTCCTTCGTCAGGTGGGTGTGACTTTCAATCAAGCCAGGCAGCACGGTGGACGCCGAGGCGTCCACCACGGCGCCCCGATGCAGTTCGTCGCGGTGCGGATCCACCTGCACGATGCGGTTGCCGTCGACGACGATATCCATGTTCTCGCGAATCGCCGTCGCCTTGCCGTCGAACAGGCGGCCAGCGTGCACCGTCGTCGTGCCCGTGGTCTTGCTTGCGGTCCACGAGAACGTCGGCACGATGTCGCGAATGCGGCCGTCGGTAAGATCCACCAGGCGGAAGCGGTCCAGCGCCTGGTAGAGAACGCGACGCGAATCGCCGGTCCACGACGGGGAACTCGCGTAGTCCGGCGACAGGCGGCGTGGCGTGCCGGTCGGCCTGCCGTCAACGGCGACTGGATAGGACGCCAGGTAGCCATCGACGATGGCGGCCATTTCGCGGCCGTCTGGCGACCACACCGGCCCGAGGTTCTCGCGCATGCCAATCGACTTGTGCGGCAAGGGGTCGAACCAGCGGTCGGGCGCGAAGGCATCGCGGCCGGTCGTGGATGGCGTGGGCTCGACCTGCACCCACAGCACCTGGTTGGTGCCCTCCCGGAAGCGGGTCGAGTACGGATGGAGGGCCGACATCACAACCGCGCGACCGTCCGGGGACCAGCTCGGACGACCGGGTTCGTTCAATCGCTCGTGGACCTGTCGTCCTTCGCCACTGTTCACGTCCACCACGCGCAATTGAGATTGCGGATCCAGGTAGGCGAGACGCGAGCCATCGGGAGACCACGACGCGGACGCGCCGCCGGCGGCGACGCGGCGATCGCGGCCGGTCCGCATGTCGCGAACCCACAGGTCCATCGTGCCACCGCGGTCCGACGAGTACGTGAGCAGGTTCCCGTCCGGCGACCAGGCCGGGTTCATCTCCACGAAGGCGTCGTGCGTGAGGCGGTCCGGCGGCGCCTCGCCTCCTGCCGCGGAAATCGTCCACAGGTCGCCCAAGGCGACGAAGGCCACGCGCAAACCGTCGGGCGAGATCACCGGGTGCATCAAGCCGCGAACCGGTTGCGGCCCATCGGGATTGAACACGTGACGCTTCGGCGTGAAGGCCGGCCGCGTGAAGGCGACGTCGGCCGAGAAGGGGACCACGCGCGGAGTGCCGCCGCTGCGCAGCCGCCGCTTGATCACGCCGTCGGCCGTGTACAACAGCTCGTTCGGGCCGAGCCATTGCGGGCGGAACGGGAACACGTCTTCGTTCGCACCCGCGATCGCCGTACCGCCAATCATCAGCTGGCTGGTGGCGCCCTTGACGGACACGTACGCGACCGTCTTGCCGTCCGGCGTCCACGACGGCGTGAACAGTGTCGTGGCGTCGGCGACCAGCCGTCGTTCGGCAGTGCCGTCCACCGGATGGGCGTAGATGCCGCGCTCGGCGCGGTCCGAGACGTAGGCGATCTCGCGCCCGTCGGGTGACCAGGCCGGCATGCTGTCGTTGCCTGCGTTGGACGTCAGCGCGCGGAGTTCCCCCGTCGCCAGCGTCAGCACCCACACGTCGTAGTTGCCGCTGCGGTCGGAAGAAAAAGCCAACCGCGTTCCGTCCGGCGACCAGTGTGGTTCGCGATCGTCGAACGCGCTGGATGTCAGCTCCCGAAGTCCGGTGCCGTCGGCATTTGCGATCCAGATGTGCCAGGTGTCACGGAAGTACGCCTGGAACGCCAGCCGCCGCCCATCCGGCGACCAGGCCGGCATCCTCGCGTCATACCCATCGTCGAGAATCCGGCGTGCGGCGCCACCTTCGATCGAGAGGGTCCACAGCGCGCCGAGCAGGTCGATGGCGATGACCTTGCCGTCGGGCGAGACCGCCGCCGACATCGAGGTGCCTTCGGTGAGCGTCAGGCGAATCTCTCTCGACGCAGGCTGACCCCACAGCCAGGCTCCCGCCAGCACCAAGCCGGCGATCGTGAACAACGAGCGCGTCCGCATGAGGCGCCGACTATACATCGGGCGCACACTTTGGGTACGTTGTGCTGGACCATACGTCGCGGGCCGGACCGTGTCCAGGCTGCGGCGCGTCCAACGAACGGGGCTTCACACTGCGTATTCTCATCACCGGCGCGACCGGATATGTCGGCGGCCGTCTCGTGCCGCGATTGCTCGCCGCCGGCCACGTGGTGCGCTGCATGGTGCGCGACCCCGCGCGCCTGCAGGGACGCCCCTGGGTCCACCAGGTGGAGGCGGTCTCCGGCGACGTGCAGGACGAAGCAACGGTGACTGCCGCATGCGAGGGCATTGAGGCCGCCTACTACCTGGTCCATAGCATGGGGAGCGGACAGGACTTCCACGAGCGCGATGCGCGGGCGGCCCGCGCATTCGCCAGGTCCGCGAAGGCCGCGGGTGTCCGCCGGCTCGTCTATCTCGGTGCGCTGGGCGATCCCTCCACCGAACTGTCCGAGCACCTGCGCTCGCGCCAGCAGACGGGCGATGCGCTGCGCGAGGCGGGCGTTCCGGTCACCGAGTTTCGTGCCGCAGTGATCGTCGGCGCGGGGTCGCTGTCGTTCGAGATGATTCGCTATCTCACCGAGCGTGTGCCGATCATGATCTGCCCCAGCTGGGTCTACACACGCATACAGCCGATCGCGATTCGAAACGTGCTCGATTACCTCGCGGCGGCGCTCGATGTGCCGGCCAGCATCGGGGAGACCATCGAGATCGGCGGCGCCACCGTCATGACCTACGGCGACATGATGACGGGGTACGCGCGAGTGCGCGGACTGCGGCGGGCGCTGGTCCCGGTTCCGGTGCTGACGCCACGACTCAGTTCGTACTGGGTGCACCTGGTCACGCCGATTCCATCGTCGATCGCCCGGCCGTTGATCGAAGGCCTGCGAAACGAGGTGATCGTGCGGGACCGTCGCGCGGTGACGCTGTTTCCAGACGTTCACCTGATGGGCTATGACGAGGCGGTCACGGCGGCGTTGGCGCGGCTGGCGGCGGGCGCCGTCGAAACGGCGTGGAGCGACGCGCTGGCCAGCAGCCAGGGCGACGTCGCACCGGTGGTGCTCACGACGCAGGACGGCATGGTCATCGAACACCGCCAGGCCCTCGTGAACGCGACGCCGGCACGCGTGTTCAAGGCGTTTACGGCCCTGGGCGGCGAGACCGGCTGGCTCTACATGAACTGGAGCTGGCAGCTGCGTGGCTTGCTCGACCGCCTCGCGGGCGGCGTCGGCATGCGGCGCGGACGACGGCATCCACACGACGTGCGGGTCGGGGATGCGCTCGACTTCTGGCGCGTGGAGGCCGTTGAACCCGACGCGCTGCTACGGCTTCGGGCGGAGATGAAGGTGCCGGGGCGCGCGTGGCTGCAGTTCCAGGCCCGCGAGCAGGAAGGGGGCCGGACACTCGTCTCGCAGACCGCGTATTTCGCACCGCGCGGGCTGTGGGGGTTGATCTACTGGTATGCGCTCTACCCCATCCACCAGGTGATCTTCAGCGGCATGATCCGCCGGCTCGTCGCCCGCGCGAACGCGGAGACCTGACGCTCCTCCCGAGGGCATCGCTCGAGAGCGGACGTCCACGGAACGCTATGATGCGGCGCATGCGAGCCGCCGC
>Ga0190275_10003049_pt1 | contig 11924 bp, 5 predicted proteins | sample Popmic550T_FD_133745 | JGI IMG/M metagenome (GOLD analysis project Ga0190275, IMG submission 133745) | Populus adjacent soil microbial communities from riparian zone of Yellowstone River, Montana, USA - 550 T | ecosystem: Environmental > Terrestrial > Soil > Riparian zone > Trees stand | place... | reverse complement strand
TGGATCTTCTTTGCCTGGAGGACACCGGTGGAGACGGTCACCAGCGCCTTGCGGGCCTGATAGCTCTTCCCGTTCTTCACCTCGAGGACTACCCCGTCGTCACGGTAGGTAACCTTCGTCACGGGGGAGTTGAGGCAGACAGGCTCGCCCTGGCCAAAGGCCTCGACGAACGTGCCCATGCCCTCCTTGAGGAGATCATCGGGCCCCGCCTCAAACTCGGCGGCGTCCACCGTGGAGTTGCGCGAGGTCTCCACCGCGCTCTCCAGGGGCCCGACGTTGCCCTCGAACAGGAAGCGGAAGGCGGAATCCTTGGGCAGAGCGTTCGAGACCTCGTCGTTGGCGATCTTCTCCAGTTGCTGGCAGAGCGCGTCCCGCTCCGGGTTCTTGGGTGCGTTGCCCTCGGCGGTGCCCCGGCACTCCTTCAAGACGCGCTGCCACAGGCCGGCCTCCACCAGGCGCTGCTCAAAGCCTTCGTACTCCAGGCCGTACTGCTCGGCCTGAGCGCCCGAGAGGGTGGTCACCTCGGTGCCATTGTCGAGGTAGATGGGGCCTTCCAGCTGGGTGGCGACGCGTTCGAAGCCCATGGCGTCCGCCATGCCGGTGAGCGGATTGACCGTCACCCCGTGAATCCAGGCGCCCCCCAGATCGATGGGCGGCCCCTTCTTCAGGGTGTTGCCGCGGCCACCCATGCGGTCGGTGGCCTCGAGAATGAGGACGTTGTTGCGGCCCGCGCGCCGGAGCTCCTTGGAGGCGGTGAGACCGCTGAAGCCCGCTCCGACGATGATGACGTCATACCCGGTGGTCTTCGCGCAGTCCGCCACCGCTGGCGGGGGAACCTTGCGCCCTCGCGCGCCCGTGGTGACGCACCCTGCAGGTAACAAGAACAGAACCGCAGCCCAGGTCATGAAGTGGGCCTTCCGCACCTCAAACACAGTCATCTCGATCAGCTCCTTCGCTCGGGTTCACCGCGCGCCATTCGGCCCATGCCGGAAATCGATGCACCAATGATCCAGATGTGGCTCCCTGCAAAGGGTGTTCCCTCATGGAGGAGGGGGGCAAGAGCGGCTCCCTCAACCGCCGCCTGCGAGCGCTGACACGTCAATGACATGTCATTGACATGTCATTGACGTGTCAGCGCGCTCCCGGGTTTTGAATGCTCCCCGCCCCCGTCGTGGCGCGCTGCCACCTTTCACGAGGCCTCCCGCCCGAAAACGGCGCTCGACCGGGCCGGAATACGCAGGCTCTCGACCTGCGGTATGTCGCTTGCACGACAGCTCGCCAGGGATCGTGGAACCGCTCCCGCGGCCCGCAACATTGCGTAGGTGAGAGCAGAACCGCTGGACTGGAGAACACCCAAGATGAAGAAAGCACTGGTCTGTGGAATTGTTTCGGCATTGCTGTTCGGAGGAGGCGGCGAGGCGAGGGCTGAGGAGCCGCTGTACTCCGAGCGCAACGGCATCGGGCTGAAACCGAAGCCGACGACGGCGGGGCCGGTATCCGGCCAGGGGGTGACGGTGGATCCTCGCCGCTCGCTGGCAGTGACGGAAAAGGCCATCCTGTCGAAGTTCCTCTTGAAGGATGTGTTGGACAAGCTCGCCCTGCAGAACGGGAATACGGGGCTGACGAGCGCGCAGCTGTTCCGCCAACTGTGGGACACGCAGAACCCGTCAGGCAAGGGCCAGGCAGACCTGACTGCTGTCACCTCCTACCCGCGCTGCTCGGACAACGCGAACAAGCTCAATGGCTTTCCCTACGCCTGCCGCGAGGCCGAGGGCGCCCAGGCGAGCCCCACGTCGGCCATCACCATGGACAGTTATCAGGCGGTGGGCCTGTTCAACCGCTTCGACCTGATGGACGTAGAAGGGGCGGTAGAGTGCGGTGAGTACCGCATTGTCTTCGCCAAGAAGGATCCCACGGCGGGTCGCAACTTCATCATCTTCGAGGGGGCGCTGTCCCTCCCACCTGCAGGTTGGCCCTTGGGCCACGAGGGCTGCCGGCCGGTGGCCAAGTTCTGGGCAGACCTGACGAACGACCCGGACGTCAACTCGCGCGCCACCAAGCTCAAGAACTTCTACTTCAACGGGTTGCCGGGCTTCTTGCCGGTCATCCATGTGAAACACTATGGCGTTGACAATCCCATGGGCCAGGTGCGCACCAACCAGTTCATTGCGCCGACGTGGATGCTGCGCGAGTTCAAGCTTGCTCGCAATTGCCCCACCTCCACCACGTGCACGCTGAAATTCGTACCGCAGACGGCGAAGAACACCCCCGCGGGCAGCCTCTTCAACCCCAACAACACCAGCACGCTGGCCAAGAGCTTCCAGGCGCACCTGGTGACCCAGGTGAAGGCGCTGGCCGAAAAGGATGTCAACCGGTTCCACTATCTTGTGCTGAACCAGTTCAACATGGGCCAGAGCGACGCGCAGACAACCCCCAGCACGGAGGATGATTATGTGACCCAGTTCAAGACCGTCACCACGAGCACCTTCCGCACCAATATTGTGAACGAACTGAAGCGCATCGGCAGCACACTGACGCCCGAGGATATCGTCGCCCGCGCTCAGGCGCTCTCGTGCGGCGGTTGCCACCGGCGCAGCGGCGGAGCCCCTATGGGCGGCTTCAACTTCCCCAGCCCCGCCGGCTTCGTGCACAGCAGCGACAAGGATGACCCGGCGGACACCACCCGCTACCAGCTGTCCTCGGCACTGGTGGACACTTTCTTGCCTCAGCGCAAGGCGGTGCTCGAGCACTTCCTCAACACGCCCGCCCTCAACTCGCAGTTCACCTCCCAGTCAGTGCCCTCCACGGCCACGCCGGGCCAGACCTTCCCGGTGAAGATTACGGTGAAAAACCTGGGCACCCGGCTCTGGCAAAAGCCCGACGCCACACTCATCCCAGTGTCCAGCCAAAAATGGGGCGTCCCCAAGGCAGATGTGAATACGAAGGTGTTTCTCGAGAAAGAAACGACCTTCACCTTCAACGTGGTGGCGCCGACCGTGCCTGGCACCTATCCCTTCCAGTGGCGCATGGCTCTCAACGGGGGGGGCTTCGGTCCCAGTAGCACGCTGGTCAACATTATCGTGAAGTAAGGCGCCTGGCTCGGGGCGCTCCCTCAAGCGGGAGCGAAGCCGAACGAGTATGGCCCTGGCCCCCCACGGGGACTCATCCTGTGGGGGAAGAGCAGGCCATTTTGCTCTCGCCTTGCTGTGGGTTCGATTCCCGCCGCCTTCAGCATCTGCTGCTACGCCGCATCGGCCACTGCCCGCTCAGCCTGCGCCACATCAGCTCCCGAGCGCCCCTTCGCAGGCCGGGAACTGGATTCCTGAGTCCTTCGGAGCGCCTCAGGTGTACGAGCCAGGCACCCTGCCGCTCAAATACTTCTCGGCGTTGGCGAAGGCCCGTTGGTAGTCCTCGGGGGCACCGGAGCGGACGGCGTGTTCCCCGAGCGCTCGGAGCCAGTCCTCCTGACGCTTTGGCTGCGGCTGCAGGCTCTGCACGTTGTTCAGGAGGAGGGAGAGGGCATAGCTCGGATCCTCGGTACCCTCGGTGATGGCCTTGAAGAGCCCCGCCGCGCTGTCGCCCTTGAGGCCGAAGGTCTGCGCCATGTCCACGAAGCTGCGCATGATCAACCCATTGCCCTCGTGCCGCGTGAAGAGGAACGGATGGGTGCGCGCCAGATCGTGGATCTGCGCGCTGGACAGCCCCAGCTCCTGCGACAGCTCCTTCACGCGGCGAGAGTCCGCCTTGGCGATCACCGCCTGGAGATCGGGCGGTGCGGAGCTCACGGTGTGGTTCCAGTCCTGCACTCGAGCGTGCTCGGCCAGGTAGTGCTGCAGGCCGTGCACGCCGTCCGGGCTGAGCAGGTCCGCGCCCGGCGCGCCCGCATCCTCGAACTCGTGCACGCGAGCGCCCCGGCCTGCGTGGCCGAAGAAGCCGTTCAAGCCGCCCAGGCCCGCGAAGTTGGGCACCGGGTCCTTCGAGTTCACGTAGTGATCGTAGCTGGGCCCATCCGGGAAGTTGGCGCCCGCGCCGGCAAACGTCGTGACCTTGATCTGCCCCATCATCCGGTCGAGCGCGCGCCGGTTCTCATCACCCACGACGGGCAGGTGGCCCAGCACTCCGCCCGTGTCGTTGTAGAGCCGGTCCCGCACCTGGTGCAGCGCGCGCGCGGTGATGGCCGCACCCTGGCTGTAGCCCGTCACGCTCACCTGGCGCCCCGCCTTCACGTCCTCGTAGATGGCGTTCGCGAGCGTGTCGGCCGCCGGGTTGCTGCTGCCCTCCGTGAGGAGCACATCATTGGTGGCCTGCACGAAGTCGGCGGCCTCGCCTTCGGTGGCGTTATAGATGAGCACCACGTTGGTGCCCGTAGCGTTGGCGATCTTCTGCGCCTCGCCGTCGGCCTGGATGCTCACCTCGTTGTTCTGGAAGGAGCCGTCCGCACCTCGCGGGCGGTCGTCGGTGGCTTCGGTGAGGATCCCGTTGACGTAGTACTGTGTCGGCGCGGGCTGTGCCACGGGCGGGTTCGGCTTGAAGGGCGGCACCTCAGACGCCTTGAACTTGTCCGGCGGGTACGCGTAGCCGTCCGCACCAATGTACATGCCGTCATACGTCTTGGCCGGCTTTGAGCGATCAACGAGCAGCGCGTGCTGAGCCCGCCGTGTGGCGAAGTCATCCCCGGGCGCGGTGGCCGCTTGGGCCGCCACCTCTGCAGGAGCCGCAGCCGGAGATGCAGCGCGAGCGGTCGACACGGGGCTCGCGTCGAACCCGTCGACGACCGGGCTGGAGGACTTCGCCTGGGGCGCTGGCGGCACCTGGGACGCTGGCGGCGCCGGGACAGGCTGGGGCGGCGGGGGGGGCTGGGGCTGAGAGACCTTGAGGGGATTGTGCTTCTGGAGATTGAGTCCCATGGATTCCTCCGGGGTTGATGGAGGAGGTGTAAGGCAAGCGCCATGCCATCAGCCCCCAGAGGGAGCGCAGCCGAGGGGGCGTTCAAAGGCTGAGCGGGTTGTTCAATCTTTGAGCAAGCTGTTCGAAGGCGGAGTTGAGCAGCGCTACCGCTTCGTCATCGACGCGGCGACCCTGTGAGCCCTGGCCAGCGGGTGTGCTCGTCTTGGAGGACGCCCTCCAGCATCGCGCCCTGCAGGCGAGCCTGGCTCAGGTCGACGCCACGCAGGTCAGCGCCACGCAGGTCTGCGTGCTCCAAAGAAGTCTGGACCAGGGTGGCTCCCGCGAGGTTCGCGCCGCGGACAATGGCATCACGGAGCTGCGCGCCGCTCAGGTCCGCTCCCGTCAGGTCCGCTCCCGTCAGGTCCGCCCCCTGAAGGCGGGCATGCATCAGCTTCGCGAAACGCAAGTCCACCTCCTGCAGGCAGGCCTTGCGCAGGTAGTTCGTTCGCACGGAGTACAGCGGCGAGCTCACTTCGGGGTTGCGGAACAGGCTGCGCAGAACGATGTAGGGCGCCGGAAGCAAGGAGAGGCTGAGGACGATCAGGGGCAGGGGAGCGTCGAACGCCACCATCACAAGGTCTCGGTTCTCCGGCAGCAGGATCAGAGAGGAGGCAAGCGCGGCGACCACCACGAGCGGCCCGAAGGTCGCAATCAGGCGCAGGCTCAATCCCCCCACTCCTTTGCGCTGCGCGATGAGAATGAGCCGATCGGAGAGCGCCGCCATGATGAGGGTCATCGTCGTGACGAAGACGCAGAGCAGCAGCGCCAGGAACTCTCTTGAATCAAGGAACACTCCCCGATTCACCAAGAGCGCCATGGCACAAGCTCCGCCATAGGTGGCAATGACCAGGCCTCGCTCGAGGAGAGTCCGTGGAACGGAACCGAGGGGGTCAAGCAGTCTGCCACCGGAGACGCTGAACGCCACGAGCAGCTCTGAGGCTCCCGCGAGAGCGGAGGTCCCCAGGACGAGCATCGCGGCGGGTCCAGCGAAGTCGAAGAAGGATGTTGCTGGCCAGAAGACGAGAGAAGCCAGCAATACCAACACCAGGAGCGCGGTGGTCCCCAGGCTGCTGAGGATGAGATTGCGGAACCCCTTCTCTCTCAACGCCTCGAAGGCACGCAGGAAGAGGCGAGGCTTCTCTCCAGAGAGGTTCGCGTGCGTCAACCTCGCGCCCTTGAGGTTCGCGCCATCGAGCATCACCCGTTCCAGCCGGAGCCCGGACAGATCGATGCCCGCAAGGTGCTGGCGGAGGCTCCGGATGCGCTTCCCGGCGGCCTCTCTGTTCTGTGCCTGGCACTTGCGGCTCAGGCCCAACAGCAACCCATCGCTCTCGTCCGCGCGGAGTGAGGCCCCCTTGCGCCGCTCCACGAGCCGGAGGAAGAAGCGCTCCTGGCGCAGATCGTAGTTGGGTGTCCCAGCGGAGATGTCGCTGCCCCAGCGCATCAGCAGGCTCGCCACCACGGGAAGCTCCCACGATGGGCGTAGGAACCCGAAGCCACTCGCGCCATGAACGGCGCGCAGATAGTCCATGAGCAGCCGGTGGATGCGGAACACTCCCTCCGCCTGCCGCTCCACGAGCCCGTGATCCAGCAGCAGCTCCACGTACCGGCGGGTCCGTGAGAGGTCGCCTGTGCCGGAGACGTGATGGGCCGCCTCGAGAGACCAGCCCAGGGGAGACTGGGAGGCGGTGGAGATCAGGAACGGGTAGGCACCGCCCCGGGGAAGGGCCTGGATGGACACCTCGAAGCAATCCGCCAGGGACGCTGGGACGTGGGTGAGGGCTGGCAGTGGGCTGTGCTGATGGCCCGTGTCCCGCATCCTCCTGAGGATCGTGGCTGGCGCGAGCTGGGGATCCCGCTTCAAGAGCGAGGCGATGAGCCGCAGGGCCAGCGGGTGGTCTCCCACCGAGTCCAGGAGGCTCTCCAGCTTCTCCGTACGGGCGTCAGCACCCAGCTCCTTCCGGAGATACGCGACACTGGCTGGGCGGGGCAGGGCGCCCAGGTCGATCCGGCTCATTCCCTCTTGCGAAGCGAGCGCCGTCTGCCGCGTGGTGATGAGCATCGCCGCGAACGAGAAGCCCTGGAGCATCGGGCGGAGCGTCTTCTCGGTATCGACGTTGTCGAGCACCAGCAAGCAGCGCCCGAGGAAGCGCTCTCTCTGCGCCAGATCACGGCGGACGAGCCCGAGCACCTCGTCAAGGGAGGTGTGCAGGGGAAGGGGAGCGCTGCCAAGCTCCACCGCCCACCTGCGAAGCACCTGGAGCAGGACCTGCGCTGGATTGGTATTCGCCCCGCGCTCGCCCACGTCGCTGTTGGTGCCGAGATCGGCCCAGAGGATACCTCCAGGGAAGCTCGAGGCGTGGCGCTCGGCGAAGACCATGGCGAGCGCCGTCTTGCCAATGCCCCCGATGCCCCGCAGCCCCACCACGGCCGCCCGCCCAGGTGCTTCGTGGGAGCGCTCCACCAGGTGTTCCCGCAGACGCTCGAGCTCCTCGTCCCGGCCCTCGAAGGTCATGCCCGAGAAGGAGGGAGGCGCGGGAAGGGCCGGGAGCGCCGGAGGCTGTGCGGCAAGTGGAGGAGCCTGGGCCACAGGAAGCGCTGCGGGGGCGATGAGCCCACTGCGGATCAGCCCCACGGTGTAGGCAGCCGCCACGGCACAGGCGTACTCGCGCCACCTTCGAACCTCCGCGGAGCCTTTCTGCTCGTCCGCGAGATCAGAGACGCCGCGGACCATCAAGAAGCGAGGACGCTCCTGGGTGTTGTGCAGCGCCAGGGCCACTCCTCCCCCTTCCATCTCCACGCCCACCAGCTTGTCCCAGGTCTCCAGGTGGAGCTGGAGGGCCTGGGCGTCGGCGATGACGTCTCCGCCAGAGAGGATGACGCCGATGCGGCGGCGTGGCAGGCCCGCACCGGGCCGTTGCAGCGTCAGCAGGTCCTCCCAGCCGTGCGGGAAGTTGAAGGCCGCATCGAGCAGGTCCGCATCCGCACGATGGACCTCCCAGCGGATCTTCCGCCGCTCCGGAGTCTGCTTCCCCTGGGTGGAGTCCGCGAGCTGACTGGCGACCAACACGTCGCCGAGCTCGGCCATGGAGCCAACCCCCCCTGCGATTCCCACCATCAGCACGTGGCGGGGATGCCAGCGGTGCACCGCGGAGCTCGCCTGGGTGGCCGCCTGGACGGGGCCCATGCCCACCAGGCTGGTCACCAGAACGCGGTAGACGGCGCCGTCCGAGCGCGCGGAACGCACCTGCGCTTCGTAATAGGTATGCGGGTCCTGGCCATCGCGCTCGAGCAGCCGGTGGCCCGCAAGCAAAGTCAGGACTGCAGCTCGCTCTTCCTCGAGAGCGGTGATGATCAGGAAGTCGACGATGGGCACGGTGGGTTGCATTCAGGTCGGTTCTTGAGAGCCACCTCTCGAATGAAGTGAGACGGCGAGGTGGAGAAAGATGCAGAAAACCGATGGGGTCACCGCTGAACCAGCCCTCGGGCTGAAAAGCCCATCAATTTCAAACACCTACCTGTCGAGGATCCACCCTCCCAGCTACCGGCGCTGGCGGGTGGCCCACTCGTGGTCGAGGATGGCGTGGATGAGCGAGTCACACCACTCACCCTTGACGAACACGTTCTCCCGGAAGTGCGCCTCCCGACGCATGCCGAGCTTGCGCTGCACCTTCACGGAGGCCTCGTTGCGTGGATCGCAGTCTCCCCACACGCGGTGCAGACCCAGCGCTCCGAAACCGAAGTCCAGTATCGCCTCGGCGGCCTCGGGGATGTAGCCCTTGCCCCACACGGAGCGGTTGGCGACGTACCAGAGCACGCCCTCGCGCTGCTCGACGTCCACCACCTTCAGCCCACAGCGGCCAATGAGGCGCCCGTCCTCCCGGAGCACCACGGTGAGATCATAGATGCGCCGGGGTGACTCGCGTGCCATGGCCATGGAGTCCTGGACTTTCTTGCGGCTCTCCTCGGGCGTGCGGACGCCAGAGGACTGGTAGCGGACGACGTCCGGATCGGACTCGTACGGCCAGGTGGCGTGCCAGTCTTCCTCGTCGAACTCACGCAGGCGCAGACGGGGGGTGAGCAGCTCCATGGTGCCTCTCAGCCCAAGGCAGTGCGGCCAGAACGTCAAGCACCAAGGACCTGGGCCCTGGGCCTGGGGAGGCTCTGCGCAGCTCCGGGGGTCAGGCATTGAGAACAGGCTGGGCATCAAGCAGGCACACGCGCTATGACTCGTCTCAAAGCTGCAAAGCAAGAAAGGTCGTAGAGATGCGCATGCTTCCCCTTGACCTTCTCGGAGCACTCTCGTGCCTTCTTGTCTCCGCCTGTTCATCTCCCGGTCCAGAGGCCGTCGTTCCGTTCGTCATGGCCCAGGAGACGGTGAGCTTCTCCTTGCCCTAGTTCAGGCCAGGGCTCCCGGCTGAGGCGGGGACTTCAACATCCAGGCGAGGGAGACAGCTGAACGTCCGCCATCACAGCGAAGTGGTCCGACGGGAACTGTCCCAGGTCATCGGGTTGATCCAGCACCACCCGGCACGAGCGCACCTCCCCCCGTCCGTTCGACTCGATGGACGACACGAAGATGAAGTCCATCCGGCGGTCGTTCTCGAGCCAGCGCCACCGCCGTGTGAGCGGGTTTCGCTTGGCCCAGGTCTCCCCGGATGCATCCTCGATGGGATGCACGCGTGCGTAAGCGTCGTGCAGATAGGCGCGCCTGCCCTCGAGCGTATGCCGGCCTCGGAGGAAGCGGATCTCATCGTGCTCGGGCGTGGCGTTGAAGTCACCAGCGATGAGCGCGGGAAGCTCGCGGACCTGCGCTCGAACGATGTCCGTCAGCGCCACAACCTGTTGCTCGCGCATCACGCCGTTGTCGGGGTGGTGGTCCAGATGCGTGTTGAAAAGGCCCAGGGGTCCTACGGGGGATTCGAGAACCACCTGCAGGACGATTCGACCGCCCTCCGCCGAGGGAAGCGGCCACACGCGATGCTCACGGATGGGATGGCGTGAGAGAACGGCGAGCCCCTCCTGAACACCGTCGGCTTCGCCCTTCGCACGGGCCCAGAGGTGCTGGTAACCGAGCCGCTCCGCCAGTGCCGCGGCCTGGTTCGGAAGACGACCCTCGTGCTCGCACACCTCCTGGAGCGCCACCGCATCCACGGAGAGGTCCGCGAGTCCACGGCCGATGAGCTCCATCCGTCGCTCGATGGGCTCGCCCATTCCCATGAGGTTCAACGTCACCACGCGGAAGATCTCCATGCGCGAGAAGTCTTATCCAGACCCGCCCCGCAGGAGTCAGCTTGACGTGAGCGCAGTTCGTGAAGTGAACATCTCCTGGACGGCGAGCGCACTGCAAGCCGACGGTAGAGAGGGCGAGCCGAACCTGTCCAGCAGGATGGCTGCCACCAAAGTGGTACAGGCGCTCAAAGCTTTCTCACGTATAGCCATTGCCCAGATCCGGTGGATCGATTCCAGGCGCTGAATGGGCATTGAGCAAACTTGGCAACTCCTGCTGGGCCTCCAGCGAGGGCCCGGCTCACAGTGAGGAGCGCGGTGATGAGAGTCAATAAATTTGGTGCGGTGATTCCACAACAAGCACTCGAGAAGCCAGCAACTCAGCAGAGCCGGGCGACGAGCCTGCCCACTGCTCTGGGAGGCTTTGAGCCGTCCCGTCCCGGCCTCCACGGCGACAACTTCACCCGAGGCGCCAACCCCATGCTGGGCGCCCTGGGCGTGGGCATGGATCCCAGCTTCATGCGCGGCGGCCCGAATGCCATGCAGAGCCGTCCGCTGGATGTGTTTGGCGGCGCGCTCATGTCCAGCATGAGGCAGACGGGGCTCCGCCCCAACCTGCTCCAGTTCCAGTCGCAGATCATGGCCGCGATGCTGCAGCAGATGCTGGGCCAGATGATGTCGCAGCTCATGGGCCAGATGGGAGGGGGGATGCAGATGCCCGGCAGCGGCTTCCCTCTTCCGGGCACCAGCCCCTATGGGGGACCGGGGGGGGCTCCTCATGGCAACCCGTATGGTGGCGGTCCGGTGGGTGGCAACCCGTATGGTGGCGGTCCGGTGGGTGGCAACCCGTATGGTGGCGGTCCAGTGGGTGGCAATCCGTATGGTGGCAACCCGACAGGTGGCAACCCGACAGGTGGCAACCCGACAGGTGGCATCGTTCCGCCGGACTTCGTGCCCGTGGGCTTCGCTCCTACCGGCAATCTCCCGATCCCCGCCGACCGCCGCGAGTTCGAGAGCTACCTCTCGGCGGCCACCCGCAAGGGGCAAGGGCAGAACGGCAACATCGCTCAGGCGGATGCCGTGGGGGGCACGCGCTTCGCCCAGGTCGCCAACGGCGATCTGTTCGACGCGGCCATCGCCCGCAACTACGCCTACCAGTTCGCCGCCAAGGCCAAGGGGTATGACGCCAGTACGTCGAACGGCCTCGCGGATGGTGCCAACGCCTTCTACCGCATGAACCAGTCGGCGCAGGTCTTCATGCAGGTCGCCTCCGTCTACAAGGGCGACCTCGAAGGGGGGGCCAAGAACTACGACAACGGCAAGCTGAAGGACCTGCTCCAGGCGAAGGGGTACGATGGGGTCAACCGCGCGGGTGTCGGCACCACCGACATCGAGACCCTCGGCGCCGTGGCCGATGCTCTCGACAAGGGCGTCGTCACCCTGGATGAGGTCATGAAGAGTGGCTCCATCCAGGACTCGGCGAAGTACCAGAAGGTCATCGACTTCGTGCAGAACGGCAAGTTTGCTGAGCTGCTCGGGAAGTACGACTCGACCCCGTTCCAAGGGGACAATGTTGGAACCGGTGGCACTGGCAGCGCTGGCACTGGCAACGCCGGCAACGCCGGCAACGCTGGCAACGCTGGCAACGCTGGCAACGCTGGCAACGCTGGCAACGCTGGCAACGCTGGCAACGCTGGCAACGCTGGCAACGCTGGCAACGCTGGCAACGCTGGCAATGCTGGCAACGC
>Ga0190275_10003048_pt1 | contig 11926 bp, 10 predicted proteins | sample Popmic550T_FD_133745 | JGI IMG/M metagenome (GOLD analysis project Ga0190275, IMG submission 133745) | Populus adjacent soil microbial communities from riparian zone of Yellowstone River, Montana, USA - 550 T | ecosystem: Environmental > Terrestrial > Soil > Riparian zone > Trees stand | place... | reverse complement strand
GCCCAGCTGTCCGTTGCCGGCGAGGCCATTCTCCTGCGCGAGGATCGGGATGGAGTCGTGACGCTGGTTCTCAACCGGCCCGCCAGGTTCAACGCCCTGTCCGAGGAGATGCTGTCGGCGCTGCAGGCGGCTCTGGATGATATCAAGGATGACGACACCGTGCGCTGCGTCGTTCTCGCGGCGTCCGGCAAGGCCTTCTGCGCCGGGCACGACCTCAAGCAGATGCGCGCCAATCCGCGCCAGGATTACTACGAAACCCTGTTCGCCCAATGCAGCCGCGTCATGCAGTCCATCGTCGATCTCCCGGTCCCCGTCATCGCCCGGGTTCACGGCATGGCGACGGCGGCAGGCTGCCAGCTCGTCGCGACGTGCGATCTCGCCGTGGCCTCCGAGAGCGCCACCTTCGCTGTTTCCGGCATCGATGTGGGGCTGTTCTGCTCGACGCCTGCGGTCGCGCTTTCGCGCAATGTGGCGCCCAAGCATGCCTTCGACATGCTGGTGACGGGACGCTTCATCTCATCGGCCGAGGCTTTGTCCTTCGGCCTCGTCAATCGCGTCGCGCCGGATGCGGAGCTGGACAAGGCCGTGGCCGCCCTGACGGCCGATATCTGCGCCAAGAGCCCTGTGGCGATCCGCACGGGCAAGGCGATGTTCGCGCGTCAGCGCTCCATGAGTCTCGAGGAGGCCTATACTTACGCAGGCAACGTCATGGCCTGCAACATGATGGCCGAGGATGCCGCCGAGGGCATCGACGCCTTCATCGAGAAGCGCAAGCCCGTGTGGAAGGGGCGCTGAGGCGTTCCTATGACCCTTCGGCCTTGTGAGCCCGCGCCATCTCGCGCAGCTGGAACTTCTGGATCTTGCCGGTGGAGGTCTTCGGCAGCTCCGTGAAGATCACCGTGCGCGGGCATTTATAGGAAGCGAGGTGCTCTCGGCACCAGGCGACGATATCCTCCGGCGACACGGATTGATCGGGCTTCAGCTCCACGAATGCGCAGGGGGTCTCGCCCCATTTCTCGTCCGGCATCGCCACCACGGCCGCAGCCTGAATAGCCGGGTGCTTGTAGAGCGCATCCTCCACCTCGATGGAGGAGATGTTCTCGCCGCCCGAGATGATGATGTCCTTCGAGCGGTCCTTCAGCTGCACGTAGCCGTCGGGATATTTCACGCCGAGATCGCCGGAATGGAACCAGCCTCCCTCGAAGGCCTTGGCGGTTCCGGCCGGGTTCTTGAGATAGCCCTTCATCACCACATTGCCGCGGAACATGACCTCGCCGAGGGTCTTCCCGTCGGAGGGCACCGGCTGCAGGGTTAGGGGGTCGAGGACGTCGAGCTCTTCCAGAACCGGATAGCGCACGCCCTGCCGGGCCTTCTTCGCCGCATAGTCGGATGGATCGAGCGCATCCCATTCCTCATGCCATTCGTTGACAACTGCAGGGCCGTAGACCTCCGTCAACCCGTAGAGATGCGTCACGTCGAAACCTGCGGCTTTCATCGCCGCCAGCACCGCCTCCGGCGGCGGCGCGGCGGCCGTCATGAATTTGACCATATGCGGCAGGGGCCGCTTCTCCCCGGCGGGCGCATTGAGCAGCGTCGACATGACGATCGGCGCGCCGCACAGATGCGTGACGCCGTTGTCGGCGAAGGCGTCGTACATGGGCTTGGCCCGCACGGCGCGCAGGCAGACATGGGTGCCGGCAACGATGGAGAGCGACCAGGGGAAGCACCAGCCGTTGCAGTGGAACATGGGCAGCGTCCACAGGTACACAGGGTGCTGCCCCATTCCGGCGGTGAGGATGTTGCCGAGGGAAAGAAGATAAGCGCCGCGATGATGATAGACGACACCCTTCGGATCGCCGGTGGTGCCGGAGGTATAGTTCAGGGTGATCGCATCCCATTCGTCCCGCGGCGGGCTCCATGCGAAGTCCGGGTCTCCTTCGGCAAGAAGCTCCTCGTATTCCATGGAGCCCAGGCGCTCACCGGCGCCCGTGAATTCCGGATCGTCGTAATCGATCACGAGCGGCTTGCTGGCGCTCGATGCAAGGGCCGCCTTGACGGTGGCCGAGAATTCCCGGTCCGTGATCAGAACTTTGGCCTCGCCGTGCGCGAGCGAGAAGGCGATGATCTTGGCATCGAGGCGAGTGTTGAGCGTGTTGAGCACGGCACCCGTCATCGGGACACCGTAATGGCATTCGAGCATGGCGGGAGTATTGGGCAGCATGACCGACACCGTGTCGCCGCGGCCGATGCCGCGCCGGGCCAGGGCCGATGCAAGGCGCCGGCTGCGGGCGTAGAAATCGCGGTAGTTCCGTTGCAGCGCGCCGTGAACGACGGCGATGCGTTCAGGGTGGACGGCGGCGGCGCGCTCCAGGAACGCCAGCGGCGTCAGCGGCTGGTAGTTCGCCGGGTTCTTGTCGAGGTTGGTGTCGTAGATCGTAGAGGCCACCGTCGTTCCTCCTTGAGCGAGCGAGTATTGCTACAGGAGAGGAGGCTGACAATCCTGCGAAATGTCAGCGTCCCGTCACCATCGGGCGAGCTGCCTGTCAATCCTTGACGGATATCACGGCGCGCTGGGCTTTAGACGTGATCTCGTCCCAGGCCTGGGCGCGAATGTCGGAGGTCGGGCAGACCCAGGATCCGCCGACGGCGACCACATTCGACAAGGCGAGCCAATCGCGCGCGTTCTTCTCGTCGATCCCGCCCGTCGGGCAGAAGCGCGCGTGCGGGAAGGGACCGGCAAGAGCCTTCAGGGCCGGAATGCCGCCGGCTGCGACGGCCGGGAAGAACTTGACCGTCTGGAAGCCGTGAGCGAGGGCCGCCATGAGCTCGGATGCAGTGGCGATGCCCGGGATGAAAGGCATCTCGCTTTCGGACGCCGCTTCGAGGAGATCCGGCGTGGCACCGGGGCTGAGGGCATAACGCGCACCGAGCTTCCGGGCGCGCTCCAGATCGCTGGGCGTGAGAACGGTGCCGATGCCGACGACGGCCTCCGGCACGTCCTGGATGATGGCGGCTGCGGAATCCGCGGCTGCCGGGGTGCGCAGGGTGATCTCCAGAAGACGCAGGCCGCCGGCCACGAGGGCGCGCGCAAGCGGAACCGCATCCTCGACGCGCTCCAGGGTGATAACCGGAACGATGGGACCGTGGCGCAGCAGGTCGGCCAGCTTCTTGTTGCGGGAGCCGGAGAGATCCGTCGGGTTCTGGGTCATGTGAGGAGCTCCTTCATGGGCGTGCTGGCAAGCGCATTATGGCATAGCCTCGCGCGGAATGATCGCGCCGCGATGGCGCACGACCTGACCGGCGAGGCGATGGCCGGCCTGCGCCGCCGATCGGGGATCTTGGCCCGACAGGCGTGCATCGAGATAAGCCGCCGCGAAACTGTCGCCCGCCGCGGTCGTGTCGACAACGTCCTTGGCTGGCTTGCCCGGCACGAGAACGTCCTCGCCCTTCGTCAGGACGCGGCAGGTCAGGTCCGGATGCTTCAGGACGATTTCGGCCCGGTCCGAGAAGGCCAGGACCTCGTTCACACCATCGTCGCCGAACAGCAGGTCGAGGTCCTCGGTCGAGGCGAGAACGATGTCGGCGCAAGCGAAGGCCTGGCGGAAGGCTGCACGCGCGATGTCCCGGTCGGGCCATCCGCGCGGGCGGAAATTGGTGTCGAAGGCCACGCGCCTGCCGTTGGCGCGCGCTTCGCCAAGAACCGCGAACAGGCGCTCCCGCCCGTTGTCTCCGTAGAGCGAAAGGGAGATGCCCGAGAGGTAGATCATCTCATAGGCCGGGAGCGCCGCGACGGTGTTCTCTCCTTCCGGCGCCTGGAACAGAAGGCGCGCGGCTGCCGTGTCGCGCCAATAGGAAAACCGGCGCTCGCCTTTCGCATCCGTCTGAATGATGTAGAGACCCGGCAGGCGCCCCTGCAGGCGCAGAACCCGGCCCGTGCCGACTCCCTCCGCATCCCAGCCTGCGATCAGCTCGTCGCTCCAGCTGTCGTCGCCGAGCGCGGTCACGTAGTCGACCGGCGTGCCGAGACGGGAGAGGTAGATGGCCGTATTGAGCGTATCGCCGCCATAGCCTCGGGACAGCCTGCCGTCGGCCTCCTCCCGCAGCTCGATCATGCATTCTCCGATGCAGGCGACCTTTGTCATGCTTTCACCGTGGCGTGTTTCCGATCCCTAGAGGGAAAGACTTGTGACATGTTCTTCTCGATCCCATAACCGCAACCATGCGGTTTTGCGACCGTTAAAGTGACATCCGGTTGCACAGGGATGTCCAGCCCCGATGGTCGCCAAGAATCAAGCATTCCCGAAATATTCGGCCTCCGTGCATGCGGCAGATGATTCTGTCTCGCATCCAAGCCTTGTCCGTCATCCGGGACGGGGCCGAATGGCTTCCCGGCCAGCATTCAAGCCTTAATTGACGAGAAATCGACAAGTATCCCTCGACTATTGTGCGTAAAACCGACATTGCCACTTTAAATCTCGGATGAAAGCGCTAATGAGGATTTGCTGTCTTACGCATCCACCGTCTACGAGAAGGAGTTCCTGATGGCCAAGACTGCAACCAAGGTTTCCAAGAAGGCTCCGGCCAAGAAGGCTGCGGCGCCGAAGGCTGCAGCAAAGGCAAAGACCGCGAAGGCGCCTGCCAAGGCTGCAAAGAAGGCTTCGGCGAAAACGGCTGTGAAGAAGACTGCAAAGTCTTCTGCCGCAACGGCTTCTCCGATTCTGACCCTGCGCCACATCGCGGAACGCCTCTCGGAGCTGCACGAGGTTCCCAAGCGCCAGGCCAACGAGATGATGGGCCAGGTGATCGAGATGATCGCCAAGAGCCTGAAGAAGGGCGACAAGATTCGCCTGTCCGGCCTCGGCATCCTGCAGGTGCGCAAGCGCGCTGCACGCATGGGCCGCAACCCGCAGACCGGCGAGCCGGTGAAGATCAAGGCTTCGAAGAAGATCGCCTTCCGCGCGGCCAAGGATCTCAAGGAATCGATCTAAGCGCCTGCCGCTGAAGAGGGCGTTGCGTCCTCGCGCATAGCCTTTGCCTTTTCGTGAGCAAGACGGGTCTGCCCGTCTTGCTCATTTTCGTTTCAAGCCATGGCGGAGCGTTTATCCGGTTCCGGATCTGGAGAGCCTGGAGCATCGGGTCCGAAGTGGAATCCACTGTCGGGATGCGTCCAATGCTTCGTCGTTTATGCCGGCGCAGTATTCGGGGCGACCTGCAGGGCCGCGTCAGCGAAAAACCGAGTCCACTTTTCCGTATGTTGCTCTAGAACGGTATCGTGCACGCCGATCGTCCCCAGCCACCGCGCCGTTCCAGAATCGTCCCGGTTATTCTGGGGCGGCTCGCTCTTGCTGTGCTGCTGGGATTTGCGATCGTTGCCGGCCTGATCTGGGGCGAGGTCGTCGCAGTCCCGAATCGTCTCAATCCCTTCACGCCGCTGCGCGTCGCCGACGGCGCCAATTGGCTGACGCGCCTCAAGCTCGCCCGCCTCGAGCGGGACGGTTCTCAGTGCCTTGCCGTGCTGGCGGATTCGCCCATCGCGCACAGGTCGGTGCCGGATCGGCCCGCGGAGCAGGGCTGCGGCTTATCCAATGCGGTCGAGGTTTCGAGGACATCCGTCGTTCTCAGCGGACGATTTACGGCGACGTGCCCGCTCACGGTGGCCTTGGCCCTGTTCGAAACGAATGTCTTGCGACCGGCGGCCCGGCAGCATTTCGGTCAGGACGTGGTGCGGGTCACGCATCTCGGCACGTATGCGTGCCGCAACATCAATCACAGTACAGAAGGCCGGCGCAGCGAGCACGCGACGGCCAATGCCATCGACCTTGCGGGCTTCGTTCTTGCCGACGGGCAGCAAATCACGTTGAAAGACGATTGGTCCGGCAGCAACGCGCGCCGTTCCGAATTTCTACGCGCCTTGAGAGATGGCGCCTGCGATTTCTTCGATGTGGTGCTCAGCCCCGATTACAACGAGGCTCACCGCGATCATTTTCATTTCGACATGGGATCCTACCGGACGTGCCGGTAGAAGCCAGGGGCCGGTCCCGACGCGGGACCGGACGCAGCGATCAGTTGAATGCGTAGCTCGGCGCATCGCCCATCTGCGCGGCCCGTGCCGCAAGAATGAGCGCCTCGCCAAGCTCGAGCGCATGCTCGGGCGTCATCGCGACGGGCATCTGGTGCCGAATGCCCTGCTCGTATTCCTCAGGCGTCGTTGCGATTTCGATCACCATCATCGCGTCATGGCCGTCGAGCGTGCCGACGGAGAAGCTGGTGAGAGCGCCGATCAGGTCCATATCCGGTTTCATGTTGTGCCCCTTGCGTAGCGTAAGAAATCTGTACCCGAATGGCCTTCCCCTGTCTGCTCTGCGTATAGAGAGTGGATTTTGTTACGTCTTTTTTTGCCCCCGACGGCCACTCCCTCCCGTCCGGGGCAGAGAGCCCGGAATGTGCCTGAATGCCTGTCGAATCCTTCATTTCGAAGGCAGGAGCCGCCGCTTTTATCGGCACGAACGGCGCATCGAAACCCGGATTGGAGCGTTGACAAAAGCGATCTTGGCAGCGGATCGCAGGATCACGGGCCGGGGGCGGAGGTGGTCATGGCGAACAGGCTCCTGAGTGCTCTCGCGTTCCTTCTTCTCGCCGGCGACGCCCTAGCAGGTGGCCCCACAGGCGCCGAAACGCAGCTCGATGTCGCTCTTGTCATTGCCGTCGACATATCGTCTTCCATGGAGGGCGAGGAGCAGGGCCTGCAGCGCGAAGGCTTCATCGAAGCCTTCCGGTCGGCCCTCGTCCACGATGCCATCGAGAACGGCGCCTATGGCCGGATCGCGGTGACCTATATGGAATGGTCCGGTGTGAAGGATCAGCGGGTCCTCGTGCCGTGGACGATCATCGACAGCGCGGAAGGCGCGATTTCCTTTGCCAATCGGCTCGCCTATCAGCCGATCCGGCAAGCCGGAATGACGTCGATCTCGGGCGCGATCGATCAGGGCAGGAAGCTGTTCGAGCAGTTGGACGGCGCTCCGGCCCGCCGCGTGATCGACATTTCCGGCGACGGCCCCAACAACGATGGCCGTCACGTGACCTATGCGCGGGATGAGGCCGTCGACGATGGTGTCATCGTCAACGGCCTTCCGATCATGTTCAGGCGCACATCCGGCAGCATCGAGCTGGAAGATCTCGACCTCTATTACCGGGAATGCGTCATCGGCGGCGTCGGAGCCTTCGTCCTGCCGCTGCACGACCCCGAGCAATTCGCCATGGTCATCCGCACGAAGATCATGCGCGAGATCGCAAGCATAAGCGATGCACGTCCTTTGATCGCTCCGGCCCAGACGGCGATGCCCAGGATGAACTGCGTGACGGGCGAACGGCGCAGGCAGGAGGATCTGCTCAGCCAGGAAAGGAAATGACGCCTTGCACCGAGACGCTCACTTCATCAATCCTGCGGCTCTGAGTGCCTTGGTGATGACCGCGCCGATGTCGAGATGCGATGACGCGGATTTGCTGCGGCCGTCCTTGGCGTTCTGCGTGGACGACGCCGCCAGCTCCTGCCACTCAGGCTCCAGTATCTCGGGTTCCAGCACCTCAGGTTCCTGCACCTTGGGTTCCTGCACCTCAGGCTTCTGCACCTCCGGTGCGGAGACGACGACCGGATAGCCTTCATACGCCTTCCGTGGAACGGGCTTTTCGTCGGCTGGCTTTTGCGCCTCGTCGACGGAGGATTCCGTCAGACCCCAGAACTGCGCGATGCGATAGCTCGACGAGATCCCGACGTCGAGCAGAAACGGTCCTGCCGCGCCATAGCTGTTCTCGTCGTTGCCGACAGCCAGCGGCGTGCCGTGCGCCATGCCGGTGATCACATATTCCTCGACGACGGTTTCGCCCGATGCATCCGTCCATGCACGGTGCGGATATCCGTCGACCGTGTCGCTGGAGGTCGGATCGGACGAGACCGCATGAACATTCGTCCATTGCTTGATGATCTCGCCCGCATTCATGGGCTTGACCGTGGCATCGGCGCTGCCGTGCCACACGGACACTTTCGGCCACGGGCCGCGATGCGGCGACGCATTGCGCACCAGATCGCCCCATTCGCGAGCCGACCGCGTTTGTCCCTGGAACATGCATTCGAAGGCTTCCGGAACGCTGGTGGCGCAGTGATAGGGCAGGCCTGCGACGATGGCACCGCCGGCGAACACCTCCGGATAGGTCGCCAGCATGGTCGATGTCATCGCTCCGCCGGCGGAAAGGCCGGTGACGAAGATGCGGCTGCTGTCGACGCCATGCCGTCGAACGGCATGCTCGACCATCTGGCGGATCGAATGCGTCTCGCCGTGGTCGCGTTCGATGTCGCCGGGCTGAAACCAGTTGAAGCAGCGCTTGGGATTGTTGGCGTCCTGCTGCTCGGCATAGAGCAGGACGAAGCCGTAGCGATCGGCCAGCGCGGACCAGCCCGAGCCGTGATCGTAGCCGGCGGCCGTCTGCGTGCAGCCATGGAGAACCACCACGAGGGCCGGGGAGGAGGAGACGCTGTCCGGCACATAGGTCAGCATGCGCAGATTGCCCGGATTGGAGCCGAAGCCGGCGGTCTCCGTGAGTCGGCTTGGAACGTCCGGCATGAGCAATGGGGATGTGGCGGCACCGGACGCTTCCATCACGGTTTCCCACTGGCGCCGGTAACGCCCCATTTGCTGAATCATTTTGCCTAAGCGCTGCATGGTCGACTGGTCCTCTCGGGTAAGGGTTCTTTCGAAGAACGTCTTACATGGGGTCTATGTTGCAATGCACAATATTTTTGTTGCGGCGCAATGATGCAAAGATCGCCTCCGCTCTCTGGTGCTTACGGGAGCTTGGCCGTTCCCAATCGAGTCGACGCGGTAAGGGCCGTCTTCAAGAGTTGGTAAATGCGGAACCGGCCCTGTCAGTTCATGACGTAAAAAAGGCCGGGACATCTCCCGGCCTTTCGCTCGCATCACGGATGTTTGTTCGGAGCTCGCTTCTTGTCCTTCGGGCCCTTGCGGTCCTTGAACGGCTTGCTGTCCCTCTCGCCCTTCTGGGCTGGGGGATGAGCATCGCGCTTGGGGCCGCCTTTGCCCTTCGGCCCGCCCCAAGGCTTGGCATCGCGCGGTTTGCCAGGGCCGGCTTCCGCCGGCTCGATGCGGATGTCCTCGTCGTTGGTCTTGCGCGCGGCGGAGGCGAATTTCGAAGCGTGGGATTTGACGATCTCGAACTTCGTCTCGCGGTCGAAGATCTTGATCGATCCGATCTCCTTCTTCGTCACGTGGCCGAGGCGGCAGATGATCGGCAGGAGCCAGCGGGGATCGGCATTGTTGCGCCGGCCGACGCTCATGCGGAACCACACCATGTCTTCCGAGGAACGCTCGAACCCGCCCTCGGATGAATCCCGGCCCCTGTCCTTGAAGCCGCGGGTGCGATCGTCCTGCCGCTCGCGCTTGTCCTTGCGCTGACGCGGCTCGCGGTCCGAGCCGGTGTCCATGATCTCCTCGGGAGCGGGCAGCCGCGACCGGTTGAAGCGCACGAGGGCATTGGCGATCTCCTCCGCAGAGCGTTCGGCCAGAAGCGCCCGCGCCATGGCGAGATCCTCCTCCGTCGTCTCCTCGGTGAAGATCGGGTCCTGCATAAGGCGATCCCGATCGCGCAGACGGATTTCGTCGGCGGAGGGAGGGCCTGCCCAGGTCACGTCGACGCCGGCCATGTCCACGAGCCTCTCGGCCTTGCGGCGGCGGGTATAGGGCACGAGCATCACGCAGACGCCTTTTCGCCCGGCGCGGCCCGTGCGGCCGCTGCGGTGCAGGAGCGTCTCGTGATCGTTCGGCAGGTCGAAATGGATGACGAGGCCGAGATCGGGCAGGTCGATGCCGCGGGCGGCGACATCGGTGGCCACGCAGACCCGGGCGCGCCCGTCGCGCAGCGACTGCAGGGCATTGCTGCGCTCGTTCTGGGTCAGCTCGCCCGAGAGCGCCACCACCGAGAAGCCGCGCTCCATCAGGCTGGCATGCAGGTGCCGTACCGCCTCACGGGTGTGGCAGAACACCATGGCGCCGCGGCTCTCGTAGAAGCGCAGCACGTTCACGACCCCATGCTCGACTTCGTGGGGGGCGATCCTGAGCGCACGGTACTCGATGTCGCCATGCGGCTCGTTCTCGACCAGCGTGTCGATGCGGTGTGCGTCGCGCTGATAGCGCCGCGCCAGGGCGACGATGTTCTTCGGCAGGGTCGCGGAGAACAGGAGGGTGCGGCGATCCTCCGGCGTGGCGTCGAGAATGAATTCCAGGTCCTCGCGGAAACCGAGATCGAGCATCTCGTCGGCCTCGTCGAGCACGACGACGCGCATCTTCGAGGTGTCGAGGCGCCCGCGCTCCAGATGGTCGCGCAGGCGGCCCGGCGTCCCGACCACGATGTGGCAGCCATCGGCCAGCGCCCGCTGCTCCCGGCGCACATCCATGCCGCCGACGCAGGAGACGACCCGGGCACCCGCCGGGCCATAGAGCCAGATCAGCTCCCGGTTGACCTGGAGGGCAAGCTCGCGGGTCGGGGCGATGATGAGCGCCAGGGGCTCGCGGGGGGCATCGAAGCGTTCGGCGTCGCCTAGCAGGGTGGAGGCCATGGCGAGGCCGTAGGCCACCGTCTTGCCTGAGCCGGTCTGTGCGGAGACGAGGAGATCGTGGTCAAGCGCCTCCGGCTGGAGAACCGCCGCCTGGACGGGGGTCGGGTCGTTGTAGCCGCGATCGGCGAGGGCACGTTCGAGGCTGGGATTGGACTTCGGAAATGGCATGAGAGTATGGCTGAACCGTATCTGGGGAGCCCCCATGGGCTCCGGGAATGATCATCAGCCTGAGGCAGCGGCGTCGTCTATCTCGTCGATGGACACCAGGAACACGACATCGATGTCGAGGTCGTCGTCATCGTCTTCGTCGACCTCGTCCTCTTCGTCCAGGGCTTCATAGAAGGCATCGATCTCGTCTTCCGATGCGGGCCGTGTCGCCAAGGTAGCTGAACCGTCCCAAAGGGAGCGGCTCTCGCTCTTAAACGACTTCAGGTCATCTTTAAAGCTCTCGCTGAGAAAGAGTTCGCGGGCCTGTTCTTCATCCGCATTCGTCACGGCAACGGCCTTGCCGTCTATTTCTAGGGTGACCATGGCCTTCCCTTCACCACTACAAGTTCGTCAGAGCACTAACGCTCAGGTCTGAAATTGGATCAAATCGAGCCGGAGCAAGCCCTTCAGGCTCTCCAAGGGTGTGAAAAGCCGTTAAGACCAGTATGGACATGAGGCGACCAATATGAGACCAGTTAGCCTGTGAACGAGACTGGTCCCATTCCTTTCCTCCGGTCCCTCGACCGGCTCTCCCTGGCAGGTTCCCGTGTCAACGAGGACGGGACCGGCCTGCGCGGCCGTTTTGCCTGGATCGTCGACGGAGCCACAGGCCTCTCGGATGAGCCGCTCACCCCGGCGGGCAGCGACGCATCGTGGCTGGTGCATGCGATCGGCGAAAGGCTGACCGAGCTGTCCGTTGGGACAGGCCCAGGCGCGCTCCTGAACCGCCTCGAGGACGACCTGAGGACGTCTTTCGAGACGGCGACTGCCCATGTGGCCGAGATCGTCGATCACCATGCCCCCTCCGCCTGTCTCGGCCTGGTCGAAGCCGGGCCCAGCGAAAACGGGCGTATCGTCATTCGGGGCCGCTTCTTGGGGGATGTGGTCGCCCTCGTGCCGTCGGAGAGAGGAACTGTCCGGTGGAGCGACGAGCGGGCCAAGCCCTTCGAGCGCAAGACCCTGGCCGCCCTGGGCGCCCGGGAGCATGAGCCCGGGACCATGCCCGAGGCCGTGCGGCGCCAGATCCGCGATAACCGCACCAGGCTCAACCGGCCGGACGGGTATTGGGTGGTGAACCCGCGCCGGCCCTGG
>Ga0190275_10003047_pt1 | contig 11927 bp, 14 predicted proteins | sample Popmic550T_FD_133745 | JGI IMG/M metagenome (GOLD analysis project Ga0190275, IMG submission 133745) | Populus adjacent soil microbial communities from riparian zone of Yellowstone River, Montana, USA - 550 T | ecosystem: Environmental > Terrestrial > Soil > Riparian zone > Trees stand | place... | reverse complement strand
GGGTGATGTTGCGGGCCTCGACGCCCGGACCGAGGGTCCAGCCCTTGACGGTCTTGACGAGGATCGCCGTGGGCGCGCCCGTGTGCTCGACCGCGGCCTTGTAGGCGGCATAGACCTTGCGGTAGTCGTGGCCGCCGCGGCGCAGCTTCGCCAGGTCGTCGTCGGAGAGATGCTCGACGAGCTTGCGCAGACGCGGATCGGGGCCGAAGAAATGCTCGCGGATGTACGCCCCGCCGGCGACCGAGTACTTCTGGAACTCACCGTCGAGGGTGTCGTTCATCTTCTGGACGAGCACGCCGTCGACGTCACGGGCGAGCAGGTCGTCCCATTCCCGGGCCCAGATGACCTTGATGACGTTCCAGCCGGCGCCCCGGAACGCGGATTCGAGCTCCTGGATGATCTTGCCGTTGCCGCGCACCGGGCCGTCGAGGCGTTGCAGGTTGCAATTCACGACGAAGGTCAGGTTGTCGAGGCCCTCGCGAGCAGCGACGTGCAGGGCACCGAGCGACTCGGGCTCATCGGTCTCGCCGTCGCCGACGAACGCCCAGACGCGCGACCCGCTCGTGTCGAGGATGCCGCGGTTCTGGAGGTAGCGGTTGAACCGGGCCTGGTAGATCGAGCTGATCGGGCCGAGGCCCATGGAGACCGTCGGGTACTCCCAGAAGTCCGGCATGAGCCGCGGGTGCGGATAGGAACTCAGCCCTGCCTGGCCGGGGACCGACTCGCGCCGGAAGTGGTCGAGCTGCTCCTCGCTGAGCCGCCCCTCGAGGAACGCCCGGGCGTAGATCCCGGGAGCCGCGTGGCCCTGGTAGAAGATCTGGTCGCCCGGCTGGCCATCGTCCTTGCCCCGAAAGAAGTGGTTGAAGCCGACTTCGTACAGGCTGGCCGCCGAGGCGTACGTCGCGAGGTGACCGCCGATGCCCGAGAAGCTGCTGTTCGCGCGGAGCACCATCGCCGCGGCGTTCCAGCGGATCAGCCGGCGGATTCGCCGCTCGATCTCCTCGTCGCCCGGGAAGAACGGCTCCTGCTCGGGGCTGATCGTGTTGATGTAGCGGGTCTGGGTGAGCGGGGGCAGCCCGATCTGGAGCTGGCGGGCGCGCTTCAGCAGCTTGTAGACGAGAAACCGGGCTCGGGTCTCTCCGGCCTGCTCGACGACCTGGTCGAGCGATTCCAGCCACTCCTGGGTTTCGTCCGGGTCGATGTCTGGCAGCTGGTGCTTGAATTCGTCGAAGTACATGGGAAACAGACGGCTCCGCGTCGGGTCGCAGTGGTGACCCCATGAGCGTAGCCCATCTCGTCGTCGGGTGGTGGCGGCAGAGGCTCCGGCGTCGTTTGTAATGCCGGTGCAACGGTTCTGCAATGTCGGCGGGCCACGCCCGGCACCAGCCCTCGCCAAGGATGGGTCGGCAACCACGACCGCACCGGCCGAACCGCCCCGCGGACCAGCCGCCCAGAACGGTCGATTGGAAGGAGGCCCATTCAATGGCTGATGACGACCGCGATACCGTCGTCGTACGTGACTCCGGCTCAAGCGCCGGGATGATCCTCGGCATCCTCGCCGTGATCATCGTGCTCGCAGGGCTGTGGTACTTCGCGCTGGGACCCGGCTCCGGCGGTGGAACGACGACCCAGGAGAACAACCCGGACGTGAACATCGAAGTGCCGGTCGAACCGGTGGAGCCGGCTCCCTCGTGATCGGCTGCACCACCTGGATGACGCGCTTGATGACGTCACGCGTCGTCCGTCACCATGCACATCTGTAGCGGAGGTCAGGCGTGAGCACCCAACCGCTGGTCCTCGTTGCCGACGACGAACCTCGGATCACCAAGCTCGTCTCGATCGCGCTCGGCGAGGAGGGCTTCCGGGTCGTCACTGCCAACGGGGGTGAAGAGGCGCTGCTGAAGGCCGAGGAGGTTCGGCCCGACATCGTCCTCCTCGACATCGTCATGCCCGATCTCGACGGCATCGAGGTCATGCGCCAGCTCCGCGAGCGACGCCCCGTCGCCGTGATCCTGCTGACCGCCAAGGGCTCCACCGCCGACAAGGCGAAGGGCCTCGACCTCGGCGCAGACGACTACATCGCCAAGCCGTTCCATCCCGACGAGCTCGCTGCCCGCGTCCGCGCGGTCCTGCGCCGCTCGTCCGGCGCACAGCCAGGGGCCGGCGTCGTGAAGTTCGACGACGTCGAGATCGACCTCGAGCGGCGGATGGTCACGCGAAGCGGGGAGCTCGTGCAGCTGTCTCGCACCGAATGGCTGCTCTTGCAGCACCTGGCGGCCAACGCCGGCAAGGTCGTGCTCCACACCGAGCTCCTGACCAAGGTCTGGGGCCCGGAGTACCGCGACGACCTGCAGTACCTGCGCGTGTGGGTGTCGCGGGTGCGCCGCAAGCTCGGCGCCGCCCCCGGCGAGCCGGGCCGGATCCGGACGTTCCAGGGCATCGGGTATCTCCTGGACGTGGAGCCGCCCGCCACCCCGGCCGAAATCGAAGCTGAGGCCCCGGTCGACGAGCGCGCCGCGCTGATCGGCTAGGTCCAAATCGGTTCAACGTTCCGCGGGCCGCCGGCATTCGCCGGCGGCCCGCTTGCGTACCCGCCGGGCGGGTCGGCGCTCGCCGTCGACGTGGCCCGGTTGCTCGCCCGGCGAGCACTGCGTGGAACTCGTAGCGACCCTTAGGGCACTGCCACCCCTGGGGAGGTCGGCGGGTGTTCCATATGACCTCCAGGCACAAGTCCAGTCCATCCAATGGAACGCCCGGCGCGCCACTGGACGAATGCACCGTCCGTTGGGTCTGCGGACGGCCCAAGGTAAGACGCAAGTAAGTCCGTGCTGACAGGATGGCCGGCATGCCGGCGAGGAACGAACCCGCACTTCACGGGCGTCGGGTCGCCCAGCGAATCAGGACGGCGTTCGGCGCGGAACTCCTCGCCGGCCGCCTCGACGCGGCGATCAGCCAGCGCACCGCTGGCGCGGCCGCCGACATGTCCCACACCCAGTTCGGTCGGATCGAACGTGGACAGCTGCGAAACCTTACGTTCGATCAGGCTGCGCGTGCGGCCGCAGCCGTAGGCCTGCGCATCACGCTCAAGGCGTACCCAGATGGTGATCCCGCCAGGGATGCCGGACACCTAGGGCTCGCCGAACAGTTCCGCCGGAGACTTCCCTGCGGGACGGCCTGGCGGACAGAGGTGCCGCTCCCGATCCCCGGCGACCGCCGGGCGTGGGACGGCGTTGCGATCCTGCTCGGACGAACCGCTGGCTGCGAGCTGGAAATGCGACTCGGGGACATCCAGGCGCTTGAACGCCGGGTCACCCTCAAGCATCGCGACGGCGAGGTTGATGTCGTGATCCTTGTGATCGCGGACACGATGCACAACCGCCAGATGCTCGAACTGCATCGAGACGAACTACGGGGACTCCTCCCACTCGACAGTCGGCAGGTCCTGGCACGCTTCCGGGAGGGCCGGCTGCCGGAACGGAGTGGGATCGTTCTCCTCTAGCGCCCGCCCGTGGAACGGCAGCCATTCCTTCAGACGGGGCGATCGTCGGGAGGCTCGCTCAACGTGCCATCCGTCGCTGCGAATGTCAGTAACCGGTCGTTGGGTCGCACTCTGTTCCAGCGGACGCGCCCGCCGTTCGAAGGGTCGCACGCTGTTCCGATGGCCCTGGAGGAGCGGCATCGTCATCGTCTGAGCGAACCGGATACGCTCCGCGCATGCAGCGCTATGACCCAACCACGGCCCTCATCGTGGTGGACCTCCAGAACGATTTCGCCGACCCTGCCGGCGGGCTGGCCGTGGCCGGAGGCGCCAGGATCGTTCCCAGGGTCAACACCGAGATCGAGGCGGCGCAGGCCGCGGGCGCCAGCATCTTCTACACCCAGGACTGGCACCCGGAATCGACGCCGCATTTCGCCAAGGACGGCGGCATCTGGCCGGTCCATTGCGTGGCCGATACCTGGGGCGCCGAGCTCCATCCCGACCTCATCGTCGACGGACCGATCGTCCGCAAGGGCGCCAACGGCGAGGACGGCTACTCGGGCTTCACGATGCGCGATCCGACGACCGGTGAGACGAAGCCAACGGAACTCGAGGGCCTTGTCCGGGAGCGCAACATCACGCGACTCTACGTGTGCGGACTCGCCACCGACTACTGCGTCAACGCGACGGCCATTGATGCGCGACGGCTCGGGTTCGAGACGTCCGTGCTGGCCCACCTCTGCATGCCGGTCAACCTCCGTGCCGGCGACGACGTGCGCGCCATCGAACAGATGCAGTCGGCCGGCGTCGACGTCATCGGACCCTCGTCCTGAAGCGCGTGCAACTCCACCTCGTCGACGCAACGTACGAGCTGTTCCGGGCGCATTACGCTCCCCGCCCGCCGGTCCTCGGCCGCGACGGGTTCGTCCTGAGCGGCGTCAGCGGGCTCGTCGAACAGCTCCTCTACCTGCTCCGCGAAGAAGGTGCCACGCACGTCGGCTGCGCCACGGACCGCGTCATCGAGTCGTTCCGCAACGACCTCTTCCCGGGCTACAAGTCGTCGTTCGGGATGCCGGCGGACCTGCTCGACCAGTTCCCGGTCGCCGAGGCGGCCGTCGAGGCGCTTGGGATCGTGCTGTGGCCGATGGTCGAGTTCGAGGCGGACGACGCCATCGCTGCTGCCGCGACCCGCTGGGCCGACGACGAGGTCGTCGACAAGATCGTGATCTGCACACCAGACAAGGACATGGCGCAACTCGTTCGAGAGGAACGAATCGTGCTGTGGGATCGGCGTCGCCAGATCGTGTACGACGAGCCCGGCGTGCTGACAAAGTGGGGCGTCAGCCCCGCCTCGATCCCCGACTGGCTGGCGCTCGTCGGTGACACCTCGGATGGCTTCCCCGGCCTGCCCGGCTGGGGCACGAAGTCGGCAGCGGCCGTCCTCCGACGGTACGGGCACCTCGAGATGATCCCGCGGCGCGGGAGCGAATGGGACGTGCCGAGTCTTCGGGGAGTGGTGACACTCGCCGCCACCCTCAGCGAGCAATGGGACGCGGCCCAGCTCTACCGCTCCTTCGCGCTGCTCCGAACGGCCGACGACGGCGTCGACATCCCGCAGCAGCAACCCGACGAGCTGCGTTGGGACGGCGCACCGAAGGAGCGCTGGCAGGCGTTCTGCGACGAGTGGGGGCTGCTACGCCTCCGCGACCGGCCCCACCGCTGGCTCGACTAGGGCGCCATCCGCTGCCACGGGTTCGTCGACGCGCGGAAAGACCTACCGAACGAGACTCATGAGCGCCCCATGGTGGACGGGCGGGGCGGCGATCAGGCCGATCGAACGCGTTCCGCGCCCGATGTCGAACCACGGGCCGTCGTCCATCGCGCAGACCCGGGCCCCGCTGCGCTCGGCGATCAGGCCGGCGGCGGCAATGTCCCAGTTCGACAGGCCGCCCTCCTGGACGAAGGCATCGAACCGTCCGCCGGCGACGTACGCGATGGCGAGTGCCGCGGAGCCCATCGTGCGCCCGACCCGGATCTCCTTGCGGGTCTGGCGCATCCGGGTCGCGAGCCGCCGTCCGCCGAGTGCGAGGTGCACCACGAAGTCGCTCAGCTTCTCCTTCTCCGAGGCCAGCACCACGCGGCCTCCGAGCGTGGAGGGTCCGTCGGCCGTGGCCGCGTACGTCTCGCGCCGGCTCGGATCGTGGACGACTCCCACGGCCGGGCGGCCGTCCACCGCGAGCCCGATCGAGACGCAGAAGAACGGAATGCCGTTGGCGTAGTTGATCGTGCCGTCGACCGGGTCGACGATCCACGTCCGGCCCTGGCCCGAGGACGGCGCCGCCCCGGCGACCGCCACGTGCTCGCCGCTCTCTTCGGCCAGTATCCCGTCGTCCGGGAAGCGCGCCCGGATCGCCGCGATGATCAGCTCCTCGGAGAGGTGATCGACTTCCGTCACCACGTCGCGGGCGCTCTTGTAGTCGACGCGCTCGACCCGTTCGTACCGTTCCATCAGCAGCTCCCCGGCGCGTGCGGCCAGCGCCTCGGCGAAGGCGAGCTCATCCGAGAACGCGGAGCGCGGCGGTGCAGGAGTGGCGGGTCCGGCCGCGGTCACGGGGAGTGGCACTCGACGGCGAGCACACGCGCCTCGGGCCCGAACTCGGTCAGCTCGCGTGTGAACGAGCGTGTCTCTCCCGGCTCGATGCGCGGGCTCTGGACGATGGCGGCTGCTCCCGGGCTCCGCGGCGACGCATCGGTGACGCGGCACGTCGTCTGGCCCGCCGAGGTTCCCGCGTTCGTCACCTCGAGCGTTACCGTGAGCCCGTCGACGGCCGGTTCGACGCTGCCGATCTCGGCGGTGAACGGACCGACGCCGCTCAGCGCCAGCCGACCGACGACCGCGAGCACGACGACCGCGAGCAGCACGCCGACGAACGCGGTCCCGTGCACCTGCGAGCTGGACGCGTCGCGCAGGCCGAGCGGATTGCACTCCTCGCACAGGCCGCGGTCGATCGCTGTCGGCCGCCCGCAGCGCACACAGGGGTGCGTGGGCGCGACGGGCGCAGAAGACGGGAGCGACGCGGGGTCGGAGGCCATCGACTCGATGGTGACACGATCCGCCGAACGAGTCGCCTACCAGCGCCCGGTGGCCTCGACGAGCGCGTCGACGTCGGCAGTATCCCGGGCAAGGACGATGGCGCCATCGGCCCCGGCCGCCGCCCAACGCTCCCGTGCACCGCGTGGATCGCGCACCCATTCGGTGTCGGCGATCGGCTCGTCCGCGAGCCAGTTCGCCCCCTGGAACCCGCACAGGACAAGCTGGTCGTCGCGCTGCCGCCCTTCCGCCGCGAGCGTCTCGAGGTAGAGCGGCAGGTTCGTGGTGAAGTTCTCATCGAACGTGGTCCACCCATCGCCGATCCGGGCGGCGAGCCGGGCCCCGTTGCGTGTTTCTCCGCCGATCACGATCCGCGGCGCGGGATCCGGGATGGGAAACGCCGTCGCCTCCTCGAGCGGATACAACTCCGAGGCGCGGCTGACCGGGCCACCCGTCCACAGGGCGCGGATCGTCGCGACCGCCTCCTCGAGGTGGCGTACGCGCTCGGGGGCGTCCGGGAAGGGGATGCCGTAGGCGGCGTGCTCCCGCGGCGCGCCGCCGATCCCCATCCCCAGGATCAGGCGTCCCCCACTCGCGATCTGGAGGGTGCCGGCCATCCGGGCGAGGAGCGCCGGGTGGCGGTTCATCACGTTCGCGACGAACGGCGCGACCGTCACGCTTCTGGTCCGAGCCGCGGCCATGGCGAGGATCGTCCAGGACTCGACCACCGGGACCGTGAGGTCGCCGCGGCCCATGAAGTGGTCCCAGCACCACAGGCCGGCATAGCCGGCCTCGTCCAGGCGAACCGCGCTCTCGAGCCACCAGGCGGGCTCCGCGCGGATCGCGCGGAGGTCGATCCCGATCGAGAACGAGGCCGGATCGCGTTCAGCGCCGGGCGGCGCGGGAACCGCCTCGCGGTCGCCCACCGCGCCTACAGCCCCGTCTCGAACAGGCGGATGTCCTCGGGCGACGTCGCGTGCCCGTCTCCCCGGGTGTGCTCGAGCGCCGCCAGCGCGGCGAGCGTGTCGAGATCCGCCGGGAAGCGCCCGATCATCTCCAGCACGACCTGCTGGATCCGCTCGGCGTTCTGGGCGAACACCTCGAGCACGGAACGCGCGTCGACCGCTTTGGTGCCCTCGATGACGCCGGCGTCGTAGTCGGTGATCAGTGCGATGTTGACGACGGCCATCCCGAGTTCCCGACACAGGTACGCCTCGGGGTACTGGGTCATCGAGATGACCTCCCAGCCGGCGTCGCTGAACCACTTCGACTCGGATCGTGTCGAGAAGCGCGGTCCGTTGATGATCACGATCGTGCCGCGCTCGTGGACGTCGATCCCCTGCTCCCGACACACCTCGAGCGCGATCTGCCGCAGCTCCGGGTCGTAGATGTCCGCCGACGACAGGTGGGTCACGATCGGTCCATCGAAGAACGTGTCCGCGCGCCCGCGGGTGCGATCGACGAACTGGTCGCACAGCACGAAGTCGCCGGGCTTGACGTGCGGCTGGAGCGAGCCCGCGGCGCACGGTGAGATCACCGCCTTTACCCCGAGCGAACGCATCGCCCACACGTTCGCCCGGTAATTGATCCGGTGCGGCGGGATCGTGTGGCGCCTGCCGTGCCTCGGCAGGAACGCGACACGCCGACCGGCGACGGTCGCCAGGAAGAACGAATCGGAGGGCGGGCCGTACGGCGTGTCGACCTTTACCTCGCGCACGTCGTCGAGGAGGGAGTAGAACCCCGATCCCCCGAAGACGCCGATCTCCGCCGTGTCGGTCACGCGTGCCTCCCATCTTCCGCTCGATCGAACCGGATTCTAGGGCGTCGGCTCCAGTACGATGGCCGACATGGCGGATCCCGAACCGAACCAGTCGTTCGAGACGCGACCGCAGCCGCGCGATCCGGACCCGGGCCGCCTCGCCACGATCGTGTTCGGGCTGATCGTTATCGCGATCGGCCTGTGGTTCTTCTTCGATCGGACGCTCGGGTTCGACCTGCCCGATATCGACTGGGGCGGCCTGTGGCCGCTGATCCTTATTGCGGTCGGAGCGTGGATCCTGCTCGGCGCCGGGAGGCGCAACCGGACCTGACGGCGGTGGCTCCGGCCGCGCCTCGCGTACCATCGCCGCCATGAATGTTGCAGGCTCACCGTCCATCGCGCTCCCGCCGCACATCCGGGACTTCCTCGGGGCGCCCCACTTCGGCTCGGTCGCGACCGTAGATGCCGACGGCTCCCCTCGGCAGGCGATCATCTGGTACTTGCTCGACGGCGACGAGCTGGTCGTGAACAGCCGCGTCGGCCGGCGCTGGCCGACGAACGTGCTCCGGGATCCGCGGGTGTACATGGCCGTCTTCGACGAGGCCGATCCCCTGCGCTGGGTGGGCCTGCTCGGCACGGCCGAGGCGATCCAGGACCAGCCCCAGGCCCAGTCCGATATCGCCGCGATGGCGCGGCGCTACCACCACGACGACCTGGCAACCGCAGAGCGCAAGATCCGCGACTTCGAACGGATGGAGCGGATCAGCTTCCGGATCCGGGTCCGCGCGATCCACGAACACCTCGACTGACATGCCGCGGGTCGTCGCGCTCTGTGGAGGGGTCGGCGGCGCGAAGCTGGCGGACGGGCTGCAGGCTGTCGTGGGGGCGGACCTGACGGTCATCGTCAACACCGGTGACGACCTCGAACGGCATGGCCTCCAGATCTGGCCGGACCACGACACCGTCGCCTACACCCTGGCCGGCCTCGACGACGAGGAGCGCGGCTGGGGGCTCGCGGGCGAAAGCTGGACCGTGATCGAGACGCTCGCGGTACGAGGCGAGGACGCATGGTTTCGCCTCGGTGACCGCGACCTTGCCACGCACCTCGTGCGGAGCGAGCGGCTCGCGCGCGGCGAGCGGCCGACGGACGTTGCACGCGCCCTGGCGGCGTCGCTCCGCATCCCGGCCACGATCCTGCCGATGACCGACGACGAAGTCCGCACCGAGCTCCGCACGCCCGACGGCTGGCTCGACTTCCAGGAGTACTTCGTCCATCGCCGGCAGGCTCCCGAGGTCCTCGAGGTGCGCTTCCGCGGGATCGAGGCCGCCTGCGTCACGCCCGAGGCGAAACAGGCGATCGAGGCGGCCGACGTCATCGCTATCGCGCCGTCGAACCCGATCGTGTCGACCGGTCCCATCCTCGCCCTGCCCGGCGTGCGTGAGGCGCTCGCTGCTGCGGCCGGCCGCGGCACGCCGATCGTCGCGGTCAGCGGCATCGTCGGCGGGCGCGCGCTGCGCGGGCCGGCGGACCGCATGCTCGCGTCGCTCGGCCACGAGCCGACCGCGCTGGGTGTCGCCCGCATCTATGCGGGCATCGCGGACCGCTTCGTCCTGGACGTCGAGGACCGCGAGCTGGCCCCGGAGATCGAAGCGCTCGGCATGCAGGCCCGGGTCACGGACACCGTGATGACCGACGACGCGGCCCGTGCCCGCCTTGCTGCCGAGATCCTCGAGTTCGCGGTGGCGGCATGACGGCGCGCGTCGTCGCGGTCGTCCCGGTCGGGCACCTGGAGCGCGCGAAGTCGCGGCTCGGCGAGGTGCTCGACGCAGAGGAGCGCCGCGACCTCGTGATCGGCCTGTTGGAGCGCACCCTCGCCGCCACCCTTGGGACACCCGGGATCGCCGAGACGATCGTGGTGACGCCCGATGACGAGGTGGCATCGCTCGCAGACGCGGCCGGGGCACGCGTCATCCGCCAGGCAGATCGAGGGCTCAACCACGGGCTCGCGGAGGCCAGGTCCGCAGCGATCGAGGACGGCGCCACGGCCCTGCTCGTGCTGCCCGCCGACCTTCCATCCGTGTCGCCTGCCGCCGTGTCCGACCTGCTTGCCGTCCTCGAGGAGGCACCACCGCCGCTCGTCGCGATCGTCCCCGACCGCCACGGGCGCGGCACGAACAGTCTCCTGCTCGCTCCGCCGGACGTGATCGACTTCGCATTCGGCGGCGACAGCCGCGTCGCCCACCGGCACGCCGCCGCGGCCGCCTCGACCGAGGTCGTCGAGCTGGACGGACCCCTCTCGCTCGACATCGACACACCGGAGGACCTGCTCCTCGTGCAGGCCGGCGAGCTTGGGGCGCGCGATGGCGAATGACGGCGGGAGCGTCGAGGTCGTCGCCCTCGACGGAATCCCCGAGGTCGACCCCGGCGACGACCTCGGAGTACTGATCGGTGAGGCGCTCGAACGGCGCCCGGACCTCCTGCCGCTGACCGATTCCGACGTCCTCGTGGTCACCCAGAAGGTCGTCTCCAAGGCCGAGGGCGCGGTGGTCGACCTGACCACGGTCGAGCCCCGCCCCGAGGCTGTCGCGTTCGCCGAGCGCTTCGGCCGCGACGCGCGCCAGGTCGAGGTCGTGCTGCGTGAGGCGCGACGGGTCGTGCGGATGAACCGTGGCGTGCTCATCACGGAGACGCCCCACGGCTTCGTGTGCGCCAATGGCGGCGTCGACGCGTCGAATGTCGGCCCGCAGTCCGGCTCGCTCGTCACGCTGCTGCCGGAGGACCCCGATGCGTCGGCCGGCCGCATCCGCGCCACGATCCGCGACCGCTTCGGCGTCGACGTCGCCGTCATCGTGTCGGACTCGTTCGGCCGGCCGTGGCGATGGGGCATCGTCGACGTCGCCCTCGGCGTGTCCGGCATGCACCCGCTCGACGACCTCCGTGGCACGCCGGACCACGACGGCCGCGTGATGCAGTCCACGGTCCGCGCCGTCGCCGACGAGATTGCATCGGCAGCCGAGCTCGCCCTCGGCAAGTCGGCGGGTCGGCCGGTCGCCCTCGTCCGCGGCGCTACCTTCGTCCGTGGCGAGGGCTCGATCCGGGAACTGGTGATGCCGGCGGAGAACGATCTCTTCCGCTGATCGGCGGACCGGGTAGCATCGCGGCCGTGAAGCTCGGCCTCCAGATTCGTTCCTTCACGTGGCCGGGCGGGCCCGCCGCAATCGCCGAGACGCTCCGCCGCATCGTGCGCACCGCCGACGACGTCGGATTCGACTCGATCTGGCTGATGGACCACTTCATCCAGATCCGGGGCGTCGGCAAGCCGCACGAGCCGATGCTCGAGGGCTGGACGACGCTCGGCTGGATCGCGGCCAACACGAGCCGCGCTCGCCTCGGGCTGCTCGTGGGCGGCGTCCCCTACCGCTACCCCGCGGTGTGGGTCAAGGCGGCGACGGCACTCGACGTGCTGTCCGGCGGGCGCGCCTGGCTCGGGATCGGCGCGGCCTGGAACCAGGAGGAGGCCGAGAACCTGGGCATCCCGTTCCCGCCGCTCGTCGAGCGCTTCGAGCTGCTCGAGGAGACGCTCGCGATCGCCCACGAG
>Ga0190275_10003046_pt1 | contig 11929 bp, 9 predicted proteins | sample Popmic550T_FD_133745 | JGI IMG/M metagenome (GOLD analysis project Ga0190275, IMG submission 133745) | Populus adjacent soil microbial communities from riparian zone of Yellowstone River, Montana, USA - 550 T | ecosystem: Environmental > Terrestrial > Soil > Riparian zone > Trees stand | place... | reverse complement strand
GGCGTCGAGGAAACGCTCGGGGGCCATGTAGTCGAAGCTGCCCAGCGCTGAGCCGGAATGGGTCAGTGCAGCCGCACTCCCCGACCCGGCCATCCGAGCGATGCCGAAGTCGACGAGGTAGATGAAGTCCTCGTCGCTGCCTGGGTTGCTCAAGAGCACGTTGGAAGGCTTGACGTCGCGGTGAATGAGCCCGTCGTCGTGCGCCGCATCCAGGGCTCGGCCGACCTGACTGATGATGTTCACCGCCCGCGTTGGTGGCATCGGCCCGTCACGATCCAGTGCCTGGCCGAGGTCCTCGCCCTCGACCAGGCGCATGTCCAGGAACAACCGACCGTCGATCTCGCCGTAGCGGTGTATCGGGATCACGTGCGGCTCGCGCAGCCGGGCTACCACCTGGGATTCGCGTCGGAAGCGCTCCCGGTAACCGGCGTCATCGGCCAGGCTCTCGCTCAGCAGCTTGAGTGCGACGACCCGATCGTGGGTCTCGTCGTAGGCGCGGTAGACCTCGCCCATCCCGCCTCGGCCCAGCACGCCTTCGATCCGGTACGGACCGAACTGCTGCACAGGACTCCGATCCACGACGACACTCCGCCCTTACCCCAGCCAAGGTTCGCGGCTGGGCTCCGCCCGTCCGTTCTTCCTTACCCCAGCCAAGGTTCGCGGCTGGGCTCCGCCCGTCCGTTCTTCCTTACCCCAGCCAAGGTCCGCGGCTGGGCTCCGCCCGTCCGTTCTTCCTTACCCCAGCCAAGGTTCGCGGCTGGGCTCCGCCCGTCCGTTGCCCTTATCCCGACAAAGGGAGAGCTCCAGGCTAGTCGCGCGGGTGTGCAGCCGGTGTTTCGGCAGGAACGGCCGCGGGGCCCCGACAGAGCCGACAGCGTTGGCCAGGGAGGGTCTGGCAGTCTCGGTCACATGCAGATACTGCTCGGCGAGCTGACTTTCGATGTGCGAGTGGAAGGTCCCGACACCGGGCGCCCAGTGCTGTTGCTGCATGGTTACCCGGAGACCGGGCACAGCTGGGGGGCCGTGGGTGCAAGCCTGATCCGGGCCGGCCATCGGCTGATCGTGCCTGACCAGCGCGGATACTCCCCGGGCGCGCGGCCACCTGGCGTCGCCGCCTACCAGGTGGGCACTCTGGCCAACGATGCCCTCGGCATCCTCGATGCCTTGGACATCTCGGCCGTGGATGTCGTGGGTCACGACTGGGGTGCGATCGTGGGCTGGTGCCTCGCGGCGTCGAACCCGGACCGTGTTCGTTCCCTCACCGCGGTGTCCGTGCCGCACCCGCAGGCATTCACCTGGGCGATCACCCATGACCCCGACCAGCAGCAGCGTTCGGCCTACATCCGGCTGTTCCAACGGGAAGGCAAAGCCGAGTCGGTACTGCTCCGCGACGATGCGGCTGCGTTTCGCGCCGCCCTGGTGGGGCTTCCGGCCGAGACGATCGAGCACTACGTGTCGGTGCTGGCCGAACCGGGGGCGCTGACGGCTGTCCTGAACTGGTATCGGGCGCTGCCCGATGATGAGCTCGACAAGGTGCCCCCGGTCACCGTGCCGACGACCTTCGTCTGGAGCACCGAGGACATGGCCGTGGGTAGCGTGGCGGCCCAGAAGTGCGGGGAATTCGTCGACGCCGCCTACCGCTTCGTCATCCTGGACGGGGTCTCACATTGGATTCCGGAGCACGCGCCGGATCAGCTGACAGCGGCCATCCTGGAACTACTGGCACGCACATGACCCAGGTCGCATCCAGGGTTCGCCGGGCGGAGCCCTCGGATGCCGACGCCTTGGGCAGAGTGCATGTCCGGGCCTGGCAGGCGGCCTACCGCGGGATGATGCCTGACGAGTTCCTCGACAAACTCGATCCAGTCGAGCGCGGCCGGGGGTGGGCTCGCGCACTGGCGACGCCGGCACCGGGAACATCCAGGCTCGTTGTGTGCCGCCGACCTCAGACCGATCCGGTGGGTTTCGCAGGCGTTGGTCCGGCTCGGGACCTCGACGAGGTGAGCATGGGGATGGGAGAGCTCTATGCGATCAACCTCGAACCGGACTCATGGGGCAAGGGTCTGGGACGGGAACTCCTCGCCGCAGCCACCGAGGAGCTGAGCCGACTCGGCTTCGATGAGGCGTTCCTGTGGGTGGTGACCGGGAACAGTCGCGCTCGTAGGTTCTACGAAGCCGCAGGCTGGACCGTCGATGGCACCGAACGCACCGATGACTCCTTCGGGCCGCCCATTGACGAGGTGCGCTACCGCCGACGACTGGCCACTCGCCACCCTCCCTCTCGCTAGGCTGAGACCTCGACGGCGGAGGAGGCGGCATGGGGACCGGGTGCGCGTCCCGCAGGTCCGCCACGTACCTGCTCATCGTCCTGGCCGCACTGCTCACCGTGCTGTCCGGGCCGTCGGCAGCAGTGCATTCCGAGGTCGCCGACCCGAAATCCGCGCCGCACATTCATGGCCTCTCTCCGCACGGGGACGATGCCACAACCCGGGTGGCCTCCACGGAGGACGATCCCGCGTCCTCGACAGGCAGGGATCAGCGCTGCGGGCCGGGGCCTGATCCCCGACTGCGGTGGCTATTCGCAGCTGCCGCTGCCCTTGGTCCGCCCTTCGCCGTAACGGCCAGCCCTTGGTCTGGCCGATCTCCACCGCAGGCCGGCCTCCCCGCTGATTGACGTGCCGATCACGGCACGTCTCCTCGTCTGCCAGCTCGCCGGGCTCGCTTTCCCCTGGTGTCCGCGGCGGTGATTGCGCATCGCCCCGCCACCCCTGGGCTAGCCAGCTCCGGAGCGACCTGGCCGACCCGTGTTCTTGGAGGACCCGTGGCCACCGCCGCCATAGCCAACTTCGCGTCACCTACCGGCCGTGGGTCTGGCTGCGCTACTACGCCGGCTTCTGAGCCGCTGCCATGACCGTCGATCTCCCCCTGCTGCTCGGCATCGTCGCGGCGACTTTGCTATTGGCCGCGCTCGCCGTTCGCCTGTCGACGCGCGTGGGACTGCCATCGCTGGTTGTCTACCTGGCCATCGGGCTGCTGCTCGGCGAGGGTGGCTTGGGTATCGACTTCGACGACACCGATCTGACGCAGGTCCTCGGGTTGACCGCGTTGGTGGTGATCCTCGCAGAGGGCGGATTGAGCACCAGATGGTCGGTTGTTCGGCCAGGATTGAACCTCGCCTTGGCCCTGTCGACAGTCGCCGTCGCGGTGAGCATCGCGGTGGCTGGCGCGGCGCTCCACTTGCTCCTCGACCTGGAGTGGCAGACCGCTCTGTTGTGGGGTGCGGTTCTGTCCTCCACCGACGCCGCTGCGGTGTTCAGTGTGCTCCGGGGGGTCAAGGTCACCCCCCGCCTGGCCGGAACCCTGGAGATGGAATCCGGGCTCAATGACGCGCCGGCCTACATCGCGGTCACCTTGTTGGCCACCGACGGGATCTCCTGGCTGACTCCGTTACTGGCCGTCTTTCAACTCCTCGGAGGCGCCATCATCGGTGTGGCCATCGGTCTACTGGGGGTCATCGGATTGCGCCGGGCCGCCCTACCCGCGGCGGGGTTGTATCCCATCGCGACCTTCGCCGTCTGTCTGCTGGCCTTCGCAGTCCCTCAAGCGCTCAATCTCTCCGGACTATTGGCCGCCTACCTCGCCGGGGTGGTGCTGGGCAACTCTCATCTCCCGCACCGAATGGCCTCATTGTCCTTCGCCGAAGGTCTCGGCTGGATCGCGCAGATCGGTCTGTTCGTACTCCTTGGCCTCTACGTCTCGCCGTCCCGGCTGCCCGAGGCAGTCCTGCCCGCGATCATCGTGGGCGCCGTGCTGTTGCTGCTCGCCCGGCCGCTATCGGTGGCGGTGACCGCGACACCATTCCGGCTGCCTGTACGAGAGCAGGTGTTCCTTTCGTGGGCAGGGTTGCGCGGAGCAGTGCCGATTGTCCTGGCGCTCGTAGCGTTCAGCGCCGGCGCGCCACAAGGACAGCTGCTCGTCGACGTGGTGTTCGTACTCGTGGTGCTGTTGACCTTGATCCAGGGCAGCACCCTCGCGCTGCTGGCCCGGTGGCTCGGGTTGGCCGACGAGTTGCCTTCCGGTGACCTGTCCGTGGATACGGCGCCCGTGTCCAGGATCGGTGGTGAGGTGCTCGACCTGCAGATCCCAGCGGGCTCGCGTCTGCAGGGCGTCTACATTCCTGAGTTGCGCCTACCCCTAGGGGTGCAGGTCAGCATGCTGGTCCGCGACGGGGCGGTGTTGATACCCGACCAGCAGACCAGGCTCCGGACCGGCGACGAACTCGTGATCATCGCTGCTCCCGGGACCCGCACTGCCGCCGAGCGCCGCCTGCGAGCAGTCCATCGTGCCGGACGCCTCGCCCGGTGGCGTGGTGAGACCGGCCGATGAGTGTTGAGCCTTTCAAGCGCAGTGCCTGCTCATTGGCGCTTTGGTTAGTCACCCTGACACCAATTGCGGTTCTTGTCCTCGTGCTGGATCTCGTTGGCGTCGCCATCCTTGTCATCATCCTCGGCATCCCCTGGCGAATCAGCCGGTTCCTCGACAAGGCTTGGGCCGCACAGGGCTGTCCTAACGAGTCTCCAAGAGCCTGACCCCTACGTCCGCCCCAGGCCTGTCGTTATCCCCACCGCGGAGCCTGCGCGTCGTAGCTCCCGGTCCGGATCATTACCCTCGACCGGTGCCCGGAAAGTCCCGCCCACCAGAGGTCCCTTCGGTGGACGCCCTGCTGGCGGCGGCCGTGGGCGCGATCGACGGCACCCCGCGCGTGGGTCAGCAGGAGATGGCTGCGGCGGTCGAAGCCGCGATGGCAACCGACGAGCATCTGCTCGTACAAGCAGGCACAGGTACCGGTAAGTCGCTTGCCTACCTCGTCCCTGCCCTACGGCACGCGGTTACCACCGGGGAGCCGGTCGTCGTGTCCACGGCCACCCTCGCCCTGCAAGCCCAGATCGTCGGTCGCGACCTCCCGGTGCTTGTGGACGCCCTCGAACCACTGCTCGCGCGGCGGCCAGAGGTGGCACTGGTCAAGGGCCGCGCGCACTACGCGTGTCGGCACAAGCTCGAGGGTGGCTACCCCGCCGAGGAGCAGGCCCTGTTCGACGTTCCCGGGAACAGTGGGCCCAATTCAGCTCTGGGCGCCGCGGTGCTGCGCCTGCGTGAGTGGGTGGAGACGTCGACGACCGGTGACCGTTCCGAACTCGTTCCTGGCGTACCTGACCGGGCTTGGCGACAGGTCTCGGTGACTGCGCACGAGTGCCTGGGAGGGCAGCGCTGCCCCCAGGCGGCGAGCTGTTTCAGCGAGCTGTCCCGCGCCAAGGCCCGCGAGTCCGACATCGTGGTGACCAATCACGCCTTCCTGGCGATCGATGCCTTCGAAGGGCGAGCGATGCTTCCCGACCACCAGGTCGTGGTCATCGACGAGGCCCACGAGCTCGCCGACCGCGTGACCGGCGTCATCTCCGATCAGCTCACCGCTTCCTCGGTCTCAGCAGCTGCGGCCGCCGCCGGCCGGCTCTCCGACGTGGACTCTGATCGCCTCTCCGACGCGGCGGGCGACCTCACGGCCGCTCTGGAGGAGCTCGACGGTGGGCGATTTCCCGACCGCCTCCCCGAGTCGTTGCATCGCGCGGTCGCTGGCGTACGCGATGCCGCCCGCGAGGTCCTGACCTCCCTCCCCGCCGCCGTGGCACTGCTGGAAACCCCTGGCAGCCAGGGCGCCCAGCAACTCGCCCGTGGCGCGCTGTCGGAGGTCTTCGACGTTGCCGAACGATTGACCAAGGAGTCCGAGGAAGATGTCGCCTGGCTGACGGTGTCGGACTACGGGGCCGGCCCCCCACGTCGGATGCTGCAGGTCGCCCCACTGTCGGTTGCCCTGCTCCTGCGTGAGCGGTTGTTCAGCGAGCGGACGGTGATCCTGACCTCGGCCACCCTCACCGTCGGCGGCACCTTCGACGCCACGGCGCAAGCGCTCGGCCTTGCCGGCGACGAGGCACCCGCCTGGCGCGGGCTCGACGTCGGCAGTCCGTTCAACTATCCGAAGCAGGGCATCGTCTACGTCGCCAAGCACTTGCCTCCGCCCGGTCGCGATGGCCTGGGCGCTGATGGGATGGACGAGATCGCTGCCCTGGTGCAGGCCGCCGGCGGCCGCACCCTCGGCCTGTTCTCCTCCCGCCGGGCCGCGGAGGTAGCCGCCGAGCAGATGCGTGAGCGACTCGACGTACCGGTCCTCTGCCAGGGTGACGATGCGACGCCGACCCTGATGGCGGGGTTCGCCGCCGACCCCAGGACCTGTCTGTTCGGGACGCTGTCGCTCTGGCAGGGAGTGGACGTGCCTGGGCCCACCTGCCAACTGGTGCTCATCGACCGGATCCCGTTTCCGCGGCCGGACGACCCGCTGATGTCGGCGCGGGCGACCGCGGTGACGCGCGCCGGCGGGAACGGCTTCATGGCCGTATCGGCCAGTCATGCGGCACTCCTGCTTGCTCAAGGCTCGGGACGGCTGATCCGCACCATGACCGATCGCGGCGTGGTCGCCGTTCTCGACTCCCGGCTGGCCAACGCCCGGTACGGCAACTATCTGCGGGCCTCGATGCCGGCGCTGTGGCCGACCAGTGACCGTGACGTCGTCCTTGCCGCGCTGCGCCGTCTCGATGCTGGCGCAATGACCGCACAGGAGGTTGCGCCATCGGTCAGCGATCCGGTGACCCGTGCGGTGCAAGCGGTTACCGGCCTCTCCATTGATGCCGCGACCCCGATCAAAGGTTGAGCAAGCCCTTCAGAGACTCGGCGTTGCGCACTGCGTGGCCGTACCCGTCGTTGTTGAAGTACGCGAAAACGTCCTTGCCTTCACCGGCCCACTCGCCGATCCGGTCAGCCCACCACCGCAGGTCCGCATCCGAATAGGAGCCGCCGTAGAGGTGCGAATGATCCGGGCCGTGCAGGCGCAGGTAGACCACTGATGCGGTCGCTCGCAGGACGCAGGGCAGTTGCGCTCCGCTCATCACGCAGTACGCGGCGCGGTGTCGGGCCAGCAGGGCGAAGACCTCGTCGTCCTGCCAGCTCGGGTGACGTAGCTCCACCGCGACCTGCATCCACTCCGGCAGTAGCTGCAAGAAGTAGCCCAGGCGGGCGTCATCGCGTTCGTGATCAGGTCGAAGCTGTACGACCAGGACCGCGCGGGCGCTACCCAGTTCGTGCCAGCTGGAGACCAACCGCTGCACCCAGACCTCTGGTGCATACAGACGCTTGGCATGGGTCAGGCCTCGCGGTGCCTTGACCGACAGCTGAAAACCGTCGGGCAGCCTTCGGCGCCAACTCGCGAAGGCGGCCTCCCTCGGCCATCGATAGAAGCTGCTGTTGAGTTCCACCGTCCCGAAGCGCTGGACGTAGCGTTCCAACCGTTGCGAGGGTGGCGTCCCCGGTGGGTACAGGACGCCGTCCCAGTGGCTGTAGCTCCAGCCCGAAGTGCCGATCCAGATGCCCATCGCGGTGAGACGTCCTGCCGGAGTCAGCTGCCGCCGTCGCGGGCGCGTCTCTTGCCCTCGTGCATCGCCTGCACACGGGCAACCGGAATCGCCCGGCCCTCCTCGATCAGTTCCTCGCTGAGTTGCTGGGGTTCGGGCATGCCCTCGATCCAGGGATCACTGTCGGCGAGCAGCCGGGGCGCAGAGCGGACGGTGAAATCTGCCGGCGTGATCCGGTCCAGTTGGTCCCAGGCCACCGGGAACGACACAGGTGTGTCGGGCCGGATACGTGGGCTGTAGACGGCAACCACGGTGGCCCCACCCGACCGGGTGGAGTCCAAGAAGACCTTGCCCTCCCGGTCCTCGCGGATGTAGGCAGTGGTTGCCAGCGCCGGGTCGAGGCGCTCGGCCCGCGCTGCTAGGGCCCGTGTTGCTGCGGCTACCTCCTCGTGCAGCGCGCCCTCCCGCAACGGCACGAAAACATGCACTCCCTTGGCACCACTGGTTTTCACCGCGCCCTGTAGGCCGGCCTCCGACAGTGCTTGGCGTACAACATGCGCCGTCTGCACTGCGGCGTGGAAGCCGTCGACCAGAGGCGGGTCCAGATCGAGCACGAGGTGGGTCGGGTGCTCGCGCCTGTCAGCAGTTACCAGCGTGGGGTGATATTCCACGCAACGCTGATTGGCCAGCCACAGCAGGGTCGGACGGTCGTTGCACAGCGCATAGGACACCTCGCGTTTGGAAGCCTCCGCCCAGACCTGCACGGTGCGCACCCACGGTGGCGTGTACTTCGGGACGTTCTTCTGCATGAACGGCGGGCGACCCCGCAGCACCCGCACAACTGACAGCGGCCGGTCGACCAACGCCGGGATGATCCGGCCCGAGACGGCGTCCAGGTAGTCGACCAGATCGCGCTTCGTCGCGCCGGCATCCTCGAACAGCGGCTGGTCGAGGTTGGTCAGTGCGACTCCGTCCCGAGTTTCGTCGGCAGCCATCCACCCACGCTCTCATGTAACTGTTGATCGCCTCAGCCGACCGGAAGGGAACTCACCAGAGCCAGCAGTTCCTCGGCTGAGGCAAGGTCGGCGGGTCGCACGGTCTCGTTGTGCCGCACATATACGAAGGCCGCGCTCACCTGGTCGACGGCGACGCCGGAAAGCTGTGCCCAGGCCAACCGATAGGCCGCCAGTTGGATCGCCGAGGCTCGCTTCTCGGCCCCCTCCGGTACGGCGCCGGTCTTCCAATCAACTACATCGTAACCGATTGCAGCAGAACCGAATACCGCGTCCATGCGACCACGCAGAGCTAACCCGTCGCCGACCAGAACCTGGAAGGGAACCTCGACTTCGCTTGGTTCCCGGTTGGCCCATTCCCCGGCCAGGAAGGCAGCTTTGAGCTCGTCGAGATCCTCGTCACTCGCGGCGCCATCGTCGGCCGAGCCTGGCAGTTCGTCCAGATCAACGAGGCGGGTGGCACCGAAACGCTGCTCGAGCCAGGCATGGAAGGCCGTGCCACGGCGGGCCAGCGGTGCCGGGGCCGCGGGCATCGGCCGGCGGATCCGGCGGGCAAGCTGTTCCGGATTGCGTTGAAGCGCCACCAGTTCAGAGACCGAGAGCTGTGCGGGCAAGGCGACGTCGATCATGGTTGCCCGGCGTCGGTCGCGTTCGGCGAGCAGCAGATCGACCTCGGCGTCCCAGGCCAGCGAGTCCAGCGTCATCGGATCCTCGGGCGGATCAGCGACCATGGCTGCCGCCGACTCCCGAGCGATTCGGCGACCCGGGGGTAGCGGGTCGACCGGCCACTCCAACTCCGGGAAGTGCTCCGACATCGGGTTGGTCACGTCCTCCTCCGGCGCGGCGGCCCAGAGCGGGACTCCACTCCCCGCGGACGTCGAGGCGAAGGCGTGCTCGCGGACAAGATCGAGCACGGGCGAGGCTCCCCGGGCCGAGGTGACACCCGGGGTCCACCAGCTGCCCGAACACAGCAAAGTGTTACGGGCTCGGGTCACTGCCACATAGGCGAGGCGCCATTCCTCGATCCCGGCGGCGTCCTTGTACTGCTGTTTGGCCGACAGGTACGCGGTCTCAGCGCCCTTCTGATCGGTTACCGAGGTCAGGTCCAGATCCGGGAGGTAGTCCCGGTCCCCGCACAGCGCCACCGGGAGATGGCCCGGATCGGTCAACCAGTGCTCGGTACGAGCGGCGACATTCTGCGGGAAGACGTCCAGGGTCAGGCCGGGGACCGCGACCACATCCCATTCCAGACCCTTCGCCGCATGCACGGTCAGCAGTGAGACGGCCTCGGCAGAGGTCTGCACCTCCCCCGGTTCCAGGCCGCGTTCCTCGTCCTCGGCCGCGGCCAGATAGTTGAGGAAGGCCGACAGGGAGGGCACTTCGACGATGCGAGTGAACTCCTCGGCCACTTCGTGCAGGGCCTGCAGGTGGGCCTGGGCGCGCGCGTGGCTGACGCCTGGGCGCACGGCGACCTCGATACCCAGTCCCAGTGTGCCCACGACGTCGTCGATTAGATCGGCCAGAGACACCCCGCTACGCCGGCGCAGCCAGGTGAGCTCCTCATTGAGCACACTCAATCGTCGATGCCCCTCGGTGGAGTACGCCGATGCCGGACCGAGGTCGTCCAGTGCCTCTATCAGGCTGCCGGTCTCCTCCTGACCAGGCGGGTCGAGCGATTGCTCGCCCGCGGGAGGAGGGGTCGGGCCGGCCAACATGTCGGATGCGACCGTGACCGGCAGCGCGTCGCTGCGCAGCGGTTGCCGGATGAGCCATCGCGCCCGCCGGCCCAGAGCCATCAGATCCCGCGGTCCGATCCGCCAGCGCGGGCCAACGAGCAGTCGGCCGATCGCATCACCGGAACTGGGATCGGAGATGACTCGCAGGGTCGCCACGACGTCGGAGACCTCGGGTTCGTCGATCAACCCACCCAGGCCGAGGACCTCGACCGGGACATCGCGCTCCCGGAGTGCGGCTGCCACCGGTCGCAGCAGTGACCTGGCGCGGGACAGCACGGCAAAGGATGTCCCGGGCTTGCGAGCGGCCCACCGAGTTGCGATCTCATCGGCCAGCCAGCGGACTTCGGCGATCTGGTCGTTGTGCAAGGAGCAGGTGATCTCGCCCGGGTCGCTGCGTGATGGTGCCGGTGTCAGGTCGACGACCGGCAGGTTCTGGTCGGCGCAGTGCCGGGCGATGTCATTGGCAATGCTGAGAATTCCCGCTCCGTTGCGCCAGCTCACCGACAGCGGATAAACCTGGGTGGCCGCACGTCCGGCACCGAATCGTCTGGCGAACTCACGCATGTTGCCAGTCGATGCACCTCGCCAGCCGTAGATGGCTTGCGATGGGTCCCCCACTGCAGTCACCGGATGGCCGCTGCCGAACAGCCGGGACATGAGCTCGAGCTGTCCGTAGCTGGTGTCCTGGAATTCGTCGAGCAGGACCGCGGCGTAGCGCTGCCGCTCCAGGACTCCGACCACCGGGGACTGGCCGGATATCCGAGCGGCCAAGGAAACCTGGTCGGAGTAATCGATCACACCGGCCGAGCGCTTGCGGGCTCGGTAGGCCTCGACCAGCGGCAGCAGCCGGAGCCGCACGGCCTGGCGATCGAGCATCTTGCGGACCTTGTCGTAGACCTGGTCGTCACCTTTGGCAGCACGGAGCCGAGGTAGTGATTCGATCCGCGCACGAAGGGTCGCGCTGAAGTCCCGCAACTGGTCTGGGCTGACCTCGTGTTCGGCCATGGCGGCCGACAGCGCCAGCACATCCACGGTCACGGTGCTCGGCGCCAAAGCTACGTCGGTCATGTCTCCCGCGTAGTCCTCGACCAGGCTGGCGGCATGACCCCAGCTCATCGCCTGGCCGATGACCTCAGCGCCTGGTTCGGCACCGATCCGCGGGCCGTGCTCGACCACGATCCCGGCAGCGTAGGAGTTGTAGGTCGCGACGCGGGGCTGACCGATCTCCAGCGCTGCCACCACGTCGGCCGGCAGCCCGCCGACACCGGTCAGCCGGGCCAGTCGATGACGGATGCGCTCGGCGAGCTCGCCGGCAGCCTTGCGGGTAAAGGTCAGACCGAGGATCTGGTCAGGTGCGACCAATCCGTTGGCGATCAGGAAGACGACCCGCCCGGCCATCGTCTCGGTCTTGCCCGACCCCGCCCCTGCCAGCACCAGGCCTGCGCTGAGAGGAGCCTCGACGACCGCTCGCTGTTCTGGCGTGGGGGGCGGTTGGCTGAGCAACCGCGCAAGCTTGTCCGCGGAGAAGAGAATCTCCCGGAACTCGCCGGCGGCGGTGGTCATCGGGTCACCTGCTGTCCGGCGGCGTGCAGCGGGCAGCTGCGCCGGGTCGGACAACGGTCACATCCGGCGTTGGCTCGCGCTAGGAAGGTCGCAGCCGACATCCCATCCACGGCTTCCCCCAGAGCCGTCACCACCCAATCCGGCTCCGGGTCGTCGG
>Ga0190275_10003045_pt1 | contig 11929 bp, 9 predicted proteins | sample Popmic550T_FD_133745 | JGI IMG/M metagenome (GOLD analysis project Ga0190275, IMG submission 133745) | Populus adjacent soil microbial communities from riparian zone of Yellowstone River, Montana, USA - 550 T | ecosystem: Environmental > Terrestrial > Soil > Riparian zone > Trees stand | place... | reverse complement strand
CAGCGCGCACAAGCGCCAGGATGCGGGTCAGACCAAGCACCGCCGCAGGAAGATAGATGGCCGGCAGCCACCGCGCCAGGTGAGCTGAGTACCCCTGGTGATGCGGACGTTCGGGGAAGACCAAAGCGAAGTGCAGGAACAAGGGTGGCAGCAGAACCAGGGCGATCACGTCGGCCCAGTAGAACGCCCAGTCGACGCGATCGAGGCGACCGCTGAACGAGAAGGCGAGCACCCCGAAAAACGCGACGCACAGCCAGAAGAAATGGAGGGTGGCCTGATCGGCGGGGCGGCGCGCGCGAACCGCTGCTCCGACGAGCAGGGTAAAGATGCCAACGCCAGCCAAGAGGAAATATAGGAGGCCCGCGCCGTCGGGCAGCGGTGCCAGTTGCACCTCCGCCACTTCGCGAGTTCCGAGACGGAGCAGTGTGTAAACGTGATGGTCGCCCGGTTTCGAGCGTTGCTGAACGGCGAAGACCTGATCGCGTCCTTCGATCGGCTGACCGTCGACGGCCAGCAGCACGTCGCCAGGCCGAACGCCGGCGCGGTCAGCCGACGAAAGCTGGGCGACTTCCGCCGCCACAACTCCGGCGGCACGCTCTACCCAGAGGACGCCATCTTCCACTTCGGTGCTGGTCGCGCGCGAGACCACGTTCGCGATGCCCATGGCGAGCAGGCACACCGTGACCGCGATGGGCAGCGCGGTGCGACGCCATTCCTGGCCGGTCGCGGCACCAAGAGAGGGTGGCGGCTCGTAGGAGAACCGAGTCTCGGAACTCAACACAGATACTTCCGCGCGTCAGGGAGCAAACGATATACCAGAACGGAACGACCGGAATCGCGCGTAAGTTGTTGAATTTGCGGCAGTTTCCGGGCCTGACGTCGCCGCAAGTCAAACCCTATTCAATTTGTTGCCCGTTGGATCCAAAGACCCGGAGCGACGGACTTTTTAGAAACGAACCGTCAATCCCCCCAAGATGCGCTTGGGAGGACGAACCACGAGGATCTCATCGTAGGTGGAGGCTCCGGCCATGCTCTCGTGGAACATGTTCCGAAGGGCGACGAGCATCTCCCACTGCGAGCCCATGAAGTTCATGAACGGCAGCGACTGGTTCACCTGCATCTCGAATCGGCCCTCGAGCCCGCGAATCTCTTCGGGATCGCCGTCGGTGATGAACGCATTGTTGAAACGGTAGAAGACGATCACCCGAGTGGCGGTCTGGGGGACCTCGGCTTCGACGGACGTGCGGACGTCGTGGATGCGTTCCTGCTGTCCGGTGTGCACGGCCGCCGGCATGATCCGCTGCAGGAGTCGTTCGTCCCCACTGGGAGGTCCTTCCATCCACTGGGCGGCGGCGACGGAATATTCGACCGACCCACGCAGGTTTGGTGTGAGCGCCTGGGTATAGGAGACGCCGATGCCCTGGACATCGACGTCGCCAGCGGCGCCGACGTAGTAGTGGCCCAGCGCGGCTCCGGGTCCTTCAGGGCTGCGGCCGAACACGGTAATCAGCTGGTTGTCGACCTGCTGACGGAACGCACGAACGCCCACGGTCGCCCGATCCACGAGACGCTCGACCCCTGCTTCGTAATGCACGAGATCCTGTGTCCGGAATCCCTCGCGCGACAACGGTGAGAACGTCCGCTGCGGCGGCAGCCACGACGCGCGTGTCGGCGGCAGGAACTCCTGCGCCCCAGGGGCGGACATCTGGCGCGACGCCAAGCCGCGCACGCGCCAGTGGTCGCCGGCCATGTAGCTGGCGCTGACCCGCGGGCTGAGCAGCGACGGATCGACCAGGTAGTCGTAATGCGTGTAGGTCGCGCCGAATCCGATGCTCAGGTTCTGCGAAACCGACCACTCGTCATAGGCGAATACGGATCCGACGTTCCGAGCCGTATCGGGGACGGCGGCGAGGGCCGCGGTGTTGCCCCCCTGATACCGCTGAAGGCTGTAGGACATTCCCGACTGATATCGGTGGGCGCTCCCCGCACGGGACGCGTAGTTGCCGGCCACGATCCACGAGTCCAGGTCGCCTTGGTTCATCGCGGCGCGCACGGCCCAATCGCCGTGGTCGCCGACATTCGAACCCACAGAAAAGAAGGCCACACTGCGGGTGCGATCCATCTGCAGCAACTCTGCCGGACTGTCAAATGCACCGGTGGTCAGCAGGTCCACCTGCCCATCGAGAGAGATGTCCGCGAACAAAGCGCCGGCGGCGCGGGCCGAGCTCTCCATGGCCCGTCCCAGGTACTCGAACGGGTCGGAGAATGAAAAGTCGTGCCCCTCCGGAAGAACGGCCGCTGTGTCGGCGTCTCTCAGAATGCTGCGCTTGAGACGACGGAGGCGCCACGCCAGCCCGCTTTCACTGCGCTCACCGGCCAGGTCGGCCGGTTCGGGCTGGGCCCCGATAGCCGTGGCGCCCATACCGGCTTCCGCGATACGAGGAGTGGAGGGTACGCCCTCGCGATGGAGCGTGAATGACGACGCGCTGCGGCTCGAGGGTCGAACTTCGACGATGGATCCGCGGACGCTCAGATAGCCTTCGCGGTGCGCTCGCACCAGGTACGCACCCGGGGGCAGCTGCCGCATGGAAAATTGCCCGAGCTTGTCGGAGACCGCGAACGCGGTGGTCGATCCAAGCGCCGAGACCACCACCCCATCCAGCGCATTACCGGCATCGTCCACCACCTGGCCGACGATCTGGCCTGTGGAGACCGCAGCGATGTCTGTGACGCGTTCGGGTTGGCGCAAAGGGGCTTGCGCCGCCAGGGCAGATCCCACTCCGGCCGCCAGCAGGCAGACGGTTAACGCCGGGACGGTCAGGCGACCATTGATTCCCATAAGCATTGTCAGAACCGCCCCCGGGCGCTGTCGGGGGCGGTCCGGTCTACCGATAGTTTACGACGCTTTCACCGTAAAATTCACGTCGCGAGTGAGGACCTTGCCCGACACCTTGTCGCTGATCTTGATGGCGAGGCGATACGTGCCCTCGCCGAAACTCGCAAGTGGCACAGTGATGCCACCCGGGACGGGGAACGTAGCGGGGTCGAACTGCGGCGGCAAGTTCGCCGCGCTTACCACCTGCGGGTTGGTCTTGTTGAAGAACTTCTCAGCATCGCCCTCTTTCTTGTGGAACTCGTATTCCATCGTGATGTTGGGCTTGCCGGCCGGGTCGAGACCCGCGTTGTAGACCTGATAGAAGATCGACAGCTCCTCGGTCTTGCCGAATTCCATGTCGGCCGCGGGAATCAGTTCCTGGGCGCCGAACACGAAAGGCCGTTCGCGGGCGGCATCCGGAGGCACCGGCGCGGTGAGCATGTTGACCTTGTCGGTAACCAGCAGCGAGCTGGTGGCGAACTCGGCGTTCTGGAAATCGGGTACCGTGATCTGGGTCTTCACGACCCCCGCCTTGGCAACTTGCGTCTTAGGGGCCTTCTCGGGAAGGCGCTCCTTCATCGCCAGGTAGACGTCATACGTGCCCGGGGCTGCCATGAACACACGGTGGAGCGTTCCTCCGGTGAGCTGGGCCGCCGGCACGAAGTGGATGTCATCCCAGGGGTACTCCACCTTCTTGGCCTTGGGATCGGGCTGCGCCGAGGGATTCACGACCCGGATATACATCGCCGCATCGGTTGCCGGCGCGCCCTTGACGTTCAGCACGAATGGGACGAAGGTGCGCTGTTCCTGAGACTTCAGGAAGAACGGGGTGATCTCCATCTGGATGTCGGAGGGACCAGGCTGGCCGGCCATGACGCCGTCCACGAGCTTGACGATCGTCTCGATTTCCGCCTGTTCCTGCTTGCTGCGCTTCTTGGTATCGGGTTTTGCCGACTGCGCGAACGCAAAGGTGCCTGAAAAGGCGACCGCGACAGCGAGTGCAACCACGCGACGAATGGCCATCATCAAGTTCTCCTGAGCGAACAACTCAACTAAAAAACCGTGCAGCGAAGGACGATCATAGGGGGCCGGTCCGCGGGATGTCAAACTCGGCAACGTCTTCTGATTGCTGAGTTTCCGGCCTTTCGAACTCCCCGCCTATAATCGTCTGCGAATGAAGCCCGAAGACGTCCTCGTCATCGTGCTCGCAGGAGGCGTCGGCGAGCGCCTGTCACCTCTCACGCGAGAGCGCGCCAAGCCCGCCGTGTATTTCGGTGGGCCCTACCGCATCATCGATTTCGTCCTCAGCAACTGCATCAACTCCGGCCTACGCCGGGTATTCCTTGCGACCCAGTACAAGTCGCTGTCCCTCAGCCGGCACGTCCGCCGTGGCTGGAGCATCGTTTCGGAAGAGCTGGACGAGTTCGTCGAAATTTTGCCTCCGCAAAAACGAGTCGGCGAGCAGTGGTACCAGGGCACGGCCGACGCCGTCTACCAGAACCTGTATTCCATCGTGCGCGAAGCGCCGCGTTACGTCGTGGTCCTGGCTGGCGACCACGTCTACAAGATGGACTACCTGAAGATGCTGCGGTTCCATCAGGAGCAAAACGCCGCCGTCACCCTCGCGGCGATCGAGGTGCCGATCGAAGACGGCAGCCGGTTCGGTATCGTTGCGGTGGACGAGGCCGAGCGCGTCACCGGATTCCTGGAGAAGCCCTCGCAGCCCCCGCCGATGCCCGGCCACCCGCACCTGACACTGGCGTCAATGGGCATTTACGTGTTCAACAACGACGTGCTCGTGCGGGCGCTCGAGGAGGACGCCGCCGATCCCGACAGCCAGCACGATTTCGGCAAGAACATCATCCCGGCGCTGATTCCCGGCGGCGAGATGTACGCCTACCCGTTCTACGACGAGAACAAGAAGGCCGCCAAGTACTGGCGAGACATCGGCACCCTGGACGCCTACTTCGAAGCCAATATGGATCTGTGCCATGTGAACCCCGAGTTCAACCTGTACGATCCGGAGTGGCCGCTGCGCACCTACATGCCGCAGGCACCGCCAGCCAAGTTCGTGTTCGCCGAGGATTGGCGCCGCGGAGAAGCACAGGACTCGCTCATCTCGCAGGGGTGCATCGTCTCAGGCAGCCAGATCCTCGGCAGTATTTTGTGCCCTAACGTTCGCGTCCACAGCTTCAGCCGCATCGAATCCTCCATCCTGATGCCGGGCGTTCGGGTCGGCCGCCACGCACAGATTCGCCGGGCCATCGTCGACCGAGACGTGCACATCCCGCGTGGGGCGCGCATCGGGTATGACGCTGATGAAGATCGGCGGCGGCACACGGTGAGCGAGGGGGGCGTCGTGGTCGTGGCCGCCGGCGAAGAACCGCTGATTGGCTCGATCGACGACACAGCGTTGAATCTCGAAGCAGAAGCAGATCGTCGCGGCTAGCAGGGCCGCAAGTGGCTGCGGACAGCAAGTCATCTACAGGGGGAGAGGTAGACGTGACGATAACCGAGGTGCGTGGACGAGAAGTGCTCGACTCGCGTGGAAATCCAACGGTCGAAGTGGACGTGACACTCGACACGGGGGCGCGTGGCCGCGCCGGTGTTCCGTCGGGAGCCTCGACCGGGGAACGAGAGGCACTCGAGCTCCGCGATGGCGACAAGAGCCGTTACCTCGGAAAAGGGGTCGTCGCGGCAGTCGCCCACGTGAACGGCGAGATCGCGCGGGCCGTCACGGGGAAAGCCTTCGACTCGCTGCGCGCCCTCGATGAGGCGATGATCGCCCTGGACGGCACGCCTGCGAAAAGCCGGCTGGGCGCGAACGCGCTTCTGGGCGTCTCGATGGCCGCGCTCAAGGCGTCCGCCGTGGCTGCCGGAGTGCCGCTTTACGCGCACATTGCCAAGGTTGCGGGGAACACTACTGGCTACACGCTGCCCGTACCGATGATGAACATCCTCAACGGCGGCGCCCACGCCGACTCCAACGTCGATTTCCAGGAGTTCATGGTGATGCCCGTTGGGTTCCCGTCCTTCAAGGAAGGGTTGCGGGCGGGAACCGAAATTTTCCACGCGCTACGCTCGATCCTGAAATCACGCGGACTCTCCACTGGCGTCGGCGACGAAGGTGGGTTCGCCCCGAGCTTGCGCTCGAACCGCGAAGCACTCGAAGTCGTGCTCGAAGCCATGGGCAAGGCGGGTGCGCGGGCAGGCGACAACGTCTTCATTGCGCTCGACGTGGCCTCCAGTGAGTTCTGGGCCCCCGCCGCCACCCCCGAGGGCCGCGGCCGCTACGAGTTCCGCAAGTCTGGTGAACCCCCGCGCGACTCGGAGGGCATGGTCGCGCTGTATACCGATTGGTGCCGTGAGTACCCCATCATCTCCATCGAGGATGGCTGCGCCGAGCAGGACTGGCACGGCTGGTCGCTCCTCACCAAGGCACTCGGTTCGCAAATTCAGCTCGTCGGGGACGACGTCTTCGTCACGAATCCGGTGATCCTGCAGCAAGGCATCGATCAAGGGGTGGCCAATGCCCTCCTCGTGAAGCTGAACCAGATCGGGACGGTCAGCGAAACCCTGGACGCCATCGCGATGGCGTCCAATGCCGGTTACCGCAGCGTCATTTCCCACCGCTCCGGCGAGACAGAGGACTCCACCATCGCCGACCTCGCCGTGGGCACGGCGGCAGGTCAAATCAAGACCGGTTCGGCCTCACGCAGTGACCGCGTTGCCAAGTACAACCAGTTGCTCCGCATCGAGGAGGAACTGGGCACCGCAGCACGATACGCCGGCCGAGCGGCCATCAAGCAATTGAAGTAGAGCCCAGCGCCATGTACAAAGTCGTCCTGCTGCGCCACGGCGAATCGACGTGGAACAAGGAGAACCGGTTCACCGGGTGGACCGATGTCGACCTCACCGAGAAGGGCCGGCAGGAAGCGCTCACCGCCGGTCATTTGCTCAGGCAGGAGGGCTTCTCCTTCGATCAGGCCTTCACCAGCGTGTTGACCCGTGCGATTCGCACCTGCTGGATCACGCTGGACGAGCTCGGCGAGCTCTGGATTCCGGTGCAGCGCAGCTGGCGCCTGAACGAGCGTCACTACGGGGCTCTTCAGGGGCTGAACAAGGCGGAAACCGCCGCAAAGCACGGCGAGGCGCAGGTAAAGATTTGGCGACGCGCCTACGATATCCCGCCCCCTCCCCTCGCGGTGGACGATGACCGGCATCCATCGCGGGACCGGCGCTACAGCCACCTCTCGGCCGCAGAACTGCCACTGACCGAGTCGCTGAAGGACACGGTGGCCCGGTTCCTCCCTTTTTGGCAAGGTGCGATCGCGCCAGCTATCGCCTCGGGACAGCGTGTGCTGATCGCCGCTCACGGCAATTCGCTCCGAGCGCTGGTCAAGTACCTGGACAACGTGTCCGAGCCGGACATCGTCGAACTCAACATTCCCACGGGTATTCCGCTGGTCTACGAACTCGATGCGGAATTGCAGCCGATTCGGAGCTATTACCTGGGGGACGAAGAAGCGGCGAAAAAGGCAGCGGCGGCCGTGGCCCAACAAGGGGCACGGCAGCCGTAGATGGACGGGAGGCGCGGCGCCAGCCGCGCCCAATCAGTTGATCTCTTCGACTTTGACTTCTTCCGAGGCGATGCGGAGCGACCGGAGGAAGCGCCGGTCGTTGACGGTCATGTCATACGGCTTGCGCGGCGAGACGGCACGCGTGACAGCGCCGACCCGGGCCGAAACGGCGGCCCCTTCGGCAGGTTGTGACCGATTCACGAACCCGACCACCGCTTCCAGGTTCACCTTCATCTCGTAGCCTGCAGCGCGGGCCCGCTCCCGACAGGCCTCGACCTCAGCGCTGTTGGACACCGCCGCGGCAATTGCGTCGGCCAGTTCGCGCGCGAATCGGTTTACGACGTCATCCATGGAACGGCCTTTCCTCGCCCTTTTGCCAGCCGGCTCGATCCGGGCGGTGATTGCCGACAGTTGCCCACCAGGCGGCGGGGTCGCGTCGGTGCGTAGTCGTCATGTGGGCGGGACGAAACACTTCGAGGAATCGGTGTCATTCTAGGAACGTCACTAGTGGGTGTCAAGATCCAAAGCACAATAAGTAGTGTTTTTCCTGCAGTTTGGCGGACCTAACTAGCCTTCCTCAGCGTTCGGCACTGGGGCGAAAGACCAACGGCGAGGAGGATTACAATGCCGAGCATGTCTTCTGCCCCTGGCCCTCGGAACTTCGCGGTGGCTGGCGACCTCGAGGGCTTCGACGCCGAACGTGATTTGGGCTTTCCGGGCACGTTCCCGTTCACCCGCGGCATTCAGCCCACGATGTATCGGGGGCGCCTCTGGACCATGCGCCAGTACGCGGGATTCGGGACCGCCGCCGAGTCGAACCAGCGGTATCGCTATCTGCTGGCCAACGGGGTGAGCGGGCTCAGCGTGGCCTTCGACCTGCCTACCCAGATCGGCTACGACTCCGATGCGCCGCTCGCGACCGGAGAGGTCGGGCGTGTGGGGGTCGCCATCGACTCGATCGAGGACATGGCGGTGCTGTTCGACGGCATTCCGCTCGATCGCGTCTCGACCTCGATGACCATCAACGCCACCGCCATCATTTTGCTCGCGTTGTACGTGGCGGTCGGCAAGCGCCAGGGGGTCTCGGCGAAGCAGCTCTCCGGGACGGTGCAGAACGACATCCTCAAGGAATACGTCGCCCGGGGCACCTACATCTACCCCCCACGGCACTCGCTGCGCATCGTGACCGACATCTTCGCGTTCTGTGAACGTGAGGTGCCGCAGTGGAACACAATCTCGATCTCCGGGTACCACATCCGAGAAGCGGGCTCGACCGCGGTGCAGGAGGTGGCATTCACATTCGCCAACGCGATCGCCTACGTGCAGGCGGGCATCGACGCCGGGATGGATGTCAATGCGCTCGGCCAGCGGCTCTCGTTCTTCTTCAATGCGCACAACGACTTCTTAGAAGAGGTGGCGAAGTTCCGCGCGGCGCGGCGGCTGTGGGCGCGACTGATGCGCGAGCGTTTCGGGGCGACGCACCCTCGCGCGCAGCAGCTTCGGTTCCACACGCAGACCGCGGGCTCCACCCTCACCGCGCAACAACCCGACAACAACATCGTCAGGGTCGCGGTGCAGGCGATGGCAGCCGTATTGGGCGGCACCCAGTCGCTACACACCAACAGCCGCGACGAAGCGCTGGCGCTGCCGACCGAAACGTCGGCGGGCATCGCGCTTCGCACGCAGCAGATCATCGCAGCCGAGAGCGGGGTGGCGAATACGATCGACCCCTTCGCGGGCTCGTACGAGATCGAACGACGGACAAACGACATCGAGGCTGGGGCACGCGACCTGCTGACCCGCATCGAGGCCTTGGGCGGGACGCTGGCGGCCATCGAAGCCGGCTACATCCAACGGCAGATTCAGGATTCCGCCTACCGGGCGCAAGTGGCCGTTGACAGCGGGGAGTCGGTCGTCGTCGGGGTGAACCGCTACCAGACCGACGAGCCGTCACGAATCGAAATGTTCGAGTTGGATCCGGCGATCGAGCGGCAACAGGTGGACCGCGTTCGTGAGGTCCGGCGCTCCCGCGACGACGCACAGTGGCGAACGTCCCTGGCCGCCATCGACGCGGCCGCGCGCGGGGGCTCCAACCTGGTGCCCCCGATCATTACGGCCGTGGAAGCTCGGGCCACCGTTGGTGAGATTGCCGACACTTTACGTGGCGTGTTCGGGGAATACCGCGAGGCCGGGCTGGATGTCTGAGGTCCTGCTGTCGGTGGAGGACCTCACCACCAGCTTCGAAACGTCCGGCGGCACGGTGACGGCGGTGAACGGCGTCACCTTTCAAATACGAGCCGGCGAGACGCTGGGGCTGGTGGGTGAATCCGGCAGTGGGAAGTCGGTCACCGCGTTCTCGATCATCCGGCTCGTGCAGCCTCCGGGCCGGATCACCGCCGGTCGCGTCGTGTTCCAGGGTCGCGATCTGCTGTCCCTGCCCGACGAGGCACTCCGGCAGGTTCGCGGGGCCGGCATCGGCTTCGTGTTTCAGGAGCCGATGGCGGCCCTGAATCCGGTAATGCGGGTCGGCGATCACATCGCCGAAGCGCTGCGGGTGCACGGCCGCGCCGGCCGCGCCGAGGCGCGTTCACGAGCGGTGGAGCTGCTTCGAGCCGTGCGCATCGTCGATGCCGAGCATCGCGCGAGCGATTATCCCCACCAGTTATCAGGCGGCATGCGGCAGCGCGTCATGATCGCCATCGCGATTGCCTGCCGGCCGCCGCTGCTGGTCGCCGACGAACCGACCACGGCGCTGGACGTCACCGTGCAGGCGCAGATCCTGGAGTTGCTGCGCGACATGAAGCGCGAGTTCGGCATCAGCCTGCTCCTGATCACCCACGACCTGGGGGTGGTCGCCGAAACCGCCGACCGCGTGGCCATCATGTACGCGGGCCGCATCGTGGAGCAGGGACCAGTACGGCAGATCTTCAGGAACCCGTTGCATCCCTACACACAGGGACTGCTTGCGTCGATCCCGGGCGGCGCCGCCGGCTCGCGCCTGCACGCCATCAGCGGGTCGGTACCCAACCTCAGTTCCTTGCCGGTCGGCTGTTCGTTCGCGCCTCGGTGCAACTACCGGATGCCGCAGTGCGACGCCTCGTACCCTGACGTGACCGACCTCGGCGGAGCGCATTCCGTGCGATGCCACCTGCACGCGCCGTCGCTGAGCGTGGCAGGCGAGGTCCGTTACTGATGGCGGCGCTTGTCGAGGTCCGCCATCTCGTGAAGCACTTCACCCGCGGAGGCGGATTGTTCCGGGCACGTAGCGTCGTTCGCGCCGTGGATGACGTGAGCTTCACCATCGAGGCAGGTGAAACGTTCGCGCTGGTGGGCGAGTCGGGCAGCGGCAAGAGCACCACCGGACGCTGCATGCTACGGCTGATCGAGCCGACGTCCGGTCAGTTCCTGTTCCGCGGCGAGGACGTGCTGTCGTTCTCGAGCGCCCGCTTGCGAGCGGCGCGGCGCGAGATGCAGATGGTGTTCCAGGACCCGTTTTCCTCGCTGAACCCGAGAATGCGGGCATTCACGATCGTGGAGGAACCACTCGTCATTCACAGGATTGGCTCCAAGGTCGAGCGCCGCGAGCGCGTCGCGGAGCTGTTCCGGTTGGTGGGGTTGGAGCCGGCGCATCTCGATCGGTATCCGCACGAGTTCAGCGGTGGTCAGCGGCAGCGGATTGGGCTCGCCAGGGCGCTTGCGCTCAATCCCTCATTCATCATCGCCGACGAACCCGTGTCCGCACTCGACGTCTCGATCCAAGCGCAGGTCATCAACCTGCTGATGGACCTGCAGGAACAGCTCAAGCTCACCTACTTGTTCGTCGCCCACGATCTGCGCCTGGTGCGGCACATTTCCAGCCGGGTCGCGGTGATGTATCTGGGAAAGATCGTCGAAATGGGCCCGACCGCGCGTATCTTCGAACACCCGCAGCACCCCTACACGCAGGCGCTGCTCTCGGCCGTGCCCGTCACCGATCCAGACATGCCAAAGTCTCGGATTGAGCTCGATCCCTCGCGAGTGGATCGCGAGGCGCCGCTGCGCGAAGTGACGGTGGGACACCTCGCGGCCATTTAAGACAAGCCTGCGGCTACAGTGGCGCCGTCGCGACGACTGGAGCCGGGTGGGAAACACCACCATGCGGTTCCTGCCGGTAGTCCTTCTCGACCTGCCCGTCGCGAATCGAGATCACGCGGTGCGCGTAGGCGGCGATGTCGGCCTCGTGGGTGACGACAATGATGGTGTTGCCCGATTGGTGAAGCCGCGCGAACAGAGCCATGATTTCGACCCCGGTCTTGGAATCGAGATTACCCGTGGGCTCATCGGCCAGCAAGATCGAAGGATTGTTCACGAGCGCGCGTGCAATGGCGACGCGCTGGCGCTGGCCGCCGGACAACTCGTTGGGCCGGTGGCTCATGCGATGCGTGAGTTCCACCCGTTCGAGTGCCCCCTTTGCGCGCTCGAGCCTGTCCTTCTT
>Ga0190275_10003044_pt1 | contig 11932 bp, 32 predicted proteins | sample Popmic550T_FD_133745 | JGI IMG/M metagenome (GOLD analysis project Ga0190275, IMG submission 133745) | Populus adjacent soil microbial communities from riparian zone of Yellowstone River, Montana, USA - 550 T | ecosystem: Environmental > Terrestrial > Soil > Riparian zone > Trees stand | place... | reverse complement strand
GGGAGGCGATTTGCCTCCCTGCTTCGCACCTGATATAATGATCTTAACAACGACGAAAGGACACCAAATGTTCGAGATGAAGGTACCCGGCTCCAACGGCCGCACGTATAACGTCCACCAGGGCGCGGACGGCGCCTGGGTGTGCAGCTGCCCCGCGTGGCGCTTCCAGCGCGTGCCGGGCAACGCGAGAGTTTGTAAGCACATAACCAAGGTGACGCTCTCGCTGGCGACGCACGTCCAGCACGCGCTCCAGCGCCAGTGAGCGCGGGGCAGCCCGGGTTTCGGCCCGGGTTTGCCCGTGCCCAGCTTTCCTGATACAATAGTATCAACGACGAAGGGACACGACATGAAGCGATGCACGATACGCGAGAGCCACTGCCAGGGCTGCGGCTCGACTGATCGCGAGGACCTCGAGACGGGAGACCAGGGCTACTCGGCATGCTGCAACGAGCCGGTTGAGTTCCGGCCGTGCGGGCGTGAGCACGACTCCTTGGAGTTCATGATCTGAGGTTGCCAATCGCGTGACAACCTGATACAATAGATTCATCGGGGCAAGCACCAAGCCCCACAGGGTCCCAAGACCCGGGTTTGCCAAACTCGCGCAAACCTGATACAATAGAAACATCGAGGCGCACAGGGTGCCTCAGACGAAAGGACACCACATGTACAACGTTCAGATCGACGCCGACAAGGTCAAGAGCTACACCCGCCTCAACGACGCGACCACCCTCGCGGACAAGCTGGCTTCGGAGCAGGGCGGTGAGTTCAAGGTCGTCCACGAGGAGACCGAGGCCGTCGTCTACGTGACGAGCCCCAAGGCGCTCCGCAACAAGGAGACCGGGGAGCACTTCACCCCGTGGACCCGGGTGGAGACGCCCAAGCACGTCGCGCCGGAGTTCGCCGGGTTCGTCCCCGCGTACACCCGTCGTCGGATCGGTGCGACCGTGTACCGCGGTCAGGAGAAGGGCTCCTGGCGCGTGTTCGACGGACGCACGGGCCGCTACCAGGACGTGGCCAACACGACCGAGTCGCGGCACCTGCTGACCGCGATGAAGAACGGGCTCATGCTCTGAGCCCCAGGGGCTGCCCCCGGACCCCGCGCAAGCGGGTCCGGGGGTTTCCTCATGCCTCGAGCCTCCCGGGGTCTCACGACGGCACGGGAGCGCCCGAGCTCGAGTTGCCATCTCGCTCGTAACCTGTTACAATAGAACCATCAAGCCAACGACGTAAGGACCCGAGATGGACTCGAAGCTCTACACCTGCAAGCGCTGCGGCGGCCAGTACACCGTGCGCGGCTCGATCAAGGCTGCCCGCGAGATTCACGAGGCGCGGTATTGCCCCGAGTACTGGGAGCAGGAGTCGGCCGAGCCCGAGTGCCCGCTGGGCTGAGGGCGGGCAGCTCGGGGCTTCGGCCCCCGAGTTGCCATCACTCCCACAGCCTGATATAATGATACCATCATGCAAACGACGAAGGGACACGCAATGTCGAACAACGCAGCTCGCGCCGCCGCCCAGCTCCGGGTGGCCCCCCACGCCGATCGCCGCGGCGAGGTCTGGGTCGGCGACGACCTGGCCATGCTCCAGGCCTTCACCTCGGTCCCTGCCGAGGAGCTGGCCCTCGCCCTGGGCCGCACGGTGTACGCCGTGAACGCGGCCCGCCAGACCGACCGTGCGGGCCGCCCGGCTGGCAGCCAGGGTCGTGCCCGGGCGCAGGCCGCCAAGGCCCGCCAGGCCCTGCCCTGGGCCCCGAACGACCCGCGCTGGGGCTGAGCCCCGGGGGCCGGGCCCGTAAGGGCTCGGCCCCTCGCGCCGCCGCTCGCTGAGTTTGCCATCGCCTCGAGAACCTGATACAATAATCTTAACAACGACGGAAGGACCGAACATGAAGTGTCAGTGCTGCAAGTCCCGCAAGGCCCGCTGGCGCGTCGGGAGCGACGGGTTCAATGCCCGCCGCGACGCGCGGGTGTGCGACAACTACGCGTGCCGCACGTGGGGCACCGGAGGCTACCCCGTCACCCTGCACCGGCTGGGCTGATCGGGCGCGGGCCGGGGCACGAGTTTGCCCCGGCCAGCTTTACCTGATACAATAGTATCATCAAGCCAACGACGGAAGGACACCACATGAAGACCATCTCCGAGCCCGATCGCCCCCGCGCGTCTGTGGGCAGCCCCGAGGACTACGTCCGCGGGATGCCTGACCTCGTCCTGCGGGACGCTGAGGTAGTCTCCCGCATGACCCGCGGGCTGAGCTGGGCACCCGAGCCCGAGCGGTTCCTGGCGGCTGCCAAGCGCGAGCTCGCGTGGCGTGCCGAGCAGGGCGTCGTGTTCGGTTGGGTGCGGGCATGATGCCCGAGCCGTCCGAGGTCCTGCGGGACCTCGGGCCGGGGCTTGGAGCGAGCGACGAGGAGCTGCTCGCTCGCAAGGCCACGATCCAGGCGAAGCCCTGGGGCGAGCTGAGCGACGCCGAGCACCTCGAGGTCGCCGCGCTCGCGTCCGAGCTCGAGCGGCGTGCGTTTGCCTTGCGTCAGTCTTCCTGATACAATAGACTTACAAGCAAACGACGAAAGGACACCACATGAACCCCGAGAACACCATCACCCTGAACGCCGGTAACGTCGAGTACTCGCTCGAGGAGGCCGCCATGCCGATCGCCGACATGATCGAGCTGCTCGAGTCCGCCAAGAGCGAGGGTGCGACCCACGTGGTCGGCGCGAGCGGCAACTACCGCGGGGCCCAGTGGGTCCGGCTCGGCACGATGTACGGCTGGGCGGACGAGGACTGAGCAGGGCAGGGGCCGGGGCGCGAGTTTGCGTCCCGGCTCCTTTCCTGATACAATGAAACCACAACGACGAAAGGACAGCACGTGAGTACGTTCATCATCCGGGACTTCCCCAAGGGCAAGCCCGTTGCCACGGTCGAGTTCCCCGCCGAGCTCGAGGGGCACGGCGTGGCCCACTACGTCATCACTGAGCACCCTCCGCTGCGCCGCGGCATGGCACCCCGGTTCTTCGTCTACCTCGTCCTGGACGCCGATGGGCGTTGCCTGAACGACAACCTGCCCGTCGCCACGCGCCCCACGCTCGAGGGCGCGGTCGCCCGTGCCCAGGTTGCCCTCTGACTTGCAACCTGATACAATAGTCTTAACAACGACGAAAGGACGCAAGATGACGAAGCCCAATCAGGCGCGGACCGTGAGGGCGCTCGAGGACGAGGGCATGGCCCTCGAGGACTACGAGCCGGGCGCGGTACTCGTGTTCGTCGACCACCAGCTGCTGGCGGACTCGGAGACCCCCGAGGACGCTCGGGCGATGGTCGCCCGGGCCAAGAGCTACGGCGAGGTCGGCTGCTGGACCTACCAGGTCTGAGCGGGTCGGGTTGCCCCGGCCCGCTCTTCCTGATACAATACAACTACAAGCAAACGACGAAGGGACACTCACATGAACGCCACGATCGCCTACACCTCGAGCCGCCACCAGGACGCCCTCGTGGGCATCGCGCGGATCGCCGCCGCGGGCCGCGTCCAGGCCGCCAGGCAGGCTGCGGAGGCCCGCCGGGCCGAGGTCCAGCGGACCCGCCGGACGCTGGCCTCCATCTACGTGCGCGAGGCCGTGAAGGCCGGCGCGACCCGGCTCGGCATGAAGGTGTGCTTCGAGGAGGGTGGCAAGTGGCGCACGTCTATGACGCCCGACGAGGCGCTCACGATGCTGCCTGGCGTGCTCGGCGAGGACGTCGAGGTCTGGGGCCTGAACGACGCCAACGAGTATGTGTGGAGCATGTGGTGAGCCGGTGTCCGGCGTGCGGCGAGCAGGTCGCCGCACGCGACCTAGACTCGCACATCGAGGGCAGCCCCGACTGCCTCCGCGCGGTTGAGATGGGACTCGTCGAGCTCGAGCAGTGAGTTTGCCAGCCGGCTCGTATCCTGATATAATGATACCATCAGCCAGTCAAGCAAACAGGAGAAAAAAATGTTCGGTCTCACCATGCTTCAGGTCCGCGCGCTCAACGACGCCATCGACTCGATCGACAAGGCCCTCGCCGGTCCCATCGTCGCCAACGCGACGCTCGTCGTCCGGCTCGACGCCGACACGACCCGCACGCTCACCCGTCGCGGCAACGCTTGGCTCGTCGACTACTGATCGGCTCCGGCCGGCCGCGTCCTGCGGCCGGCCCTGCGCCGATTTGCCATCAGCGCTAAAAGCTGATATAATCATCTTAACAACGACGGAAGGACTCCAAAATGGAATCACTCGCTCAGACCCTCGCCGACGCGACCGGGATCACGTTCGACATCGTGGGCGGCCCGGAGACGGCCCAGGGCTCGCACCAGGGCTGGTTCATCGCGGCGACGACGTACAACGGTGTGAACACGATCGAGTTCCACTCTCCCAGTGGGCGCGTGACTCAGAAAAACGGAGTAACGCCTGAGGAGATGGGATTCATGATCCGGGCGAAGTTCCAGCTCTGAGCTCGAGGGCAGCCCGGGGCGATGCCCCGGGTTTGCCATGCCGCTTGTAACCTGATACAATAGACTTACAAGCAAACGACGGAAGGACACTCCATGCCGAACATTCACGACCATCACCTCGGTCGCCCGGTCCGTGCGCTCACGACGCGCACCCGGGCGCTCGCAGTCGACTTCCCCGGTTGGGGAGCACCCAACTACGCCGACTTCCTCGTGCCGATCCTCGAGGGCGCTCACGGCGTCGTCACCAGCGTCGAGAGCCACGGGAGCAACCCGTGGACGCGCTACACGATCCGGTTCGCCGATGGGACGCGCGCGTCGGGCCTGTGCCTCGGGAGTGACATCGAGTTTGCCAGCTCGCTCGTTTCCTGATACAATAATCTTAACAACGACGAAAGGACAGAGAGATGGCAAGGAAGAAGCGCGCAGGTGCGAACGTGGTTCGCCCGTCCGGGAACCTCGAGTTCTCGCTCGCGATGAAGGGCAAGGGTGGCAACCTCACCCACGACCCGCGGCCCCGCCGCCAGCGGACCCGGGCTGCCGGCCGCCGCAGGGCGATCCAGGACGCCTCGTGATCGCCCCGGGGACGCCGGTCAGGTATCGGGGCCGGCGGTTCACGGTCGTGACCGCCAGCCTGCGCCCAGGCTACGTGCTGCTCGTGGACGACGAGGGCGAGACGCTCACCGCTCCCGAGACCTCGGTTGCCCCGGCGTGACTTTCCTGATACAATAGTCCTATCAACGACGAAGGGACTCATCATCATGGACGACACCGTCTGCAACATCTGCCTCCGCCCGGCCGGGCCGGACGGCGCCAACGGCATCTGCGGCCCCTGCCGCCGGCAGGAGACGCCGGAGAGCCAGGCCTGAGGTGGGCACTCGATGACTGACATGACCCCCACCCCTCCCGCCGGGCAGCGGGAACGACTGGCGGAGGCGCTGGGTGAGCACACGTGGCGTGAGTACGCGCCCCTCTGCTCCTGCGGATGGGACTGGGACGTGAAGGCGTGGTGCAAGACGGTTGACACCAGCGATATCACCTGGACCTCTCGAATACAGCCCTCACGCAACGCCGCGCATGCAGCCCACCTCGCCGACGTTGCCCTCGCCCACTTCGCCGCCGAGATGGAGGGGCTGCTGGAGCCGGTGACGAGGCTGGCGGAGGCTCGCCCGGACGGGGATTCCGTCGTGCGGGTCACCATCAGGCCGATACCGGGCATCGGTATCGGTGAGCGCACTTCTGGCTATGTGGCGCAGGATGCCCTCCGTGCCGCGCTCGCTGCTGTGGTGAGCGGAGCGACCCAGTGAGCGCCGACACCCCCCGGGCTCTGGGTTTGCCTCTACCTAGCTTACCTGATATAATCCTTCTAACAACGACGGAAGGACAGAACATGAGCGACAGTGACCTGTGGGTCTTCGAGGGACCCGACCCCGAGGTTGGCATCTTCGGCGACCTGATCGTGCACACCTGTGACAAGAACGAGGACGAGCTCGAGGCTGAGCAGGCCGACGTGAGCGTGCGTGAACACAGCTCCGTCAAGGGCCTGGTCGAGATCGTGACCACGTTCCGCTGCCCCGCGTGCGGCGTGCAGACGACCACTGTCGATCAGGAGCCCGCCTGAGCGTGATCCTTGCGCTCCTGGCTGCTTCCTGATATAATCATCTTACAACGACGAAAGGACGCCACCCATGTGGTTTGACGAAGACGACATCATCGAGATGCAGCGGCGCGATCGCGAGGACGAGGAGCGTGCCCAGCGCGGCAAGGCTGTCCTCGAGGGCATGATGAACGCGGGCGCGATCACTCGCGTACCCAGCCACGACACCGCCATCATCGCCGCCGCGAACCCGAAGAGCCAGGCGTGAGCGCCTGGCCCGGGCCGTGCCCGTGCGAGTGCAACCGCGGTGGGTTCTGCGGCGGCTGCGGCCACGCGGGATGCGCAGGGCGGCGGCGATGAACGCGTGCACGCACTGCACGCAGCCGTACTGCAACGGGATGGGCCACAAGCGTGAGTCCATGCCCGTCGGGTTCTCCGGGTGGAACTGGGAGTGGCTGATGCCGTGGCTGCTCCAGTGGCTGGACCGCAAACCTGCTCCGTCCGCTCGCTACTACCTCGCGATCGCGCTGCTGGTCATCGCCGGAGTCGTCATCGTCGCGGCGGTGGCTGTTTACTACCTGATGCTGCTGCCGTTTGTGATCATCGCCCTGTTCGTCATGCTCGACTGAACAGTTGCCTTCTGTCCATTTTCCTGATATAATCTAAATAACAACAACCAACGACGAAAGGACAAACATGAGATGTCAGGCCATGACTTCGATGCTGCCGAGGCGACAAGGGTCGCCATGCAGAAGATGAACGAGATCACGATCCACGTGGTGCCCGAGACGGCGTGCCCCGGATGCGGCGCGTACTGGGGTCACCCCGACGAGAGCCTCAACTTTCCGAACCGACCAAAGGTCGACGACCACTGGAAGTGCTACAACCCCGCGTGCGAGGTTGCCTACTACCTCGAGGGCGAGATCGTCGAGTACGAGCTCCCGCCCGAGGAGAAGGCTGCGATGCACAAGCGGATCGCCGCCGAGGTCGACGAGATGATGAAGGGCAAGACCTTCGTCCGGGTCGACGACGGAACGCGCCCCGGCTTCGAGCAGTGGGAACTCCGGTGAGTGTGAGCGATACCGTCGGTTCCATGAGGCCAACACTCACCGCCCGCGACCGGTGTGATCGATGCGGGGCGCAGGCGTACGTCGTCGCGACGCTTCCGAGCGGCCTCGACCTCTTCTTCTGCGCTCACCACGCGAAGAGCTTCGTACCTGGTCTCAAGGAGCAGGGCGCGATGGTGTACGAGGAGACTGTACCTGTGTGATCGTTCCTGATACAATAGTATCAACAAACCAACGACGAAAGGACGCAACGTGAGCGACACACGAGACCGGGTCAAGAACCCCTCGATCAACTTCCCTCAGTCCGAGAAGGAGGCGCAGTACGCCATCATCCATCAGACCCGCCGGGCGCTGTTCGACGAGACTGCTGCCGACCGCTCGCCGTTCCTGAAGACCCGCACCAACGACGCTGGGTTCGGCCTCACCCGCCGCGACGAGCAGACCAAGTGGCTCAACGACGCCGCTGACCTGATCGGCGCGCTCATCGCTGACCGGCTCGACGAGATCAAGTCGGTGCTCTGATGCGCGGCGTCATCTACATCTCTTTGTACGTGCTGGGCTACGCGTTCTGCGCATCGGCGGCCCTGGTGCTGTTCGACAACATCGCACACGACGAGGCTCCCGGCCCGGTGCCGGTGTTCGGTCTGCTGTTCGCGGGAGCAGCCGTCATCATCATCGCCGAGCTCATCCTGAGGAGGAAACATGATGACTCGCGAGGCTGAGATGAAGAGGGCTGTCCAACTGGTGGCCGAGAACGCGCTGGCTCACCCGACGTGGACGCTGGACGACCACGACCAGGCGCTGAGCGACGTTGAGATGCCCGTCGGCGTGCGGCACAAGTTCACCCACGCGATCGTCGAGGCGATCGACTACTCTCGCACGCTTGTCAGGGAGCAAGCGATCAGTGACGGCTGGACGGAGATCATCAACAACCGAGGCCGCCGCGAGTTTTGGTCGCCCGAAGGCACGGTGTGCGTAAGTCTCGAGGAGCTGTGCGCTGCCTGGGAAGCAACCCGGGTGACGTCATGAGCGGGCTGCTGCTCTTCGGCATCTGGTTGAGGCACGAACTGCGGGAGGTACAGCGTGACCAGGAGGTTGACCCCCTGATCGCGCTCCTGCTGCTTCCCGTGGTCATCAGCATCGTCGGGCCCGTGCTCGTGTTCTACGGAGTCAAGGATGCCTTCAGAACCGGCCGTCTAGTTGCCTTGGCGGCAGCCACCTCCTCGGTGCTCTTGAGCCTTCTGGTGGCATCCTCGACGTCCTGGTGGTGGTATCTACCCTGCCACCTGGCGATGGGTTGGATCGGTATGACTCTCACGCTTTGGCGTGCCTGGCAGAACGAGCGTGACGGTCTGGTCGGCACAGAAGAGTCTCCCGAGAGCGGTCCATCCTGGCGTTTTTCCTGATACAATGGATATCAAACGGACGAAAGGACACTCGTGACACCATGATGCAGAGACCAGGGAGACTACATGCGAACCGTCAACACGACGCTTGTCGAGGAGTACGCCGAGCAGCTTCGTGAGGTGCTGCCGCTTGCCCGGCGAGCCGTCGGCATCCAGGCAGCTGACTCGCCGGCAAGAGTCGCGTCCGAGGAGTCCAACCGCCTCATCCTTGAGTACGTCGAGAAGGGTGGCAACATGACGCACCTGTCTCACGAGCTCGAGGACATCATCTCGCTGCCTGGACTACGCCGTCGTCTACGTTCCTCGAGGGGCAAGAAGCTCGGCGGGTTCAGCACGTCGTCCAAGCGTGGGAGCACCGATCCGGGGAGAGTCAAGCGCGCGGCTGCCAAGATTCGCAAGGGACGAGAACACTCGCCCGAGGCGTACCGAGAAGCAGTTCGTGAGGTGTACGCCGACAACGTGAGTCTCACCGCCGTGGCCGATGAGGTCGGCATCTCGTACTTCGCACTGTGGTCGGCAGGATCGGCTGGATGACCAGCGAGGTCCCGATCAGTGCCCGTGCTCGCGTGGTCATGCAGGGCTATCGGACGAAGAACGCAGCGGAACCCAGACGGCGGGAGCACGTCGTCTGGGTTCTCATGCACGGTGGGGTTGCGAAGTACACCACCGCCGACGTGGCAACGCGAGACTCGTGGGTGAAGCAGGAAGACCTCTGGCTCTCGGATCGCTTCCAGCTCGTGGAGGTCACCTTCCTCGCTTAAGCGTGATACAATAGGCACTAGCGGCCGCCGGGGACAGGCGGGAGAGTCTCCCCGGCGACTGCAGCCAGTAGTTGCCAATCGCCGCTCAACCTGATACAATGGTATCATCAACAAGCCCCCTTTGTCTAGCGGCCAAGGACACTGGGTTCTCAACTCAACGGCGAGGGTTCGAATCCCTCAGGGGGTGCGTGATTGACGACGCGGCACTGGCCGAGAGATACGGGCTCACTCCTGAGCAGTTCGCGGATGCCCGCACTGTCTCGGAGATGACGTGGGTGCCAGGTATGAGCAATAGGCTGCTCTCCTACTTCCTGAAGTATCCCGAGCCAACCTGGAGGCGAGTCATCAACGCGACGATCGACCTGAAGCGGCGGAGTCTGTGAAGGCACAAAGGACGCTTGAGGAGCTTGCGCAGCGACATGGAGTGAGCACGACGGTGCGTCGCTTCCTCGAGGTGCGGGACAACACGTCGGCCCCGCAACGGACGACGTTCATCGACCTGCCGCGACCGAGAGACGAGATCGTCGAGGAGCTGCGGAAGCGCGGAGTGCTGCCGTCTGTCAAGGGATAGGTCTCCTAGCGCCGGCGCAGGATGACCAGCACGAGTGCGACGATGGCAAGAATGACGATGATCCAAATGACTGTGCTCATGCGGTAATCTTACCACACACACCGGAGCGCGTACACGGTGTACGTTACTCCCATGGCACAGGAATGGACGGGCATCAACGGAGACTGGGCGACCGGCGGCAAGACTGACGCGCAGCATCTGCGTCATGCGGCATCCCACTCGGCGGTCATCGCGGGCGTGGAGATGCGTCGAGGCAGCCAGCCGATCGACGTGAAGGCGATCCTCGGCCCCGACTGGGACGTCCGCCAGAAGCTTGCCAACAGCAGCACGGGGATGACCTTCGTCGCGGTCAAGAAGTCATCCGGGATGACCATCGTGAAGTGGGACACGCTCCCGGCTCTGCCCAAGAGGAGAGGCGTCCGGCTCAAGGCACGCTACCTGACCCGGGTCGTGTTGGACATGCCCGAGGCGAAGGTACGCAACCACGTGCTGGGAGTGTGCCACTTCCCACCCGCTCGCTACCGAGCACGCCGGTGGGTGATGGAGAGGTACGTCGAGCGGCGACTCGTCAAGTGGAGCCGCAACAGGGGACTGCAGGTCGCCCTGTTCACGGACAACAACGAGAAGCCGCAGCGGATGGCTCACCGTTTTCACATGCAGACCGACGGTCGCAACATCATGGCGTGGCTATGGACTCCCTACTTCGACTTCTCGCACGTCCGGCTCGACCGTCTGCCCAAGCAGGCCGGATGGTCCGATCACCCTGATGCTGTTGCCGTCCGAGCGTAAACGTGATATAATCACAACATGACAACGACGTACTACTCTAGTGACTGGCACCTCGGTCACGCTCGCATCTGTGAGCTCTGCGACAGACCCTTTGCCGACACAGACGAGATGAACCATGCGATCCTCACGAACACCAACCGAGTGGTGCCGCGCGACGGCCGGCTCATCCTGCTCGGCGATACCGCTATGGGCAAGTACGAGGAGACGATGGAGCTGCTCCGGCAGATCGTGTGCGAGGATGTGGTGCTGCTCCCGGGCAACCACGATCGGTTCAGCCTGGCCTATCGAGACAGGGTGAAGCAGGACGTGCGGGCCGACGAGCTGCGCGCGTTGGGCTTCACCGTCTACGACGACCGGAGTCCCTCAGAGTGGCTGCACACGATCGGAGACACCCAGGTCGTGCTCTCCCACTACCCCTACACGGGAGACTCTGGCGACCGCGATCGTTACAGCGAGCTACGTCCTCAGGACGAAGGCCTGCCCCTCGTGCACGGTCACGTACACACACGGTGGCGGGAGAACGGGCGGATGCTGAACGTCGGCGTCGACCAGTGGGACTTCGCTCCCGTGTCCGAGGACACGATCGCGCACTGGATTGCCAGCCTGCCGCGAACGTGATACAATGGTACTACCAATCCAATGACGGAAGGACACTACGTGTCAATCGTGAAGGAAGTCGACAGCGTGATGCCGGGCAACGTGCACGCGCTCGCTGTCGCGCAGATGCTCGAGGATCTCGGTCTCGTACGCAAGGTCACCGACGGACGAACGATCGTGTGTTACGGTCGTGATCGTGACGCGATCGCGCCCGCGATGGGAGCGATTTTCACCACCTTCGTGGACGTGTGGGTAGACGACGTGTCCGCGGAGCTCATCCTCTCGGAGTGTGAGTACGCGGTGGATCGCACTCCCAAGGTGATGTCTCACGGGAACGTGACCAAGCGCAAGCTGCGCTGCATCCGCATCTCGTTCGGTCCGATCAACGAGGATCAGCGGACGATCGCTGGAGAACGTCACCCACTCACGCGTGTGGTGTCTGACAGCTACCGCGCGATGCTCATCGGGCTGACCTGGCGCAACACGGCACGGTGACTTAAAGACCTCCGCCCAACCGTCGTTGGGACCTCCGGGTCGCGGGCGTGAGTGAACAGGTGGCAGCCTACGCAGGTTGCCACCTGTTCTGTTTCCTGATATAATCATCATACAACGACGAACACCTAGGAGGTGTGTGGAATGACTTCAACAACTGCCAACGTTGCTCCCGACTGGGGCCGCGCGT
>Ga0190275_10003043_pt1 | contig 11933 bp, 12 predicted proteins | sample Popmic550T_FD_133745 | JGI IMG/M metagenome (GOLD analysis project Ga0190275, IMG submission 133745) | Populus adjacent soil microbial communities from riparian zone of Yellowstone River, Montana, USA - 550 T | ecosystem: Environmental > Terrestrial > Soil > Riparian zone > Trees stand | place... | reverse complement strand
CGATCGTGACCGTCCAGCCCCGGCTTCGCGACGACTACCCGGATCCGTTCGCTCATGAATTCTTCCCGCCTCGCTGCGATGCTCCCGCCCGCTCGGCGGTGAGAATGACCCTAACCGTTCTTGAGCGCGCGGCGGCTTGCCGCACGCATGGGCAACCCGCGGCTGATCGGTCTGGCCGGTGGCCGCCAGCGGAGGGCGAGAACCGTCAATCCGGCAAAACCAACACTCACCACGAGCAGACCCCACCCCCCGACCGTGGCCTCGATCTCCCCGGAACCGGCGGCCTCCACCAGGGCGCGCGCGGCCAGCGCCATGAGATACCCGGCAAAGGCACCCATCGCTCCGACCACGGCCAACCGTGGGCGCAACGTCGTGCCGAACAACGAGAAGAGCACCAGCACCCCGCTGAGCACCAGACCCCCGGTCAGGGCCAGCCCAGGACGGTCGAACAGACCGATGGCACCCTCGACCGGAATCAGGGTTTCGACGGGACGCAGGGCACCTGCGATGGGCTGCTGCGTGACAGTCACCTGATCGGGGATCTGCACCAGGGTGGCACCCAGGGACAGGACTGCCAGCACACCCCCGGCGGCCGCCAGACCGCCGAGTACTGGTCTACCGGGGTCCAGGCTCTCGCTGTCATCCATGACCACGCGTGACCACGACCAGGCGACCGCGAAGCCGACCCCGATAAGCACCGTCAGACCGGCGAGAGTGACGTACCACCCGGACAGCGGCTGCACCTCGCTGGTCAGCAATCGCTGTCCCGCGATGATCTCGTACCTGCCTCGGTCGGCGATCTCACTGGCCCAATACAGCTCGAACAGCAATCCGGCGACCGAGACCGCTCCGGCCACGCCCAGGGCGGCCAGTCCAAGCCGCGGATAGCGCCCGAGCCCCACACTCACTCCGGCCAGGATGACAAGCAGTGGCCACGTCCAGGAGACGAGGGCGGTGGCGGGGGTTGTCCCGAGAACGACCTGCTCCCCGCCGACGTCCAGCTGGGGCAGCACCACGGCGACTGCCAGCAGCAACCCGCCGACGATGGCAAGCGCGCCGATCAGCCGGGTAACGCCCGGAACGCTCCCGAGGATGACCTCACCTGCTGGTTCGCGGCGTGATGGCCGGCCGGACGACCGCTTCGCTGGCTTGCGCATCCGCGCAGAATTCCTGGCCGGCGCGGGGCGTGCAGGGCGGCTGCTCTTCTTCGCAGGCATGTCGGGCAAGACGCTAGCAAGCCCGATCGGGCATCTGACCACGTCCAGGGACGAGGCCCAGCCACCACCTGGCAGGGTGAGGACCCCAACTGTGTACGGGGGAGGTGGCTTCGATCGACGCCTGGCGGGCACTTCGGACCTATGCCCGGCCCTCGGTTGTGATCGGCGGATTCACCGAGGCGGCCTGGATCAGCGCTCACCTCCTGCTCTATCCGCTGGGTACCCGAAACGAACTCACCGTCCGGCCGCACCTGCGACTCGACGACCTCGGCCCGAGCGTGCGCAGCCGGCTCGTCGATGACATCGACAATGCCGGCACGCCGGTGCTTCTTGTGCACGGACTGGTCGACAACCGGTCGGTGTTCACCGTGCTGCGGCGCGCCCTTCGACGCCGCGGCTTCGGGCACGTGTTGACGCTGAACTACAGCATCTTCACCCAGGACGTGCGGCTTGCAGCTCGGGAGCTGAGCGCGGCTGTGGAGAAGCTTTGCGACCGCACCGGCCACGATCGGATCCATATCATCGGGCACAGCCTCGGTGGCTTGATCGCCCGCTACTACGTCCAACGCCTGGGCGGTGACGAGCGGGTGGCGCACCTGGTCACCCTGGGGACGCCTCACGGGGGTACGGCGTGGAGTCGGCTCGCCCCCCGATGGCTCTCAGCCGCGTCGATCGTGACCCAGCTCCGGCCGGACTCCCCCGTGCTTCGAGAGCTCGAGCAAGCCGCACCCGGCTTCCGCACCTCGATCCTGGCCGTCTACTCCGACCTCGACCAGCTGGTCGTTCCATCCCGGGCAGCTCGCTGCGAACACCCTGACCTCGGCGCCATAAATGTCATGGTCCATGGGGTCGGGCACATGTCGCTCCCGGTCGACCCTCGAGTGGCGAGGCTGGTCGCAGATCAACTACGGCTGCCCGACCGTGCTCAGCTACCCGTCCGCCGCTGAGCGACCCTGAGCGTCGCAGCCGATCGCACGCTGTCACTGCGCATTGACGCTCAGACATAACACTGCGAGAGGTTTGCATCCGGTTCCGGGGTTGGTTACGGTCGCGTCACGGAGCCGAACATTGGCTCCGTTCTGCTGTTCAAACCATAGGGGTCCGGTGTCGCGTCACAGCACGCCTCACGCTGAGCGTGAGGGGAGCCGCATTCCGAGACCCCCCAGCAATCGGGCACCGTTGATTCTCGCGGCCCTGGTCATCGGGGCGATCATTGCCTGGCTCCCAGGTGGGGTCTCGGGTCCGTCGGCCCCCTCGGTTGCCGGTGCGGACAACGCGTACGGCGTCGGCAGCGACACCGGGATACCGATGGGTTCGGATGGCACACCGCGCCAGGCGATCTCACAGGCCGAAGCCGCTGCGCGTCTGGAGGCCCTCGCCGCGTCACGTGCCGACCGACCACCGAATGCTCAATTTTTTCTGCCGCTGGCCGGACGGCTCACCACCTGTTTCTGCATGCGCTGGGGATTGATGCACCAGGGAATCGACATCGCCGCCCCGACCGGTACCCCCATCGTGGCCCCGGAAGCCGGAGTGGTGCTCGAAGCCGGTCCGGCAAGCGGCTTTGGCAACGTGATCTATCTGCAGCACGCGAACGGCGATGTCACGGTCTACGGCCACATGTCGAAGTTGCTCGTCGACGCCGGCCAGATCGTCGATGCCGGAGAAATCATCGCAGAGGTCGGATCGACCGGCTACTCAACAGGTCCGCACCTGCACTTCGAGGTCTACCAAGGTGGACTCGACGCAGAGCGGACCGATCCCATCGACTGGCTGCTCGAGCGCGGAATAGACATCAACCCCACGCCCACCGACTAGCCCCCGGAGTCGCATCAACTCCAGGGATTTGAGAGCCAGTCAGGGCAGCGACCGCCCCGCGGTTCCAGCTAGAGCTTGTGGACCGGGGCGTAGCGCAGGATGAGCCGCTTGTAACCACCGGTACCGAAGTCGATCGTGGCTTGCGCCTTTTCGCCTATGCCCGACACGGCAGTGACCGTGCCCAACCCGAAGGCGTCGTGGGTTACCCGGTCCCCCGGTTCGAGGGTGATCATCGGCCGGCTGCCGAAGCCACCGCGCAGCCCTCCGCTGGACAACCCGGTGGCCGCGACTCGAGCCTGGGCCGAACCCGCCACAGATGCCGGCGCTGCCTGAGTGCGCTCCCAGTTCACAAGATTCGGCGGTAACTCGTCGAGGAAGCGCGAAGCAGGATTGTAGGAAGGCTGCCCCCATGCGGCTCGCATCGCTGCTCGGGAGATGAAGAGCCTCTTCTGGGCCCGGGTGATTCCAACATAAGCAAGTCGGCGCTCCTCTTCCAGTTCGCGCGGATCCCCGAGCGATCTCATGTGCGGAAAGATTCCGTCCTCGAGACCGACCAGAAACACGACCGGGAACTCCAGACCCTTCGCGGTATGCAGTGTCATCAGTGTGACCACACCCGCGTCATCCCCTGCGACCGGCACCGTATCGGCGTCGGCGATCAGCGAAACCTGCTCGAGGAATTCGAGCAAACCGCCCTCGGCGTGCGCCGCTTCGAACTCGGCAGCCACCGAGACCAGCTCGGTCAGGTTGTCGACCCGGCTCTCGTCCTGCGGATCGTCGGAGTTGGCCAGCGCCTCGAAGTAGCCGGTCTGATCCAGGACGCCCTGCAGGATCGCCGCTGGACCGACACCCGCCGCAACGTGCTCCGAGAAGGTGTCCATCAAGGCGGTGTACTCAGCGATCGCTGATGCCGACCGTGCGTTTATGCCAGGTGCCTGGTCAGCACGTCGAAGAGCGTCGGTGAAGCTGATCCGCTCGCGAGAGGCGAGCGCCTCGACGCAGGCCTCTGCTCGATCGCCGATTCCGCGCCGAGGGGTGTTCAGGATCCGGCGAACACTGACCACGTCATCGGGGTTGGCGATCGCCCGGAGATAGGCCAGCGCATCGCGAACCTCCTTACGCTCATAGAAGCGAACGCCGCCGACGACTTTGTACGGCAGGCCGACTCGAATGAAGACTTCCTCGAAGACTCGGGAAGCACTGTTGGTGCGGTAGAAGACCGCAACATCGGCGGGGCGGCCAAGTCCCGCGTCGGTCAACTTGTCGATCTGCTCTGCGACCCAGGCCGCCTCGTCGTGCTCGTTGTCGGCGACGTACCCGCAGATCAACTCTCCCGCGCCGGCATCCGACCAGAGGTTCTTTGGCCGGCGCGCGGTGTTGCGGGTGATCACGGAATTCGCCGCCGTGAGGATGGTCTGCGTAGAGCGATAGTTCTGTTCCAGCAGAACCGTGGTGGCGTCGGGATAGTCCCGTTCGAACTCGTCGATGTTGCGGATGGTGGCGCCGCGGAAGGCATAGATCGACTGGTCGGCATCGCCGACCACGCACAACTCGGCCGGCTCCAATTCCTCGCCCGCGCCGAGTAGGTCACCGTCGGCGGTACGGCGCTCCGGTCGCCCAACAAGTTCCCTGATGAGCATGTACTGAGCGTGGTTGGTGTCTTGGTACTCGTCGACCAGAACGTGCCGGAACCGGCGTCGGTAGTACTCCGCGATGTCTGGGAAGGCCTGCAGCGCATGGACTGTGGTCATGATGAGGTCATCGAAGTCCATGGCGTTTGCCTCGCGCAACCGGCGCTGGTACATCCGGTATGCCTCGCCGAGCACCTTCTCCGCGCCGGTGGTCGGTGAGAACGATTCCTCGTCGATCAGTTCGTTCTTGAGGTTGCTCACCTGGTTGACGAGTAGCCGCCCCGGGTAACGCCTCGGGTCGAGATCGAGATCCCTTGCCACCATGGTCATCAGTCGCTGCGAGTCGGATTGGTCGTAGATGGAGAAGGTGCTCTTGAACCCGATCGTCCTGGCGTGTTCGCGCAGGATCCGGACACACATCGAGTGAAAGGTCGAAACCCACATCACCCGGGCTCGGCCACCGACCAGCCCGGCCACCCGACTCTTCATCTCCCCGGCAGCCTTGTTCGTGAAGGTGATCGCCAGGATCGAGCCGGGCGCGGCATCTCGCGCCGCCAGGAGATAGGCGATTCGGTGAGCCAGAACCCGAGTCTTACCCGAGCCGGCGCCCGCGACGATCAGCAGCGGGCCGCCTTCATGGGTGGTTGCTTCGCGCTGGGCCGGATTGAGGCCGTCTAGGAGGGCAGCGATGCGGCGCTCGCGTGGGTCACTGTCAGCTGCTGCGGCGCGGGCGCCGGCGGCCGCATCGTCCTCGACGAGGGCCTGCTGGGCATCGCGTGGCAGGTAGTCGATGGGAGCGGTGGAGGACATGTCAGACCAACTCTACGGCTCCGCTCGGACTTCACCCGGCTAGCGCGTCGGTGATATGGCATACTCGCCGCGTGTCCTTCAGCGCGCGGAAGTTTTACTATGGGTACCGGCCTCCGGTATCCGTCGTTGCTGACTGACCACAGTCCACGACAGACACCCCGGGCCCGTCAGCCCGGGGTTTTTCGTTTCCGGATGCGGGTCGCCAGCTTCGGAGGAACCCGTGAGCATCATGACTGAATTCCAGCCCCTGGACTCCACCGCGCCGCCCGGCGACCCTGGGCCGGTGTCGGCCGGACCAGCGCTGACTCAGCTGCAGACCGACGACGCAATCGGCGACCTGCGGCTGGAGATCGACGCCGTCGATGCCGCCCTGGTCGAACTCGTGGCCCGCCGCATCCAGCTCTCCAAGCAGGTCGGCCGGCTCCGGATGGCCGCGGGGGGCACACGTTTGTCGCTGGCCCGCGAACAAGCCGTCGTCGCCCGGTTCTCAGCAGAACTCGGCGAGACCGGCACGTCGCTGGCGATGCTGTTGCTACGCGCCGGACGCGGGAGGCTCTGATCCCTGCGTCCGTGCGCCTGGAACCCCCGCGATGACCGCTCCGCCGCCGTACGTCCTACTCACCGACATCCAGCGCGTCCTCGTCGTCGTTGCCCATCCCGATGATGTCGATTACGGTGCCGCCGGGACGATCGCGACCTTCACCGATGCCGGACTGCACGTCAGCTACTGCCTGATCACCGACGGGGACGCCGGAGGATTCGACGACACCGTCGATCGCAGCACGATCCCGGCAATTCGCCAGGCCGAACAACGCGCCGCAGCCGCAGCAGTCGGAGTCTGCGACCTTGCCTTTCTCGGCTATCCCGACGGCCGGCTCACGCTCACGCAGGAGCTACGCCGCGACATCTCGCGCGTTGTCCGCCGGGAACGCCCCGACCTTGTGCTGACCTCCGCGCCGGAGCGCAACTACCGTCGGATCGGGATCAGCCACCCAGACCATCTGGTCGCGGGCGAGGCGACCCTGTGCGCTGTCTATCCGGATGCCCGAAACGCCTTTGCCCATCCCGAACTCCTCGCCGACGAGGGCTTGGCGCCGTGGACAGTGCGTGAGGTGTGGCAGCTGGGCAGTCCGCACGCCAACCACTACGTCGACATCACCGACGTTGTCGAGCGCAAGATTGCCGCCCTGGCCTGCCATGCCAGTCAAACCACGCACCTGGACCTACCGCAGTTCGTCGGTACGGCCTTCGCTGCTCAGGCACGCATGGCGGGCTTCGCGGAGGGCCGGCTCGCTGAGGCGTTCCACGTCTTCGGGACTGCCTGACCGTCGCCGAGCTTGGCTGTGTCGTCCGGCCCGTACGATCCGGCCATGACCACAGCAGGGGTTGGGGTAGGTGACCTTCACGTCGCGACGGTGGTCGTGAACGTCACGGACATGGGAAGAGCGGTGGCGTTCTGGGAGGCCCTGCTTGGCTACCGGCGACGCGAGCTGCCATGGGATCCGGAATTCATGATGCTCGTGAATCCCTCCGGGAAGGGGCTACCGCTCTCACTTCAGTTGACCGACACCGATGCACCCGGACCGGCGCGGATCCACCTGGATCTGTACACCAAGGAGCAGGAAGCGCAGGTGGAGCGGGCGGTGGCGTTGGGCGCGACCCGGGTGCACGACTGGGCCTACCCGGAGGACGCCGACTTCATCGTGCTGCGCGACCCCGACGGCAACGAGTTCTGCATCATCGACCACGCACCGCTCTGATCGGCGACCACCTCCTCGCGGATCACAGCCCGGGGAGCACCCGTTCGAAGAACTCCCGGTCGCCGACGAAGGTCGGCCTCAACTCGAGGAACTCCTCCGCAGTCACCCATCGCGAATCGCTGACTTCACTTGGTGCAAGCACCATTTCTGCCGCCCCGGCCAGCTCCTCGTCCAGCTCTGCAGTCCACCAGTGCAGTCGGAATTCGCCGTCGTCGGTGAGACACTCCCAGACCTTCGCCAGCGGGATCACGCGAAGTCCGACCTCCTCGCGTACCTCGCGGACAATCGCGGCAGCCTGAGTCTCGCCGGGTTCGATCCGGCCGCTGAGGGGAGTCCAGTAACCCGGCAACACCACCTGCGGACTCCGCCGGACAACCAGAAACCGATCGTTGCGCCGGATGACCGCGATCACCGCCTCCTGCGGGTTGGGCACTGATCCGGCCTCGACCTAGACGATGCGCCGGTCGGCGGCCCAACGGGTGAGCTCATTGCGGTTGGACACCTGCAATTTTCGCAACACATTGGACGCGTGGGTCTCGACAGTCTTGATCGAGATGAACAGTTGCTGGCCGATCTCGCGGTAGGTGTATCCGCGGGCGAGCAACCGCATCACCTCGCGCTCCCGAACGCTGAGCAGATCCAGCGCCTTCTCGGCCTCGTCCTCGGGGATCGCCGTCGGGCCGGCAGCAAAGGCGTCGAGTACGAAACCGGCCAGCCGCGGGGAGAAGATCGCATCCCCGGCGGCCACCCGAGTCACCGCATCACGCAAGTCGATGCCACTGATCGTCTTGGTGACATATCCGCGAGCACCGCCACGAATCACGCCGATCACATCCTCGGCGGCATCCGACACAGACAAGGCCAGAAATCGTACGGTCGGCGCCTGTCCCCGGATCTGGTCCAGCACTGCCCGGCCCCCCTCCGTTGGGCATGTGCACGTCCAACAGGACGACATCCGGCGTGGTCTCGAGGATCCCGCGGACGGCGTCCTCGACCGTTCCGGCCTCGCCGACGACGGCAAGCGAGGCCGCGGGGTCGGCGGTGAGTTCTGCTCGTACGCCGGACCGGATCATCGCGTGGTCATCGACGAGGAAGACGCGCAATTGGCTCATGATGACTTCCGGACCATCCGCAGCTCCACCTCGGTGCCGGCCCCCGGGGAACTGGTGATCCGGGCGCTGCCGCCGTGCCGGGTCATCCGCTCCACGATGGAGTGGCGCACTCCCCGCCGGTCGTCGGCGATCGCCTCCGGATCGAAGCCGACCCCGCGGTCACGTACGAACACGGTCACTCCCTCGGGTTCGACCTCGGCATAGAGCGACACATTCTGTACCCCGGCGTGCCGTGCGGCGTTCCGCATCGCCTCATGACTTGCCTGGGCGACCGCAGCCAACCCCTCGTCAACCGGTGCGTCGCCGACGACCACGGATCCGACCTCGACGTCGTAGGAGGCCTCGATGTCGGCCACAGCCCGTTCCAGGGCACCGCCGAAGGTCGCCGTGCCTTCTCCCGGATGACCGTAGAGCCAGGAGCGCAGCTCACGCTCCTGCCCGCGAGCCAACCGGTTCACCTCGCGGGGGGAGTCTGCGTGGCGTTGGATGAGTGCCAGGGTTTGTAGCACCGAGTCGTGCAGATGCGCGGCCACTTCGGCTTTCTCCTCCACCCGGATCCGGGCCCGGCGTTCGGCGCTGCGCTCGGCGGCCAAGCGGCGCCACCATGGGGCGGTCGCCAGCCCCACAACGCCGAGGATCAGCAGGGTGGACACGAAACTCTGCCAGCTCACGTCCAGCAGGTTCAGGGTCGTGAGGACGGCGCCCAGCCCGAACAAGGCGACCAGCGTGCCCGCGGCCAATCTCCAACGCAGGCTTCGCCGGCTCAACAGGTCGCGGTCATCCACCAGGCGCCAGATCAGCGCTAGCCCGATACCGACGATGATCAGCGGCCAGACCAGCCGTACCCGCCCCAACGGTCCGATCTGGGTCAACAGCACCGCGCCGCCGAGTCCGATGAGAAGAATGCCGAGGGATGGCTTGTTGCGCAGCGCATCCAGTCGCAGGCCGCCCGGCTCGCGGGCACCGTGGGCTGTAGCCGTCGGGTGCGAGACCCCACCGGAGTCGACCTGCGGCAGGAAGACCCACAGCAGCGCGTAGATCAGCACCCCCACCCCGACGAGGGCAAGCGCGACGAACACCCCGCGCACGACGAGCGGGTCCCATCGCAGATGACGGGCAACAGCGGCACACACCCCGGCGACGAGGCGATCGTCGTGGGCCCGAAGGAGCGGGGGCCGTACGGCAGCTGTGGGGGTCACAGTCCGATCGTCACATGCCGGCCTCCCAGCGGCCATCAGGTGTCGCCCCTACCTTGGTGGACCTGAGATTGGGGGTGGCTCTCAGGGTCCTTCCTGATGCCGACGCGCCCGCCCAGCCTCAGGATCGGCTGCATGACCACGAACCCGCCTGAATCTCCTGAACCACCTGACCAGACCGACAACCCGGTCGCTTCGGTCGAGCCGACCGATGAGCGTCATCCCACGACAGAACTCCCCTCCGAGGAGCCGATCGGGCCTGCACCCTCCGGCCCAAGTGCGCAAACTTCTCCGCCACCGCCACCGCCGCCGCCGCTTCAGTCGCCTGGGCCGGGCGCGGCCGGGCCAGGGTGGGGTTCCGGCGGTCCGGCACCGGGATACGACCAAGCTGGGCGCCCTGCGGGCACCTCACGCTTGCAGCGCAGCACCTCAGACCGGGTATTGACCGGGGTCTGCGGCGGACTGGGCCGGCACACCGGCATAGATCCGATCCTGTTCCGGATCGGTTTCGTTGCGCTCGTCTTCGCGGCGGGCACCGGCCTCCTGTTCTACTTCGTCCTGGCCCTGCTGATGCCGCGTGATGACGGTCAGCAAGCCTGGCCCCGCCAGCCTGGGGCTAGGCGGGTCGGCAACGACGCCTCCGGTCCCCCCGGAGGCACCGGTTCGGCGTACGGCCCACCTGCTCCCCCCGTGCCGGCGGGTCCACGTTCGCCGGTTCCCGGCGTGACGCTGGCGGTCCTGTTGATCGGCGTCGGCGTCATAGCCTTCGGGGAGCGATTCGGGAATTGGTCAGTCGGTCCGTCCACCTATTTCGCCATTGCCGTGACCGTTGTCGGTATCGCCCTCCTGGTGTCGGCGTTCGGTCCCTGGCGGCGCAGCAAGGCGGGCCTGATCGTGCTGGGCTTGGTTCTGTCGGTCTGCTTCTCGGTCACATCCGCAGTCGATTCGCGCGGCGGGTTCGACGATGCGTCATTCGGGGAACGCACCTACATTCCGGTCTCTGCAGAGCAGGTCCGCGACAGCTACCGGGTGCTCATGGGCCAAGGCACGCTAGATTTGTCGGATCTGCAGTTCAGCGCCGCAGACCCGACCGAAATCCGGATCGAAGTCACGATGGGAAACTTCGAGATCCTTGTGCCGCGGGACGCTGACGTGAGACTCGATGGCGACGCCACCTTCGGCTCAGTCTCGGCATTCGGGGACCGCGAGTTGCTCGATGGCTACTACCCGGGCGTGGGCGAGGAGCCAGCAGCTGGCGAGAATGACCCCGAACTGATCCTCACCATCGACGTCCGGTTCGGAAATGCGGAGGTGACCCGTGTCGGCTGACCAGAAAAGGGACAAGGGGCCAGATGTCGTCGCGCTGATCGCTGGCGTGCTCTTCCTACTCATCGGCGTCACCTCGCTGACAGTGGGAAGCCTGGATCTGCCCGACATCGGAGCGGCGCCGCTCTGGGTGATCCTGATCGTGGTCGGAGTGCTTTTGCTCGTGAATGAATTCCGCGGCCGCAAGAACCAGCCGCGCGACACCGCGTCATCTACGGCTTCGTCGGAGCAGAGCGCGTGGGATCAGGACCCCTACCGCTGAGCTGGTGGCGTCTGGCCGGAATGGGCCAGATTCGTCGGCTGCGGAGCATCCCCCTGCCGGCGAGCTCGCGTGTACTCCTCCCGCTACTCCCACTCGATGGTTCCTGGGGGCTTGCTCGTCACGTCCAGCACCACCCGGTTGACCTCGGGCACCTCATTGGTGATCCGGGTCGAGATCAGCGCCAACAATTCGTAGGGAAGCCGGGTCCAGTCCGCGGTCATGGCGTCCTCACTGGAGACCGGACGCAAAACGATCGGATGGCCGTACGTGCGGCCGTCGCCTTGGACGCCCACTGAACGGACGTCGGCGAGAAGCACAACCGGACACTGCCAGATGGATTGGTCCAAGCCCGCCCGAGTGAGTTCGTCGCGAGTGATCGCATCAGCCCGGCGGAGTACGTCGAGCCGGTGGGCGTCCACGGCACCCACGATACGTACACCGAGGCCTGGTCCCGGAAACGGTTGGCGCCCAACGATGGTCGAGGGTAGCCCGAGTTGGCGGCCGACCTCTCGTACCTCGTCTTTGAACAGTTCCCGCAGCGGCTCGACCAGGTCGAAGGCCAGGTCGTCCGGGAGACCACCGACGTTGTGATGGCTCTTGATGCTTGCCGCACCGGTGCCACCGCCTGACTCGACCACGTCGGGATAAAGCGTGCCCTGCACAAGGAAATCGATCGTGCCCTCACCGGCGGCGATGTCCAGAGCTGCCTGTTCGAAGACCCGGATGAACTCCCGACCGATGATCTTGCGCTTCTCCTCGGGGTCGCTGACGCCGTCGAGCGCGTCGAGGAACCTCCTCTGG
>Ga0190275_10003042_pt1 | contig 11935 bp, 10 predicted proteins | sample Popmic550T_FD_133745 | JGI IMG/M metagenome (GOLD analysis project Ga0190275, IMG submission 133745) | Populus adjacent soil microbial communities from riparian zone of Yellowstone River, Montana, USA - 550 T | ecosystem: Environmental > Terrestrial > Soil > Riparian zone > Trees stand | place... | reverse complement strand
GAAGCAGGCCCCTCTGCCAGCCTTCATTCGCAGGGTCAAACGTCTCGGTGGCTCCGAAGTGCGTTGCCAGCTTCCGCTTATGTTCCTGCGGGTCGACGGCCATCACTGACAGGGCTCCCGCAACGCTTGCAATTTTGCACGCCATTAATCCGATCGACCCGACGCCGATCACTGCGACAGATTTTCCTGCCACCGACTGAGCCATAACAGTGTGCATCGCATTCCCGAACGGATCAAAGATCGCGGCAACTTCCTTGGGAATCTGGGGCGCGACTTTCCACACATTGTTAGCCGGGAAGGAGAAGTAGTTTGCGAAGCAGCCATCCCGATCTACTCCGATGATTGTCATCTCACGGCAGATGTGACCCTGTCCCGTCCGGCAGAAGAAGCAATGGCCGCATCCGATGTGGCCTTCCCCGGAAACAATGTCACCAGGCTGAATATCTTCAACCGCCGAGCCAACCTGCTCGATAACACCCATGAACTCGTGGCCAATAATCAGGGGCGGGTGGAGGCGATGCGCCGCCCAGTCGTCCCATTGGTAAATGTGGACATCGGTCCCGCAAACGCCCGTTTTCTCGATGCGGATAACGACATTGTGTTCGGGGCAGACCGGCTGCGGACGCTCTTCCAACGTCAAACCACGTCCTTCACGCCGTTTGACGAGAGCTTCCATTGCTCTCGCCATTACATGACCGGGCCGATACGCCACGGCACAAATTCTTTGTGACCGAGTCGCTCCGCACACGTGCGTTCGCCCGAAGCGACGCGTAACAGCTGATCGAAAATCTCCTTACCTACTTCTTGAACTCCGGCCTCGCCGTCTGCGATCCGCCCTGCATTGATGTCCATGTTGTCCCGCATGCGGTCGTACGTGAACGTGTTGCTGGAGATCTTGATGACCGGAATTGTCGGGAAGCCGATAGCGCTTCCCCGCCCCGTCGTGAATGCTATGACGTTCGCTCCGCCGGAAGCCAACCCTGTCAACGATACCGGATCGTAACCGGGAGTGTTCATGAAGACGAAACCTGGAGACGTTACGCGTTCGGCATAGTCGACCGCCTGCATCAACGGCGAAGTGCCGGCCTTTGCAACCGCGCCAAGTGACTTCTCGAGAATATTCGTGAGTCCGCCGGCCTTGTTCCCAGGCGAAGGGTTGTCATCGAAACTTCCACCAAACTGGCTCAAGTACTTTTTGTACTTATGAACGAAGCTGAGCAACCGCTCCGCCGTCTCGCGATTGCGCGCGCGCTTGACCAGGAGATGCTCGGCTCCGAAAATCTCCGTTGTCTCCGCCAGAACCGCACTCGCGCCGATCTCCGCCAGGAGATCGGAACAGAATCCCAATGCTGGATTCGCTGTGATTCCCGAAAAGGAATCCGATCCTCCGCAGTTCAAGCCAAGGATGATTTTCGAAGCGGGAGCCGAGACGCGCTTTTCATCGGCTGCCCTCTCGAGCATTGGAGCGATCGCCTTCCGAGCCGCTTCCACCGTGGCTCTCGTTCCGCCGGAACCTTGCACCGTCATCCCGACCAGCCGGTGCGACTGCGGGGCATTTGGCCCCAGATAATGCTCGATCTGATTCGTTTCGCAACCCAAGCCGAGAATGATCGCTCCGGCAACGTTGGGATGATCGAGAACGCCCGCGAGCGTGCGCCGCAATTGCTCGGTGTCCGGACCGATCGAGTGACCGCAACCTTCCCCATGCGGGAAAGCCACAACACCGTCGACGCCGGGCGGAAGATCCCCAACCTCATAGCTCGCCGCAATCTGCTCGGCCGTGTGGGCCGCACAATTACTGGCCGCGACAACCGCGATGTAGTTCCGGGTACCGACGCGCCCATCCTCCCGCGCATAGCCGAGGAATGTGGGGATGGATCGCGACGAAGGTTCTATTTGCCGGTCCCCGGCTGGAAATTCGTAGTCGAACGCAAGCTCTTCAAAGCCGACATTGTGCGTATGGACGTGTTGCCCCGCTTCGATAGCGACCTGGGCTCGGCCCATCATCTGTCCGTACCGCACGATATTCTCCCCGGCCGCAATCGGCCGCAGAGCTACCTTGTGACCGGCAGGTACCGCTTCTCGAACTGTGATGGAAACTCCGTCGACACGCAAATCGCTGCCGGCAGCCAGCGGCACGCGCGCCACCGCGATATTATCCAAGGCATTCAGGTGAATCGCAGAGTTCTCTGCCGTCGGTACTTTCGCAATTTGAAGCAAACTCATCTATAGATGATTATTGCGTAACGGGAACTCGTTGGCAGATTTGCGGTCTAAGCTGCTATGCCTTGTCGGAAGTGGCCCAATTTCCACATCGGGTACGCTTCTGGCCGCCGCCGTAGCGTAAGTCCTGACAGCTGAGCAGGTACTATCTATTCGAAGCCTGGGCCAACTGCAGCCGAATCGCCGATTGTTTCTCGGTCTGCCCCAGGGCGCCATAGATTTCGACAAGATCAGCCCGGGCAGAATTCAACCAGGTCACCGATGGGTTCATCTGTTTGCGCAGGATGTTATAGCCCGCCGAACTCTCCGCCTCAGCTTCGGCAAAGCGCCTCTGTCGCAGCAGCGTTCGTCCTAGCTTTACCCGCGCGATCGCGGTATTCAGGTGATCTACAGAAAGTGTGCGGGCAAACACAGCGATGGCTCGGCGAAACAACTTCTCGGCTTCTACATTGTCGTGAGACGCCATAAATGCGCTGCCCAGATTCGAGGTCGCCGTGCCAATCAGATAATGCCCTTCGGGATAGACCACCTTATAGATTTCCAGCATCCGGCGAAACTGCTTCTTCGCACCCTCCGGGTCGCCCTTTTGCAGCGCGACCGTCCCGAGTTCGTTGACAGCCGACGCGACCCTGGGATGCACGCGGCCAAAGACGCGCTCTTGCACTGCGATTGCATCGCGGAGTAGCGGCGCCGCCTCGTCGAATTTTTTCTGATAGACAAGTGAACGCGCGACTAAGGTGAAACCGGCTGCCGTTCGATAGTGGGTCTCGCCAAAGAACGTCCTCGTAATTCCCAACGCCTCACGTTGATATTTCTCGGCTTCCGGGTAATTACCTGTATCCTGCTGGATGGCGCCGAGGTTCACCAGCACCTCTGCGACGCGCGGATGCTGGGCGCCATAGATCTCACGATTGATCTTCAGCACTCGATGGTTTATCGCCTCTGCATCTTTGTACTTACCTGCATAGAAGTACGCATTCGCCAGTTCGTACAGCGCGCCTGCCAGATCCGATCCTGAAGTCCGGGGGGACGAACGCAATCGCACTGCCTCCTCCAGCACAGGAATCGAGTCGGCATACTTGCCCTTCTCCTCGAGAACTCGTCCCAGGCCTTCCGTGGCGATAGCAATCGTGGGATGTTCCGGAGGCAGGGCGCCCCGGCTTATCGCAACGGCTTCGCGCGCGAGGCGTTCCGCTTCGTCGAGCTTTGCCTGGTCGACTCGCAGGAGTGCGAGCATTGCGGTAGTTTCTGCAATGGCAGCGCTGCTGTCGCCGCTCAACTGCCGGCGTTTCCGGAGCGCAGTGTTGAACAACATCTCGGCTCGAGACAGGTCGCCCAGCTTGCGGTAAATGTTTCCCAGATTCTGGTACAACTCGGCCTGAATGTCCGGGTCCTTGTCGAGGGCTGCGGCTTCTTGCACACCCTTGTCGAGCAGTGCAGCTACGCGAAGATCATGCGATGGCCCTGCGTCCGGATCGCCTCCGTCAAACAGATTTTGCATGAAATGCTGGATTCGTTGGGTGCGCGCCACCTCTGCGATGGCCGCGTTTCGTTCTGCCGACAACCGCGTCATGAAGAGGACGATCAGAACGGACGCAGCTAGGAGCGACAGCCCAGTTGCAGCTACCACTATGCGATGTCTTCGAACAAACTTCCGCGTGCGGTACCAGTGGGTATCGGGTCTGGCTTCGAGAGGCTCACCGGCGAGATAGTGATCGATATCGCGCCGTAGCGCTTCCGCCGATGCATAGCGCTGACCGGCATCGTTATGCATAGCCTTCAGGCAAATGACGTCCAGGTCGTTCCAGCTAGCCCGGCTGATGCCCCGTACACGAGCGTTGCCTTTCTGCTGTACTCGACGAGCCACTAAAGACGGGCGCACGACGTCCCGGTTCAATGACAACGCAGCGAGATCCAAGTCTCTTCGAAGATCATCGAACGGGAGCCGGCCCGTGAGCAGCCGGTACAGGATCACGCCCAGCGAGTACACGTCGGCTCCCATGGCCGCCGGCTCCCCACGCAACTGCTCAGGAGCCGCAAACGCGGGAGTCAACATCCGTAGCCCCGTCCGCGTCAGATCAGAGACCAAGCCAAACTCGTCCAGTCGTTTCGCGACTCCGAAATCCAGCAGCTTTACCGACGCGTTCGAAGTGACCAGTACGTTCGAAGGCTTCAGATCCCGGTGAATGATCGCGCGGCCGTGCGCGAACTGCACCGCCTCGCACACCGAGCGGAACAACCGGAGACGCTCCCTCATCCCGCAACCATGCACATCGCAGTACTCATCGAGATGTAGCCCCTCAACGTACTCCATGACGAAGTAAGGCGTGCCGTCCTCGAGCGTGCTTGCGTCCAGTAAGCGGGCGATGTTCGGATGATCGAGTTGGGCCAGGTTGTACTGCTCGTGTGCGAATCTTTCGCGGCGCGCCGGCGATAACCAGGAGTCTCGAAGCACCTTGATTGCCGCCGATGTACCCAGGTCGGGACGTACGGCAAAGAAGACCGTGCCCATGCCTCCCTCACCAAGAATGTGCCGTATTTCCCAAGGACTGATATTGCGCCTACCCATTGGGGTCGCAGGCAGCATCTGGTCCGCGATCTGCGGCAGTCCGGCATCGAGCAGACCGGCTGACCGCGCATCCGCTTCTAGCATTCGAAGAACCTCGGTCATAAGAGCCGGGTCACCAGCGCACTCCCGCTGCAGAGCCTGCGTGCGCTGTTCCGGACCCAGTTCCACAACGGTATGGAATAGCGCCTGCACCCGTTCCCAACGTCTGGCGTCCATCATCGATACGCCGCCGATGTCATTCGGCGCCGCTCAGCCGACCTGCAAGCCATGCGCGCGCGGCTCGCCAATCCCGGAGTAGCGTAGCTTCGGAGACGTCCAGCAGGTCGGCGATCTCGCGCATTTCGAGCCCTCCAAAGAAGCGGCTCTCGACCATCTGCGCCTGCCGCGCGTTCAGGCGCGAGAGTTCAACCAGCGCTTCGTCGAGCGCGAGTACTTGGTCATCCCACAACGTCCGGTCAGCCACTCCTTCCTCTAAGGAGATAGAGAGTCCAGTCAACTGCCCTCGCTTCAGAGCGTGCCTCCGCCGAGCTTCGCTGACGAGCACCTGACGCATGGCACATGCTGCAATGCGCCGAAAATGCAGCGGCGAGGTATGGGCAACGGCGGGCGTACGCGCCAGCTTCAGCCACGCTTCGTTGACCATCGTTGTCGGGCTAAGCGGCGCCGAAGGGTGACTTCTCCGGACGGCAGCGGCCAAGCTCTTCAACTCTTCATACGCGAGGCTGAAAACCTGATCGAGCTCCGCACGGTCAACATCGTGTACGTCCCGGCTCTTCTTTAGCGACCCTGCAACACTTTCCTGATCCACGATGACGGTTTCTATGGCCCCTCTGCGTAATGTTCAGTGTATCCGCTAGTTCTGCTGGCGCATGGGAATGTCCGAATTAGACCAAAGCATATGCGCAATCGAATCGCGTCAGGTAACTGCCGCCCTCGAGTCCACGGGATCGTCTGACCCGGACGTACTCTTCGCTCGCAAGGAAGAGCTTCTCGCCCGTACCCGCGAGATGAATAATGCGGCAACGACCGAAATCCTCGCTGGAATCGCGATTTCCGTAACCATAGCCGGGGCCTTCCTCGGAATCCCTGCCATTCGTCGCGGGCTTGCCAGACGAAGATCTGTTGCGGAGAGCGTTAAGACGGTCGAAGCAGCGTACTGCGCGTACCTAATGGCGACAGCAGAGAAGCGAAAAAACATGTTTAAGGTGAGGTTGTTCTGATGCGTTTTGTCTTTGTCCTTATTTGCATTGTGATGTATCCGGCCTTTCCGGCCGAGTACTTGCCCGTCTGCGAAAAATGCTTGAACCCGCGCATTCATTCCAAGTCCGGCGCCCGCACTTCAAGTGCGTCAGCCGACGCCAAAGTGGTACAGGAGGACGCTGTAACGTGGTGTGCGACAAACCGTCCGCGCGATCCTTACTGCGCCCGGGAAGAGGTTACCAACGGTGGCGATGGAGGGCGCAAATCCTATAAAGCTACCGCCGACTGCAGCGCTGGAATCCTGAACTCAATCGATGGCTACGAGTATCGCTACGTGGGAGTCTGGCCCGACGGTCCTGGCCGCGGACGTCCGATGCTGAAAGGCGCCGCCGGGAACATACCGCGCTGGAACTCCATAGTCTCCGGTCGCGGTGTTGCTCGAGCCGAATGGGCCAAATTCGGCGGATACTCACTCGCGGGACAGTGGGAGGTCCTCTGCGGTACAGTGCCGCCGGCTAGCGCACAAAGCGCACAGACAAAACCAGTCGAAAGTGAAGGCGAATGGCTCGCCTCCTGCTTCCGCTGCCCCGCTCCGGCAGTTACGTCTAAGACGGGCATTGGGACCGCAAATGCCGTGGCCGATGCGCGGTTCTCAGCTACGGAAATCAAATCATCGTGCGCCGAGACGGACCCGCAAAATGTAGCGGCTTGCGTGCGTCGCGAGATGGCGGAGCGCGGCAATAAAACCTATCGCGCGACGGCCGATTGCACCGGGGGACGGATCACTACTATCGACGATCAGCACTACACTCTTGCCGGAATCTGGGACAACAGCGACATCGGCGGGGGCCGAACCAAGTGGCGTGGGGCCGACGGTCAGATCGTCGGCCGGGATAACGCCAGTGGCGGACTTGCCATCTCTCAGCAATGGGAAGTTCTTTGTCCCGGACCGGTCAGCAATGCTCTACTTAGCAGCGCAGCTACTGTCCCGGGACGTCCTGCTGTACCGGCACAAGTTGCTACCGCCACAACGAGCGCTTCCGCATGCGCCGGTAAACGGTACTGCGAGGAGTCGAACACGTTCGCAGCGATCATCCGCGACTTCCGCTCCAGCACCCTCCCAGACTCCACGCGCATGGTGAGCGCAACGATCAAGTTCCTCAACAAAACGAATCGGCCGCTTTTGCTGGGCTATATACGCAGTTCGGGTGTGGCCATAGACGATCAAGGCAATCGCTACATTCTTCCCACGCCGACGAACGTGCGAGGCATGGGCGAAATCGGCGGCCGCGAGTTCGATCCTAAATTCACCCTTCAGCCGGGACAATCTGCCGACACTCGCTTCGAATTCGTTTGGCGGTGGAACGGTCGCGATATCATCGGCCATAAGGCATGGGACATTGAGCTGGCCGTGCGGGAGCCAAACGAAGCAGCTCCTGGACAATATCGATTCGGCGCCGAACACGCGCTGCAGTTCCGCGGCGTCCCATCAGCAACGGCGGCCGTGTCTCAATCCGTACCTGCGGCCACAGCGCCTACGGCGTCTGCGACAGATCCGCGCCGAACTGATGCCTGCGAGGGCAAGACTCGCTGCTTCGATGCGGGCGCCTTTGTTACGGAGATTGGGAGCGGAACGCTGACTCGTGAAGGAACGTATCAGGATCGGGTTGCACGCCTGAATCTGCTGATCCGCAACATGGGAGATCAGCCCTTGCCATTGGCCTACGTTGCCAAGTCGTCCGTCCTCACTGACAATCTGGGAAGACGCTTTTTCTGGGGCACGGCTGGAACCTACGATACGAGCGCGACGGGTATCGGCAAAGTGGAAGCGAATCGAGCCGATCCGCAGTTCACACTGGCTCCCGGCGAGTCACGTACGGTTACCTTCACGCTGCGCCGTCGAACTCCGAAAACCGATCCTGACGGCACGAGCTATACCTTCAACGTTGCGCTTGCCCAACTTGAAGTAATCAACCCGCAACAAGTGCGGACCACACGCGAGCACAGCCTCGCGTTTACCGACTTCGCGCTGAATGCAACGGCTGCTGCGCCCTCGGGTACTCCTGCGAATTCCGGGCAGCAGACGATCCGCGATCTCAGCAATGCGATCCGCGGTCTTGGCAAGAAGAAATAAGGAGAACCAATTTTGATTCGATATTTGCTTCTTTGCGCCGGCGTCACGCTAGCGATACAAGCCCAGCAGCCGCGCATCACGCAGCTTCAGAACAACTACAGCTATCTACTGCCCGACAACCCAAGCTACGGGCTCGCGCAGGGCTCGATTTTCATCATCCGGGGCACAGACCTTGCGCCCTCATCGACCGAGCTCCAGAACGTCCCGCTCGGCACAACGCTCAATGGTGTCAGTGCCCGCGTGACGGTGAATGGTACATCGACCGACGTGCTTTGGTATTACGTCACACCGAACCAACTCGGCGGTATCCTTCCTTCACGAACACCGGTCGGAAACGGCACGATTACCGTTAGCACGAGTGCGGGCGCTAGTGTTCCGGCTCCAATCAAAGTGGTTCAAAGCGGTTTTGGAATACTCACTCTGAGCGGCGCCGGCACAGGCGCTGCCGCTGTCTACGATGCGCGGAACGCATTCCTGTCCGCGCAGAACTCCACTAAGCCCGGCGACATAATCCAGCTCTTCGGGAGCGGAATCGGACCAGTCAGCGGAGATGAATCAACAGCGCAAATGCAGACGGACCTGACTTCGATTCCACTTACCGCCGATCTCGGCGGCGTCCCCGCCGTTGTGTTGTATCGCGGCCGGACGATCTATCCCGGACTCGACCAGATCAACCTCATGGTCCCTAGCGGCGTCACGCCCGGCTGTTCGGTTTCGCTTACAGTGCGTACCGGCGCCTATGCCAGCAATGTTGTGTCCATTCCGGTTTCACAATCCGGCGGCGCCTGTCCGGCGGCTTCTAACACCGGCGTGCAAATTAGCCAGGCCGAAATCAACGGCTGGATTGCCGCCGGACAGTTTCGCACCGGGAGCGTCGGACTTACGCGGCAAACCAGCTATGCAATATCCGACAGCCCCACTGGAGGCGCTCCCACGACTTCAGTTACACGAAATGATGTTCTAAGTGCCGGCTTCAACCGAGTAACCGGCCCCGATTTGGCGAGCCTGCTGAGCGGCCAGATCGCGGGGCCCCAGCCGGGTAGCTGCACGTTCTATAGCGGGGCGCCGCCAAACCTGTTCCCCAATCTCACCTACACGAGTCTGGATGCCGGCACTCCGCTCAGCGTTTCTGGACCAGCGGGCACTCGCACGGCGGAACGCTCCCGCAACTCTACCGGACAGATCACTTACTCCGCCATAGTTGGCACGGGTGATGCCCGCAATTACATCGACCCGGGCCGTTACACATTCTCCGGTCCCGGCGGACCGGACGTCGGCAGTTTCTCGGGCGCGATCGATGTTGCGCCGGAACTCGTGTGGACAAATCGAACGACTCTCACGACAGTCGACCGATCCCAGGCCGTGACGGTGACGTGGAGCGGTGGCGAGCCGACAACGCTCGTCGGGATCCAGGGCGTCAGCACAGTGGCCCAAGGAACGACTGCATCGGTGACTTCGTTTCAATGTTGGGCGCGGAATACAGACGGCCGGTTCACAGTACCGATGTCGACTTTATCCCAGATGCTTGCCAGTTCACGGATTGCCGCCGGAGGGATCAGCATACTGATTCGTGGCTCGCTAGCTATCGCCTCCGTCGGTACCGGTACGCGCATGACTGCAACTGGCATAGACTATTTGACTGCCGGCAACCAGTGGGGAGTCGCTCAGACGGTGGAATATAAGTGATGACAAGGTTGTAAGTAGTTTCCGGCCTGTGTTCTCGTTCTCGCTCTCGGCAACAGTCCGAAGCAGCCCCGATACTCGCGGAAGGCTAGCTCAGAAGATGCAACCTTGTGGACTCGACCTGGGTTCGAGGGGATTTGTCCGCTGGCGCAGCCGGCCGGTCAATCTGACGAGCGCGCTCCTGGCAAAAGGGGTACGGACGCGGAATACGTCGAAGACCGGATCCCGAGGTTCTACTTTTGAAGGGAAAGACATGGTCGAGACAGCAGGGGCGCGCGGCATTGCCGCCAAGCACGTTAAAAACGATTGCACAGAGGACGCGAACGGTTGAAGCGCAAAGTGGAAGAGAAATGACCGGAAGAACTCGATAGCATCCTAAGCTCGGAAGAACTCCTGGAGCCTTCGTCCGGCTTCGCCCAGGAGCGTCACGCTTTCGCCGCAGGGTGGCGCTTCCGGTGGCATGCCGCTTAGTGCAACCATGCTGCAGATTAAGGCATGAATATACTACGCAAATCACGGCAGCTTAATTCGTGCTAGCATTGAGGCGTGCGGACAGCAGTTGCAAGTTGCGTAGTGCTTGCGCTTCTTTACTTCGTGTCAGGAGTCGCGCTCCTGAACTGCCCGTTTCTCACTAAGTCAAACTCTCACGCTCCGTGTTGCCCACGTGAAGCGAGTAACGAGCAAAGCAAATGCCCGTTGTCCAAGTCGCTGGATACTTGCCCGCTCTACGTTACGGAAGCCAAGATCGGTTGGACTGAGGTCAACGTAGTCGTTGACACTCCCGGCGTCATCTTCGTCGCTCATGCGATCACATCGCCAGATTGGCTGACTGATTCTCCGTCTACGTGGGTTCCGCAGCTAACCGATCTTCATTTGCGATTGCGTGTTCTTAGGATCTGATCCCCACCTACCGACTCGCCACGTGTTAGCACCCGTGCGGGTGCTCGTGTGTCTTTCAATAACACTGGTTGCTAGAGATCTAGGAGATCTAAAATGAATCGTTTTAAGTCGGCCCTGATGGGTCTAAGCCTGATGTTCGTTTTGGCAGCGGGCTTGTATTCGGAAAGCACGTCTTGCTGCAATGGCACGTCCTGCTGTAACGGCCAGTCTTGCTGCCGTAAGGCCAAGTAAGTAGGTAAGAGCAGAGGGCGGGCGCGTTGCACCTTCCCTCTGCTTCAGGGTTTGCATTTCTTCTAGGTGCTAGCTTGAATCATGGCAGCCTCAATCGGCGCGACACCGATCTTAGATCGTAGCGGATACGTCAAGCGCGGCCTAGTGCTTGAATACATCACGATTGCCTACAACAGCCTTGAGGGCATCCTTGCGATCATCGCTGGCGTATTGGCTGGCAGCATTGCCCTAGTTGGCTTCGGCGCGGATAGCGTTATCGAAGTCACTTCAGGACTGGGGTTAATCTGGCGTCTTCATTCGGACGCGGATATCCTCACTCGCGAACGTGCCGAGAGAATCTCCCTGCGTATCGTTGGTGCTTCCTTCGTTGCGTTGGCAGTGTACGTCACTTGGGACGCAGTGACCGCTCTCATCCGATCTGAAGCCCCAGAGCAAAGCACCATCGGCATCGTGCTTGCGGCAGTTTCATTGATAGTCATGCCATTGTTGGCACGCGCGAAGCGACAGGTAGCGGCACAGATTGAGAGTGCAGCGCTGACGGCAGACGCCAAGCAAACAGAACTATGTACGTATCTATCGGCCATCCTGTTAGGTGGATTGATGCTGAACGCTCTTCTTGGCTGGTGGTGGGCTGATCCAGTGGCGGCACTTATTATGGTGCCGATCATCGCGAAAGAAGGCATTACCGCGCTGCAAGGTAAGACGTGCTGCGCATCCTGCCATTGAGGTGGCTCAGGACGGCTTCTTCGCTGCCTTCTTCTGCGCCTTCTGATCCTTGATCTTCGCTTCTTCCTTCAGCATTTCTTCCTTCGGTACGTGAAGCACTGCGCGGAAGGCGCGGTCGAGTCGTGCCATTGGCGATTCGTTCGTTTGTAAGCGTCCGAGCAACCCGCATTGATCGAGTAAGGCGAAGCTGTTGAGATAGCGGCATGGCACAGAAGCGGACTGAGGAAGAAATAGCGGAGTTGCTTCGGCGCTACGATGATCGCGGGCAT
>Ga0190275_10003041_pt1 | contig 11939 bp, 12 predicted proteins | sample Popmic550T_FD_133745 | JGI IMG/M metagenome (GOLD analysis project Ga0190275, IMG submission 133745) | Populus adjacent soil microbial communities from riparian zone of Yellowstone River, Montana, USA - 550 T | ecosystem: Environmental > Terrestrial > Soil > Riparian zone > Trees stand | place... | reverse complement strand
CGCGCCGCTGCAGGAGTGCGGCGATGGTGTACGCGGTGCGGCTCGGGTCACCGGACAGTCCGACCACCGCCCAGACCTCCGCCTCGTCGAGGAAGTGGTCGATGACGGCCTGGGCCTGCCAGGCGGGACGGGTCACGGTTGTGTCCTGACTCATGCCAACCACCCTAGTCCGGCAACGATCAGTCCTTGAGTGTGATCCACAGCGCTCGGCTGGCGGCCAGCAGTTCGCCCTCGGCGCTGCGCAGGGCGGCCGCGGTGTCGTGCTTGCGGCCCTCGCGACCCAGTGCCCATCCGACCACGATGCAGGGCTCGCCCTGCCGCGGCAGCCGATACACCTCGGCGGTGAATCGTCCCAGTAGCATCAGCGCGTCCCAGGTGGCGAAGCAGCCGTAACCGAAAAGGGACGGGCAGTCGACGCTGGCCCACACCACCGCGGGCAGCACCTCGCCGTCGGAGCACACCGATGCGTCCGGCGTCCAAGGCGCGGCGGCCAGTCGGCGTCCCGCCACCGGTCCCGGGAAGATCCGCAGGCCGTCGGGACGTTCGGTGCCGCAGACGAAGCACTGGGGGTACGGGTGCCCCTGCAGCCAGGGACAGTACGCCGAGGCGGCCTCTGCTTCGGCGAAGCTGACCGGGTCAGGTACGTCGAGGACGAGTTGGGCAGGCCGGGCCACCGCAACCAGGTCGCCGGAATGGGTCACCTCCAGGCCGTCACCTGAGCGGAAGACGGGTAGCGGAATGTCCAACAGCGGAGGCAGGCGCAACGTGACCTCGGCCGGACCGAGTGGCAACCCGAGGGCCGCCGCAACCGCGCCGGCGCTGTAACCGCCGTTGCCGGAGCGTTCCGGTCCGCGGAAGCGCTGCTCGATCAGGATCGTCACGCCGCCTCCAGGCAATGCAGGACGGCGCGCGCGTAGGAGCGTTCCGCGTCGATGTCCAGGTGCCGGCTGCCGTCGGTCAGCGTGACCGCGAAGCCGCCCGGAACCGCCTGGAGGGTGTCGAACCGATCGGCGAGTTCCTCCCGGAGCTGATCCTCGCGTGGGAGCCACAGCACCCGGCCGGCGTCGATCGAATCAAGGGCCCACTCGGTGGTGCCGTTGAACTTGAACACGCTGCGCCCGCCCGGGACGTCCTGCACCTGGATCACCATTTCGGCCACCACGAAGATGTCCTCGGCAAGCTCGCCACCGGGAATGGTGAACCGGTCGCCGCTGGACGGTCGCCAGGGCAGCCCGGCGGACTGCAGGCGGCTGGCGAGTTCGGCGTCGATCATGCCGGTCAGGATAGTGCGGACACCTGAGGGCCGCCCCTCTGCTCGGGTGAGCCGCGGTGTGGTCAGCCGCCCGGGTTGCAGGTCACCCCGGTCGCATGCACGGGACAGTAACCGAACGGGTTCGCGTCCAGGTACTGCTGGTGGTACCCCTCGGCGTAGTAGAACTGACCCGCGGGGGCGATCTCAGTGGTGATCGGACCGTAGCCGGCGGCGGCGAACTCGGGGGTGAACGCGTCCCGGACGGCCGCAGCCCGTCGGGCCTGGTCGTCGTCGAGGGTGTAGATCCCCGATCGGTACTGGGTGCCGCGGTCGTTGCCCTGCCGGAAACCCTGGGTGGGATTGTGGTTCTCGAAGAAGACTCGCAGCACGTCCTCGTAGGACAGCTTCGCGGGGTCGTAGACCACCCGGACCACCTCGGCGTGCCCGGTGCGGCCGGAGCAGGCCTCTTCATAGGTGGGGTTCGGGGTGTAGCCACCGGCGTAACCGACCGCGGTGTTGAGCACCCCGGGGGTGTTCCAGTAGAGCTTCTCGGCGCCCCAGAAGCAACCGAGCCCCAACACGGCCACCTCGGCGCCCTCAGGCACCCGGTCGATCGGATGCCCGAAGACCCGATGGAAGAACGGCTGGCTGAGAATCGCGGTGTCCCGCCCGCGCAGGGCCACCCGCGGATCGACCATGGACGGTTTGGTGAACAGCATGCTTGCCTCCTGCGAGGTTCAACGGCGCGCCGGCGCCAGGCATTCCTCAGCCGGGCCAGGCGGCCAGCCGTGCCCCCAGGCGATCGAAGACTATTCGCGGGGACGAGCCTCGGTACGTGCCCAGCATCGAGAACGTGTAGAGCCGGCCGTCCCGCCCGGTCACGTAGCCGCTGAGGGCGGCCACCCCGTTCAGCGTCCCGGTCTTGGCCCGGAGGTTGTTCTGCGCAGCCGTCCCGACCATCCGTGACTGCAGAGTCCCGCCGATCGCCGAATCGGAGTTGCCGGCCACCGGCAGCGAGTCGAAGAAGATCCCGAACCACGGCCGCCCCCGGACATACTGGAGCATTCGGACCAGGACCCGCGCGGTCAGCTTGTTGCGGTGGGCCAGTCCCGAGCCGTCGACGATCCGGACGGTCGACGGCACCGTCTGGGTCCCGGTCAGCCAGGTCCGGATCCGGGCCGAGCCGGCGGCCCAGGTTCCCGCCTTCCCGTTTGCCCGTCCCAGTGTCTTGACCAGATGTTCCGCGATCCCGTTGTTCGACGACTTCATCAGCTTCGGGACGATCTGACCCACCGTTGCGGAACTGTCCGTACCCAGTTTCACCCTGGTCGCCGGGGTACGTCCGGTGATCGGCGACCCCGCAACGGCGACCCCCGCCGAACGCAGCACTCGGGTGAAGACGTGTGCCGCGTAGCGGGCCGGGTTGCTGATCGTGACCACTCGCTTTACCAGGCTGCGCTTCAAGGCGACCCGCCCGGACACCGTGATCGTGTTGGTGTGCAGCTTCCGGCGGACGCTGATCGAGGCGCCGGTACCCGCGCTGGTCGTTGTGGTCCGGTTCACCAGCTTCACGAAACCCGCCGCGGATGCCGGGATCACCGCGAGCTTCGCCCGGGCGCCGGAGGAGGATCCGGGCTTGTAGGTGACCAGGATGGTGCCGACCTTCAGCGCCGACGACGGGGACAAGGTCAGCGCCGAGACCTGAGGGGCGTAGGAGTAGTTGTAGTCGGTCGAATCCCAGTTGTCGTGGTAGCGGTCGTCGTCGAAGTAGCCCGCGTCTCCCACCACCGAGCCGGTCACCCGAGTCACCCCGGCTGCCTTCAACTGGCCGGCCAGGGACCTCAGGTCACCTTCGCGCAGCGTCGGGTCGCCGTAGCCGCGAAGGTACAACCGGCTGACGGTGCCGTTGACCGGGGCTGCCGCGGCGTACACGCCGGTGGTGAACCGCCGGTCGCTGCCCAGCAGGTCGAGGGCGGCAGCAGCAGTCACCAGTTTCATGTTGGACGCCGGGGTGAGCGCCGTGGCGGCCGACCGGGCGTAGTACTCGCTGCCGGACACCGAATCCGCCACCACCACGCCGACCGAGGCTTTCGTGACCCGGGAGTCCGTCAGCGTCGACGCGATCCGGGCGGTGAGGGCCGGGTCGGTGGTGGCCTTGGCGGGCAGCGTGCCCACTGCTTGTGCCTGGGCCTGACCGCCGGTGAGCGAAAGGCCAAGCACGCACAAAGCGGCCAGCGGGACGAGGAAAGTGCGAGGCAGTCTGGTCATGGCACTCCAAGGGGGATGTCCCGCCACCCTGACACAGCAGGGCCGGAGAGAACAGACTGGTTGAGAGTTACCTGAGACACCCGGCGGTCTCGACAAGCTCGACCAAACGCGGACACGGCCGCTCTTCAAGTGGAGGGTGCGAGGTCAGCCGGACCCGGGGAGCGTCCAGTCGATCGGTTCCGCGCCCTGCGCCTGAAGGGCAGCGTTGGTGCGGCTGAACGGACGTGAACCGAAGAACCCCGACCGGGCCGACAACGGCGACGGGTGCGCCGACGCGATCACCGGGATGCCGGCCAACATCGGCTGCAGGCCCTGGGCGTCCCGGCCCCACAGGATCGCAACCAAAGGACCGCCGCGGGTGGCCAACGACTCGATGGCGCACTGGGTGACCTCCTCCCAGCCCTTGCCCCGGTGTGAGCCGGAAACGCCCGGCCGGACGGTCAGTACCCGGTTCAGCAGCAACACGCCCTGGGAGAACCAGGCCGACAGGTCGCCGTGCTCGGCCGGCGGAACGCCCAGGTCACTGGCCAGTTCGGCGTAGATGTTCACCAGCGAACGCGGCAGCGGACGCACGTCCGGGGCGACCGAGAAGGACAACCCGACGGCGTGTCCCGGAGTCGGGTAGGGATCCTGGCCGACGACCAGCACCCGGACGTCCGACAGGGGACGGGTGAACGCCCGCAGCACGTTCGACCCGCTGGGCAGGTAGCCGCGTCCGTCAGCCAGTTCGGCGCGCAGGAACTCGCCCATGGCGGCGATCCGACCGGCCACCGGTTGCAGGGCGTCCGCCCAATCGGGGGCCACGAGCTCCGCCAACGGCCTCGGACTCATCGCGCCTCCTGGGCCTTGCGGTGGTCCAGCGTTGCCGGGATGAACCACGACCAGACCGCTCCGGCGAACAGGATCGCGGCGCCGGCCGCGAAGGCCGCCGGCATCCCGAACTGATCAGCCAGCAGTCCGGCGGCGAGCGGCCCGATGATCGCGCCCAGGTCCCCGATCATGGAGTAGATCGCCACCGGCTGGCTGCCGGCGTCCTTGGTGGCGTCACCGAGCGCCGCGGTCGGCCCCGTCCCCAGGGCCGCGGCGCCGACCCCGTACACGCAGAGCACGATGATCAGCACGGTCAGGTGGGGCACGAACGGCGTGGCAAGGGTGGCGGCGGCGCTGATCAGCCCGCCGGCCACCATCACCGGGCGCCTTCCGATCAGGTCGGTGGCCCGCCCGGTCGGCTGGAGCGCCAGGGTCTGGGCGACGGCCGCGATCGCAAACGCCCAGCCGGTCCACGAGGGACTCTCGTGCAGAAACATCACCATCAGGATCGGTACCAGGGCGGAACGCACCCCGAACGACTGCCATCCGCTGCCGAAGCCGAGCAGGCAGGCCGCCTGGAACCGGACGTCACGGATCACATCACCCAGCGGCCGGGTCGGCGGCGCGGCGGCCGCCTCCGCCATTCCGGCCGGGTCGTGCAGCTGGGTGTAGGCGATGGTGCCCGCGATCACCAGTGTGCCGGCATAGAAGTAGAACGGGGCGGTCAGCGACACCCCGGCCAGCAGGCCGCCGATCGCCGGCCCTGTCATTCCGCCGAGCAGGAAACCTCCCTGGTAGAGCCCACTGGCCCGGCCGCGCAGATCGGGCCCGACGCTGGCCAGCAGCAGCGCGGTGGCCGAGATGGTGAACATCGCCGAGCCCAGACCGCCCACCGCCCGCCACAGCAGCAACTCCCAGTAGCCGCCCGCGATTCCGCACAGCGCCGATGACACCCCGACGATCCACATCCCGATCCCGATCGTGCGCCGGTGGCCGATCCGGTCCGAGATTCGCCGGCAGAACGGGCTGATCGCCAGGCGCATGCCGGCGAAGGCGGACACCACCAGGCCGATCTGGAAATTCGACACCCCGAACGACGCTGCGAAGATCGGCAGCACCGGGATCATCACCCCGAAGCCGACCGCCACGAAGAATGCCGACAAGGCCAGCATCAGCACCGTGCGCGGCAGCGGCGTCCGGAAGGGGAACTTCACCGGGCCAACCTAGGACGACACAACCCGGCGGACACAATCTCAGCCCACGCACCGCCTGGCCCTGCGGGTCGAGACACTACAGCGCGATCTGCACGATCACTTCGGTGGGCTGTTGCGAGCCGCCGGGCGGTTCGAGACTGACCCCGCCGCCGACGATGTTCCGCGCGTCACCCTCGAGCAGCATGGTTTGGTTGGGTGAGGCCGCCATCATGCCTCCGGAAACCAGGGTGCGGTCGGGCCGCATCAGCCAGGCCTGGTGTACCTGGCCGCTGGGCGCGGCGGGCATCGCCTCGGTGATCAGCACGGCTCGTCCCACGGTGTTGGAGCGGACGAGCGTGACCGACCCGCCGCCCGGTATGGGCTCGGTGGCCCGGACCGCGTCCGGCGCCTGCAGGACGTCCGTGGCCGTGATGGTGGTGGGTCGGGGGTTCCACGGCTGCCACACCGTGACCCCGATCAGCGCCAGGATGGCGATGGCCGCAGCCGCCAGCATCCCCCAACGGGAGCCCCGACGGTCGGCGCGGGTGGGTAGCGGGGTGACGACGCTCGGTGGTTCGGTGTCCGGTATGGCCGGATCGTCGGTGTTCGGCCGGGTCGGTTCGCCCTGGGCCTCGGAATCCTGTCCGGCTGCCTCGACGCCGTCCCCCTCGGGCTCGGCTCCGGCTCGGCTCGCCGCGCTGTCGGCGGCCACCGCCTCCAGCACGGACGCCCGCAGCCCGGACGGAGGCTGCTGCTCGAAGCCCGAGCCGAACTCGGCCAGCGTCTCGCGCAGCCCGGCCAGCTCGTCGCGGCAAGCGGCACAATCGGCCAGGTGGGCCTCGTACGCATCCCGCTCCGCGCCCTCCAGCGCATCCACGGCGTAGGCGCCGAGGAGCTCGTGCTGAGTCTCACTCATGATCGTCACCCCCCAATGCCGATCTCAATCTGATCAGTCCGTCCCTGATCCGGGTCTTCACCGTGCCCAGTGGCACATTCAGCGTGTTCGCCGCCTCGGTGTGCGTCCTGCCGTCGAGGTAGGTCAGTTCAATCGCTTCCCGCTGCACCTGGCTCAGCCCGCCGAGCGCCCGGCGCACCCGCCGCGCCTCCAGCGAGGCGACCGCCTGCTCGGCCGGATCCGGGACCGGCGTTGCCAGCACCTCGCCTCCGTAGGCTGCGTCCCGCACCGTTGACGCCTGCGCCGACCGGACCCGGTCGACGGCGCGGCGGTGGGTGATCGTCAGCAGCCAGGCCAGTCCCGACCCGCGTGAGGGCTGGAAGTTCCCGCACCGTTGCCAGGCCTCGACGAAGATCTCCTGGGTGACCTCCTCGGCGTGGGCCGCGTTGCGCAGCACCCGCAGGGTGAGGCCGTAGACCTTGGCGGCGGTCAGGTCGTACAGGGTGGCCACGGCAGCCTGGTCTCCGCCGGCGCAGGCGAGCAGGGCGTCGGCGATCGGGTCCTCCCGGCTGCTGCTGACTCCGGCCACCTCCTCCACAGCGACATTATGGACACGGAATTCGCGAATTCGTGGGAGACGGCCGTGACGTCCCACCCGTTCGGATGGGACGCCACGTCCGTTCCCCCCTGCACGTGACCCCCGAGTCACGCGGGCGGGTCACATCTTCGGCAGTAGCACGCTGTCGATGATGTAGACCGTGGCATTGGCTGTCTGGACGTTGCCGCAGACGACGGCGGCCTTCTCGACCATGAAGGCATCACCCGAGCCGGTCACGGTGAGCGTGGTCTTGGCCAGGGTCTCGTGCTTCCCGGCCAGTTCCTCGGGCGTCAGCCGTCCGGCGACCACGTGATTGGTCAGGATCGTGGTGAGCATCTTCTTGTCCTTCAGGGCCGCGGCCAGGTCCTCCTTGGGCAGCTGTGCGAAGGCGTCGTTGGTCGGGGCGAACACCGTGATGTCCTCGGCGCTGTTCAGGGTGTCCACCAACCCGGCCTTCTTCACCGCGGTGACAAGTGTGGACAGGGCGGGGTTGTTGCTGGCGGCGGTGGCCACCGGGTCCTTGGCCATGCCCTCGAACGAACCCGACCCGGTGCTCGGCACGCCGGCGCAGGCCGGTCCGAACTGGGCCATCGCCGCGGGCGAAGATGCCATCGAGGTGGCCGAAGCCATTGGCGCGCTGGACGTCGAGGACATCGGCCTCGTGGAACTCGGCATCGAAGCCGAGCTGGAACAGGCGGTGAACGAAAGTAGGACGGCGGCGCTGAGGCCGGCGATCGTGATCGAGGTGCGCATTGTGGGCTCCTTCTTGCCGGTTCTCCGGCGGTGGTTTCCTCGCTTACACCACGTATTCGGAACCGGGGGCCTGACGGATTGGATGTGCCCTCCGGAAATGGCTCCCTCAGTTACGCCGTTCAGGTCAGGTTGGCGATGCGCATGTCGCCAGGGCTGCGCATCCGCTCGGGTCACGACACGGCGGGGCCGTCCGTTGAGTCATCCTCGAGCGCGAGGTCGCCGCGGTTGAGGCTCGGGGGCGAGCCGGGATTCAGTCGACGAACACAACGACGCTGTGCAGCCCGGTGGATCCGTCCGGGAACGGCGTCGCCCGGGCCTCGACCTGAGCCGCACCGGTTTCGTCGATCACCCGGCATTCAAGGGTGTGCTGTCCGGTGGACGCCTTCCAGGTGTACCGCCATTGCCGCCAGTACTGGATGCCGGCGTCCGGGCCGAGGGTGGCCTTCTGCCAGTCGCCTCCGTCGACGCGGACCTGGACGGTCATCACCCCGATGTTCTGCGCCCAGGCGGTGCCCGCGATGGTCACCTCAGCGGGCTGGATGTGGGCCAGCGGTCGCGGCACGTCGATCCGGCTGGACGGCTTGACGGGCCCCTTCTCCTTCCACCCGCGTTGCGTCCAGTAGGCAGTCTGCTGGGCGTACGTGGTCAGGGTCAGCTGAGTGAGCCACTTGGTGGCTCCGACATAGCCGTACAGCCCTGGGGTGATCAGCCGGGCCGGGAAGCCGTGCTCGACCGGCAGCGGCTGGCCGTTCATCCCGATCGCGATCAGCGCCTCCCTGCCGTCGGTGAGTGCCTGCACCGGGCTACTGATGGTGAAGCCGTCCACCGATCGGCTGAGCACCTGATCGGCCGGCGCCTGCACCCCGGCCCTGGCCAGCACATCCCTGGTCCGCACGCCCAGCCAGCGGGCGCCACCGATGTAGGGTCCGCCGACCTCGTTGCTGACGCAGTTCAGGGTGACGTCCCGCTCGATCAGCGGCAGCGCGGCCAGCTCGTTCCAGGTCAGGCTGTAGGGCCGGTCCACCATCCCGTCGATGCTCAGCCGCCAGTCGTCCACGTTCACGGTGGGCACCAGCAGGTTCACGTCGACCCGGTAGAAGTCGGCGTTGGAGGTTACCCAGGGCGACAGCTGCGGAACGTCCAGCCCCGCGGGCAGGACGGGCAGCGGCTGGCTGGGCGGGGGCAGTGTGATGGTGGCAGGAATCCGGCTGCGATTCGCCAGCCATTGCCCGGTGACAACGGCGGCCGCACTTCCGAGCCCAGCGACTGCGGTGCCGGTCAGGAATGCGCGCCGCGGCAGGGCGCGAGCCGCTCCGGGGTCTGCCCGCCGCTCGCGCGGCAGAAACCACCACAGCGTGAACCCGCCGACGACCCCGGTCGCCACCGCGGGCAGCACGGCCAGCGGGCCGGCGGCGGGCGCGGCGCCGGCCGCGGCCGCGGCGATCAGGCTCAACGCTGCGGGGCCCGCCCACACCAGCCAGCGGAAACGGGCGGCCAGCATGCCGACGACCAGCCCCAGCAGTAGTGTCATCACGATCACCCCGGCCACCAGGATGGGCTTGTCGTAGTTGCCGAGGGTGGCCACCGCCCACTCCTTCACCGGGGTCGGGGTCAGATCGATGATCCGGCTGCCGACGGCAAGAGCCGGCGAGGCTGCGGGTGCCACCAGCCCAGCGACCAGGTGCCCGGCGGCGAGCCCGGTGACAACGGCCAGCACTCCCGCGACGGGTGCGTGCCAACGTGGGGTAGCCGGGTCAACGGTGGACATGGCACCTCCTTGCTCCACCAGGTGTTCGGCGCCGAAGGCTCCCCGGATGGGTCGTATCCCCACAGTAGGGTGGGCGCCAAACCCACGAAAGGACGAGCTCGTGGCCTTCACCCCCTTCCACCGTTCCTCTCGGCGCGCGACTACTGCCGCCGTCACCGCCGATCCGCAGGTCGTTGTCGTCCAGGCGCCCGAAACGCCGGACGCCGAGAATCGCATACCGCAGGGGGTCCGGACGGCCGCCGGCTGGGCCTGGCGGGTGCTGGTCCTGGGTGCTCTGGTCTGGGGGCTCGGCTGGCTGATGGCGGAGTTCTCCCAGGTGACGGTTCCGCTGGCCATCTCCCTGCTGCTGACCGCCCTGCTGAGTCCGCTGGCCAGCCAGCTGAAGGCCTGGAAGTGGCCACCGTTGGCGGCCGCCGGAGCGGCTCTGCTGGTGATGGTGCTGGTGATCGTCGGAATCGCCTGGGGCGTCGGAGCCACCGCGGCGAAACAGGCGCCGGCCCTGGTCGAGCAGACCGTCGCCGGCTTCCACGAGTTCACCAACTGGCTGGCTTCGGGGCCCCTGGCGATCGACCAGGCGCAGCTTGACCAGTGGATGGCGTCGCTGACCACCTGGGTCAGCGAGTCGCGGGAGACCCTTGCGGCGGCCGCCGCCGCGGTCGGAGCATCGGTCGGGCACTTCTTCGCCGGCGTCGCGATCGCCGCGATCGCCACCTTCTTCTTCCTGGCCGGAGGCGGTCACATGTGGCGAGGCTTCGTCCGGCTACTGCCCGACCGGTACCAGGAGTCCACCGACCGGGCCTCACTTCGCGGCTGGCTATCCCTGGTCAGCTACATGCGGGCCCAGGTCATCGTCTCGGCGGTCGATGCGGCCGGTGTGGCGATCATTGCGGCGATCATCGGGGTTCCGATGGCCTGGGCGCTGTTCGCCCTCACCTTCGTGGTCTGCTTCGTCCCAGTGGTCGGCGCGATCATCGCCGGCACGGTCGCCACCTCGCTCGCCCTGATCACGCAGGGCCCGGTCGCTGCGCTGATCATGGTCGGTGGCACGATCGCCGTGATGTGGCTGGAGTCGCACCTGCTGCAGCCATTGCTGCTCGGCCGGGCGGCGTCGCTGCATCCACTGGCGGTGCTGATCGGCATCGCGGTCGGGGCGCAACTGGGCGGCATCGTGGGTGCGCTGGTTGTGATCCCGGTGATGGCATTCGCCGTCGCGTTCGTCAGGTCGCTTCGAGGGGAGCCAGCGGGTGAATCAGAGCAAAGTAAGGGAAAAGACTGAGTCCCTGAACTTTCGATTCTGGCAAGTGCGGTTTACATTTGGTGCATGGCATCAGAACCCGACCTGACCCCGATCCTCGAAGACCTCGCCGCCGGACGGATTGACGCATCCGAGGCGGCCAGGCGCATCGACACCCTGAAGGCCGCCGCCGAGCAGGTGAGCGAACCGTCCGATGACGAGGTCGCGGACGAAACCGCCCGCCAGGGCCCCGACCATGCCGCCGGCGTGTTCAGCCAGCCCCCGTTCGTTGAGGACGTGCCGCCCAGCCCGCGTCGCGCGACCGGCGCCAAGGGCGTGGACCGGGTCAGCGTCCGCGCGGTCGGGCGCCGGGTCCGGATCGTCGGGGACGGCAGCGTGGCCACCGCCTCGGTGGACGGCCCGCACGTGCTGCGCCGCAGCGGTTCGATCCTCGAGGTGACCAGCGACGGCGATGTCGGGCCCAACCTGGACGGGTTCATCCTTCGGCCCCCGCGCAGTTTCGACGACCTGCGCGCGCTCGGGCTGGGCAAGGAACTGCTGGTCCGGGTCAACCCCAGCATCGCGGTGGACGCCGAGGTGACCGGCGGCACCCTGAACACCGAGGGCGTCCCGTTCCTGGGCAAGATCCGGGTGACGGCCGGTGGGGCGACGCTGGAGCGGGTGGCCGAGGCCAACGACGTGCTGGTGCAGGCCGGGTCGGCCAGCATCCGGGGCGACCTGGCCACCGGGCGCTCCCGGATCCGCTGCGAGTCTGGCTCGCTGGACATCGAGTTGGGTGACCGTTCGAACGTGACCGTGCGCACCGACGTCCAGCTGGGCCGGGTGAGCTGGGTCGGCACCGACAACGACAACGTGGACGAGGTGGTGCTCGGCAACGGCGCCGCCCGGCTCGATGTCGGCGTGGTGATGGGCTGGGCGACCATCAAGGCCGACCTGCGATGAGCGGCCACCGCCCGCCCACCGACTGTCCGGTCTGCGGCGAGGAGTTGGTGACCAGCCGGCTCGGCTGCCCGGGCTGCGGGACGGAGTTGTCCGGGCACTTCGCCCGCTGCGAGTACTGCGCGCTGGATCCAAAGGAGCTTGAGCTGCTCACGGTGTTCCTCAGCTCGCGGGGCAACCTGCGTGAGGTGGAGAAGCACCTGGGGGT
>Ga0190275_10003040_pt1 | contig 11939 bp, 9 predicted proteins | sample Popmic550T_FD_133745 | JGI IMG/M metagenome (GOLD analysis project Ga0190275, IMG submission 133745) | Populus adjacent soil microbial communities from riparian zone of Yellowstone River, Montana, USA - 550 T | ecosystem: Environmental > Terrestrial > Soil > Riparian zone > Trees stand | place... | reverse complement strand
TTGATGATGCCGCCGATGTAGAACAGCGCCGTTTCCGAAAGACCGGCGTAGCCATTGCCGCTGAAGAGGTTGGTGCCGCCTTTCCAGACCGACTGGTGCACGTGCATGCCCGAACCGTTATCGCCGACGATGGGCTTCGGCATGAACGTCGCGGTCTTGCCGTACGAATGCGCGACGTTGTGAACGACATACTTGAGGATCTGGTTCCAGTCAGCGCGCTTCACCAGGCTTTCGAACTTGGTGCCGATCTCGCACTGGCCGGGCGCTGCGACTTCATGGTGGTGCACTTCGACTTCGACGCCCATTTCTTCCATCGCCATGCACATGGCGGAGCGGATGTCCTGCAGCGAATCGACCGGGGGCACGGGGAAATAGCCGCCTTTGACGGCCGGGCGATGACCCATGTTGCCGCCTTCGAAGTCCTCGCTCGACGACCACGGCGCTTCTTCCGACTTGATCTTCACGAACGAGCCGGACATGTCGACGTTCCAGGTCACCGAATCGAAGATGAAGAACTCGGGCTCGGGACCGAAGTAGGCGGTGTCGCCGATGCCGGTGGACTTGAGGTAGGCCTCGCCGCGCTTCGCGATCGAGCGCGGGTCGCGGTCGTAGCCCTTGCCGTCCGACGGCTCGACCACGTCGCACGTCAGGATCAGGGTCGGCTCGTCGGTGAAGGGGTCGAGGCGCGCGGAATCCGGATCCGGCATGAGCAGCATGTCGGAGGCCTGGATGCCTTTCCAGCCAGCGATCGACGAGCCGTCGAATGCGTGGCCATCCGTGAACTTGCTGTCGTCGAACGCCTTGGTGGGCACCGAGACGTGCTGTTCTTTTCCCCGCGTATCGGTAAAACGGAAGTCGATGAACTTGACCTCGTTCTCCTTGATCATTTTGGTGACGTCGGCACCACCTGCCATTCTGTTCTCCTGATGAGGTTGTTTTGTTAACTGGACGGGAGTGCCCGTTCAGCACGATCTGTGCCAGAGGTCCGGGCATGAAACGTATTGTCCCACAAGCACTTGCACCGTCATGCGTCACGGTGGCGCACTGTTTCGGTGCGCTCTTCGGGAATTATGCACCATAGTGGAACCTCGTGGGCCGTGATGGGGCACCGCTGGGGCGGTGTTAAAATCGCCGCCATCTTCTTTCAACTGGGAATGCCTTCATGAGCACGAGCGAAATCCTCGAAAAAGCCCGCGGCCGCGCCAAGGAAATGGGGCTGCCGTACGAAGGCGCCCTCACCCCGGCCGAAGCGAGCGAGATGCTCAAAGCCACGCCCGCGGCGAAGCTCGTCGACGTGCGCACGCGCGCCGAGCTCGACTGGGTCGGGCGCGTCCCCGGCGCGGTCGAGGTGGAGCTCCTCACCTATCCCGGCAACCGGCCGAACCCCGATTTCGTGAAACAGCTCGAAGGCAAGGTCGAGAAAGACGCCCCGGTGCTCTTCCTCTGCCGCAGCGGCGGCCGTTCGCATAACGCGGCGATGATGGCGCAGCAGGCGGGCTACGCGGAATGCTACAACGTGCTCGAAGGCTTCGAGGGCGACAAGGACGAAACCGGGCACCGCAGCACGCAGGGCGGGTGGCGGTTCTCAGGCCTCCCATGGACACAGTCCTGATGGAAGGCAGGGAGTGACTGCTACCGAAAGAGTGACGATAGGGAGTGACGAAAAGAAGTGACGAGAAGGAGTTGTTTAGAACCGTCCTTCGTCACCCTTCGGTAGCCGTCACTCTTGCGGTAGGCCCGTCACTCCTTGCGGTCGCGACGCCTCGTCACTCCTTCAGGCAGACAGCGGCTACCAGCGCAGCGAGCGCGGTGGAGCCTGCCCCGAGCACGAGCAGCCAGTACGCGGCATAGACCTCGGCCATTAGGCCGCCAGTCGCAATTCCAGCACTGACTCCGATGAGGAGGCACGTCGTGCTCCACGTGAACCCTTCGGCCAACCGCTCGCGCGGGGCGTAACGCGCGACCAGGAGCGACTGGGTGGCGATCACGGTCGCCATCGGTATGCCGGTTACGACGTTCGCGAGGGCGAACAGCATCAGGTGATCGATCGGGACCAGCAGCATGAGTCCCGAAGCCATCATGATCAGCGCGACGAGGAGCTGGCGGTGAAGCGGCATGCGCCAGTGACGCGCGCCGTATACCAGCGCGCCGACGCCGCTGCCGAGGCTCGCGAGCGCCAGGGCAACGCCGGCAAGCGCCGGCGCCCCCTTGGCCGCCGCGTGCGCCGTGACGGCCACCTCGAGCAGGCCGAACGAGAACGAGTACAGCACCGTGCCCGCGAAAAGCACGAGCAGGCGCGGGTAGCGCAGAACGCCCCACGCGTCGCGCGCTCCTTTGGTCGGCGCTGCCGCCCAGCGCCGCACCGCGGGCGTCCTCACGAACAGCGCCGTCCCGCCGGCGCTCGCAATCGCGGCGACCAGGATCGCCGCCTCGGGATGTCCCAGCGCGACGCAAAACGCGACCAGCGAGGGGCCGAGGACGAAAACCGCTTCGACGAGCGCGGAGTCGACCGAGTACGCCGTGGGCAGGAGCGCGGAGTCGCGCACGATCCGCGGATACAGCGCGCGGGCGCAGGCGCTCACCGGAGGCAGCGTGCTGCCCGCCATCACCGCCATGGCGGCCACCCACGCGGGATGTGCCGAGAGCAGCACCAGCGCAGCGAGCGCGATCAGCGCCGTGGGATAGAGGACGGCGCACACCACGAGCACCGGGCGCGGCCCGAGCTGGTCGATGAGGCGCCCGAGGAAGGGCGCGACGATCCCCAGCCCAAGGACATACAGTGCGCTCGCGGTACCCGCGAGCGCGAACGATCCGGAGCGACCCTGCACGAAAAGCAGGATTGCGAGTCCCGCGATGCCGATCGGCAGGCGACCCGCGATCGAAGACAGGAGCGTCGCGCGGAGCTCCGGCACCCGGAAAAGCTCGCGGTGACGCTGTAATGAGAGCATGGCCTACCGGCAGTTACGCCGCCCCTATCGGGCCCAGATGATGAGGCCGGTGTACGCGGTGACGAGGACGAGGGCACCGAACACGATTCGATACCAGGCAAAAACCGTAAAGTCGTGCGTCGCGATGTAACGGATCAGCCAGCGCACGCATACGAACGCCGAAAAGAATGCGGAGACGAGGCCCACGCCGAACACCGGGACATCGGCGACGCTCAGGACGTCCCGGTGCTTGACGAGATCATAGGCGCCCGCCAGCACCAGCGTGGGAACTGCGAGAAAGAACGAGAACTCGGTCGCCGCGCGCCGCGAAAGCCCGAAGAGCATACCGCCGATGATCGTCGCGCCCGAGCGCGAGGTGCCGGGGATGAGCGCGAAGGCCTGCGCGAAGCCGACCTTGAGCGCATCGGACCACGTCATCTCGTCGACGGTCTCCACACGCGCGCGGCGCGGACGCCGCCTTTCGACGAGCAGGATCACGATGCCGCCCACGATGAACGCGATCGCCACCGGCACGGCGTGGAAAAGATGAGCCTTGATGAGCCCGCCGAACGCGAGCCCCAGCACCGCCGCAGGCATGAACGCAACGACGAGGTTCAGGACGAAGCGCTGCGCGGCCGGATCGCTGGTGAGACCGGCGAGCGCGTGCCCAAACCGGGCGCGGTATTCCCACACGATCGCAAGCATGGCACCGGTCTGGATGGCGATCTCGAACACCTTCCCCTTCTCGTCGTGAAAGCCCAGGAGCTGGCTCGCGATGATGAGGTGGCCGGTGCTCGAGATGGGGAGAAATTCGGTAAGGCCTTCGACGACGCCGAGGATCAGCGCCTTGAGGAGAAGCATTAAATCCATGAAGACCGCTTTTCTATAGAGCCAACCGCGCTAGGGTGGCATAAAGGTTTAAGGAAAGGAGGTAACGGAGGGAAACCTTGGTTTCCCTTTGTTCGTAATCGAGCCGCGGCTGCGGGCGGCTTTTTCGCCCGCCTGGCATTATCGTCGCGGCGATCGCAGGCCCTCACTCATACCGCAATGCTTCGATGGGAAGGAGGCGTGACGCTTTGCGCGCGGGATAGAAGCCAAAGAAGATGCCCACCGCACCGGCGAAGCCGACGGCGAGGATGATGGCCTGGATGTTGAGATCGGTGCGCCAGCCGGCGAAATGGCCGATGGCGTACGAGCCCGAGACGCCGAGCAGAACACCGCACAGCCCGCCGACCAGCGCGAGCGTGACGGCTTCGACCAGGAACTGCGAGAGGATGTCCTTACCCCGCGCGCCGACCGCCATGCGAAGGCCGATCTCGCGCGTGCGCTCGGTCACCGAGACCAGCATGATGTTCATGATGCCGATGCCGCCCACGAGCAGCGACACCGAAGCGACCGCGGCGAGCAGCAGCGTCATGATGCGCGTCGATTCCTCGCGGGCGCCGAGCACTTCGGAGAGGTTCCGAAGGGTGAAGTCGTCGTCCCTGTCGGGTGGGATGCGGTGGCGCTGGCGCATGAGCGTTCGCATCTCTGCCTGGGCGTGCGCCATGTCCGCGCCCTCGCGTATCTTCACCGAGATCGAGCCCACGCTGCGCAGCTTGGCCTGCGTTCCGCCGATCACGCGATTCCTCGCGGTCGTGATCGGCATCAGGATCACATCGTCCTGGTCCTGGCCCATGAGGCTCTGGCCTTTGCGAGCGAGCACCCCGATCACTTCCATCGGCACTTTGCGCACGCGTATCGTCTGCCCGATCGGGTCGCCGTCACCGAAGAGCGCATGTGCCACGGTTTCCCCCAGCAGCACGACTTTGCCTGCGCCGGTGATGTCTGCGGGATCGAAGACTTTACCCGCGCCGATCGTCCAGTTGCGCACCTCGAAGTACTCCGGCGTGACGCCGAAGAATTGGGTGGACCAGTTGGTACCCGCGTATACGACCTGCCCCGTGCCGCGCAACGCGGGCGCCGCCGCCTGCACGTCGGAGAGCTCGCGCTGCAAGGCATAGGCATCGTCATCGGTGAGCGACGAGCGCGAGCCCGCGCCCATGCGCACGCCACCCGCGGTGACCGACCCCGGAGTGACGATGATGAGGTTGGTGCCGAGCGCCTTGATCTGCTCCTCGACCTGCGCCTGCGCACCCGCGCCGATCGCGATCATGGTGATGACCGCGCCCACACCGATGATGATGCCGAGCATCGTCAGGATGCTGCGCAGCTTGTTCACGCGCAGCGCACGAAGCGCGATGCGGATGCCGGCGAGCCAGGTCATGCGGGCGGCTCCGGCCGGCAGATGGCAACGGGCACGTCGTAGAGTCGGAGCCTCCCGCCGATGGGCCCGATCGCCGCTTCCCGGCTCACGCCGATACCCCCAGCTCGCGAAGCTTGGCATGCGCATCGACCGGCACGACGCGGCGGTCGTCCACCACGTGCCCGTCGCGAAAGCTCACGACCCGCGACGCGAAGTCCGCGATGTCGTGCTCGTGCGTGACCAGCACGACGGTGAGCCCCCCGCGATTGAGATCCTGGAGGAGACCCATCACTTCGAAGCTCGTGCGCGTATCGAGCGCGCCCGTGGGCTCGTCGGCGAGGATCAGAACCGGATCGTTCACGAGGGCGCGCGCGATCGCCACGCGCTGCTGCTGCCCGCCCGAGAGCTGTGCGGGATGGTGCGCCGCGCGCTCGGCGAGACCCACGGCTCCGAGACGCTCGAGCGCGCGCCTGTGGCGTTCGTCGGCAGTAACGTGGCTGTAGAGCAGCGGCAGCTCGACGTTTTCGAGCGCCGAGGTTCGCGGCAGCAGGTTGAAGCTCTGGAACACGAAGCCGATGCGGCGGTTGCGGATTGCTGCGAGCGCGTCGGACGTGAGCTCGGAAACTTTCTCGCCGGCGAGCCAGTACTCGCCGCCCGTCGGGCGGTCGAGACAGCCGAGCAGGTTCATGAAGGTCGACTTGCCCGAGCCCGACGGCCCCATGACCGCGACGAACTCGCCGGCCTGGATTTCGATGGAGACCTTGTCGAGCGCGGTGACCGCGTAGCCTTCCATGCGGTAAATCTTCTCGAGCGCCCGCGCGACGATGATCGACTGCGCAGGCGCGGGAGCGTTCACTCCGGCAGGACTCGACAGCTGCCCGGGAACGGAGTGCAGATCCATCAGAACCCGAAGCGCGGTCCGCCCTTGGGCGCCGGCTGGCCTCGAGTTTTCCCAGTGTCGCTCGCAACGCCGACGATCACCTCCGTGCCTTCCTGGACGTCACCCGAGACGACCTCGGTCGAGGTGCCGTCGGTCAGGCCGAGACGCACGGGGATGGCTTTGGGCTTTCCCCCTTCCTCGGGCATCCACAGTCGCCCGCCGGTCACGGCGCCGCGGCCGCGGCCCCCGCCGCCCGCCATGGCTTCGTATTTCACCCGTTGCTCCGGCGTGAGGACTTCCGCGATGCGGGTGCGCGATTCGGAGCGAATCCGCTCCGACAGGCGCCGGCGCTCTGCCGGATCGTCGGGCGAGAGCTCGCCGATCTTAGCGCGCGTGTCGCTCATGACGGTTTCGACTTTGGCCCGCTGCTCGGCGGTGAGCCCGAGCTCTTTTTCCAGCCGCTCGAGGAACGCCTGGCCCTTGCCTTTGCCTTTGCCTCTGGCTTTCTCCTCGCCGCCCCCGGCCGCGGCGCTGTCTCCACCTCCGCCGCCCGGCGTGTCGGCGGTGCCGGGGGAGCCGGTGGCGCCTGCGGGGCGGAAACGCAACGCGGCGTTCGGCGCTTTCAGTACGTTATCGCGGGTGGCGATGATGATGCGCACGTTCGCGGTCATGCCCGGGAAGAGATTCAGGTCGGGATTCGAGGTGCGGATCACGGCGATATAGGTGACGACGTTCTGGACCACCTGCGCGGCTTTGCGCATCTGCGCCACGGTTCCGCGAAACGTCCGGCCCGGGAACGAGTCGACTGTGAACGTCGCCTCCTGCCCCACACTGATGCGCCCCACTTCGGATTCGTCGATCGAGGTGTCGACCTGCATCTGCCGCAGGTCCTGCGCGATCACGAAAAGCTCCGGCGCCTGGAGGCTCGCGGCGACGGTCTGTCCCGGCTCGACCGATTTCTTGACGACGGTGCCGTCGACCGGCGCGCGGATCTCGGTGCGGTCGAGATCGACGCGCGCGAGGGAGAGCTGCGACTCGCGCTGCTTCACCACCGCGTCGGCGTTGCGCACCTGCGCCTGGCCGACCGCGACCTGAGCCTGCTCCGCTTTGAGCTGCTCGCGGGAGGCGTCGAGATTCGCGAGCGCTTTGTCACGCAAGGCCGCGGATACGAAGTTCTTCTCGAAGAGCATGTTGTTGCGGTTGTACTCGCGCTCGGCGTCGCCGAGCAGCACTTTCGCGCGCGCCACCTGCGCCTGGAGCGCCGCGACGTTGGAGCGTTGGGTCAGCGCAGACGCCCGCGCCGCTTCGACGTCGGCCATCGCCTGGTTCACACGCAACGCAAACGACTGCGGGTCGATGCGTGCGATCAACTGTCCCTTTTTCACGGGCGAGTTGAAATCGACGTGGAGCTCCTTGATCTGCCCCGACACCTGCGAGCCGACCTGCACGGACACGACCGGGTTCAGGGTGCCGGTGGCCGCGACGGCTGCCGTGATCGGACCGCGCTCGATCTTGGCGAGCCGGTACGCGGGCGGCGACGTGAAAGGGTCTTTCCACCAGACGTAGCCGCCCGCGGCCGCAAGCAGCAGCACGATGACAGTAATATAGACGGCACGACGTTTCATCAGGGAGGGGCGGAGGGGCGGGAGCGCAAATGTGCGGATTCTACAGGGTGGCTGCCTACCCATACCCGGCACATATCAACGAAACGGCTGCCCGTCAGCAGGCGAAACAAAACCCGGATCCCCGTGATTCTGGGTCAAGCTCGTAGGGTGCGCCGGTGGCGCACCGACGGTTGGTGCGCTGCCAGCGCAGCCTACATCGAAGAGCGTCCCAGGCGGCTCAAATCCTCCGGCCGGGATCGCGCGGGAGCAACGGGAGCCGCGGCTCGCGCAGGGCATCCCGCATCGCCGATTCGAACACGTCGATAAGCACGCGACCCGCCGCGGCGCCGCGGCGCTTCATTTCGCCGCCGATGACTTCGGCACGCTGCGTGAGCTCTTCAGGCGGCGGCACCTCGCGGCCATCGATCGCCGCGCTCAGCGCCTCGCGTGCGTAGCCGAAAATGAGCGCGACATCGCGTTCCTGCACGATGCCGCCGAACATCGCGTCGGGAAGCAGCCGCAGCGGTTCTTCCGCATGCGCGCTCGCGCTGAGGCACAGGATCAGCAAACCGGTAACCGCAACTCGCTTCATGATCCTCCTCGCGCCCGTTTTCGGTAGATCCCGAAGGATGGGAGGTTGCGGAGGGAAACTCTTCGTTTTCCCTCCGTTCGTATACCGAGCCGCGGCTGCGGGCGGGTTTTCGCCTGCTTGGCATCATCGCCGCGCGGGAGCTCTACAACTTTTTGTAGAGCTCCGCGCCTGCATCGACGAACTCTTTCGCCTTGTCCTGCATGCCGTGCTCGAGCGCCTGCTCATCGGCAAGCCCCTGCTGCGCGGCGTACTCACGCACGTCCTGCGTGATCTTCATCGAGCAGAAGTGCGGGCCGCACATCGAGCAGAAGTGCGCGAGCTTGGCGCCTTCCTGCGGCAGCGTCTCGTCGTGGAACTCGCGCGCCTTGTCGGGATCGAGGCCGAGGTTGAACTGGTCGTCCCAGCGGAACTCGAAACGCGCCTTGGACAGCGCGTTGTCGCGGATCTGTGCGCCGGGATGGCCTTTGGCGAGATCGGCGGCGTGCGCGGCGATCTTGTAAGCCATGATGCCGTCCTTCACGTCTTCCTTGTCGGGGAGGCCGAGATGCTCTTTCGGCGTGACGTAGCAGAGCATCGCGGTGCCGTACCAGCCGATCATCGCCGCGCCGATCGCGGAGGTGATGTGGTCGTAGCCCGGTGCGATGTCGGTGGTCAGCGGCCCCAGCGTGTAGAACGGCGCTTCCTTGCAGTACTTCAGCTGCAGCTCCATGTTTTCCCTGATGAGCTGCATCGGGACGTGGCCCGGGCCTTCCACCATGACCTGCACGTCATGCTTCCATGCGATGTCGGTGAGCTCGCCGAGCGTCTTCAGCTCCGCCAGCTGGGCTTCGTCATTCGCGTCGTAGTTCGAGCCCGGGCGCAGGCCGTCCCCGAGGGAGAATGCGACGTCGTACGCCTTGAGGATCTCGCAGATGTCCTCGAAGCGTGTGTAGAGGAAGCTTTCCTTGTGGTGGGCAAGGCACCACTTCGCCATGATCGAGCCACCGCGCGAGACGATGCCGGTCATGCGCTTCGCGGTCATCGGGATGAATGGCAGGCGCACGCCCGCGTGCACGGTGAAGTAATCGACGCCCTGCTCGCACTGCTCGATCAGCGTGTCGCGATAGATCTCCCAGGTGAGCTCTTCGGCTTTGCCGTCGACTTTCTCGAGCGCCTGGTAGATCGGCACGGTGCCGATGGGCACCGGAGAGTTGCGGATGATCCACTCGCGCGTCTCGTGGATGTGTTTGCCCGTCGACAGATCCATCACCGTGTCGCCGCCCCAGCGGGTCGACCACGTCATCTTCTCGACTTCCTCCTGGATTCCGGAAGACAGCGCCGAGTTGCCGATGTTCGCGTTGATCTTCACGAGGAAGTTGCGCCCGATGATCATCGGCTCGCTTTCCGGGTGATTGATGTTGTTCGGGATGATCGCGCGGCCGCGGGCGACTTCGTCGCGAACGAACTCGGGCGTGATCACTTTCGGGATCGCGGCGCCGAAGCTCTCGCCCGGGTGCTGGCGCGTCACGAGATCGGGCAGGCCGTCGCGGCGCTGCGTTTCGCGAATCGCGATGAATTCCATCTCCGGCGTGATGAGCCCACGGCGCGCGTAGTGCATCTGCGTCACGTTCATGCCGGGCTTCGCGCGGCGGGGCTTGCGATGCAGGTTGAAGCGCAGCGATGCAAGCTTCGGGTCGGCGAGGCGCTCCTGTCCGTAACCCGACGACGGGCCGGCGAGCTCTTCGGTGTCGCCACGCTCTTCGATCCAGGGCGAGCGCAAGGCCGCCAGGCCGGAACGGATGTCGATGCGTGCGTTCGGGTCGGTGTACGGGCCGGACGTGTCGTAAACGTAGATCGCCGGGTTCTTCTCCTGGGGACCGAAGGTCGCCGGCGTATCCGATTGCGTGATCTCGCGCATCGGCACGCGGATGTCCGGACGCGACCCTTCCACGTACACTTTGGAAGAATTCGGCAGGGACTGAACCGCGAGTTCGTCGACGTGCGCGGTCTCGTTCAGGAACTTCGGATTGGCGTTCATGGCTCGCTCCTAGGACGGCGCGAGCGAAGATGGGAGCGGATTTGCTCTCCACGCTTCCCTACGCCGGCATTACCCGTATCAGGTTCAGAGGGTCTGTCTCACCCCGCCGTGCTCCAGGTACTGGTGGCGAGGACCCCTGCGTGAGATGTGAACGCTAATTGAATTATGGGATAATTTCAAGCTCGGTAACCGCCTTCCCCATCCCGAAATGACCCTTACGCACGACCTCGAGCACCTGCGCTACACCATGATCGAGCAGCAGATACGCACGTGGGAAGTGCTCGATCAGCGCGTCCTCGACCTGCTCTCCCGGGTGCGCCGCGAGCAGTTCGTGCCCCCGGCCTACCGCGCGCTCGCGTTTTTCGACATGGAGATCCCCCTCGGCCACGGCGAGCGCATGCTCCAGCCCAAGCTCGAGGCGCGCATGCTGCAGGAGCTCGCCCTGACCGACAAGGACCACGTCCTCGAAGTGGGCACGGGCAGCGGATACATGACGGCGCTCCTTGCAATGTTGAGTGCACACGTGTGCAGCGTCGACGTCGTCGCCGAGTTCACGCGCACCGCGGGCGAGCGCCTCGCCGATTACGGCATACGCAACGTGAGCCTGGACACCGGCGATGCGGCACGCGGCTGGGCGCAGCGCGGCCCGTACGACGCGATCGTGCTCACCGGCTCGGTTCCTCTGCTCGCCGAGGAATTCAGGACCCAGCTGAAGCCCGGCGGGCGTCTCCTCGCCGTGGTCGGCGAGCCCCCGGTGATGACCGCGCAGCTGGTGACCAAGGCTGAAGGCTCGGCGTGCAACACCCTCGGCCTGTTCGAGACCTGCATCGCGCCGCTCAGGAACGCGCCGCACCCCGAACGTTTCGTGTTCTGAGCCCGCCCGGGTTCGTGGCCTGAGGCGGTTTATCACATGACGCGCGCAGATCTCCTCGTTCTCGCCGCGATCGTGCTCGCGCTCCCGGGCGCCGCCCGCTGCGCCGACCTCGTCGAGATCTTCAGGCAGGCTCAAGGCTCCGATACCGTATACGCGTCCGCACGGGCGACCTGGGCCGGGGCGCAGGAGCGCATCCCGCAGGGCCGCGCGGGCCTGCTTCCTTTCGCTTCGGTGTCGGGCGCGTTGCAGTACACCGACCGCAGCACCCGTTTTCGTGACGGCGCCGTACCCAGGACCAACGCCGATTTCAGCTCGACCGCGCTGAGCCTGTCGGTCACGCAGCCGATCTACCGCCGCCAGAACACTATCGTCTACGAGCAGGCGCTGACTCAGGTCCAGCAGGCCGACGCGCAGCTCGCGCTCGCCGCACAGGAGCTCATCCTGCGCGTGGCGGATACTTATTTCGCCGTGCTGCTCGCACAGGACAGTGTCGCATTCGCCGAAGCCCAGAAAATCGCCATCGGGCAGCAGCTCGAGCAGGCGAAGCGCAATTTCGAAGTCGGCACCGCCACCATCACAGACACGCACGAAGCGCAGGCGCGTTTCGATCTCACGACCGCCCAGGAAATTGCGGCGCGCAACGATCTGGAGCTTCGCCGTCGCGCACTCGAGCAGGTGATCGGCCGCGCCGCCCCGCCCGTCGCGCCGCTGGGGCCGCAATTCACGATGAAGACGCCCGAGCCGGCGCGGATGGACCCGTGGGTGGAGCTCGCGACCCGGGGCAACCTTCAGGTCCGGAT
>Ga0190275_10003039_pt1 | contig 11939 bp, 15 predicted proteins | sample Popmic550T_FD_133745 | JGI IMG/M metagenome (GOLD analysis project Ga0190275, IMG submission 133745) | Populus adjacent soil microbial communities from riparian zone of Yellowstone River, Montana, USA - 550 T | ecosystem: Environmental > Terrestrial > Soil > Riparian zone > Trees stand | place... | reverse complement strand
GGACCGCCTGCTGGCCATCCGCCGAGCTTTCCACCCCGCGCTGGCGGCACGGGGAGACGTGCTGATCGAAGACGTCTCGGTGCCGAGGTCCCGGATGGCGGAGATGTTCGACGCCATAGCGACAATCAGCGCCCGCACGGGGGTGCCTATTCCTACCGTGGCGCATGCCGGGGACGGCAACCTGCATCCGAATTTCGTCATACCCTCCGACCCGCGGCGAGCCGGGCCGGCGGACATACTCGACATCATCTGGTCTGCCGCCGACGAGGTGTTCCGTGCCGCGCTCGGACTCGGCGGCACCCTCACCGGAGAGCACGGCGTCGGAGTGCTCAAGCGGCGGTGGTTGGCCGATGAATTGGGCGACACCAGTTACACGCTGCAGCGCCAGCTGAAGGCCGTCTTCGATCCCGCGAACATCCTGAACCCACACGTGATGTTCACTCCCTGATCAAGATACTCACCACCCCCCGCCGCAAGTGAGCAGTTTCGGTTCCAAAAACGCGCGGGAAGCGCAGATAGTGCTCACTCGCGAGATCACCCGGCCCTTTTCTGCGGAGAAGTCAGAAGTATCCTGTCGAGATGGACGCCGATCACGGACCCACAGGCCTGCACACCAACCGGCACGCGGTGCGACCGGTATGGAATGCCCCGGTGCGCAGATCCGGTGTCGGGAACGTGGTGCTGGCTGTCATCGGCATCGCGGTCGCCGGGCTGGCGTTGCTGCTGGTCTTCGCCTATCTGGCCACGTTCTTCGGTCCCGGCGGCGTGCTGGTGGGCCTCATCCTTGCCCTGGTTCCGCTGAGTGCTGTGCTCCTCACCGTGCGCTGGGTGGACCGCTGGGAACCCGAGCCTCGCCCGGCGTTGTTGTTCGCGTTCTTGTGGGGTGGCGGTGTGGCTGTGGTCACCGCCCTGCTGTTCGACCTCGGCGTGCAGGTCGCGACCGTGGCAAGCGGGGGAGCGCTCGCCGTGAATGAGGTCGCATCCGCAGTACTCCAGGCTCCGTTGGTGGAGGAAAGCGCGAAGGGTTTCGGGATACTCCTTCTCCTGTGGACCTCGCGCAAGCACTTCGACGGGCCGGTCGACGGAGTCGTGTATGCCGCAACCATCGCGGCCGGCTTCGCCTTCACGGAGAACATCCAATACTTCGGCATCGCCTTGGCGGAAGGGGGTCTGGGGGCCCTCGGCATGACCTTCATCGTGCGCGGGATCTTCTCACCGTTCGCGCATGTCATGTTCACTGCATGCACAGGCTTCGCCCTCGGGCTGGCCGCCCGGCGTGGGCGATCGGTCGGCGCGATTCCGTACTACCTGGCGGGGCTGGTGCCCGCGGTTCTCCTCCACGCGTTCTGGAACGGTGCGTTCACCGCGCTCAATACGCAGGATGCGCTGATCGCCTACTACTTCCTGGTCCAGGTGCCCCTGTTCATCGGCGCGATCGCCATCGTCGTACTCTTGCGCAAAGAGGAGACCAGGATCACCCTCGCTCGCCTTGGCGACTATGCGCAGGCCGGCTGGTTCACCCCCACCGAGGTGACCATGCTGGGTACGCACACAGGGCGCAGGCAAGCGCGCGCCTGGGCGGCAAGGCAGTCGCCCGCATTACGGATGGCGATGCGCCGCTTCACGACGGATGCGACCCGGCTGGCCTTCGCCCGTCAGCGCGCCCTGACCGGGAGAGACGAGCTTGTCGACTGGGCCGGGGAGTCCGAGCTGCTTGACCGGGTCAATGCCGACCGGGCTGCCCTGCTCAGCAATAGCGCTCGCATCCGGTAGACGACGCCCCATACACACAAAGTGAACTCGTTGTCAGGTGGTGTGGCACTGCCTACGACTCTCCCTGAAGCAACGAGTTCATCTGTTAATAGGGTGCACCCGCGGCCCTGTTCGCGCAAGGATGAATTTCCCGGTGTGCGATTGTGTCCCGTATCCGATTTGATAGAGGAATGACTGATTTGAACTCAAAGCCAGAAGTCGACGCCCCCGAGGGCCCGGCCCCCGACCAGCTCGAAATCGTTGACATCGTCGAAGGAAACGGTGACGAAGCGACACCGGGCGCCACGGTGAACGTGCACTACCTCGGTGTGGAGTACGACTCCGGTGAGGAGTTCGACTCGTCCTGGAACCGCGGACAGCCGATCAACTTCCCGCTCACCTCACTGATCGCCGGATGGCAGGAGGGCATCCCGGGCATGAAGGTCGGCGGACGCCGCCAGCTCACCGTTCCGCCGCACCAGGCTTACGGGCCCGCCGGCTCCGGACACCGCCTGTCCGGCAAGACGCTGGTCTTCGTCATCGACCTCCTCGGCGTCAGCTAACCAGTCTCCTCACTACTCCCTTCGAGCTCACCCGCGAGTGAGCAGTATCTGCGCTTCCCGAGAGGTTTTAGCGCCGAAAGTGCTCACTCGCGCACTGTGGAACCGGCCCGATTCGGTCGGTCGGTCGGTTGGGAGCATGCACCCAACCGGATTCGATCAGTCGCCCGGAAGGATCCGCTCATTCATTTCCCGGCTTTTGATGGTGATAATGAAAGATGATCTCCACCGAACGTGCCCGCTCCCTGCAGAGCGGAGGCCTCCGCTGGAAGCCGCAATCCGGCGATTTCTTTCGTATCGACCGACCCGAACTCGACGGCGAGATTTTCACGGTCAGCGATATGACGATCGAACCGCACGAGTTCGACACCGGCACGGTGCTCGGATTCAACGGCACGACCGAGTGGGCACTGGACTCACTCGCGCTGGAGGATGCGCTGTGGCTGCCTCGTGAGGACCAATTGCGCGAGTTGCTGCGCGGCACCTTCCGCTCGCTCCAGAAAGTCGGCGAGTCGACGTTCCGCGTGGAGACCGAGACCCGCGGTGTGGTGGAAACGTTCGACGCTGCGGAGCCGTCGGATGCGTATGCTGCCGCTCTCCTGTCGTTGATCGCGCTGTCGGCGGAGGCGCTGTCCTAGCAGGCAGGGCGCCTGGCTGATCGGGCGTCTGGCTGATCGGGGGAGTAGTCGTTGACGGTCGCGTCAGTACCGTTCCGGTTCGGGACCGAGCGGGAATCGCCGGCCGGTCACCCGGGTCGGTGTGATCTCAACATAGACGTACTTGAGCGTAGGGATGAGAGGTCGCAAGGGAAGCTGGTCGGCGGCGTCGATCTCTGACCGCTTCTCCAGGGCACGTGCAGTTCCTTTGACCACCACGCTCCACGCCTCATCGCGACCGACGCCGTCGGTTTCGAACGCGACTCGGTGATTCACGGTCAACTCGAGCAGCTTCGTTCCTTCTGCCGTGCGAAACAACAGGCGCTCGTCGCTGGCTACGAAATTCACGGGATAGATGTCGGGCTCGCCGCCTACGCTCACGGCCAGGCGGCCGAGGCTCGACGAGCGGAGAAGCTGCCAGCAATCCTCGTCGCCGAGGTTTTCCACTGGGTCCAGGTCGTCAATGTCCATAGGACATGCTCCCACCGGCTGGACTCGCGTGGAAGGGCGGCAGGCGGAATAACCGTCCTGCGGCCGAGGTTCCATTGAGCAATGACTTCCTCACAAACGACGAATCCGATCAGCCTGTCCGTACTGGACCTGATCCCCGTGCGCACCAACCAGACCTCCACCGATGCACTCGCAGCCACCGTCGCGCTTGCCCGCCGGGCTGATGAGCTCGGTTACCGACGCTACTGGGTCGCCGAGCACCACAACATGCCATCCGTGGCGTCGACGAATCCGCCGGTACTGATCGGCATCATTGCTGCCCAGACTGAGCGCATCCGAGTCGGCTCCGGCGGTGTGATGCTTCCCAACCATGCGTCGCTGGTCATCGCGGAACAGTTCGCGCTGCTCGAAGCGGCGTTCCCTGGCCGAATCGACCTCGGCATCGGCAGGGCCCCGGGAAGCGACCCCATCATCACCTCCTTCCTCCGCTCCACCGGCGCAGTGAGCGATGTCGACGCGTTCCCAAACAACGTCCAGGACATTGCCGCGTTGATGGAACCCGCCGGCGCGGCGATGCGCCTGACGTCTGGCCAGCAGTACAGCATGCGGGCTACTCCGAACGCCGCGACGAAGGCCGACCTGTGGCTCCTCGGCTCAAGCGACTATTCAGCGATGCTTGCCGCGAAGCTGGGACTGCCCTACGTGTTCGCGAACCACTTCTCCGGCGAGAGCACGAACCATGTCCTTGACCTCTATCGGCGCAGCTTCACGCCATCCCCGGTGGCATCGGCGCCGCGCACCTTCCTCACCTTGAACGTGTCCGTGGCGGACACGCGCGAGGATGCGCTCGCACTTGCCCTTCCCCAACAGCAGAACATGGCGAAGCTCCGCACTGGGCAGCCGTTCGGCCCCCTCCCGACCGTCGAAGAGGCCGCTGCGAAGACCCTCGCTCCGACCCAGGAACACCTCGTCGAGGACATGAGGCGGAAGGCCATCATCGGTACGGCAACGGAAGCGGCGTCCCGTATCCGCGAGCTCGCCGCCGAGTTCGGAGTCGACGAAGTGATGATCGTCCCGGATGCCTCGGCCCACCAGGCGGACGACCCGGCTACAGCGCCGGCGCGGATTCGCGCACTCGAACTGCTCGCTGAGCAGTTCCTGGCCTGATCGGGGACCGGTCGCCGGTCGCGGGTCACCCGGTCAGGACCGGTCATTCGCGGTCCGGACCCGGTCGACCAACTCGCGCCACGGGCCTGAGACCTGCCTTTCGCCGAGCACGACTTCATGCGGCGCGAACCGGATGCGATACATGTACCGGTCAGGTTGTGGTTCTGAAGTCTCGACGGATTCCCACGGCAGTTGCTCCAGGAACCGGGCCCAGTAATCCGGGTCGGGTTGATCGTCGACACGTACTTCCCACGTGACGCCGATGCCCGCTACGCCACCGCTCCTGGAGACGACGACCTTCATGCGGCAAGGCTACTCCGGTGGCCGTTCCGCGCTCACCTCACGACGACGCCAACCGTCTCCCACGCCGCCTGCACCGCGTCCTCTTCAGCTGAGGCACTGCCGAATCGCGTTTCGGCAGCTCGAAGGGTTGCAGCGGCGAAACCCGCGAAGTTGACCCTTCGGTCGAGCTCCCCGCTGGTCAGGGTGTCGTACCAGATCTGCCCGGCCGATTCCCACGCCCGGCCGCCCAACGAGTCAGCGACCAGGTAGAACGCCCGGTTCGGTATCCCTGAATTGAGGTGCACTCCACCGTTGTCGTCATCGGTCACCACAAAATCCGCCATGCTGGCGACCTGTGGGTCCTTGCCCAGGACATCGTCGTTGAAAGCGGTGCCCGGCGCCCTCATCGAACGGAGTGCCCTCCCCTGCACCTGGTCGGTGAAAAGGCCCTCTCCGATGAGCCACGTCGCTTCGGTGACCGCCTGGCCCCTGGCATGTTGTTCGACCAAGGCGCCGAATACATCCGAGATCGATTCGTTGAGCGCTCCGGACTGGTCTTCGTAGACCAGGTCGGCGGTGAATTGTGTGACGCCGTGGACCAGCTCGTGGCCGATGACGCTGAGCGAGAGCGTGAACCGATTGAACACCTGGCCGTCGCCGTCTCCGAACACCAGCCGGTCGCCTGCCCAGAATGCATTTTCGTAGAGCGTGCCGTAATGCACGGTGGAGGCGAGCGGGAGCCCGTTGCCGTCCACGGAGTCGCGTCCGAACTCCGACCAGAACAGGTCGTAGGTCGCCCCCATGCCGTCGTACGCCTCGTTGACGGCGTCATCGGCGGTCGGCGGGTCACCTTCGCTTCGCACCAGGCGGCCAGGGAGCTGTTCCCGGCCCTCAGCATCCGACACGGCGCGGTCAGGAAAGCCGGGCCGTGCGCTGGGCGGCGCGGTGGTGGCTGACCGCCGGGGAGGAAGTTCATACTGCTCACGGAGAGCGCGGAACGGGGCATCCCGCAGAAGGGAAAGCCGCGCGCCCTCGGCGGCGCGCGCAAATCGCGGGTCCTCAACCTGCGCAAGCCGTCTCAACAGGTACGGAGGGACAATGCCGCACCGCGCGTGATGGTGAACGGTGAGTCGGGCAGGAGATCCGGATGCCATGGCGAGAGTCTGCCATCGGCCGACGACAGCAGGGCTCGGGTTCCCGGCGTTTCCCGCACGCGGCTGGTGTGGCAACCTAAACTCGCAGGATGCGCTTCGGAATCGTCATCCTGCCCCAAGACACCTGGCCCGTAGCCCGGCAGAAGTGGCAGCGAGCGGAGGAGTTCGGATTCCATCACGCCTGGACCTATGACCACCTGTCGTGGCGCACCCTCGCGGACCAGCCATGGCACGCCACCATGCCCACCCTCACTGCCGCGGCGACCGTGACCTCGAGCATCCGGTTGGGTACCTTCGTCACATCCCCGAACTTCCGCCATCCCGTGCCGTTCGCGAAGGAAATCGCCACCCTGGATGACATCTCCGGTGGCCGGTTCCTGCTCGGCGTGGGATCCGGCGGCACCGGCTTCGACGCCTTCGTGCTCGGGGACCGGGAGTACTCACCCGCGGAGCGTCACGCGAGGTTCGCGGAGTTCGTCGACGGCCTTGATGTGCTCCTTCGGCATGAGATGCCGGGTTCCGCGGGCATCAGCTTCGATGGCGACTTCTTCACGAGCGTCGACGCTCGGATGGTCGGCAAGCCCGTGCAGCAGCCCCGCGTCCCCTTCGTTATTGCGGCGAACGGGCCGAAGGGGTTGCGGCTGGTGGCCAAACACGGGTCCGGGTGGGTGACGACGGGACGCGACGGCGCCGAAGGTGAGGAGTGGTGGGCGGCAGTCACCGAGCTCGTGAAGCGGCTGGAAGACACCGCAGCAGCTGAAGGCCGCGATCCAGCCGGCATCGACCGCTACCTGTCGCTGGACAGCGACGGTGCATACTCACTTCGCAGCGTCGCCGCTTTCGAGGATGCGACCGGTCGCGCCGCGGAACTCGGTTTCACCGACGTCATCGCGCACTGGCCGCGGGCCGAGGGCATCTACGCGGGTTCGGAGGCTGTGCTGGAGGACGTGGCTTCACGCCTGCCGCGATAGCGGACACGCGTGTCGGGCTTCTGCGCCAGCCGCACGATGACCGTGACCAGGACGACCGCCGCCGCTCCGGTCCCTGCGGCGACCGCAGTCGGCACGGAGACCAGTTCGCCGGTCAGTCTCGACACCGAGACCCAGGCGAGGCCCCACGACAGCGAAGCGGATGGCGCGAGTCGTCCACCATCCCAGAAGGCCAGGAGGATGCCGATGGCTGCGGCGACCGCCACCAGGGCGACTCCCCACGCATCTGCCGGGATGCCGAAGCCCCGGAACCCGGTTGACACGAACAGCGCCGTGAGGTTGGCTACCGTCGCGATGGTGACCCAGCCGAGGTAGAACCCCATCGTGCCGTCGAGCACGACAGTTTCAATCCATCCACGCGGGCGGTCGGCCCGCAGGATGATGAACGCCACGATGAGCACCACCAGGAGGGCGACGATCATCACGGCGGAGAGCCCCAGTGACCCGAATTGGACGCTCAGGATCCAGGCCCCATTGAGAAGCAGGGATGCTGCGACCCAATAGCCGACCCGCCGTTGCCTGTTGTCACCGGCCTGGGTGTGGAGCGCCTGCCAGATGGCGTACGCAATCAGGCCGGCGTAGATGACGGACCAGATGGAGAAGGCGGGTCCGGCGGGAGCGATGAGGGTCGAGTCCGCGCTCAGGGCGCCGCCGACCGCATCCTGGATCGGGGTTCCGCCGGCTGCGCCCGAGCCGATGAACGAGCCGACGATGGCCACGACCGTGCTGGCGATAACCACGGATTGGCGGATCCGGTCCTGGGCGGTGACACTCCCGGATGTCCGGGTCCCGGTGGCAGCGGTGGCTGGTGAGCGTGACATGGACCCTCCGAAAATAGTCAGCTGGCTGATCATTTCACCGTAGCCTAGATTGTGGGGATGAGCGAGAAGGAATCCGGCCATGCGATGGGGGACGACCCGGCATCGTGGCCGACCGGTCGGCTCCTGTCGACCGCATCGCGTCTCGTTGAACATGCATGGGTCGATGCGCTGGAGCGGGTCGGTCTCACCCATGCCGGGCTGGTCGCGCTTCACCTGTTGCAGGGCGGCCCCCTCAGTCAGACGGAACTCGCCCGCCGGGCCCACGTCGAAGGCCAGACGATGTCCCGAACCCTGGAGCGATTACAGCGGGAAGGCTTCATCGAGCGTCAACCGGATGCTGCCGACCGCCGGCGGCACGTCGTCAGCGTGACACCGGTCGGGCGCGCGGTGTGGCGGTCGAGCCGGACGCTGGAGCGGGATGTCATGCCGCCGATCGGCGACGTGGATGCGTTCCGCTCGGCCCTGCTCTCCATCATCGAATCCTCGGCGGCTCAACGCTGGGAGCCGTAGCGGCCAGACGCACTTCGGCTCGTGCAGTAGCCCTGGCGCGGTGCACCCCGACTGCGATCCTGCCGCCGACGATCGCCAGGCCGATCGTGATCGGATACGCCATGGCGCGCTCGAGGGTTCCCAGGTCGGGGCCGTTGCTGAGTCCGAACAGGAGCGTGACGACGCCGAAGGCGATCGTCGACGCCAGTGACAGCGCTCCTGCGGAGAAGATCAGCCAACTCGTCCAGTGGAGGCGCCGCCAGCTCCAGCCGATGATGACGAGGGCAATGCCGCCCGCGGTGAAGAACAGCACGGCGCCGGTGTAGTGCAGCGCTTCGTTCACGTCTTCAGGAAACAGCCCGATGAGAATGGTCCCCGCTCCCGACGCAGCGATCAGTAAGCGGGTGAACAGCAGCACCCGGGGATGGATGACCGTTGCCGGGAGATCGCGGCGGGCAGCGACGCCGAGCACCACGGTGCTGACGAGCGCGGCGCCGATGATCATCGCGGAGCCCTGCAGCAGGAACGAGGCGTTCATCACACCATGGAGGGGAGAACAGACTTCGCGGCCGCGGTAGATCCCGCACTCCACCGCGCCCAGATCGCTGATCAGGTTGTAGCGGCGACTGTACGGTTGGGGTGCCGCCCAGGCGCTGATGACGATGGCTTCGGCGAGGAAGTACTGCAGGACGCTGACCGCCGCCCAGGCGCCGATAAGGCTTCGCGTGCGCACGACCTCCCGCGGCAAGGTCCCCGTGAGCTCGTGGTTCATCCAGCCCCCATCGACTGTCCGTGCGATACCCGCACGGACAGTCAACCACCTGCACGGGCTGGGGACCCGCGTGCGGTGGGCAGCCGAGTTCGATCAGGCGGCGACCGGCAGGTCGGCTTCCTCCACCGCTGATTGGATGCCGGCACGGTCCAGCGCGCCGGCGAAAATCGCGGATCCAGGCTCCATCAGCCGGCCCTGCGCCAACGGTCCGACGTCCACGGCGTCGTATCCGATCCGGTCGATGAACTCGGCAACGATCGCTTTGGCCGCGGCGTCGTCACCGGCGATGGCGAGTGCACGACGGGCGGGGTCGGCCGCAGGGCGGCCGTCTTCCTCGAGGTCGTGATACCCGATGTGGTTCAAGGTCTTCACAACGCGGGCGTCCGGCATCCGACGGGCAACGACTTCGCTGCTGGAGAGCGGGCTGTCCTCGAACTCGCTCTGGGTTCCATCCGTTGGTGCCCAGTAGTTCATGGCGTCGATGATGATCTTGCCCCTGAACGCGTCGAAGGGGAGCTGGTTCATTCGGTTCAGCGGAACCGCAAGCATGACGACATCGCTGTGCAGTGCGGCGTCGGTTGCCGTAACCGTTCGGACGCCGGGCATGAGGACGCTGGCGATCAGTTCGATCTTCGCGGGGTCGCCCGACGCGGCAATGCGAACGTCTTCCCCGGCGGCGACTGCCTGCCTGGCGATAGCCGTACCCACGCGTCCTGCGCCAATGATTCCGAGTTGCATCCTGAACCTTCGTCTTTCCGTCCGCCGGGCTGGATCGAAGCCAACGGCATCCGATCACCGTCATAAAGCCGAAAAATGGTCTGGATATTCCGAAGGTAATCCTTGACATGCGGTCGGCACAGTTTTACCGTTGATGTAAACAACCGAAAGGTTGATAAACGAACAGGTTGATAATGTCAGAGAAGGAAAACGAGGAGGCCCTACTCGATCGAGCGTTCCTGGCACTGGCCGATCCGGTCCGTCGCCAGCTGGTCGCGCGGTTGTCCCGGGGCCCGGCCACGGTGAACGAACTTGCTGAGCCGTTCGCCATGACCAAGCAGGGAGTGTCGAAACACATCCAGGTGCTGGAAGGTGCGGGGCTGATAACCCGAACCAGAGACGGCCAGCGTCGGCCATGCCACCTTGACCCTGCCGCCCTCGAATCCCTCACGGCATGGATCGACACCTATCGGCTCGTCGCCGAGCGGCAATTCCGCCGACTCGACGATGTGCTCAAGACCATGAAAGCAGGAACGAAATGACTACACACAACCCGGTCACGCTGACTGCCCAGCCTGGCGTGCCGTTCATCGACATCGAGCGGGAATTCGACGCCCCCATTGCCGACGTCTTCCGTGCCCACACGGATCCAGAGCTGGTCAAGCAGTGGCTCGGCCCGCGACGTTTGGAGATGGATGTGAAGGAGTACGACGTGCGCCCCGGTGGTTCATACTCCTACATTCACCGCGACGATTCCGGCGCGTACGGCTTCAAGGGCATCTTCCACGATGTCGTCCCGCTCGAGAGCATCACGCAGACCTTCGAGTTTGACGGCTGGCCGGGGCACGTCAGCCTGGAGACCGCGACGTTCGAGGATCTGGGCGACCGAACCAAGGTGCGCATCCACGCCGTGTACCAGTCCCTGGAAGACCGGGACGGCATGCTGTCAAGTGGCATGGAGGGCGGGCTCACAGAGGGGTACGAGCGTCTCGACGACGTGCTCGCCGAGTCGGTGAAATCGGCCTCCGTGAAGTAAATCGACCACAATGAAACAGGGGTAAAGCGATAGGCTCGGATTGGGGTCGTTGGCGGACCCGGCGTGGGGGTAAGCAACGGGGAACGAGCGCGCGATGTGGTTTCAACGTAGACAGTCGGAGTCCGACACATTGGACTACTTGTTGCTTCCAGAGAGCCACCCTGGCACCTTCGAGCACCTGGTCTCCGAGGGTGTTCTGCTTGCCGAGTATGCCGGCCGGATGGCGCTCAAGAACCACATCGTTGTGGGCGTGCTCACCCAATCCGAGCCTTACGATCCCCAGCGGTACTGCGCACCGGCGCAGCAAGTCATCACTGACCTGATACGGACAGCTGAGGCTTCTGCGTCGCTGGCCGTCGACCAACGTGAGGCGTCGGCCGATCGCCAGGGTGCAAGTACCCACGAGCATGACTACCGGCTACGCGACGCTGAGAACCTGCGCCGGCGTGAGCAGGTCAACCTGGCCGTTGCCGCCCAGCTCGCGGAGATCAGCGACAATCCCGGTTACCTGGACGCCTTCGTCGAGCGTGCACGTCAGGATGCCTGGTCGGACATCGGCACGGCCATAATCGGGCGGCTGGACCAGCAGTGGCCATCACCGTCGGCCCCATCCGACGATGACGTGCCTGGATACGGGCAACGTGATACGGAGCGAAGCCGACGGAAGGCTTTGCGCCAGTTGCGCCGAGATCTCGACAAGATGATGCGAGAGCCCAGCTGTTCCCTCGTCGACTGACCCGGTGCTCGTCCTTAACCTGCTAAACTCTTGAGGTTGCCGTCCAACGGCCGCGGATAAAGAGAGCCCAGGCATCCTGCCCCGGGCACCGCGCAATGAGAGATAAGGGGATTCCATCTATGGCACTCGAAGCTAATGTCAAGAAGGCGATCATCGAAGAGTACGCTACCCACCCAGGTGACACCGGATCCCCCGAGGTCCAGATCGCAATGCTCACGCAGCGCATCAAGGACCTCACCGAGCACCTCAAAGAGCACAAGCACGACCACCACTCACGTCGTGGCCTGCTTCTGCTGGTTGGTCAGCGTCGCCGTCTGCTCGGTTACCTGTCGGACGTGGACATCAACCGCTACCGCTC
>Ga0190275_10003038_pt1 | contig 11945 bp, 9 predicted proteins | sample Popmic550T_FD_133745 | JGI IMG/M metagenome (GOLD analysis project Ga0190275, IMG submission 133745) | Populus adjacent soil microbial communities from riparian zone of Yellowstone River, Montana, USA - 550 T | ecosystem: Environmental > Terrestrial > Soil > Riparian zone > Trees stand | place... | reverse complement strand
CGCATGCTGCGCGAGCAGCGCGCGCCGAAACTGGTGTTTCAGCCCATCGTCGATCTGCAGCGCGGGCAGACTGTGGGTTACGAAGTACTCAGCCGCTTCGCAGGTCCACCGGCGCTCACGCCCGACCTCTGGTTCAAGGCGGCGTACAACATCGGCCGCGGCAGCGAGCTCGAGGAACTGGTGTTGCGCGGGGCGCTCGCGGCTCGCGCGCATCTGCCGACCAACTGTTTCTTGTCCCTCAACGTTGCGCCCGAGGCTCTCCTCGAGCCGCGCGTCGCGAGCCTGTTCGGCTCGCAGTCGCTCGCGCGCATCGTCATCGAGCTCACCGAGCACGCGGCCGTCGCCGACTACGACTTGCTTGCGCACGTGATCGCCGAGGCGCGAGGGCACGGTGCGTTCGTGGCCGTCGACGACGCGGGCGCTGGTTACGCCAGCCTGCAGCACATCCTCGCGCTGCGACCCGACTTCGTGAAGCTCGACCGCGCCCTGATCGCCGGTCTGCAGCTCGACGAGGCCAAGGCTGCGCTGGTCGAGATGTTCGGCGGGTTCACGAGCCGCATCGATGCTTGGTTGCTGGCGGAAGGAATCGAAGAGCAGTCGGAGCTCTCGCGCCTCTCGCAGCTCGGTGTGCCGCTCGGACAGGGATATCTGCTTGGTCGGCCGGGGCCGCGCATGGATGTGCTGCCGGACAGCCTCGCGCGTGCGCTGCGTGGGCCCGAGGCGGCTTGTGACGACCGCACCACGGTTCGTTACCTGCTCGAGCCGCACGACGTCGCGGGCGCCGCCGCGGTCGACGCCACGCTGCTCTCCATCTTCCTCGCCAAGTCGACCCTCACGTTCTTGCCACTGCTCGATGAAAGCTACCGTCCGCACTCGCTCGCGTTACGGTTCGGTGCCAGCGAGATCGCGCGGCGTGGCGTCATGTGCGCGCTCGACGTCACGCCAGTGCGCGAGGCCCTCGAGCGCGCGCTGACACGACCGGCCGCATGCCGCTTCGACCCGCTCATGGGTTGTAACGAGCTCGGTCAATTTCGAGGCGTGTTGCGCATCGAGCGGCTGATCGAAGCCAGCCTCGCCTTGCCCCGTTGAGGGCGGTCAGCACTTGTGACCTGCTCCGTGCAGGCCGTCTGGCACGCGTCCGCGCAAGCTCGCTGGCGCTTGCCATTCGGGGTCGAACCGCTCTACTGATCATGGTCAATTCCTGAATGAGCGCGACTTCCGAACCCAGCCCACTTCACGGCGCCAGCGAGTCTGACGGGGCCCTCCGTGCAGGCCTCGTGGGCGCAGCCGAGCAGCTGCTGCGCGCCGTGCGCGACCTTTCGAGCGCGCGCACGACCGACGCCATCGCGCAGGTCGTGAAGCGCACAGCCCGCGCCCTGGTCGACGCCGACGGCGCGACCTTCGTCTTGCGCGACCGCGGGCACTGTTATTACCTCGACGAAGACGCCATCGCGCCCCTGTGGAAGGGCCAGCGTTTCCCCGCCGAGACGTGCGTGAGCGGCTGGGTCATGCAGCGCGGTGAGCAAGTCGCGATGGAAGACATCTACGTCGACCCGCGCGTGCCGCACGCCGCGTATCGACCCACGTTCGTCAAGAGCCTCGTCATGACGCCGGTGCGTCGGGCCGATCCGATCGCCGCCATCGGCATCTACTGGGCACATCCGCACCGCGCCACGCCCGCCGAGCTCGCACTACTGCAAGATCTTGCGGACACCACCGCCGTCGCACTCGAGAACGCCGAGGTATACGCCGAGCTCGAGCGACGCGTGGCGGAGCGCACCGAGCAGCTCACGCTGGTCAACCAGGAGCTCGAGGCGTTCTCGTACTCGGTGGCGCACGACCTGCGCTCGCCCCTCAGCGCCATCTTGGGTTTCGCCGAGATCATCGAAGACCGTCACCCGTCGCTGTCGAGCGAACAGATCACGTCGTTCTCGCGCGAGATCGTCAGCGCGGGCAAACGCATGAACACCCTGATCGGCGCGCTGCTCGACTTCTCGCGCAGTGCGCGCGCGACGCTCGACAAGATCGAGATCGACCTGTCGTCGCAGGCCCGCGCCATTGCCGAGCGCTTGCTCGCCGCGACGTCACCGCGCCCACTCGAGCTCGTCATCGCGGCCGACATGCGCGCGCGTGCCGATGGCGCTCTGTTCGACGTGATGCTCACCAACTTGCTGAGCAACGCCATCAAGTACACCGGCAAAAAGCCGCACGCGCGCGTGGAGGTGGGCCAGCTGCAACACCCCGAGCACGGCCACACGTTCTTCGTGCGAGACAACGGCGCAGGCTTCGACCCTGCGCAGAGCCAGCGCCTGTTCTCGCCGTTTCAGCGACTGCACAGCGATCGCGAGTTCATCGGCAGCGGCATTGGTCTGGCGACGGTGGCGCGCATCGCCAAGCGTCACGACGGCGCGGTGTGGGCCGAAAGCACGCTCGGACAGGGCGCGACGTTTTACTTCACGCTGCCCTGAACAGCGTCAGACCAGCTTGGCGTCGAGTGTGATGGTGACGCCGAGCAGCGCCTTGCTGACCGGGCAGCTCTCTTTGGTGGCGCGCGCGATGTGCTCGAACTTCACCTCGTCTATGCCCGCGACTTTGACCCGCGTCTTGAGCTCGATCTTACTGATCTGAAAGCCCACCTCGTCGGCCTCGAGCGAGACCTCGGCGGTGGTCTCGATCTTCTCGGCTTCGAGTTTTTCTTTGGCCAGCGAGCCGGCCAGTGCCATCGAAAAGCAGCCCGACAGCGCTGCGCCGATCAGCTCCTCGGGATTGCTACCCGCGACGCCCTCGAATCGGGTGCCGAGCGAGAAGGGCACGGCAGGCCCGTGATCGGGCTTCATGCTGCCCTCGCCCTTTTTCAGACTGCCGTTCCACTGTGCAGAGGCTTTGCTGATCGACATGGTCGTCTCCCTGGAATCGGTGACCGCCCGGGTGGGCAGGTATTGAGCGCAGGGTGGAAGGTACCCCCCAACGTCCCCATGGCCAGGTTGATCTCGACTGGGCAGAGTCGGAAGAGGCGGCGGATTGCTAGCACTACCCCTTGCGAGAGGATGCATACTCTCCCTCGAGGGTGTCACCGGAGCATGCCGGATGCGGTGCACCAGCTCGATCGCCGGTCGCGCTTCCGCCAACCGAAAGCCGTTCCCCGAGAGCACCTGCCGGTAGCTGGCCGTGTGTAGGTCGGTGAAGCCCTCGCTGAACTCGACCGCTTCGCCATCGACCGTGATCGAGCGGTAGGTACGCTGACCCTTGGCCTGGACGTCGGGAGGCAGCGTGGCGGCATCGATGGACATGAACCAGCGCACGCGCGCGCGCTCGAGCTCGAGGTAACCGGCCGCTGTCTCGGGTGTCGCCAGGTGCACCGTGTACTCCAGCACGCGACCGAACACCCATTGCAGCATGTCGAAGAAGTGCACTCCGATGTTGGTGGCGATGCCGCCGGACTTCTGCGGGTCGCCCTTCCAGGACACGTGGTACCAGCGTCCTCGGCTGGTGATGTACGCCAGGTCGACCTCGTGCTTGGGCCCAGTCGGAGGCTCTCCGCGCGCGGCGAAACGCTCGCGCAGCGCAGCGATGGTCGGGTGTAGCCGCAGCTGCAGCACGTTGAACACACGCTTGCCGGTCTCGTCTTCGATGTCTTCGAGCGCGTCGATGTTCCAGGGGTTGAGCACCACCGGCTTCTCGCAGAGGACGTCGGCCCCGCTGCGCAGACCAAAGCGAATGTGCGAGTCGTGCAGGTAGTTGGGCGAGCACACGCTGACGAACGAGATGGGCATGCTGCGTCGCCGCAGCTTGTCGATGTGACGATCGAAGCGCTCGAACTCGACGAAGAAGTGCGCGTTGGGAAAGTGCTGGTCGAGGATGCCGACGCTGTCGTTGGGGTCGAGCGCCGCGACCAGGCGGTGGCCCGTCTCGGCGATGGCGCGCATGTGGCGCACGCCGACGAAGCCGGCCGCGCCGATGAGTGCGAAGTCGAGCACCGGACTCACGACGTCTTCGCTCACGCCGAGAGGACGCGCGCCAAGATCACGGTGATGTTGTCAGGCCCGCCGTTGCGGTTGGCGCGCTCGATCAAACCCTTGGTGGCACTCGGCAGGTCGCCGCTGCCGGTCATGATCTCGCGGATCTCTTCGTCGCTCACCGGACCGCTGAGACCGTCCGTACAGAGCACGTAGATGTCGCCCACCTCCGGCTTGTCGAGGAAGCAGTCGACCTTGACGCTCTCTTTCATGCCCAGCGCGCGCACGATGACGTTCTTGTGCGGGAAGCTGGCGATCTCCTCGGGGCTCAGACGCTTCATCTTGATGTAGTCGTTGAGCAGCGAGTGATCTTCGGTGAGCTGCGTGAGCTTGCCTTCGCGCATGCGGTACACCCGCGAGTCGCCGACGTGGCCGATCAACACTCCGTCGTCGACGGCGATCAGCGAGACCATGGTGGTGCCCATGCCGCGCTGGGAAGCGTTGCGTTGGGCCGCTTCGAAGATACGAAGATTGGACAGCTTGATGCCGGTGATCAGGCGGTTTTCCTGATAACCACGCGTCTTGTCCATCTTGTATGGCCAGGTCGCTTCGGGGTCTTGACTCGTTGCGCGAAAGAAATCGCGCATCGTGTCGATCGCCATCTGACTGGCGATTTCACCCGAAGCGTGGCCACCCATGCCATCGGCGACGATGAAGAGATCTTCGTCGGAGAGGATGGCGTAGTTGTCCTCGTTGTGGTTGCGTTTCATGCCGACGCTGGTCTCGCCGGCGGCCTCGACGCGCACGCAATCCCTCCGATTCGCTCAAGTTTGCGACGTTAACAGTCCCGCGCTGCGAATGTCAAATGCGCAGGAAATCGAACACCGGTCCGAGCTCGAGCCGCAGGCTGCCCTGCGCCGTCGAGACGTCGCCATCCACCGAGTAACCGAAGCTGTTTCCAGCTGCGTGCAGCTCGGCCCAGGCCGCGGTGGTCTGGTAGGCGGTGTCCTCGGTGAAGCCGTGCCCGAACCACACCCGCGGAAGATCACGCAGCACGTCCATGGCGCTGCCCTTCAGGGCCAAGATCTGAAACGCCCGTTCCGTCTTGAGTGCCTGATGAAAGGGGCGAAAGCCGAAGCCGGCATCGGCCACGGTACCGGCCGCGACGGTCAGATAGGAGCGCGGCTCCCAGCTGGCTCCGTCTGCAAAACGCACCGACAGCGCGGTGGTCTCGAACAGCCGTGTGAAAGTCTCACCCTGGACCGCGGCGCTGGCGATCACCCGTCCGAGCACGGTCGCGTTGGTCATCCGGCTCGGCTGGCCGTCTTTGTAAGACTCGGCGATGTAGCCGTGCCAGACGCCCGTGCCGAACAGAAAGCCCAGGCGATCGCCGATGATCATGACCGGGCGCGCACGCGTCTGCAGGTGCTCCGGATCGCGCAGCGCGTGCAGGGTGCGCTTGAGCAGCTCGTCGGGACTACGCTGGGCGATGCCGATGGAGCTGGCCACCGTGTTCATGGTGCCGCCGCGCAGGAACGCGATCTTGGGGCGCGGACGGTCCCCGTACGCCTGCCACAGCGCGGTCAGTGTGGCCGAGGCCGTGCCATCTCCGCCCACGATGCCGACGGTGTCGACGCCGCGCTCGGCCGTCGCCTCACACACCTGCCGCAATGCGGTCAGGTCCTCGGTGATGTGGACCTCGGCGAGCTGCCCGCAGGTCGCTCGCATGCGGTCGGCGAGCTTGGGGTCGCGGCGCATGCTGCCGGCATTGCGGTTGACGATGATGGCCGTGTGCACTTGGACGCGCTGACGTAGCACAAAGCGCGCGGCGGCAAGGTGCCATCACGAGGGCATCTCTACAGGCCTGCTGCGCACTTGCGGGGAACGGGCGGGACGGGTAGACGAGTCGGGTGAGCGAACTCGAGCTGGATCTGATGCAGCTGCGCGCCGCGGCGCGGGCGTACCTGGAGTGGGAGGCGGAGGTCTCGGGCTTCGGGATTCCGAGAGCTATCGTGCCCATTCCCGGAAACGTCTCCGTCTCCGTGCCCATCGCCGAGACGGCAGGGCTCGCTCTCACAGGTTCCGGCTTACTCGAGATCGGGCACGGGCACGGGCACGATTACGGGCAGAGCGAGAGGAGCGACCGGCGCCCCGCAGCACATGACCCCGCATCGGCAGACGCACACGCGCGGGCTCGCGGAGAGGAGAACGTCCTGGGATCAGCTTCTGCTGTGCCCGTGCCCGATCTCGGAACACCGCCCCCCAGCACCCCAAGGGATCCAGAAGCGAAGCGGATTCGGCTCCTGGCCCTCGACCAGGAGGTCCGGGCTTGTACGCGGTGTGAGTTGGCTCGGGGTCGGACGCACACTGTGTTTGCTCGGGGCAATCCCGAGTCTGCTGTGGTGTTTGTCGGCGAGGGGCCCGGACAAGAAGAAGATCGGGTGGGTCAGCCCTTCGTCGGCGCTGCCGGGCAGCTGCTCGACAAAATGGTGGGCGCCATGGGGTTCGCGCGGGACGACGTCTACATCTGCAACGTCGTGAAGTGCCGGCCGCCCGGAAACCGCACGCCGCTGCCGGCCGAGGCGCAGGCTTGCTCGTCGTATCTGCTCGGCCAGCTCGAGGCGATCCGGCCGCGTGTGGTCGTGGCGCTCGGACGCTGTGCGGCCGAGAACATGGGACTCGTCGCGGGGGGCGGTTGGCGCGGACACTGGGGCAAGTTCCGCGGGTTCGACGTGATGCCCACCTACCACCCGGCGTTCTTGCTGCGCAGTCCCGAGTACAAACGTCCGGTGTGGGAAGACCTGCAAAAGGTCATGAGCAAGCTCAAGCAGCCCGGCTGAGGCTCACGTTTTCGATGGATGCGTCCGGCCGTCCGGGCTGTTAGCCTGAACGCGTGGCCACCGATATCGACGACGAGGAAGACGAACTTTTGGCCGAGCTGGGCGACGACCTCGACGACCTCGATGACGTGGGCGGCGAGGAGCTCGGCATCGAGGACCCCGACCTGATCTCGGACGAGATCGACGATGCCCCCGAAGAGGTCGGCCTCGACGTCGAGACTCTCGACGCTGCAGCCGGGGGCGAAGAGAGCTTCGACGACGACGAAGACGGCCCATCGGCGCTCGACGACTCCAAGCTCGACATCGACGGCGACTTCGACGACGACGAAGACGAAGACGGCTGGACGGCCGAGAGCGAAGGCACCAGCGGCTCCTGGGACGAGGACCTGCTCGACGACGACGAGGACGAGCTGGCCGACGACGGCGGACTCGAGGGGGTCGAGGACCCCGCGCTCGACGACTTCGTCGAGGGATTTCTCGATGAAGGCGAGAGCACCTTCTCCATCGAGGGCGACGATCTCAGCGGCGATGACGAGCTCGAGCGTGTGGAGCTCGACCTCGGTTAGGATGGTGCCAGGGGGGTTGTACGCAGCAGGATCGCCGAGAGGCCAGAGAAGTCTTCGCACGCAGCTTGCGCGACGGCCTGGGCGGTAAGCCCGAAGTCCCGCTGCGAGCGCTGCTGGGGCTGCCCGACGACGCCGACGACCGGGTGGTCGCGCGTGCCATCGTAGGCGAGCTGGCGGGTGCCGAGGTCGAGCGGCTGTCGCGGGCCGAGCGCCGCCGCGCTTCGACCGCCGGCGCGAGGACGTCGCTGGTGCCGGTGGCCGGAGTCGACCGCTCGTTCTTGGGCCTGCTCAAGACCGCCAGCGACGTCGAGGGCGAGCAGAGCGTGGCCGCCATGGTCGACGTACCCACGCTGGTCGCGGTGCTGCGCGCGGGCTCGCTCGTGCAGCGCCGGGCTGCCGCGCGACGCATCGCCGAGCGCCTGGGTGACAAGGACCTCTCGGCCGACGATCGGCGCCGCATCCAGGACGTGGTCGAGCAGCTGCGCGACGTGGAGATCGCCTACGAGCTCCTGGCCTGTCACGCGGTGCTGTCGGGACCGAACTCTCGCGAAGCGCTGCGCTCCCGGCGCGACGTCATCGAGCTCGCCACCACGCTCGGGCGTGAGGTGGTGCGCTACTGGGAGGGCGACGCGCACGACGAGCCGCTGATGAAGCTGTCGGGCGACACGCGCGCGCAGCTCATGCTGCACGCACGCGATCTCGACGACACACTGCTCAACCACGTGGGAGCGCTGATCGAGGGCAGCACGGGCACGCCCGACCCAGTGGTGCAGCGCGCCATGCTGTCGTCCGTGCGCTACGCCGCCGAGCCGCGCCTGGTGCCATCGCTGGTTGCGTTGCTCGAGGTCAACGACAGCCGGCTCGTCATCGAGACGGCGCGCGCGATCAGCCGCGTCGAAGACGCACGCGTGTGGCCGGCACTGGCCGCGGCCTACGAACGCAGTGTCATCGACGTCGAGCGCATTGCCCTTGGAGCGGCCCTCGGTCGCCTCGGCGACGTGCGCGCGGCGGACTACGTGCGCGCCCAGCTCAAGAGCGAAGACGAGCACGTCCTCACGCGCGCACTCGAGGGACTACGCACCCTCGGCACGCCCGAAGACGTGCCGGTGGTGCTCGCCTTTGTGCGCTCGAACGACCCGGTGATCGCCAGCAAGGCTGCCCACACACTCGGCCGCATCAGCGACGGTCGGGGGCTCAACGAGCTCGGTCGCGTGGCGCGCGATGCCAAGGTCAGCTCGCTGCGCGCAGCGGTCGAGGAAGCGGTGGCGCAGATCCGGGCGCGGCTGGTGCTGCGCGGTGAGGAGCCCACTGGCGAGGGCACCATCTTGCAGGACGAGCGCGTCAGCGTGGAGATCGCACAGCCGGCATTCGGCGTGCGCTTCCGGGCCCTGCGCATGTACGTCATGGGTCGCGTGTGGCAGATGCTCGGCGCCCGCGACCGCGCGCTGCGCAGGTTCGAAGACGCGGTCAAGAGTCGGCCGGACTGGGCCATGCCGGTCATCGATGCGGCGCTCATGTACGCCGCGCGTGACGAGTATGCGCAGGCGCTCTCGCTGTTTCGCCGTGCACTCGAGCTCGCGCGCAGCCGCGTCGAGCGCAATCCGCTGATCATTCGCCACGTGGCACGCTGCTTTCTGCGTCGCTCGGAGCAGGTCGAGCGCGACGGTCGCATCGCCATCGCCCGGGGGCTCATGCACGAGGTTCTCACGCTCGACCTGCGCCGCGTACCGAGCTCACTGCGCTTCGAGATCGGTCGCCGTCACGAGACCTTGCGTCTGCTGGGGGCAGGGTGACGGAAGACAGCTCTCAGCCCACCGCCAACGAGCAGCTGCTGGCGCGCTTTCTCCAGCACGCCGAGAGCGGCCTACGCAGGCTCACGCTCGAGATCGCAGGCGAACAGGTCACGCTTTGGCTCCGCCAGGGTCGGCTGCGCGAGAGCTGCACGTGCGGAATCGAGCGCTGCGAGCACGTCGCGGTGGTGCTGCAGTTCTTGGTCGAAGGAGCGGCCGCCAGCGCACCGGCCGACCTGCGTGTGCGCTCGTCGATGCGCCCGCCCAGCAACGACGAGGCGCTCGCGCCCCTGCTGGAGGCCTTCGAGGAGCTGTGTCTCGCCGCGGCGCGCGCCGGCATCGCCGCCCCCGACTCGCCGTCCATTCAGCAGGCGCTCGAGCAACTGCTCGAGGCCGCGCCCAAGCCGGTGCCGCTGTCGCTCGCGCGCTGGGTCGGGCGCTTCAACGTCTGTCTGATGGCGGGTGACGTGGGCGAGCTCGCGAGCCTGCTCGACGGCGCACTGCAGTGGGTCGAGGAGCTGCAGCGCGACGGTGGGAGTTTCGCCGCGAGCGCCCGCCGCCGCGCCTGGCTCGGTGCGCTCGACAGTGGCAACGCCATGGCCGCCACCGAGTCGCTGGCCGAGGTCACGCTGCTCGAGGTGGCCCGTGAGTGGGTCTCTGGACTCGATCGCGCCGCCATCGAGCGGCGCTACCTCCTCGAGCTGGTGAGCGGCGAGGTGTTTACCGAAGAACGTCGCCGCGGCGAGCTGGAGATCTCCGTCGGACCGTGTCCCCGGCTTGCACACGTGGCGTTTGCCGAGCTCGAGACGGGCGTTCGCCCACGCCGCGCGCGCTTGCTGCAGTACACCATCAGCGCGCAGATCCACGAGGCGCCCTGGCAGCGTGTCGTCTCCCTCGCCCACAGCGAGCTCTCCACCATTCGCGAGCACTACGCGGCCGATCTGCGGGCGAGCCCCGGCCTGGCCGAGCCGTTCACCATCTTCGCGCCCACCCAGGTCGACGTGGCGGGTAGCGCACTCACCGACAAGCGCGGCGAGCGTCTCACGCTGCGCACGGCGCCCAGCCTGTCGACCATGGACTCGTTGCTCGCGGCCACCCGTGGGGCCGACGTGGTCTGTGTGATGGGCCGCCTGCTCGGGCGCGCGTCGGGGCTCATCATGCATCCCCTCAGCGCCATCGTTCGCAGCGGCGACTGGCTCGAGCTGCGCCGCGTCACCTGAAGCTCGCGTCCCTCAGTCGGGGCGGTCGAGCTGAACGCGGTCCAGCACCACGGCCTCGACCTGGACGCGGCCGACCTTGAGCATGTCGAGCTTCTTGGCGGCAGCCTTCGAGAGATCGAAGATGCGGCGCCGCTTTCCGAACGGCCCACGGTCGTTGACGGTGACCACGACGAAGTGGCCGGTGTCCACCCGCCGAATGCGCACCCGGGTGCCGAGTGGCAGCGTGCGGTTGGCGGCGGTCAGCTTGTTGGGATCGTAGCGATGGCCGCTCGCGGTCTTCCGGCCGTCGAAGAAATCGGCGTAAAAGCTGGCCTCGCCGCGCAGCACGTCGCCGTCGCGATCGAGGTCGACACCCTCCGGCTCCTCGTTGACCTCGGCTGCGTGAGGTGCACTGGCCACTGCATGCTGCGCGCCCTCGCCGCAGCATGCAGTCGCTAAAAAGGCGATCGGGAGCAGGCAGGTGGCGAGGCGGATACGTTGCATGGGTCACTCATTGTCGATCGGCCGGCTTGCCGTGACCAGGCGCGATCAGCATTTGCCGGAAAGCCTCGTACACGAAGCGGTCGCTGTGCTCCTTCGTGTGACAGCTGCCGCAGACGCTCTCGGGCACCGCGCGGGCAATCAGGTTCGGCAGCGCAGGTTGCGCGTTGTGCAAGCTGCCTGGCCCGTGGCAGTTCTCGCAGCCCACGTCTTTCAGGTTCTCCACGTGTGTCACCGTGCTGCCGCCCTTCTCGTTGTAGCCGGTCACGTGGCAGCTCACGCAGCTCAGGTTGAACTCCTTGTGCACCCGCTCGAGGGTGGCGTATGCGCGGCCATGCTTGGTGCCCCGCCACCAGGTGTACGCCTCCTTGTGGCAGCTCGCGCACGACTCGGAGCCGGCATATGCAGCGGTCCCCGCCGGGGCGGGCTCGGGTTTGCGGTCGGCCAGGCTCACCCGGTTGTGCTCGTTGACGCGTTTGTCGTGCGCCACCAGCTGTGCCTCGAGGGTCGGGTCGTCGGGAACTTCGGGCGCGAGTTCGTGCAGCTCGGCGTGAAACCAGCGCCCCGCGAAGCTCGGCTGGCTCGCGCCCTTTCGCTCGTCTTCGAGCTCGCGCAGGCGCTGCCGCTGCGCTTCGAGGTCGGCCTTGCTCACCTTGGGGTCATTCGACCAGGCGCTGATGCGCGCGCGTCGCTCGCCGATCTGCTGGTCGAGCTCTTTTTGCGTCTCACGCCGGCTCCACGCGCTGGCGTCTTCCCAGGCGCGCTTTTCGCCCTTGGCTTTCAGGCCGAGGTCCAGCGTGACGGCGTTCTGTCCTTGATAGCCGGCGTGGATCAGCACGGCGTCGCCAACGGTGGTGGGTGGCAGCGGCTTTTCCTGATCGAGCCCTCCCATCAGCACCACGTCGGGGCCCTTGCCGGCGATCTGCCGGGCCATGCGTCGGTCTCCCGTGACCAGGGCCACCACCAACTGCGCGCCGCTGGCACGAAGCTCCGCACTCTTGGCCACGGCGAGCGCAGCCAGGTCGTCTGTCAGCGTCAGGCCGGGTAGCGGGTGCTCCGGGTCGGGCGCGACCAGGCCCATCACGCCCACCTT
>Ga0190275_10003037_pt1 | contig 11946 bp, 10 predicted proteins | sample Popmic550T_FD_133745 | JGI IMG/M metagenome (GOLD analysis project Ga0190275, IMG submission 133745) | Populus adjacent soil microbial communities from riparian zone of Yellowstone River, Montana, USA - 550 T | ecosystem: Environmental > Terrestrial > Soil > Riparian zone > Trees stand | place... | reverse complement strand
TGGCTTACTTGTAGGCAGAAATGCCCGTGATCTCTTTCCCGATGATCAGCGCCTGCATGCTGTCGGTGCCTTCGTAGGTGCTCACGATTTCCATGTCGGTCATGTGCCTGGCGATATGCCGTTCGAGGAGGATTCCGTTACCGCCGAGCAGGTCCCGAGCCTCGGAGCACACGTACCTGGCCTTCTGAGAGGTGTGCATCTTGACCATAGAAGCCATCGGGCCGGTCAGTCGGCCGTCGGTGCCGAGTTCCGCCATACGGACGCAGAGCAGCTGCATTGCGGCGATCTCGGCCAGCATGTTGGCCAACTTGTATTGGATGAGCTGAAATGATGCGAGTGGTTTGCCGAACTGGATCCGCTCCCTGGCGTAGGACAGGGCGATCTCGTAGGCGGCGACGGCGTGCCCAAGGGCTTCCCAGGCAGCGCCGCCGCGGGTCAGGGTCAGCACCCGAGAGACATCCCTGAATGACGAGCACCCCGGGAGCCGGTGAGACTCGGGAATCCGCAACTCGTCGAAGTACAGGTCGGTCTGTTGGATGGCGCGTTTGCCCATCTTCCCGCGGATCACCTCGGCCCGATACCCGGCGGGCAACACTCCATCGTTGCGTTCCATGACGAAGGCTTTGACGGCGCCATCTTCGGTGTCGCGGGCGAAAATGACGACGATGTCGGCGGCATCGCCGTTGCCGATCCATCGCTTGAGGCCGTTCAGAACCCATCCGTCCCTTTCGCGCCGTGCGGATGTCTCTAAGGCGATGGAGTCGGAGCCGTGGTCCGGTTCGGTAAGCGCGAATGCCGCGGTTTTGCGGAGGGCAGCCAGGTCTGGCAGCCAGCGCAGTTTCTGTTCCTCGGATGCCAAGAGGTTGATGGTCCCCATGGCAAGGTTGGAGTGGACGCCGAGGAAGGTGTTGACCGAGCCATCTCCTCGGCCCATCTCCCTGGCAACGATGCCCGCTTCGCGTCGGGTGAGCCCGGGGCAGCCGTACCCCTTGATCATCCCGCCGATGATCCCTAACTCGGCCAGTTTCGGCACGAGTTCCCAGGGAAATTCAGCCCGTTCCCAGTAATCATTGATGATCGGCAGGACTTCGTCGTCGACGAACCTCCGTACTCGGTTGCGCAACCCCAATTCCTGCTCCGTGAGGTCATGATCAAGTAGCAGAAAGTCTGCGGTGCCGCCCGGCTCATCGGCTGCAGCGGCAGGCGGTTTCGTTGCTGATCGCACGTCCTCGGTCGTTGACATTTGGAGTCCTCCGGGGTGGTGAGTTATTCGATACGGGTCTGATGGATTGCTGTTATCGATTTTTCCGTTTTAGGAATGAGTCCATCCGTTCATATTTCTCTGAAGTCTCGAAGAGCACGGCCTGAGCGACGTTGTCGAAAACCGGATGCGCCTCGCGTGGCATCCGCAGCGCGAGCTTGGTGAGGCGCAGGGCTGCCACGGATGACTTGAGCAACCGGTCGACCGCCGCATGCGCAGCGTCGAGCAACATCTCGGACTCAACCACTTCAGTCACCAGGTGCACAGCGAGCGCCTGTTGAGCATCGAGCATCCTGCCAAGAAGCAGGATCTCCTTGGCCAGCGGCTCCCCGACCAATTCCTGCAGGCGCCAACAGGCTCCAGCAGCGGCCAGGATGCCCAACTGTGCCTCTGGGTTGCCGAACCGAGCGGTCGTCGTGGCAATGCGAAAGTCGCATGCGTACGCAAGTTCGGCGCCACCGCCAATTGCCGGACCAGCTACCGCGGCGACCGTTGGCAGCGGCAACCGGTTGATCCGGTCGAAGATGCCACTGTTGATGCCGGCGAGGGCATCGGTGTGCCGGCGGTCTCGCAGCTGGCTGATGTCTGCGCCCGCGGCGAAGATGTCGGGACCGCCGGTGATGAGCAGGGGTGCCGGGTCGCGTTCCAGGCCTTCACAGACCATATGCAGGCTGGAGACCATGTCCTGGTCGATTGCGTTGCGCTGCTCGGGACGATCGAGGGTCACGACCGCGCGGTCCGAGAGTCGGGAGAATTCGATGCCGGGAAGCGTCGTCGTGCTGGTTGTCATGACGCCGCGTCCCAGGTGTAAAAGCCGCGTCCCGACTTGCGGCCGAGCCGGCCCTGTTCGACCATCGTGATCATCAATTCGGGTGCGGCAAATCGTGGGCCGAGTTCTTGTTCCAGATACCGGGCAATGCCCAGCCGGACATCAAGACCGACCAGGTCCGTCAGCCGGAGCGGTCCCATCGGATGCCCATACCCGAGGGTCATCGCAGCGTCAATATCTTCAGCACTGGCGACCCCCTCTTGCAGCATGCGAATCGCTTCCAATCCCAAGGCGACGCCCAACCTGCTGCTGGCAAATCCAGGAGCGTCTCGCACGACGACGGGGGTCTTGCCCAACTCTCGGACCCAGGATGCTGCCGTCTCCGGCAGGGTTGGGTCGGTGGCTGCGCCGCGGACGACCTCGACCAGCTTGCTGGCCGGCACCGGGTTGAAGAAATGCAAACCAATCAGTCGTTGGGGGTGAGCTAACGACTGCGCGAGCAAGTCGATGGACATGCTGCTGGTATTGGTGCCGATCACCGCGTCCGGGTTGACGACATCTTCGATCGCTCGGAGTGTTTCGAGTTTGATGTGGAGAATCTCCGGGACCGCTTCGACTACCAGGGCAGCAGATGCGAGATCCTGGATGCGCGTGGTCGCGTTGAGCCTGGACGCCGCTTCGTCGGTCGCGTCGATGACACCACGCCGAACGCTGCCGTCCAGCGCTTTATAGACTCGCGCTTTTGCCTGCGCGGCGGCGCCCGGGTCGCGTTCGAGGAGCACCACCGAGCTTCCCGCCAGGAGTAAAGCGTGAGCGATGCCGGATCCCATGGTGCCTCCGCCCACCACACCAGTGCGGTGGGGAATCTTGCTGGTCGTTGGGTCATCGACGGCGGAAATTCCCTGGCTGCTCATTAAAACTGCTCCTCGGATGTACTAGTTGTCGCGACATTGCGGAACCGGTGATTTTCGGGATTAGCATTTTTCACTCGAAGACCGGACCCCGGCACACACCGATACAGAATGCGGCCATTGCCAGCGGCCGCCGGTTTCGGGCAACGAGCGGGCGAATGGCGCCCAGGATGCGAATTCCGACGCGTCAAGCAGGTGGCCGATCGCGATGGTTCCGCATTCTAGTTGACGATGTCCAAGTCGACGCCGCGTGCCGGAAGTGACTTGAACGGCTTTCGGCAATCACCGGGCGCACGTGACATGGATTCCATCCCGCCGACCGGGACGGCGTCCGTGTCGCCGGCAGCGACCTGGCTCAACGATTATGGTAGCCCATCAAGGCTGGAGCTGCTGGTTGGCAGGCCTGGCGGGCAACACGCCTGCAATTTGGCGGTGAGTCCGGCCATCCGCGCGACATTGTGGCCGACGGTGTTCGTAACGCGTCGTACAGGTGGCTGTCACGGGTTGTCATGCGGGCACACCCTCTACTGCGTGGTGGATCTGATGTACGGCAGCGGGATTCAGCAATTGATCGATGACGGCCTTGTGTAACCCGTAATTCGCGCAGGATGGAAACCTTGTGCTCTCACAGAGCGGGAACGTCGCCCATGGCAGCCTCGACATCGTTGGCGGTGACCGGCGGAAGAAGTGCATCGACCGGACCGTTTTCGGTGCCGACGGTGCGCCAACGGTTGCGCGCCCTCTGCTGTGGGTGGTCAACAAGATCCGCTACCTGGTTGACCTGTGCCGCGGGGATGCCGGCCTCGTGGCGTAAACCCATGCGGAATTTGCCGCCCTGCGCACATCTGGACGTACATTGGATGTCCCATCCCATTCGGCAGGTCGCCTCGAACATCGTTACGTCCACGGTTGCACCGTTGCCCGAACGTGCCTGGCGCAGCAAGGCAGCCAGAATCGCTTTCGTGCAATACATCCCGGCGGCGGTATCAGCGGTCGGGATCCGGTTTTGACTGCGTGCTCGAGGGTCCCGGTTACCGATACCAGTCCGACCTGCGCTTGGACGACCAAGATGTCGAAGGCCTTGCGATGTTCAATGGGTCCGCCGGCTCCGTATCCACATAGGTTGACCACGATGAGATCCTCGTGATGCTCCCGCAACTCCTCCGCGCCCAAGCCAAGACGTTCGGCCGCGCTGGGTGCGAGGTTCTGCGCGAATACGTCTACCCCATCGATGAGGCGACGGATGACATTCAGACCCGCACAAAGGCCGCGTCCTAAATCTTCGGGTCCAACATCCCCGGCAGGCCCCGCACCGTGATGTTCTACCTCAGCGGGATCGCCAACTACCGCAATATCCTGCGAGAAGAGACGCAGCCGAGTACCCGGGCTTCGTCGCCCGGATTCCAGCCGCAGTGGCCGCCTGATCAGACTATTGACCGGGTTCCGGGGAGCGACGAAGCTGGCCCCGGAGTCCGGCACCCCACAACGAAGGACGGCCGATGTCGAAGTACAGAACAGCCAACCCAATGACCGGTGAGGTCATCAGCGAGTACCCCACTATGTCCGACGAGGAGGTCGTGACAGTCTTGGATCGGGCGCAGCAGGCATACCTGACCTGGGCGCCGGCCGACCTCGACGAGCGGACGAAGGTCCTCGGTCGCGCAGCCGAGCTGTACCGGCAACAGAAGGAGGAACTTGCTGCGCTCATGACCCTGGAGATGGGCAAACCCGTCGCCCAGGCACGGGTGGAGATCGAGCTCGCCGCAGCAATCTTTGAGTACTACGCCACCGAGGGACCACGTCTGATCGCCGACGAGCGGCTGACCATCGCCGGCAGCGGTGAGGCAATCGTCCGCACCGCCCCGATCGGGCCTTTGGTCGGCATCATGCCCTGGAACTACCCCCACTACCAGGCCGCTCGATTCATTGCGCCGAACCTGCTGCTGGGCAACACGGTGATCCTGAAACACGCCGCCAACTGCCCCCAGCAGGCGCTCCGGATCGAGGCGCTTCTGACGGAGGCCGGTGCGCCGTTAGGCGTCTACACCAATGCCTTTGCCACCAGTGAACAAATCGCTGTAATGATCGCTGACCCGATCATCCAGGGCGTCTCCTTGACCGGTTCAGAACGGGCCGGCATCGCGGTCGGCGAACTCGCCGGGCGAAACCTGAAGAAGTGCGTTCTCGAACTCGGCGGGTCAGACCCGCTGATCGTGCTCGGCGATGCCGACATCGGAAAAGCCGTCCAAGCCGCCGCAACGGGCAGATTCGGCAACGCCGGACAGACCTGTTCCTCATCCAAGCGAATCATCGTCGAAACCGCCGTGTGGGACGAATTTCTCTCCGGCTTCACTGAGGCCGCGAAATCCTGGCGCAGCGGTGACCCGAACAGCGACGAGACGAAGCTCGGCCCTATGGCCTCGCGAGCGGCTCGGGACGACCTAGCGGCCCAGGTCGACGACGCCATCGGAAAAGGCGCCACCGTCCACCTCGGAGGTGAGGTCCCAGCAGGATCCGCCGCGTTCTATCCGGCAACGGTGCTCACCGACGTCACACCGAACATGCGGGCCTACCACGAGGAACTTTTCGGACCGGTGGCCGTTCTGCACCGGGTCTCGTCGCCCGACGATGCGATACAGGTCGCGAACGACACCCCGTTCGGGCTCGGTGCGGCGGTCTTCACCGAAAACCACGAAGCAGCGATGGATGTCGCAGCCCGGCTCGACGTCGGAATGGTTGGCATCAACGGGACCGTGAAGAGCGCTCCCGATCTTCCCTTCGGCGGAGTGAAGCGTTCTGGCATCGGCCGTGAGCTTGGGCGTTTCGGTCTCGAAGAGTTCGCGAACAAGAAGTTGATCAGGCTCGTCTGAAGAAACACTGGGAGAGCCGGCTTTCTAGTCCTTCGATCCGGCAAACATCCGGGTCACAGTTGGCCGAGGAACCGTAGCAGCAACTGGTTAACGACACCCGGCTGCTCCTGTTGCACCCAATGCCCGGCGCCGCCGACGATGTCGCAACTCAGCATGTTGGTGCAGGCACGTTGCTGCATGGCGGTGAAGGTGCCGGGAATTTGGTAAACAGCCCAGTCGCTGTCTCCGGCGATGAAGCCGGAGGGAACGTCGAGGCTGCGGCCGCCAAAAAGTCGGAGGGAGTTCAATTCCCGCTTTCCGGTGAGGTTCCGGTACCACTGCAGGCCGCCCTGGAAGCCGGTCCTGGTGAATTCACGGGTATACACCGCGAGATCGGTGTCAGGTAGCCAGGAACAGGCCGCGATTTCCAGCGCGGTCGGCATTTCGGGCCGGACCGCGGCGGGCATGCCGACACCCAGCGGCAAGACGTAGTAGTGCGGCAACCCGGCCAGCGTCGTTGCGTCGATCGTGGCCAATTCATGCGGCCGGTTGGCTGTCCAATCCGCGCTCTTCACGTGGAAGTAGCCGCGGAGGAAGTCATGCATCCCCTGCGGTGGGTTGTCCATGTCCCGGGCCGCGCGCGGACTGCTGTAGTACCACTGATAGTGCTCGCGGCCCAACGCGGGCAGCCCTGCGATCGCGACCGCAAGTCGGGAGGGACGGTCGTCCGGCGGCGCCGGCCAGGACGGTGGTCCACCGAAAGGCACGGCCATCATCACGACGGCCCGGAAGATGTCGGGCCGGAGTAGCCCGCACCACGCCGCCAGTAGGGAACCGAAGTCGTGTCCGATGACGGTATGGACGTCGCCCCAGCCGAGAGCGGCGACGAGGGCGGTGATGTCGTTGGCCAGCCACGGCAGGCTGCAGTTGATCGGATCAGCGTCCGCAGCGGCCTTGAAGCCGGTCGTCCGCCCATAGCCACGAAGGTCTGGGGCGACGACGTAGTAGCCGTCCTCGGCGAGGGCCGTCATTTGGTGGCGCCAGCTGAAGGCCAATTCCGGGAAGCCATGCAGCAGCAGGACTCGGCGGCGGTAGCTCGGCGAACCCGCCTCCAGGACATGCATCCTGAGCCCGTTGACAGGCGCAACGAACCGGGATCGGACGCCGGCGGGCAGCGTAAGGTCCGGATTAACAGGCCGCGAGCCGATCCCGAGGGCAGTATCCATTCGTGTGGCCCCGCGCTCCCTGCTGTTCGGACTGGTGGGACGTCATTGTTGCAGATGAGATCTTGCGCAAAAGGTGTGCGCACAGACGCGGTGCTCCCTCGGGGAACGACTTCACAGGTCGGCGCAACGCATACCCCACGGGCCCTGATGGCCGTTGCGGACCACACCCGCGAGCGCGGCACCACTCGCAGGGGTTGGGGTCTTGTTCTCGGCAGGATCTGGCGTACCCACCTGCTCGGATCACGACGCCCGAGTACAGCGAGTAGGGTCGATAACGCCCAGGCCCGCATTGGGCGCCGCGTCAATGGCCAGACAAGCGCCTTTGCGGCGCGTCGGTTCGAATTTGAACCTCCAGCGAGCCTAGAACCTACGGGCAGACAGCGGACCGCTGAGCGGTGGACCCAACCGCACCTGTAAGAGTCGATGCCCTCGGCATCTAAGACTATTGCAGTCCTGGTATCAATGGACCACCAATTTAGTATTGGACTGAAACAAGTATTGCGCGTCATAGTAAACCGAATGCTTGAGTCAGCGCCCGAGGATCAATTCGCTGAGTTCTCAGTAGGACCATCGGTTTCGAGGTGCCGCTATAGCTGCGCCGCCCCAAGGTGTAAGAAGCGAGGAGTAGTCGGATGGCCGAAGTCAGTCCAACGAAGGACTGTTCTGACCAGAGGCGTGCGGACCCAAGTCGGCCACGCGCGACGAAATTGAGAGTGGCCCGCATTTCACGTTGGCAGATGAGCGCGGCCGCAATATCAGTCCCTACCAGCAGCCCGACGGGGTTGTGTTCATGATCGACCTTGATCGCGAATGGCTGACGGCCGGTGTGGGTCGGGCGACCGTCACCCGCCCGGAGATTGTGAGCTCATGGCGCCGCTGTCAGGTCAATGGGGCGGATCCCGATCGGGTGGCGATCGTGCAGGGCGAAGCGTCAGTGGACAGCAGGTTTGCGCGATTGGCGATCCCCGTGCTGGACGCGATGGCCGACGTGGCGGTCGGTGCCAAGACTTCTTTGCTGCTAAGCGGGGCGGACGGCACGATGTTGTGGCGTTGGTCGGAGGACAGTCGACTCACCGCTTTGCTGAACCGCAACTCCGCGGTGGTAGGGACTCGCTGGAGTGAAAATATTGTCGGAACGAATGGCCTCGGTACCTCACTCGAGACCATCGCGCCAATCATCATCTCCGGGTCGGAGCATTTCAGTGAGGCCCTTCATTCGTTCACCTGCGCAGGCGCGGCCATCAGGAATCCCATCACTCGGCGGGTTGCCGGCTCGCTCAGTGTCACGAGTCTGACCGAAGACAGCAGTCCCCTGATGAAGGCAGTGCTCAAGAAGCTCGTCCGGGAGATTGAAGAGCAACTGTACGGCGACAGCACGGTGCGTGAACGCGAGTTGCTCCACCACTTCCTTGCTGAGCGCCACTGCGGGCGCAACACCATCGTGGCCATCAACCACGACACGATGATCGCCAGTAAGGCGGGCGAGCGGCTACGCATCGACCACGGTGCGCTGTGGAGCCAGGTGGAAACGGCAGCGCGCGACAACGCACTCATCGAAGTCGAAACACCAGACTTCGCCGGGGAGGTCAGTTGGCGGACCATCGAGCACGCCGGGTCGGTGGTCGGGGTGGTGATCGTCGGCGAGGCGCCCGAGGGCGAGCGACTCACTGATCGACCATCGATACAACACCGCAATACCCCGCAGAATCCACAACCTGTCTGGGCTGAGCTGCCGGCCCGGCTTCGCCAGATGATGACCGGCCGCGATCGGATCCTCGTGACCGGAGAGGCCGGCGTGGGCAAGCGCACGCTCCTGCGGGAGGTGCTGGGCACGCCGAGCCGGGCGGTTCACGAGTTGGACTGCGCGGCGGTTGCGGAGATTGGCGCCGAGCGCTGGTTGACGACGGCCCGGGAGTTACTCACTGGCGCGGCAGCAAGTGGTGGCGCTCCCGTTGTCGTGTCTCATCTGGAGACCCTGACGGTAGGACAGAGTCGCGCGCTGGGGCGGATTCTCGACCAACTCCCCCGCGCTGGCGAAGTCGTGCAGATTGCCGGCACTTGGACCCCGACGGGCACGGAGCCAGACCCCCATCTGCAAACCCTGCTCGATCGATTCAGTGCCGAACCGTTTGACATTCCGCCCCTGCGGAAGCGCCGGAAAGATGTGATGTGCCGGCTCGTCGACCAGGGCAATTCCCTGGCGGTCCTCACGCCGGATGCGCTCGAGCAAGTACAGCGACACCCGTGGCCCGGTAACCATCGCCAACTGGAGGAGTTCCGACGCTGGCTCGGACGACAAAAACGCCCCACGATAGGTATCGACGACCTCCCGCCCCGCTGGTTGGGGCAGGCGGCGCGAGCCCGGTTGACCGTTATTCAGGCGGCCGAGGCCGATGCCATCGAACAAATACTGCGGGAAACCAACGGCAACAAAGTTACCGCCGCCGCCGCGCTTGGGATATCCCGATCGTCCCTGTACCGCAAGATGCGCGAGTACAAACTAGCTTGACCCACCGCCGGCCCTGCTGGCGTCGTGCACCGGTTGCCGTGGTCGCGAAAATGAGTCAGTACGTTGCGGAAACCCGGTTCGGATGATGATCTCGCAAGTGTCGTCCCCGGGTTGCCGCGGAGATTTGTTCGTTGTACCTCCAGACCGATCAAGGCTTCAGGCCGACGGATCGACGAGCAGTTTCATCTTGCGTCCCGCTCGAAGCTCCTCAAAGCCGTGTTCGACGACACCGCCGATGGGAATCGTGTCGACCCAGCCGGTGGTGTCATAGTGACCCTTTTCCATGAGTTCGATTACCGCTTGGTAATCCACGCTCGTGTAGCAGATGGTTCCCTCGATGCGACGCTCCCGCAGGACGAGATTGAGAAGCGGTGTAGGCAGGGGCTTATCATAGATCGCGACGCTGATGAGCGGGCGTCGTTCTCCCAGGGACTCCAACGCGGTAGTCACGGCGGGCGCAACGCCGGCCGCATCGAATGCTGCATCAACACCGCTACCGTTGGTGCGATCCGCGATGATGGCCGATACGTCCTGACTCGTTGGGTCCAGTGTTCGCGCACCGAGCGCCTCAATCGTCTTGCGACGCATCTCGGTGGGCTCGACCACGTCAATTTCGGTCAATCCCATGCCTCGCAGTGCAAACCATAGACCGATGCCAATGGGGCCGGCACCGAAGATGAGGGCGGTGCTCTGATCGTTGACGCCCGCCCGTGTCGCCGCGTGGTAGGCCACCGACATGGGCTCTACCAGAGCGCCAAGCTCGAGAGAAATGCTGTCCGGAAGCTTGTGCACCTGGTCGCGCGGTACCACCGTGTATTCGGCCATGCCACCGTCCGCCATGAGGCCATGGAAACCAATGACATTACACAAATGGTATAGACCTGCCTTGCACGGCCGGCACTTGCCACATCTATAGATTGGCTCGATTGTTACTCGGGCACCCTCCTGTAAGTCGGTCACGCCTTTTCCGACTTCTGTAATGACGCCGGAGAATTCATGTCCAATGATCACCGGCATGGCTTTGCCGGTGAGCGCATGTGGCTCGGTTGGGATGAAGATGGGGCCGTCATAGTACTCGTGAAGATCGGTGCCGCAGATGCCATTGCGACTGACCCGCACCTTGACCTGGCCGTCTTTGACCACCGGCTCCGGCACATCCTCGACCACGAGTTTGTGATTGCCGTAATACATCGCAGCTCGCATTACTTCCTATCCTCCCTGATGTCGGACCACAGGCTACGAACTCCGGTTCAGTTGGCGGCGGCGCGTTCCTTGGCATGTCGATCGGTGGCCGCGGCGATGGCGTTGGTGGCACGATCGTTGAGTTCGGTCCAGCGCCCACGGGCGTACTCCTGTGCCTTGTCCAGCCGGAGGGTGCTGCCTTGGAACTTGGGCTTGACGTAGTTCGCGAAGAGTTCATAGCTCCTCAGCGTTTCCGCCGGCCGCGCCCATTCGTGGTGGATCAGCAGATATGACCCGAACCCACCCGACTGCTTCTCCAGTCGCTCGATCTGGGCGACGGCATCATCCGGGGTGCCGATGACGCCGAGTCCGGTCTCGTTGACCCAAGCCACCCGCTCTTCGAACGTCTTGCCTGCGGCGCGGAAATGCGGTGCGGCCAAAACATTCTGGGTGTAATCAGACCAGGCGTCCAACCCGAATCGGACTTCCTCGATCGCCTGCTCCTTGGTCTCGGCGAGATGCATCGGACCGCAGAGCCGCCATTTGCTGCGGTCCGCCTGGTGCCCGAACTCTTTGGTGCGCTGTTCCATCACGTCCCAGTGCAACGCGAGCGCGTCGAACCCGCCCGCGGCGGTCGCCCCGACCGACAGCAGGTGGATGCCGTTCTTCGCGGCGACTCGCGGACCGGTCGGACTGGCGATGGCGGCAACGACGATGTCGAAATCACTGTAGGGCGCATATTGGGTTTGCGCGTCAACCAGGTTGTACCGATTCGTTTTTTTGGTGACCGTCTCACCCCGCAGGATGGCCATCAAAACGTCGACGTCCTCTTCGAACGCCGTGCGCTGCTCCTCCATGGTGATGCCGATCATTGTGGCATCCGTCGGCAGCGCACCCGGGCCCAGGCCGAGCATGAACCGTCCGCGCATCAACCGGTCCAGGAATAGCACTCGGTCGGCCACCCAGAGCGGATTGTGGTAGGGCAGCGACAAGACACCCGTGCCCAACTTCATGTGTGGGACGTGAGCGGCCGCGTAGGCGATGAAGAGCATCGGGTCGGGGATCAGTTCGTTCCCACAGGAATGATGCTCACCGATCCACGCTTCATCGAATCCCAACATGTCCATGTGCTTCAGGACGTTCAAATCCCGCTCGTAGGCCGCGCCCGGGTCCTGTCCCACCGGGGTGTGAAACGACGCCAGGAACGTGCCGAATTTGAGTGCCACCATCAGCTCCTTT
>Ga0190275_10003036_pt1 | contig 11949 bp, 9 predicted proteins | sample Popmic550T_FD_133745 | JGI IMG/M metagenome (GOLD analysis project Ga0190275, IMG submission 133745) | Populus adjacent soil microbial communities from riparian zone of Yellowstone River, Montana, USA - 550 T | ecosystem: Environmental > Terrestrial > Soil > Riparian zone > Trees stand | place... | reverse complement strand
CGGTCATCCCCAAAGAAGTTATCGAGGAGCAGGGCGCGACGACTTTGCGCGAGGTGCTGCGAAACGTGCCGGGCCTTACGGTCACGGCGGGCGAAGGGGGCGCGCCCGCGGGCGACAACCTGACGCTGCGCGGATTCAGCGCGCGCAACGACATCTTCGTTGACGGCGTGCGCGACCTCGGCCCACAGTCGCGCGACCCCTTCAATCTCGAACAGGTCGAAGTCGTGAAAGGGCCGGGATCGGCCTACACGGGCCGAGGCTCGACGGGCGGCGCGATCAACCTTGTGAGCAAGACGCCGGGCATCAAGCCCGCCTACGGCTTCACGCTCGACTTGGGCACTGACAGAACAAAGCGTGCCACCGCAGACCTCAACATGCCGCTTGAGCGTTTGGGACTTGGCGACAGCACGGCCTTTCGCCTGAACCTTCTCGCGCACGACTCCGGCGTTGCGGGGCGCGACGTTGTTGACAACGAGCGTTGGGGCATCGCCCCTTCGCTTGCGTTCGGCCTCGGCAGACCGATGCGCCTAACGCTCAGCTACTTCCACCTTCAGCAGAACAACATCTCCGACTACGGCATCCCGTGGGTGCCCGCGACCAACAACGCCCTTGTGGAATATCGCGACCGACCCGCGCCCGTGCCGCGCGACACTTTCTACGGCCTGAAGAATCGCGACCACGAGAAGCTGCGCTCCGATCTTGCGACCGTCCGCTTCGACCGCGACTTCAACGACAATCTCTCTCTTCGTAACCAATTCCGCTACGGACACTCGACGCGCGACTCGATTGCGACGCCGCCGCGCTTCGCCAGCAACAACTCGACCGCAATCAACCGCGAGATGCGCGCGTGGGTTACGGATGACGACGTTTGGGACAACCAGACAGACTTCCGCGCGGCCTTCAAGACGGGCAAGTCCGTCGAGCATACGCTCATCGCCGGACTCGACCTTGCGCGCGAGACGAACATACGCCACACGCGCAGTGCGCCCAACATGCTGACGACGCTGCTCAACCCCGATCCGAACGACGTTTATACGGGCACTATCACAACGAGTCCCATCGTCGGCGACATCAAGGCCAACTCGCAGGCGATTTATCTCTTCGACACGGCGAAGCTCGGCAAGCGTTGGGAGCTAAACGGCGGCGCGCGTTGGGATCGCTTCGACGCGGACGGCGTCAGCACTACGGGCGTGCCCGTCTCGCGCGTTGACAAGATGCTCAGCTTCCGCGCTGGCGTCGTCTTCAAGCCGCTGCCGGAGGGGAGCATCTACGCTTCCTACGGCACGTCGCTCAACCCTTCGCTCGAAGGGCTTTCGTACAACACGGCGAACACGGCCATCGAGCCTGAGAAGACATACACGTTTGAAGTCGGCAGCAAGTGGAACTTGTTCGACCAGCATCTTTCTATTACAGGCGCGGCCTTCCGCGTTGAGAAGACGAACGCGCGGACGCCGGGGCTGCCCGGCGAGCCGGCGCAGGTGCTTCAGGGCCGTCAGCGCGTGAGCGGCGTCGAGCTGAGCGCGACCGGCAACCTGACGCGCGCGTGGCAAATCACCTCCGCTTACACTTTCCTCGACAGCGAGGCCATCGAGTCGAACACTCTCGCGGAGATAGGCAAGGAGCTTATCAACACTCCGAGAAACTCCTTCAACCTCTGGACGACATACGAGCTGCCACGCCGGCTCAGCGTCGGCGGCGGCGTGCGTTTCGTCGGCCAGCGCTTCGGCAACAGCATCAACACCAGAGTAGTGGACAGCTACTGGACGGCTGACGCGATGGCCTTGTATCCGGTGTCGAAGCACGTTGATCTGAGGTTCAACATATACAACCTGACGGACGAGTATTTCTTCGACCGCATAGGCGGCGGCCACATCGTCCCCGGCCCCGGTCGCTCGGCAACGTTCGGCATGGGTTTTAAGTTTTAGAGCAATTTTCAGTTGAGTGTAGGGCAAGAGGCAGTTCACCGCAGAGGCGCGGAGAGCGCAGAGGGGGCGCAGAGAGTTGTCTTTCCTCTGCGCCTCCTCCGCGCTCTCCGCGCCTCTGCGGTGAGTCCTATTCGCATTACGCTCAAGTGAAAAGCGAGATAGGTTCATCGGAAGAAAGCAGGAGGGCACGTAACAAGTGCGCCCCTTTGCTTTCGACACACTGAAGCGAAGACGAAAGACAAGCATGCTGCTGCAAATTCCGGACGTGTTGACCGAAGAACAGGTTGCTGAGTGTCGTAAGGCTCTGGAGCATGCGGAGTGGGTTGACGGTCGCGTCACGGCAGGGCATCAGTCAGCGCGCGCGAAGGACAACATGCAACTGCCCGAAGATCACGCGGCGGCACGGCAGTTGGCTGACCTGATTCTCGCGGCGCTCGAACGCAATCAATTGTTCATGGCGGCGGCTCTGCCTCTGAAAGTCTTTCCGCCGCTCTTCAACCGATATGAGGGCGGGCAGTCGTTCGGCAATCATGTTGACAACGCCGTCCGGCAGGTGACGGGCACGCCGCATCGAGTTCGCACAGACCTTTCGGCGACGCTCTTTCTCAGCCGGCCCGACGAGTATGACGGCGGCGAGTTGCTTGTAGAAGACACGTATGGCGTGCATAGCGTCAAGCTTCGCGCGGGCCACCTGATTCTCTACCCCGCGTCCAGCCTTCATAACGTGCGCCCTGTGACGCGCGGGGCGCGGCTCGCCTCGTTCTTCTGGATTCAGAGCATGGTGCGCGACGACGGCGAGCGCACGCTGCTGTTCGACCTCGACACGGCGATTCAGCGGCTCGGCCTTGATGCGCCCGAACACCCTTCGGTCGTGCAACTAACTTCCGTTTATCATAACCTGCTGCGACGCTGGGCCGACGTTTGAGCTTTCATAACTTTTCCGCGGGAGACGTTTGCACGTGAAGCGATTTCGCAAAGTCATTTTCTGGTGTCACCTTTTGGCGGGCACGACGGCGGGCGTCGTCATCCTCGTCATGTCGTTGACGGGCGTGCTGCTGACATACGAAAGACAGATCACCGCATGGGCCGACGCGCGCGGGCTTCGAGTCGCGCCGCACGCGCCGGGAGCCGCGCGGCTCCCGCTCGAAACGCTCGTCGCCAAAGCCCGCGAGGGGCGGAGCGCAGCGCCTTCCGCGCTCACGCTGCGAGCCGACGCGAACGCACCCGTCTCGGTGAGCTTCGGGCGCGAGGGCGTCGTCTTCGTCAACCCGTACACGGGCGAAATGCTCGGCGAAGGGTCGCGCGGAGTCCGCGCCTTCTTTCAAACAGTCACCGACTGGCATCGCTGGCTCGGCGCGAGCGGCGAAAGTCGCGCTGTCGGTCGGGCCGTCACGGGAGCGTGCAACCTCGCTTTCCTGTTCATCGTCATGAGCGGCTTCTACCTCTGGTGGCCGCGCAGTTGGAGTTGGAGAGCGGTCAGGAATGTGACGTGGTTCAGGCGCGGGCTGCCGGGGAGGGCGCGAGATTTCAATTGGCACAACACGGTCGGCTTCTGGTCGGTGCTGCCGCTCTTCGTCGTCGTTCTATCGTCGGTTGTGATCTCTTACACGTGGGCCGGCAACCTCGTCTACCGCGTCGTCGGCGAGACGCCGCCCGCGCCGCGCACGCCTCCCGCACAGCCGCCCGGCGGGCAAGGCGAACGTAAAGCCGAGCTTGCGCTCGACGGCCTCGACGCATTGCTCACACGCTCCGAGCATCAGGTGCAGGGCTGGCAAAGCATCAGCCTGCAACTCCCTTCCAAAGCCGATGCCCCTGTGACGTTCACGATTGACCGGGGCGACGGCGGCCAGCCGCAGAAGCGCGCGCAGCTCACGCTCGACCGTGCGACCGGCGAGGTCGTGCGTTGGGAGCCGTTCGAGAGCTACACGGCGGGCCGAAGGCTCCGCTCCTACATGCGCTTCGCACACACAGGCGAGGTGTTGGGCTTCTTCGGCCAGACGGTCGCGGGGCTTGCCAGTCTGGGCGGCACGTTGCTCGTCTATACGGGCCTCGCGCTCGCGTGGCGTCGCCTGCGCGCATGGAAGGCAAGACGCACCGAAGGCGCGGGCATCATCGCACGGCCCGACACGGAGATTGCTCCCGGCTCATCCGCGGACTGACGTTGCCCTGCGAGATTTCCGTCGCGCACCCTCTCAAACAGAAGCCCCTCGCGCGCGGCGACGAGCGACCGCTCGCCTCAACGCGCGCGCCAACTTCGGTGTGCTATACTCGCCACGCTCAAAAGACATTAGCGCTCGGCTCGCAACGCCGCGTCGGGCAACGCCACGGGGGGCAATCATCGGATGGATGCTGACAAGCTGGAACACTATCGCAAGATACTCAACGACCAACTGCGACAGCGCACGGAGCAGGCGCGAGAGAATCAGGCCGACGCGCTCGAAACAGCCTCGTCGGACGACGGCGTGAAGGACGTAGCAGACCAGTCGGTCAAGGACGTGAATCAGGAGATCGAGTATCGCCTGAGCGAGCGCGAGTCGCAGCTCGTCGCCGACATTGATCAGGCGCTCATGCGTCTTGACGAAGGCTCATACGGAGTCTGCGCCAGCTGCGGCAAAGACATTCCCGAACGCCGCCTCGACGCGCTCCCCACCGCTCGCTACGACGCCGAATGCCAAGCCCTCATCGAAGCCAACAACGGCGAAGACGAGCACGCCACGTTGTAAAGTCAGAAGTCAGAACGCTGAACGCTGAACTGAAAAGCATTGCCTTCAGTTCAGCGTTCAGCGTTCTGACTTCTGACTTTATTTATGCTTTCGGGTGCGCCTTGTCGTAAACCTCTATCAGTTTTTCCATCGAGACGTGCGTGTAGATTTGCGTTGTGGAGAGGCGCGCGTGGCCGAGTAGCTCCTGTATGTCGCGCAGGTCTGCGCCGCTGTCGAGCAGATGCGTGGCGAACGAGTGGCGCAGCGCGTGCGGGCTGATGTTGTGGATGCCGGCGCAGAGCGTGATGTACTTGTCCACCATGCGGCCCACCGAGCGCGTTGTGATGCGCGTGCCCTGATAGTTTAGAAAGACCGCGTCCGTCTCGCGCTCGGCGATGGGCGCGTTGTTGAGAAAACTGTTTCGCACCTCCGTCAGATACCGCATCAGCGCGTGCAGCGCGGGGTCGCCGAAAGGCACGATGCGCTCCTTCCGGCGCTTGCCCTTCACACGCAGCATCTTGTTCTTGAAATCAATGTCGTGCAGGTTGAGCTTCGTCAGCTCCGAGACGCGCACCCCCGTGCCGTAGAGCATCTCCAGAATTGCGCGGTCGCGTTTTCCAAGCTCGGTCTCAACGTCCGGCGTCTCGATGAAGCGGATTGCGTCTTCGACTGAAAGATGGTTCGGCAGTTTCTTTTCGAGCCGGGGCGTGGAGACGAGCTTGGCGGGGTTCATCTCGACGACGCCTTCGCGTATGAGGAACTGGAAGAAGGTTCGGAGCGCGGCGAGCTTGCGCGCGATTGAAGACTTCTTCTTCTGCGCCGTGTGAAGCTCCGAGAGCCACTCGCGTATCGTGATGTGATCAATCTGCCGTATGTCCAGCTCGCGGCGCGCGCCCGTCCGTGGGTCTGCGGGCGCGAGGTGGTCGAGGAACTGCGCCAGATCAATCGCGTAGTTTCTGAGCGTGTGCTCGCTCACGTTGCGCTCGTAGCGCAGGTGTTCGAGGAACTGTGCGAGTAGTTGCTCCATGGAGGTGAATGGTAAATGGTAAATGGTGAATGGTAAATAGAAATTTGGTGAAGGGCGAATTGGAAACAATGAACGGCGGTTAAGTGTCGCCTAAGTCAGGCGATGATTGTCTCAGTCAAGCAGCGACTAACGACCATTCCCCATTTACCATTTACCATTCACCCCTTCGGAGCGTAGTAGCCCTTGCGCGTGCGGACGCGGAGGTTGGGGCGGGTTTTCACGTTGAGCGTGAAAGCGCGGAAGCGCCCGTCGCGCGGCTGGCCCGCGGGGTAGTAGCTGAGGACGTACTGCTGCGCGAGGTCTGCGGCTATCTGCTTGAAGGCGTCGGACAGCTCGGCGGTTGTGCGCGGGACGTAGACCGCGCCGCCGGTCTGCGCGGCGAACTCCTGCATGCGCCGCGCTCCCGCGAGGTCGTGCAGGTTCGGGCTGTCGCTGTTGCCGGTTTGAATCGCGTAGACCTGACAGTCGTTCGCAAGCACGCGCGCGAGCGTCGTGTCGAAATCGAGGTCGCTGACGGTGTCCGTGCCGTCCGAGACGATGACGATAACCTTGCGCGTCCTCTGCGGCTTGAGATAGTCGGCGGCGATGGCAACGGTGTCGAAGAAGGCGGTCGCGCCATGCGCCTTGCCGAAGCCCTCGATTGTGCGGACGAGAGCGCGCACGTCGTTCGTCAGAGGGTGCGCCAGCTCCGGTGAGGTCGAGATGGAGTAGATGGCCGCGCGGTCAATCGGGCGCACGACCGACTTGAGAAAGCGCACGCCGGCCTGACGCTCGAACTCGCGCGTGGCGTTCAGGCTTGAGCTGTTGTCGAAGAGCAGAGCGATGCTAACGGGCGTCTCGGCGTGTGTCAGCTCGCCGATGGGTTTGACTTCGCCGTCAACGCGCAGCTCGAAGTCTTCGGCGCGCAGGTCTGAGACCGCACGCCCTCGCGCGTCAACGACCGACGCGGGCAGAGGGACGAGGCTTGAGTTGATGCTGACGACCTCGTCATCTCCGACTTCCTGCGCGTCGGGCTGCTGGTTTTGGACGGGAGTGACGATTGCGCCCCTCGCTCTGCCCGAAGACTTTGCGCCGGGCGGAGGCGGCTCGGCAATCGGGCCTGTGGGCCGGCTCATGACGGGGGTGGGCGTCGGCGTGGGGTCGCCCGCGCGCGCGGGTTGCTTACCCTTCACAGGGGCGGGCGGCTCGCTCTTACGACCGGACTGCGCGCGGAGCGTGGGCGCGGACGAAGCAAACAGCGCCAGCGCGCAGACGAGCGCGACGAGCGCGTGGACACACGCTCGCGCAGGAGTCTTAATTAAAAGCTCCCTGCTCATGTCGTCGCCGCGCGCGGCGAGTGTGCGCCGTCCTGAATCGCCTGAAGCCAATTGTCCCATTCCGCGAGAGCCAGCTCGACTTGCCGCACGTGCCTGTCGCGTTTTCTCTTGAACCGCCGACGCTCATGTTCGGGGAGCGGTTCGAGCAGCGCGAAGGTGATGTTCACCGGCTGGTACTTCTCCGCGTCGGCCCCTGAGACGTAGCGCGCGAGCGCGCCCGTCGCAGTCTTTGACGGAGCTTCGAGCAGCGCGACTTCGCGCGCGAGCCGCGCCGCGTTGCGCCCCGCGAGCCAACCTGTTGCGACTGATTCGACATACCCCTCGACCCCGCTTATCTGTCCTGCGAAGAAAATTTCCTCGCGCCCGCGCGTCTGCAAAGTCGGTGCAAGAACGCGCGGCGCGTTGATGTACGTGTTGCGGTGAATCTGCCCGAACTGCAAAAACTCCGCGCGCTCAAGACCGGGGATGAGCCGAAGCACGCGCGCTTGTTCACCGTAACGTAGATGGTTCTGGAAGCCCACGAGGTTGTAGGCATCGGCCATCAAATTCTCCTGACGAAGCTGCACAGCCGCGTATGGCTGCTCGCCCGTGCGAGGGTCGCGCAATCCCACGGGCTTCATCGGCCCGAAGCGCAGCGTGTCGCGCCCGCGCCGCGCGATCTCTTCAATCGGCAGGCACGCCTCGAACCAGCGCGTCTCCTCGAACCTTTGGAGCGGAACGCTCTGCGCCCCGACGAGAGCGTCGTAAAAACGCGCGTAGTCTTCCTCGGACATGGGGCAGTTCAGGTAGTCGTCGCCGCCCTTGTCGTAGCGCGCGGCGCGGAAGGCGATCTCCGTGTTGACCGAGTCAGCCGCGACGATGGGCGAGATGGCGTCGTAGAAGTAGAGTCCCGCCGCGCCCGTGATGCGCGCGATCTCTTCGGCTAAGGCGTCGGAGCAGAGCGGCCCCGCAGCGATGATCGTGATCTCGCCTTCGCGCACGCGCGTGGCCTCTTCGCGGACGAGCGTGATGTTCGGGTGCGCCGAGATGCGCTCGGTGATGGCTTCGGCGAACTTGTGCCGGTCAACCGCGAGCGCCGCACCCGCGGGCACGCGCGTCCGCATCGCAACGTCTAAGACGAGCGAGCCGCCGCGCCGCAATTCCTCTTTAAGAAGATACGGAGCCGTGCCCGGCTCGTCGGACTTCAATGAGTTGGAGCAGACTATCTCAGCCAGTTGGTCTGTGCGGTGCGCGGGCGTCTCGCGCACGGGGCGCATCTCGTAGAGACGCACGCGCGCACCTTCCTGCGCGGCCTGCCACGCGGCTTCCGTCCCGGCAAGTCCGCCTCCGATGACGACGATTTCTTTCATACCGAACAATCGTAAACCGTAAACCGTGAACCGTAAACCGTGACAAGAAAGATGGGTTCTTCTTGTCACGGTTTACGGTTCACGGTTTACGGCTTTTAAGGTTTCTCCTTAGGCGCGTCGGTCTTCTCTTTGGGCGCGTCGAGCTTGTCCTCGCCGGTCTTCGCGCTGAAGCGTTTGTAGTCTGCGAACTCGTTGGTCTCGTTGATGGTCATGCCGGCGAAGAGGAAGATGCGGGCGGAGGCGTTGACCTGCGAGAAGCGCGGCAGCCATACGCCGTCTTCGAGACGCGTCTGCTCGAAGATGAAGGCCGAGCCGGGCTTGATCGAGGCGACGAGGCCGCCGCCTATTTTGAAGCCTTCGACGAGGCGGGCTTCGAGACGCATCACCTGACGCTCCGATGGGTCAACCCAGATGACGCCGCTCAGCTTCGAGACGATACTTTCGCCGCGGTTCGAGGGGCGGAAAGAGGCGCGCGGTCGAAAGTCGAAAACGATCACGTCGCGTTCGCGGAAGCGTTCGCGGCGCGGGCTGAACAGCTCGCACGCGCGCAGGAAGGTCGAGATTTCAACGTCGTTGTCGTCTTCCTCCTCCTGCACGCCGCCGCCCTTGGCCCTCTCCTTCTTCCGCTTCGCGGCGCGCTTGGCCTTCTCGCGCTCGCGCCTCTCCTTAAACTTCGGCGCCTCGCGTATGGCCTTCTCAAGTTCCTCCGCGACGCGCTTCTGCTCTTTGGCCTCGCGCTCAGGCGTGAGCGGCACGCCGTTCTCGCTGACGAGCTTCGTGACCCAGTACGACCCCGCGACCGGGTAGACCTCGTAGACGTTAACCTTCTCCTTCTTCAGCTCGCCGCGGTCGCTCAGCTCGCGCTGCGTCACCTTCTGCGTGAACGTGTAGTCGCCGACGCGCTCGTCGTTCTCATCCTGATTCTTCGAGAGGTCGCGAAGCAGAGCCGCGATGTCGAGCGTCGAGTCCGACGGCGGCTCGAAGACGGTGTCGGCCAGCCCCGCGTTGTAGCTTGCACTTCGGAGCGTGAGCGTGAGCGCGTCCGCGCCCGCGCGCTCGACTTCGATGCGGTGCGGCTCGACGAGAAGCGGGCTGCCGGCCCGCGCGCGCCAGTCCGCGAATCGCACGCGAAGCGCTCGCGCCTCGTCCGACATCTGCAACACGACCTTGCTCGTCGCGCCGAACCAGTAGCGCAGGCGCGCGCCCGCTCGCGTCGTGAACTCGACCGAGTAAGCCGGCTCGCCGCCGACCTCCTCGCGCGCGACGGTGCGCGCCAGAACCTTCTGCTTCTTGTAGTCTGCGAACCGACCGGCTTCGAGCGTCGCCTGAAGGCGCGCGGCGAACGCCTCGCTGTCCGTGAGCGTGTGCAAGTGGCCGTCGGGTGTGCGCGTCCACGCAGTGCGCGCGTTGGCCGCCGAGTCCGTCTCGCCGTCCGCGAGTATGAAATCGCTTCGGAGCGCGCCCGGCGTCTTCAGTTGCGTGCGCGCCGTCCCCGCGTCCGCGCCCTTCCGCGTCACGGCCCATTCATACGTCGCGTCGCGAACCGATGCGAGACGCTTCTTGCCGCCGACGGCCTTGACGTATTCGCCGACGAGTTTGTCGGGCGTCGGAAGTTTCGTCTGCGCGCGGGCGTCCGCGGGCGAGAGGGCGAGCAGAAAGAGGAGGGCGAAGGCCGTAACCCACGTTCGCGACGCGGCGTAAGGCGCGGGGTCGCGCAAAGGGGGGCTTGAAGTTTTCATTTGCATCATGTTTTTTAAGACGCGGGAGAGCGGCGGGGCCTTTAACTTTCGATTGATTCCGCGATGCGTAGAAGATGAAACCGGGAGGACGAAGGGTTGCCATGAATTCGGCCCGCTTCGTCCTCCCGTTTTTTTACGGCTGCTTATTGAGGATAGTTTCAGTCCGTGCGCTCCGCGTCCGGCTGTGATGGGCCGGACGGTTGAGGCACGTCGGCGTCCATCGCCTTCGCGGACTCTTCTTCGGCCTCAAGCTCGTTTATTTCGTTCTGCTTCTCAAGCGTCTCGCCCTGCGCGTCCTCGCGCGCTTCGCCCTCGGCCCTTGCGTTCGTCTGCTCCATGAACGTTTCCTCCCTTTTTAACTATGACCGCGCGCGTCTTTTTCACGCACGCGAAATTGTATCGAGATAAGCCCCGGCCTTCACCTCGCAGACCGGCTGCCCTTCTTCGCCGCGCCTTTCTTCGATCCGCGCGCAGCGCCCTTCTTGGCTCCACCGGCTGCGCTCTTTCCGGCGCTCTTCGACGCCCCTTTCTTCGCGCCCTTCTTTGTGGCGGCGCGTTTCTTCGACCCGCCCGCGCTCTTTCGCGCGCCCTTCTTCGCAGCTTTCTTCGTAGACTTCTTCTCGGATTTCTTCGCGGCCTTCTTCGCGCCGCCCTTCGCGCTCTTCGCAGCGCCCTTGCGCGCCGCGCCGCGCGCGCCCTGCTTGGCGCGACGACGTTCGACCTTCTCGTGCGCGCGCTGCTCTACTTCGCGTATGCGCTCGGCGACGTTCTGCGGCGCGTTCGGCTCCGCCGCGCCGCGCAAGCCCTCTCCGCCCTGCTCCAAGTCCAAGCGCGACTGCTCCTCCTGCTGAGCAATCGCGCCGTCGTTATGCCCCGCGTCGTAATCGTTGAACTGGCCGCCGCGAACCTTGTAGCGGTCTATGTTTTCACTACGGTCTTTTGGCATCTCTCCTCCCCTTCATCATGCCGGCTACCGCGCTTGACACCGCGCGCCACGGCTTCGTATAGTTTTCTATGCCAAGCCACCTTAGCTCAGTTGGTAGAGCAGTCGATTCGTAATCGACAGGTCTGCGGTTCAAGTCCGCAAGGTGGCTCCACAATTTTTAGTTTGCCGTATAGCTGTCACTCAGTTATACGGCAAAGTTTTTTGCGCTTCAATCCTCGACGCCATTTCTTTTAGCCGAACTGTTGAGTCGTGTGCTTCCGATGATGATTGGCGCACAAGATTCTGCGCTTCGCCGCCTCAACTGGTCTTCAGATATTCGTAGCGCCACTGTCTGTTGCTGTGCGCTTTCTTTAGTGCGCCGCACGCTCACGCGAACGAGTCTCGCGATGCATCAAAGTTGGCAATAATTATATGCTCGACTGCTCGCCGAATCGCGTTAAATTATTTGCAATAACTGACCGTTAATGGTAATTTCCTACCTCGTTGGTTTAACGTTTGCTACAGACCTCGCGTCTTCGGCAACCACCCGTCCGCTTTAGAGCCGCGCGAACCCTTCGAACGGCTCCCTTGACCTAACGCCGTCCCGGCTTCTTTCATCCGCGGCCATTCCGGCTGCGAGACGAAAGCTCCTCGTTACCTTTGTTCATAAGGGATCATCATTAATGCCAGCCCCACGCCCCCCTCGCCGACTTGCATTTCTGTTCTCCACGTCCCTGCTCCTGCTGACCCTCGCGGGCCTACTCTGGAGCGTGATGCCTACGCCGCCGCGCACGAGCGTCGGATCGAAAGCACGACCGGCGAGCGCGTCCGACTCCGCCGCGACCGAAACCCCCGAAGCGCGCAACGCGCGCCTCGGCGAAGCCTACGGCAGACTGCCCCTCTCGTTCGAGGCCAACGAAGGACAGACCGATGAGGAGGTCAAGTTCCTCTCGCGCGGCAACGGCT
>Ga0190275_10003035_pt1 | contig 11951 bp, 7 predicted proteins | sample Popmic550T_FD_133745 | JGI IMG/M metagenome (GOLD analysis project Ga0190275, IMG submission 133745) | Populus adjacent soil microbial communities from riparian zone of Yellowstone River, Montana, USA - 550 T | ecosystem: Environmental > Terrestrial > Soil > Riparian zone > Trees stand | place... | reverse complement strand
GGAATGCCAACACGCCCGGCGCGGAATGCCCCACACCCGGCGCGGAATGCCACACGTCCGGCGCGGAATGCCACACGTCCGGCGCGGAATGCCACACACCCGGCGCGGAATGCCACACGTCCGGCGCGGAACGCCACGCGCCCGGCGCGGAACGCCACGCGCCCGGCGCGAAATACCACACGTCCGGCGCGGAACGCCACGCGCCCGGCGCGAAATGCCACACGCCCGGCGCGAAATGCCACACGCCCGGCGCGGAATGCCACATGCCCGCGCCGCAACGCCACACGCCCCTGCGGTTGTGGGATCAGAGCTTCGCATTTCTGCGAAGAACGAAGCTCTGACCCCACGCTTGTGACGAGGACTCGTCTCCAGATGCCATGAAGAAATCTCAACACGCTCATGCACGCCGGAGGCGTATCGGAAATTAGCCGGGGGCTGGCGCGAAGCGCTTGCCCCCGGAAACCAACCCACCCTCACGGTTGTGCCCTGGAGGGGCACCGGAAGCGTGGCATACACGAGCTCCGGTGCCCCTCCGGGGCACGAGATACGGGGACGTGTCGTATCCGGGGGTAGGCGCTTCGCACCAACCCCCGGCTAATTTCCGAAGCCCCTTCGGGGCACTTCAGGATGACAACGGGATGGGGGTACGCAGCGCTCCCCCCCCACGCCCAGGTCCTTCGCCGCCGTGCTTTCCGTCCTTGTGGCAATTCCTGTGGCTCAGGATGACAAGGAGGGAGCGTGTTACTCAGGAGATGCCGATCCGAGGAGTGAGAACCCCTCGTCACCGTGCAACGCGCGATCGAAAGTCGCCGTGAAGCCGCAGCCTGCCTTCGAGTTCCTCGCACCGATGACGTAGTCGGCAAAATCGCCGTCGCCCTCGGTGTACTGGGCCAGCGCACGTCGCCGCAGATCCCGATCTTCGAAGGAGAAAAGAGACGCCGCGAAGATCCGTTCCAGACTTGCAGCGATTGTCTTGCGGTCGAACCGGTAGGCTCCACGAAGAACCCGGACAAGCTCGCAGAGGACCACCTCATCGATGTGCAGGCGAACGCCGCTCTTCTTGCTTTCCGCGATCAGCGCGTCGACCAGCTTCGCCTGCCCGGCATCGTCCTGGGTGAAGTAGCGCACCAGAACGTTCGTGTCGAGACCGATCACCGCTTCCTCAAGTGCTGCCGGAGGATCGCCGCGTCCATCTCCTCGACACTCACAGACCGTCGGCCGGGTCGCATCAGCATCCCTCGAAGCTCGGTGATGTCGATGGTCACGGGACGCAGGGTAACTTTACCCTGCTCGCTGATGACAAAATCGACCTGATCCCCGGCGTCCACCCGCAGCACATCCCGCACGGCTTTCGGAAGGGTGATCTGTCCTTTACTGCTGAGCGTTGCAGTCGGCATCATTCCTTAACCAGTCGTAAGGATCCTAGCATCGGTGAGTGTCAGAAGCCTTCATCGTCCGCCGGGTTAACGAAGATCAGGCCCTCGCGCTATTCGGGAGTGAGGGCGCGGCTGCGGGTCAGAGCTTCGCTCGCGAAGGAGTTGGAACGCGGTCACTGCATCGTTGCGAGGAGGGCGGATACGCGCCTCGGTGGCGGCGCTTTCTGTCCTGCGGCATGATTCCGGCCTCCGCCGACGCGTGATGCATCACGTGTCGGCGACGTTCAGCAGCTGATCGAACAGCGCGCGCCGCTCGTCCTTCGTCCGGTGTCCGAAGTCGAGCATCGTGATCTCGTGCCCCGTGAGCAACCTTACGATCGACTGCCCGTCGGTGCGGCTGTTCGCGAGAAAAACGACGCGCCCCAATCGCTTCTCGTCGCGAAGCGTCTTGAGCTCCCACACGCAACCCTTGTGCGCCATGGTGAAGTCGCGCACGTCCATCAGCACGGCATCCGCACTTCTCACAAGCGGGATGAACGCGCGCTTCCACGCATGGTTAGGACAGAACGCCGGATTGACCGGATAACGAGCATCTCCCTGGATCGCGGCGCGGTGTTCCTCGAGCCACTTCGCGATGGCCTGCTCGCTCCCTAGGAATTGCTCGCCCGTCCGGCGCAGGACGAAGGCCGCCAGCATGCCCGGTTGCAACGTGCGTGTCGCAACATCGCTTGCGACGATGATGTCGATCGCACCGACGCGCTGCCACGTATCGCGGAGATCGTCGAGGAGATCCTGGCGCTCGTCCGGTCCTCCGAAGGCGCGGAGCAGCAGCAGCCGTTTCTTGGCAGTCTGCGGTCGGCGCCTGCGGAGCAGAAACAACAGCACGTGCAAGGCCACCGTCGCCGCGGCGAACGCGCATACGAACCACCAACGCAAGCCGACGAATTTGTCGGTCATCCACGCCCAGAGCTCGAAGTACAGCGTGAGCCACGCCCACGCGAGGTGGACCTGCATAAGCTCGTTCGTGAGTATGGGGCGGTCCTGCAGCGACATCAGGAACTGGAACAACGCTCCGACGATCAGCATCTGCAGAACCACCGCACCGATAACGCCAACGATGCCGATCACGCCGGGAACCGGGCGGTCGTTCGTCGGGTTCAGCACAACCAGTCCGATCAGCGCGAGCGAGCTGGCGACGACCCGCGCCGGCCACCGCCTGCGCAACAAGGCTCGCACGAGATAGAAGCCGCCGATCGCGCTGCTAAGGCCAAACAGGATGAACCACGGGCGGATGCCTTTCAACACCTCTTCGCCTTGACGAATGTACTCGGGCTGCGTCCGGTCCAGGAGTACACCGACACCGAAGATCACGAACAGGACCGGGAGCAGCAGAATCACGAAAGGCTCGATCACGCGATCGATCAGCAGCAATAGCGCTGGGATGATCAGAAGAGCAAAAACCGGCGCCCAAGTCATGATCTGGAGCACGTCTGCGCTCGTCAGCGATACGAGCATGGCGCCGGCCGCGCCATAAATCAGGAACACCCACATCTTCTGCCGGCGTGCGACACGCAACGTCCACATGACGAGCAGAAGCTGCGGCCCGAGCGACGCGTAGGCCATAGCCAGCCTGCTTGCGAACGGCTTGAGGGTGACAAGCCCGAGAATCGTCGCGACCACACTGCTGGCATACACGGCGGCCGAGATGCCGAGCGCGATCTGCACGTCGCGCGTTGCCTCGGCGGCTTCGCTGCCCGCGGGATGCTGCGAGATGGCGACGTCTTTAGCCTGCATGAACGAAACGCGCGGCGCCAGGTCGTCGATCTCCGCTGGCGCCTCGGCGTGGGGATCGCCGGTTGGAGATCTCCAGATAACGCGGCGGTAGTGCGCACGCAGCAGGCGCGAAACGAGGTTCAGCACCGCGGGAATCGTCGCGAGAATCATCGTCGTCGCCAACAGGCCGAGCACGACGATGCAGCCGTTCTTGCTGCTCATGTCCATACTCATCTCGAACAGCGCGTGCCGTTCTTTATTCGACCGAAACGACAGAGGATGAGGGTGGAGGAAAGGTCGGTGGCGGTGCCTGGAGTCGAACCAGTGACCTAGCGCTTATGAGACGCCCGCTCTAACCATCTGAGCTACGCCGCCATGGTCCAATGAACGGTTGGCCACTTTCCGGAGTCTTCACTTCGTCGTGAATGGATTGAATGTCTCGACTTCGACGTTCGTGTCGAGAAGATACAAGTTCGCTCAAAATCCAATGCGGACGGTTCCCGCCGGCGCCGAGCGCGGCGTGGCGGCACAGGAATCTCCGCACGTGGTGAGGAGGCGAGTAACAAGTCTTTCAGACCAGGGCGTGTGGCATCGCCTTCCAACTGGCGCCATTGGTCGAGCAACTCGCTGAAGCGCGCTTTGGCGTCCTGCACCGGCCAGCGTTTCGTATTCCTTTTTCGAGCCACTCGATCTCCTTCTGAGCAAGTCACGCGACCAGTCAGCGTTTATGATGTGCCTGATCGGGTGATGGACGGGCTTCGCACGCGATTCCGGCACCACGTTGGGAAAGCACATGAGCGCCCCACGCCCGAGTGCGATATCCGCGTTTATCTCGGGACATACGCGGATACCTCCTTGCGAGAGCAGTTTACCTCGGTCTCGATTTGTCGGTACATGTGCGAAACGCGCGAATTAACGCACGTTATTTGACGCAGCGCATCGAGAGAATCACGCGGAGTGCCTAGGGAAAGACGCGGCACGCGCGCTCGATCGCCGCCAGCACACGCTTCGGCATTGACGTTCCGTAGACCACGGCAATGGAGCGGCGAAGGGTGGCGATGTCGAAGAGCAGGCGCTCGCGCAGGCAACTTCGATTCGGGTCCGCGATTACCGCGATCATGTCACGCAACGTCTGAGGAAGCGCGTTCGCCAGCAGCGGCTCGACGTGGGCGATCACTATGGTGGTGGTTGAGGACGAGTGTTCCAGGGTCTCCCGCGCAAGAGCAACCGGATCGATCGTAACCGATGCGCGTTGGATTGCTTCGACGAGCGTCCGCTGCGGAAGCTCACCTGCGAAATAGTCGGACAGTTTCGCCACCAGAGCCGCGTGGAAGTCCGTCGAGGACCCACTCTCCAGCAGCTTGCGCAGTGTTTGACGTTGCGTGTCGTTCGCGAACGGCAGCATCTCGAGCGCGGCGATGCTTCGCGCCCGCCCGATCAGGCGGCGGTCCGTATGGGCGATGAGCTCGTCCATCTGGTCGCTTGTGAGCGCTGGGCTGAGAACCGCGACGGCGGTGAGGAGTTCAACTTCGGCATAACGGGGAAGAGGCCCGGGATGCGGCGGAAACATGGCCAGCGCGCTCCGGAAATGCAATTCGACCTGATCGCGCGAGAGAAACAGGGCGAGCGTGCGCTGCGCCCCATTTGCGTCTTCGGGACTGAGCCCGTCTGCAAACGCTTTCCGCGCGATTTCCGGCCGGTCGGCAGCATCGACGAACCAGAGACACGTAGGGAAGTAATAAAGCGGATCGCTGGAAGAGCGTCGAGCCGTCTTCGCCGCCTCGGGAATGAGGACAGCGAGGTCCGCAGGAAGTGGCCGTCCGAACGCCGATAGCAACGCGATCGCTTCAAATCGCATCCGGGAGACGATGCGCTCGAGTGGAACGACGGCGATTGCATCGGGAAGATCGCGGACCATCAGAAGGATCTCTTGCGGCATGTGGTCGAATTCCACTGTCGTCGCCACCCATGAGGCCAGATCCGCGGCGATTCGGGGATCTACAAGCAGCCCGGTCACCACGCTGTACGGGATCTCATCCTCCAAATGATCGATCACATCCTCCAACCACTGCGGGCGGTGCCGTATGGGAAGTACACCGCGAAGCCCGATGCGCGCTGCGCGCTGTGCGCTTCCGTCGTCGATTCTGCGCGCGATGGCAATGGCTCGCCCCAGCTGGTCGGGTGAGAGAAAAGGAATGAGCCGCTCGAGCTGCCGTCGGCCGGAGTCGATCATTTCCTCATCGGACTCGATCTCGTCGAGAATCGCGTCGGTCACTTCACGCCGTTGCTGGTCGGTGAGTTGCGGAAGCAGCGCAGCCAGCGCATGAATGCGTTCCTCTGCGATCTTCCGGGCCGCGCCATGCCTCTGCACGGCAACCAGCGCCGTGACCAGGGACGCCGAGTCCTCGAGCAGACCCGCGAAATCCATCAACTTCCTTTCGGGAATGTAGGCGGCGGAGGCGATGAGGGCGCGCACCCCCGCGCGTGAGCCGGGATCGAGGCGCTCGAGAATTGCCGTCCGCTCGTCGTCGGCTGCGAATGCCAGAAGTGCCGCCGCAATGCTCGGGAAAACGTCCGGAGGCATCATTTCCATGATTCCCGTGGCCAGTCCGCCTTCGAGACACGGCCGCACCCGAGAGAGCGTCCGAAGAATCGCTGGCAGCCTAGTGGATCGATAGTACGTCACGAGCAGGGACACCCAGGCCACGTCGCCGTCGCGCCGCGGCGGAATGGAACCGGCGTCGGTCGCCTCGAGGACGTCCGCGATGCGGTATAGATAGCGGCAGATCGTGAAATCCGCCGCGACCGGCCAGCGCTGTACGAGGACAGGAGCGAGTCGCGGTAGCGCGTCAAGTGCCGTGAGTAGAAGCTGCAGAACCATCTCGCGACGCAGGAACCCGCTGTCTTCGATCGCGGCGAGCAGCGGATACGCTTCCCGCGCGCGGCCGTGTTCGAGCATCGCCGTCGCCGCGATCATGAGCACATCCATGCGCCGGCTGCCGCGAAACCGCTTCGCCACAGCAATGATCTCCGTCCATCGGCCGTCTGCGGCGAGGCGGCGAAAGCAGCTCCATTTTCCGTAGTTGTTCGTCTCGCCAAGCCTTTCGACGACGCGATCGACCGGCAGTTTCGCGCAGCCGAAGAGAATCGGGAACGAGTTGAACGACGTTCGCTCGCGTTCCACACGCTCGATCTCCAGTGCCTGCGCGTCGATTGCCATTCGTTCCGGACCGTCGAACAAGCGGCCGATCCGTACGAGTGCCTCCGCCTTCTTGATCGAATCGACCATGGCCCGGACGTACGCGAGCGCCGCAGCGCGACTCCATTGCCCTTCCTCGACGAAACGCACGAGAAGCGCGGGAGGAAGGTTCTGCGCGAGCGAGCGGATGCTAGCCAGAAGAACCGCGCAGTAAATCTCGTCGTCCACTCGCCCGGGTTCGTCGACGAGGGCCTCCAATGTGCGAACGACGTCGGCGGCGAAGCCGGAGAGCCCGCCGCCGAGCGCTTCCCACGCGCTCCGCCACGAGGGCGTCAGCAAGTGGAGATGGTCGTCGGCTGCAGCGCCGGCCCGGCGCAGGTGCGTCGAGAGGTACTGCACGACGTACGGCGGCGCATCGGTCGGATGCAAGATGCCTTCGTCGAGTGCGCGTACCACCGACTGTCCCCATGCGATCAGCTCGGCGTCACAACGCTCGCGCTCCACGGTAAGAAGCATTTCCTCGCGCACGTAACGCGCGTAAAGCGGGTGGTTGAACGTGTACCCGTGCGGGCCGCCGATGAGAAACCGCCGCAGCGGTTTCAGCAGCAGATCAAGGGTAAAGCCGGACGCGTCGCTCTCGCCGACGAGCAGAGTCAGGAGATCCTCGCGGCGCAGGCCTCCGAAGCTCATGCAGAAGATGCTCAGCAGATGCCGAACGCTTTTCTGCCAGAGCGGTGCGTCCTTTCCCCATAACGAGAGCTGCTCTTCCCACCATCGTTTGAAGAAGCCGCCGAATCCAGGCGCCATTGACTCGAGATCCTCGGCGCTGAGGAACGGCGCCTCGTCGCCTTTGGACCAGAGCTCGCGAACATAGAGCGAAACGAGTAGCGGATGACCGCCCGTGAGCCGTTGCAACTGCCCGAGGATCTCCGGACGCGATGCGAGCTCCGCGACGGGCACACCCATCCGAACGATCACGTCACGCAGGCCTTCAGGGCCGAGCGGGTCGAGGCCGATCGACTCGGCGGTTCGCGAACTCTCCCATCCGAGGAGCCGCCGCCACTCGGCGGCACTGGAGGCATCGGCGACCAAGCGCGCGGACGCGACTACCCGCAGACCGGGCGGCGCATCGGCAGGGAACAGGCCCGGCTCGGCGCTCCAGTCGGCAGCCTCGTCGAGTCCGTCGAGGATGACCACGAGCTTGCGGCCGCTGGGAAGCGGGCGGCTCGAATAGTCGAGGACGAGCTCCTGCCAAGCCTTCACGGGCGCGCTCATATTCGTCGGCGGCAGCGCGTCGTGAGCAGCAGCGAGCCGGAATGCGAGCGCGGGAAAGACAACGGCCGCAAGATTCAGTCCGAAACGGACGCTAATGGGAAAGAAAACGAGGTGAACCGCGGGATCGCCGAGCAGTTCCTGCGCGAAATGGACGAGCAACGCGGATTTCCCGCGGCCCGCCTCTTCGGCGACGAGCAGGTAGGGCGGTCGGGAATCGTCGCCTATCCAGTCGTGGAGCCACATCAGTTCCGCGGCGCGTCCACCGAATGGCACCGGATCATCAGGCCGTCCGATGTATGAGCGGATGAAGTTCTCGACGCTTGCGCGCATCATTTTCGGGTCCGCATCCGCAGCCCGCAAGGCGCGCGCACGACGGGTCAGCTCGGCAATGACGTCAACTCCGCCATCGATGCCACGGAGCAATAGAAGGCGCCGCACGACGTCGGTGGTCGGGATCGCGGCGGCGAGGTTGAAGATTCGCTCGGCATCGCCCTGTTCGGCCGCAGCGAGGAGTTCCGTCGCTGTCCAGTCGGCGATGACATGATTGGTGAGGGCAGCACTCAGTGCCGTCGCGAGCTGGCTCGGCGATTTGAACTCCTCGACGATCCACCCCGTGGCTTTGTCGAAGATCTGCCGCATCCATCGATCCAATTCTTTTTCGCGCTCAACGGAGGCTTTGAGAAAGAAGTAGCAGGGAATCCTCCGCTCGGTGGCCCGGCGAAACTCGAGTTCCGTCACCTCGCCATACCGCGACCCGAGAATGCCGACGTAGACGTCCGCGAAATCGACCTCGGCCAGACTGGCCTCGACGGGGCTGGACGGCCGTGCGCCGAACCGCTCCATTCCGACGAACTCTGTCACACGGAGACGATCGATGACCTCGGTCGCCACCGACCGCTCGGCTAAAAGGTCGTCACGCGTCGAACTCACGAAAATCCGGAGTCGGCGCGGCGCGGGCGCACACGCAAGCATGTGCAGAACATAGTACGAGGTTGCCACGGCGAGGGCTCGCCGACGGGCATGCTGGACAGCCGATGCTGACAGCGGAACCGTTCATTCCTGGTAATCCACACCGAAGATTGCGATCGCAGGAACTGACTTGGTGACGATCGTGTGTCTCGCCTTGCGTCAGTCTGTGCTTAGGTACGATATAATGATCGTTCCGCCGCGCCATCTCTCGACGCGGTTGCCGTTCCCGTACTGCTTTGAATGAACACGCCTGTGTCCCTTCATGCGAACGCCGCGGCGCGCGCGTATTGCATGTCCATAAATCTCGATCTTTCGACCGACGAGATTGCCATCACGGCTGGTGAGTGGCTGCATGCGGAGCGCGAAGTTTCCTCCGCGGCACCGCTTCTATTTCCACGATTCTGCGAATCCGCCTTTCCCGTTCACGTTCCGCTCGCTTCCGGTCTGTGAGTTCTGAATGACGGACAAGCAGGAGGGCACGCTACCGTCCGGATTGCGCAACGGCGCAACGCTCTGGCTAAGGCCCAGGGGCGTGTGCCGTCTCTTTACTTCAAACCGCATCAAGGGCGGAGGCCGGACACCCCCCGCGTCGACATTCTCAGATCGGTTTACGCGGCCCGTGGTGAGGTCGATCTCCCACGCGTACACTCTACGCCATACCGTTTCGGCATCTTCGGAATGTGCGAACGCGCCATGCTCGCCGGCGGAACGTTTCAGATCGAGTCGGATACGGGGACCAGGAAACAAGCTATTTATACGCGTTCCGATCCGTTTGGTGGAGCTGATCGGGAGCGAACCGACGACCTCCTGAGTGCGATTCAGATTCGCGTGCGGGCGCCTTCTTGCGAACGGCCAGAGTCGATGGCCTGGGAGTACTCCTGAAGGCGGCTTGGCCAATCTGCGCACCCGACCGTGTCGGGTGGTGGCGGTGACAGGAGTCGAACCTGTGACCTAGCGCTTATGAGACGCCCGCTCTAACCATCTGAGCTACACCGCCGAGGTGTGGGAAGGGGATTCTAGGGGGCGGCGGGCCTGGGGGTCAAGAACGCCGTCCGTCCGCTTCAACACGGCTCGTGGGAAGATATTTCGGATGACGGAGACGCCGGACCGGGTCTGCAAGGGGTGCGGGGACACCGAGGAGATGGCACGCCTCGAGTCGTGCGGGATCTGCCGCGGCAGTTTCTGTCCGGACTGCGCGCATCGGGCGTTCGGGCGACGGTTCTGTTCGCACGACTGCTGCCGCGCCTATTATTTTGCCGGAGAGAGTGATGACGACGAGGATTCTGAGCTCGACGACGAGTGATCCGCTGACCAGCAGCACGAACCTGACCCGGCGCCCGCGCCGCCTCCGCCGCAGCGAGGGGATCCGGACGTTGGTGCGGGAGACGGTGGTCCGGCCGGAGGACCTGATCTATCCACTGTTCGTGGTCCCGCAGAGCCGGGCCACGGCGCCGATCGGGTCGATGCCGGGGGTGCTGCAGATGCGGGTGCGCGATGCGGTGGACGCGGCGCGCCGCGCGTACGATTCGGGCATCCGGGCGGTGCTGCTGTTCGGGCTTCCGGAGTCCAAGGACGGGATCGGGTCGTCGTCGTGGGATCCGGCGGGGCCGGTGCAACTGGCGATCGAGGGGATCAAGCGGCATGTCCCCGATATGGCTGTCCTGGCGGACGTCTGTCTTTGCGAGTACACGGACCATGGGCATTGCGGGGTGATCGTGGACCGGAACGGGGTGAAGGACGTTGACAACGATCAGACGCTGCCTTTGCTGATGAAGCAGGCGATCTCGTTCGCGGCTGCCGGGGCGGACTTTGTCGCTCCGTCGGACATGATGGACGGGCGGATCGGGGCGATCCGGCGCGCGCTGGACGAGCGGGGGCTGTCCGAGGTCGGGATCGTGGCGTATTCGGCGAAGTTTGCGTCCGGGTTCTATGGTCCGTTCCGGGAGGCGGCGGAGTCGGCGCCGCAGTTCGGGGACCGCAGGACGTATCAGATGGACCCGGCGAACGCGCGCGAGGCGTTGCGCGAGGTGGAGCTGGATGTGGAGGAGGGGGCGGACATCGTGATGGTGAAGCCGGCGCTGTCGTATCTCGACGTGATCCGGCAGGTGAGGGATCGCTTCCCGCTGCCGATCGCGGCGTACAACGTGAGCGGCGAGTATTCGATGGTGAAGGCGGCGGCGGAGCGGGGCTGGATCGACGGGCCGCGGGTGATGAACGAGATTCTGACGTCGATCAAGCGTGCGGGGGCGGATCTGATCATCACGTATCACGCGATGGAGTTCGCGGAGTCGTATCGCTAGAGGGAACGACGAGGGGGCCTCCGGCGGGCGGGCACGGCCCGCGGCGTTTGTTTTCGCACGGACCACGATTCGAGCGAGAAGCGCGCGTTCAGCCTATGGCAACCAACGCCGCGGGCCGAGCCCGCCCGCCGGAGGCCCCCCGTCGTCTCCCTTCGTGCTTCAGGCGGCGTTCACTTCTTTCAGCAGCATCTCGGCGATCCGCCTGGCGGCGTCGCGATAGGCGGCGGCGCCGGGGTGGAAGGAGTCGTAGCGGCTGAGACGCTGGGCGGTGACGATGTCGGCCATCTTCACGACCGCCACACGGTTGTCCGATGCGAAGCGTTTCTCTAGCGCGGCATCCCACAGGCCGAGGTATTGATCGATCGTCGGCCCCCAGTCGTGGGCGGGGACGGGGTTGTAGCCGCCGAGGAGGAGGACGCGCGCCTCGGGGTTGATCTCGTGGATCTGGGCGACGATGGTCTCGATGCGGCCGAGGATCCGCTCGGCTACGGCGAACGGCGCGCGGAGGATCTCTTCGCGGGAGTGCGGCGAGCGGAAGAGATCGTTGGCGCCGATGGAGAGGACGATCGCGTCCGCCTCGCCGAGGGCCTTCCGGATGCGCTCCTGCTTCAACCGCGACAGCACGTCTCCGGTCTGGGCGCCGTTGACGCCGAGGTTGACCGTCTCGACGCTGCGGACGCCGCGGGTGCGGAGCTCGTCTTCGAGACGTCCGGCGATTCCTTCGCCGGTCTCATCGCCGGCGCCGTAGGCGAGCGAGTCGCCGAGGGCGACGACATGAAGGGTTTCGGGCATGATTTGGGTCCGTTCCGGCGGCGCGGCATTCGTCTGGGGCCCGCTCACGCTTTGGGGCGCCGGCTGGCTGCAGGCCGCCACGAGCAGTAACGCCAGGGATAAACGTTTCACGTTACGCAAAAATGCGAAGGGTGAGCCACTAATGGAAACGATTCAATGACGAGTTGTCGACTTTCAAGTCAGGGATCGCCGCGAGCAGAATCTCGTCCGTCAGCTCGCCACCGGTCGATTTCTCGCTGAAGAAGGCCATGTCGATACGGATGAGCT
>Ga0190275_10003034_pt1 | contig 11951 bp, 9 predicted proteins | sample Popmic550T_FD_133745 | JGI IMG/M metagenome (GOLD analysis project Ga0190275, IMG submission 133745) | Populus adjacent soil microbial communities from riparian zone of Yellowstone River, Montana, USA - 550 T | ecosystem: Environmental > Terrestrial > Soil > Riparian zone > Trees stand | place... | reverse complement strand
TCCGTCAGTCTCATTACTGCCTATCGTCGTCAGGCGGCCGGTCCGGCCGCCTTGCTGTCCGCCCTACTGCGGCGGCTGACCCCAGCCGCCCTGCCCCTGCTGCGGAGGCTGCCCTTGCGGAGGCTGCCCTTGCGGGGGCTGTCCCTGCTGCGGAGGCTGACCCTGCGGGCTCTGCCCCTGTGCAGGCGGTCCCTGGGGCGGCTGGCCCCAACCGCCCTGGCCCTGCTGCGGCGGACCCTGTGGCGGCTGCTGCGGTCCCCACTGGCCGGGCTGACCCTGCTGCGGAGGCTGCGGCTGCCCAGGGTACTGCGGCTGACCCGGCTGACCGTACTGCTGCGGCGGCTGGCCCGGCTGACCCGGCCCGTACTGACCAGGCTGACCCTGCGGCCCGTACCCACCAGGCCCCTGCGGCGGACCGTACTGACCAGGTGCACCCTGCTGGCCGCCGTACTGCGGACCCCACTGGCCCTGCTGCGGCTGACCCGGGTACTGCCCGTACTGGCCGTGCTGCTGCGCCTTGGCCTTGCGCGAACGCAGTACGAAGAACGCCACGGCAGCAGCCGCTAGCAGCAGGAGCACGATGATCAGGATCAAGGCCCACGCCGGGAAGCTACTGCCGGCCTCGGACGTCAGCGACACGTTGCCCAGCTTGTCGAGGCTGTCGTACGTCGCCGTGCGGCCGTCGATCTTGGCGCCGGAGTCGTGCTCGAGGATCTTGCCCGGCATGGTGATCTTGAAGTTGATCACCGGCGTACTGCCGCCGGTCTGGTTTCCGAGGTTCATCTGCTTGACGGTGACGACGAACTTGTCGCCGTCCTTGCGGAAACCGACACCCTGACCAGTCGACGAGCCCATCTCGCTGAATGGCACGTCGTCGAAGGAGCAGTCCGAGCCGACGTACTTGTCGTCCTCGAAGGACTTGCAGGTGACGCCGTCGGTGGCGGTCTGCTTGATCCCCTTCTCGACCTGCCCTCGGATCGCATCGAGCGACTGGCCGCTGGTGGCTACCAGCTGCTTGTCGATGCCGAGCTTCATGGTGCCGGAGACGGTCTCGTTGGAATTCACCTTGAGGTCGGCATCGAGCTTCACGCAGCCGGTCAGACCGACCAGGCAGGCCACGATGACGAGCGCGGTGCGCACGCGGTTGTTCATGCGCCGATCATTCCAGAAGACAGGGACACCGAGAGCGCCGGGAACGGGTCTGGCCAGAAACTGTCGGTGCGGCCGGGCAAGATGGAGGACGTGCAGAGATCCAGCGCGTTGAGCCGCTTCTCGCCCGCGACCCGGGCGTGGTTCGGCGACGTCTTCGAAGCGGCCACCCCGGCCCAGCTCGAGGCGTGGGACGCGATTACCGCGGGCCGGGACGCGCTGGTGGTCGCTCCGACTGGTTCAGGCAAGACCCTGGCGGCCTTCCTGTGGGCGCTCGACCGGCTCGCCACCACGCCACCGCCGGAGGATCCGAAGCTGCGCTGCCGGGTGCTCTACGTGTCGCCGCTGAAGGCCCTGGCGGTCGATGTCGAGCGAAACCTGCGGGCTCCGCTGATCGGGATCCGGGAGACCGCCCGGCGACTGGGTGAAGCGCCGATCGACGTCGAGGTCGCCGTTCGCTCGGGTGATACGCCGGCCAACGAGCGCCGGCGGTTCGCCACCAAGCCTTCCGACGTACTGATCACCACGCCGGAGTCGCTGTTCCTGCTGCTCACGTCCCAGGCGCGGGAGTCGCTGCGGGGCGTGGACACGATCATCGTCGACGAGGTGCACGCCGTCGCCGGTACCAAGCGCGGCGCGCATCTGGCGCTCACACTCGAGCGACTCGACGCCCTGCTACCGAAGCCGGCCCAGCGAATCGGGTTGTCGGCGACGGTCCGGCCGGTGGAGGAGGTCGCGCGCTTCCTCGGCGGCGAGCGGCCCGTGACGGTGGTCCAGCCGAAGTTCACCAAGCAGTGGGACCTCAGCGTCGTCGTGCCGGTCGAGGACATGGCCGAGCTGGCGAACACGGAGATCGAGACGTCTGGGCCGGCCGCCGGTCCGCCGCGGCACGCCTCGATCTGGCCGCATGTCGAGGAGCACGTCTTCGACCTGATCGCCGCGCACCGATCGACCATCGTCTTCTCGAACTCCCGCCGCCTGGCCGAGCGACTGACCGCCAGGCTGAACGAGATCGCTGCCGAGCGGGCCGAGCTCGAGCTACCAGAAGCCGGTTCGCCGGCCCAGCTGATGGCGCAGTCGGGTGCTTCGCTGGCCGCTCCCCCGCTGATCGCCCGGGCCCATCACGGCTCGGTCAGCAAGGAGCAGCGAGCCCTGATCGAGGCTGATCTGAAATCGGGCCGGTTGCCTTGTGTGGTCGCGACCAGCAGTCTCGAACTCGGGATCGACATGGGCGCGGTCGATCTGGTCATCCAGGTCGAGGCGCCGCCGTCGGTGGCGAGCGGTCTGCAGCGGGTCGGTCGCGCGGGTCACCAGGTCGGCGCGGTCTCTCGCGGTGTGCTGTTCCCGAAGTTCCGAGGCGACCTCGTCGACACGGCGGTGGTGGTCCAGCGGATGCGCGACGGGCTGATCGAGAGTCTGCACATCCCGGCCAACCCGCTCGACGTGCTGGCCCAGCAGATCGTCTCGATCGTGGCGCTCGACACGATCGACGTTGACGAGCTCTATGCGTTGGTGCGGCGCTGTGCCCCGTTCGCAACACTGCCACGCTCGGCGTACGACGGCGTACTGGACATGTTGTCCGGGCGGTATCCGTCGGACGAGTTCGCCGAGCTGCGGCCGCGGATCGTGTTCGACCGGGTCAGCGGCGAGATCTCCGGACGGCCTGGAGCGCAGCGGCTTGCCGTGACCAGCGGCGGCACGATCCCTGATCGCGGCCTCTTCGGCGTCTTCCTGGTCGGCGAGTCCACCAACCACCGTGTCGGCGAGCTCGACGAGGAGATGGTCTACGAGTCCCGGGTCGGCGACGTCTTCACGCTGGGGGCATCGAGCTGGCGGATCGAGGACATCACCCACGACCGGGTGCTGGTCTCGCCTGCCCCGGGCCAGCCGGGGCGACTGCCGTTCTGGAAGGGCGACGCGGTCGGCCGCCCGGCAGAGCTGGGAGCCGCGACCGGCGCCTTCGTCCGGATGATGGCCGCGTTGCCGCAGGCAAAGGCCGTCAAGCGTGCCCGCGACGCCGGCCTCGATGAGTACGCCGCCAACAACTTGGTGGCCTATCTCGCCGAGCAGCGCGAAGCCACCAGTCGCGTGCCCGACGACATCACGATCCTGGTCGAGCGATTCCGGGACGAGCTAGGTGACTGGCGAGTCTGCATTCACTCGCCTTACGGCGGTCAGGTGCATGGGCCGTGGGCTTTGGCAATCGCGGCCCGGCTGCGCGAGCGGTACGGGATGGACGCGCAGTCGGTCTCAGGCGACGACGGCATCGTGCTGCGCCTGCCGGAGACGGACGAGCCGCCGCCCGGTGCCGATCTGGTGCTGTTCGATCCGGCGGAGATCGAGGATCTGGTCACCGCTGAGGTCGGCGGATCGGCCTTGTTCGCGGCACGTTTCCGCGAGTGTGCCGCGCGCGCGTTGCTGCTGCCCCGCCGGAATCCGGGCAAACGATCGCCGCTGTGGCAGCAGCGGCAACGATCGGCGCAGTTGTTGAGCGTGGCAAGTAAGTATGGCTCTTTCCCGATCGTGCTGGAGACGCTGCGCGAGGTGCTGCAGGACGTCTACGACCTGACCGCATTGAAGGATCTGCTGACGGGCATCGGAGAGCGCCGGATCTCCGTGGTCGAGGTCGAGACGCCAGAGGCCTCGCCCTTCGCGAAGTCGCTGCTGTTCGGCTATGTCGGCGCCTTCATGTACGAAGGCGATACTCCGCTCGCTGAGAAGCGCGCTGCGGCATTGGCGCTCGACCAGGGCCTCCTGGCCGAGCTGCTGGGCCGCACCGAGCTACGCGAACTGCTGGATGCCGAGGTCGTACTGCGCACCGAGGCCGAGTTGCAGCGCCTCGCGGAGGACAGACGGGCTCGTGACGGCGAAGGGCTGTTCGACGTACTGCGGCTGATTGGGCCTCTGTCGTTGTCCGAGGCCACCCAGCGCTGCGTGGATGGCTCGGACGCCGAAGCCTGGCTGACCGAGCTTGCCGCTGCTCGGCGGGTGGTCCGCGTGCGGATCGCGGGTGAGCACCGGTGGGCTGTCGTGGAGGATGTCGCGCGCTTGCGTGACGCGCTCGGCGTACCGCTGCCACCGGGAATCGCCGAGGCGCATGCCGAGCCAGTCGCGGATCCATTGGGCGATCTGGTGTCGCGCTATGCCCGCACGCACGGACCTTTCCGCGCGATCGACCTGGCCACCCATCTCGGGATCGGCGTCGCGGTCGTGACGGATGCACTGCGGCGGCTCGCTGCGGCCGGGCGAGTGGTCGAAGGCGAGTTTCTGCCCGGCGGGATCGCGATGGAGTGGTGTGACAGCGAGATCCTCCGGTTGCTGCGCCGCCGGTCGCTGGCTGCGCTGCGCAAGGAAGTCGAGCCGGTCGATCCTGCCGCGCTTGCGCGATTCTTGCCAGCCTGGCAAGGAATCACGAGCAGCCGCGGCCGGGGGTACGACGTACTCCTGGGTGCTGTGGAGCAGTTGGCGGGCTGTGCGGTGCCTGCGTCTGCACTGGAGTCGATCGTGTTGCCATCACGAGTGCCTGGCTATCAGCCGTCGATGCTCGATGAGCTGACTGCGACCGGCGAGGTGGTTTGGGCTGGCTCTGGTTCATTGCCAGGCACCGATGGCTGGGTTTCGCTGCATCTGGCGGACAACTCCGATCTCACGCTGCCCGATCCGGATCCGACCTTCGAGCTCGGCGAGACTCATCAGGCCGTGCTGGACGCGTTGTCCGGTGGCGGCGCGTTCTTCTTCCGCCAACTGAGCGATGTCGTCGGAGCTACTGCTGGTCTCGTCGACGACGAGACGCTCGTCGGCATCCTGTGGGATCTCGTCTGGGCAGGACACCTGACGAACGACACGCTGGCCCCGGTCCGATCCTTGGTCGGCGGCGGGCGAGGTACCCATCGGACTCGGCGTGCTACGCCGCGCGCCCGGCCAGGGCGTCCACAGCGGCCGGGGCGGCCAGCGATGCCTGCGCGAAGCGGTCCCCCGACGGCGGGTGGGCGATGGTCGTTGCTGCCGGACCGCAACGAGGATGCGACCCGGCGAGCTCACGCGGCAGCGGAGACGCTGCTGGACCGCTATGGGATCGTCACGCGTGGCTCAGTGATCACCGAGCGGACGCCAGGTGGGTTCGCGGCGGTCTACAAGGTGCTGAGTGCTTTCGAGGAGTCTGGGCGATGCAGACGCGGGTACTTCGTGGCAGGGCTCGGGGCTGCGCAGTTCGCCTTGCCTGGTGCAGTGGATCGTTTGCGGGCGATGGCCGAGTTGCCGGATGGCGTCTCGAGTGGCAGCCGGGTCAAGGAGCAGCCGATGGCGCGTGCCGTAGTACTGGCGGCTTCCGATCCAGCCAATCCGTACGGCGCTGCTCTGCCCTGGCCCGAGCGGGAGAATGCCGGCGGGCATCGGCCCGGACGGAAGGCTGGGGCGCTCGTGATGCTCGTCGACGGACGGCTGATCGTCTATGTCGAGCGAGGTGGGCGGACCGTGCTGAGCTTCACCGAGGATCCAGATCTGTTGCAGCCTGCCGTGGACGCCTTGGCGCTGGCCATCAGGGACGGGCATCTGGGCAAGCTCAGCGTAGAGACCGCCGATGGTGAGCAGGTGCGGCACACTGCGTTCGGGGATGCGCTGGCGAAGGCCGGCTTCCATGCGACGCCGCGCGGTCTGCGGCTCCGGGCCTGAGCCATGCCGGAAGGAGACACCGTCTGGCGAGCCTGCAAACGGCTCGATCAGGCGCTGGGCGGGCAGGAACTGACGCGTACCGACTTTCGGGTGCCATCGCTGGCCACCACCGATCTCAGCGGGCGGACCATGCTCGAAGTCGTTGCTAAGGGCAAACACCTCCTGATGCGCCTGTCGGACGGCGTGACGATCCACAGCCACCTCCGAATGGAGGGCAGTTGGCACCTGTACCGTCCTGGCGAGCCACGGAAGGGCGGTCCCGACTACCAGGTGCGGGTTGTGCTGGAGACCGCCAACTGGGTGGCGGTGGGATATCGGCTACCGGTGCTGGAGCTGGTCGCGACCGCGGCCGAGGACACCGTGGTCGGCCACCTCGGCCCGGATCTCCTATCCCCCGACTTCGACCGGTCCGTTGCCCTCGCCAACCTCGCTGCCGAGCCTGATCGAACGATCAGCGAGGCACTGCTGGACCAGCGACGCATCGCTGGGATGGGCACCGTATATCGGGCCGAGACGCTGTTTCTGGGGGGCGTGTCCCCCTTCCGCAGCGTCTCCGAGGTCCGGGATGTCGGCAAGGTTTTGAGCCTCGCCCGCCGCCTCATGCTGGCCAACCTGAACAACCCCCTCCAAGTCACCACTGGAATCGCCCGACGCGGCAAGCAGCACTGGGTCTACGGGCGCGCGGGGATGCCATGCCGGAGGTGCGGGACCATCATTCAGTCCGCGATGCAGGGGCCATCGCCCGATCGCGAGCGGATCGTGTACTGGTGTCCGACCTGCCAACCGGCCTAGAAGGATGGGGGTACCAAGAGCAGGCCGTGCTGGCTTCCGCCGGCCAGGCATGTCCTGCGGCCGTTGGTTGCGATCGGCAACTTTCCGAGGGAACCCTGCGTCCTGCGGCGCATCGAGTGTTCCGGCGGAACGCCACCAGTCTCCATTCGCCTAATTGGCTCGCTTGTCGTCCACCTTGACGCTGTAGTTCGCGCTGTCGTCACCCTTCTCGTACGACGTGACTGTCGCGGTCAGTCCATACCGGACGGAACCCGAACCCAGCTCGCAACGGACGGACTCCCCTACCTTCGCCTTGACCGGACCGGGGCACGTCACCGAGTCCGGCCGCTTCCCCACCGACTTCTCCAGTGCGTCGGTGATGCCCTGCTCGAGCTTCTCCTTCGAGATGGTCAGATCTTTGTCGCCCCCGACGCTCACCGAACACCCGGTGAGGGTCACGAGGACACAGGCGACGCCTGCCAAGGTCGTTCGAACAGCCAGCAACATGCGCACTAATCTCCTTTGCAGGGCCACACCAACGCTGCTCGCATCTCCTGCGTCAGCTTGGCCAGTACAGCGAACGGCGGATCAGGTGTTGAAAGAGCAGCGGCCGGTCTTCGCGCTGCCCCGCCGAGTAGCTATTACCTTCGTCGTTCCCCAGTACTGGCCGCGGGCCATCGATCGGCTGCCGCAGAGCGCGGTCACCTGGTGAGCAGATTAGCGACGGCCACTGACACCGCGCTGCCCGTACTCCGACCGTACCGCTGTCCGCCACCGGCACTCGAAACACCTGTGGATAGACCGCTGCTCCGGAGGAAAGACGGATACCTTCTCTGTCGAGTCGAACATTTGTTCGAGTCCGAGAGGAGAGCTTCATGTGCGACATCTGCGGCGGCATCGCCAATCCTGAGTACGAGCAGCGGCTGCTGGCCAACATCCAACGGCACGGCTGGACGGTGCAGTTCGTCGAGGGCGACCAAGGCGGGCGAAATCCGGCGTTCGCCTACACGCTCGGGCTGAGCCTGCACGGACATCCGGAGTTCATCACCTTCAACTGCCACCCGGAGCTCGTGGCGCGTGATCTGCAGCCGCTCGCCCAGGCGGTGCTCGCCGGGCGTCAGTTCGACGAAGGTGACGATCTCAGCGATCTCTTCCGGCCGCGGCTGCTCCGGCTGCCGGACTCGACGACGCATCTCTACACGGCAAACACGATGTTCAGGCGGCCTGGCGATCCACCGATCCAGGCGTTGCAGTTCGTCTGGCCGAGCATGACGCCATGGCTGGAGAGCGGGCGATGACCGCCCGCGCGCTCCGTGGTTCAGGCAGCGGAGGCGACGACCTCGGCCTCGATGGTCGGGTGCGCCAGCACCAGGGCCTCTTCACGGGCCAGATCCTCGCTCACCTCGGCGAAAACCGTCGACAGCGGCACGTCCAGCGCCATGCAGATGGCGGCGAGCAGCTCGCTCGATGCCTCCTTCTGGCCGCGCTCGACCTCCGACAAGTAGCCCAGGCTGACCCGGGCATCGGCGGACACCTCGCGCAGAGTGCGCCCCTGGCGCAGTCGCTTACGCCGCAGGACGTCGCCCAAGAGGCCACGAACCAGCACCATGAGGTTTCTCCCTTCCGCCTGTCGGACCGAACCTACTCGCACCGTAGCTCGGCCGTGGGGACCAACGGTACCCGTTGCCGGGTCACTACTCCTCGCAATGTCCAGCTTCGGTGCGCCGTGCCAGTGTGTCTTACCTGTTCCCATGGTGGTCTCAACACCCCGATCAAGCCAGTTCTTCCGCGACCAACTCGGCAACCAACTCCAACGCGGCCACCACACTCCCCTGCCGCACTGTTGCCCGGTCCCCCTTCAAGGACAACTTCCGGACCCGTACTACGTCTGGCCCCGCCGCCGCGACGTACACCGTGCCCGCCTCGACACCGGCCTGGGGATCCGGGCCGGCCACACCGGTCGTGGCGAGCCCGTAGGTGGCTCCAAGCCGCTCCCGGACGCCGCTGGCCAGTGCTGCTGCCGTGTCTGGGTGCACCGGGCCCACATCGGCCAGGAGATCCGCAGGGACGCCGGCCAGGGTCGCCTTCAGGTCGGTCGCATAGACAACGACTCCGCCGCGGTAGACGGCTGACACGCCGGGCACATCTGTCAGCGCAGCGCCCACTAGGCCGCCCGTCAGGGACTCGGCCGTCGCCAGTGTCTGCCCGAGCTGCTTCAAGCGGCCTACCAGGCCCAGCACGACGTCCGGAAGTGCATCTACCGCGACGGCCTCGGCGGTGCTGGATCCGGTGGACGTCGGAGGCTGATTCGGAGTCATGGCAGGGGGCGTTTGGCAGCCGCTCGGAGGCGGAGGGCCCGGCCGACGTAGTCCAGGCCCGTGACGATGGTGACGAGGACGGCGGCGCCCATGAAAACGACGGCCGACCAGTGCAGGAGGGCGAACGAGTGCCAGGGAAGGAGGTAGAGGCCGAGGGCGATCGCCTGCAGGACCGTCTTCAGCTTGCCGCCGCGGCTGGCCGGCATCACGCCGTGCCGGATGACCCAGAAGCGAAGCGCGGTGACGCCCCACTCGCGCACCATCACGACCACGGTGACCCACCAGGGCAGGTCGCCGAGGATCGAGAGACCGATGAAGGCTGCTCCGGTGAGTGCCTTGTCGGCGATCGGGTCCGCGATCTTGCCGAAGTTCGTGACCATGTTCCAGCGACGGGCGATGTCCCCGTCGAATCGGTCGGTGACGATCGCGACCACGAAGGCGGCGGTGGCGAGCAGCCGGTTGCCGTCGCTCGCACCGGCATCGCGGAGCAGCAGCCAGACGAACAGGGGCACCAGGGCAAGCCGCAGTACGGTCAGCGCGTTCGCCACATTCCAGGCGCTGGGCGCGCTGAGCGGACCGGCAGCAGCGCGCGGCACCGGGTTCGTCGGCGGGATCGTCACGCGGTCAGGTTAGCTGCCGGGACGCCCTCTCGGGTGCGTACCTGCGCGCCGAACGCGGCGATCAGGTCGACCCCCTCGCTCCCGACGACCTCCGCGGTGACCAGATCACCGATGGCGAGATCCGCCGGGAAGCCGGTCAGCGTGGTCGAACCGTCGACCTCTGGGCCCTGGTGCGCGGCGCGCCCCTCGGCGGTATCGCCGTCGATCGACTCGATCAGGAGTTCGACGGTTTCGCCGATCCGGGCCTCGGCGCGGGCCGACGTCAGGTCCTCGGCGAGCCGGGTGACACGGTCCAGGCGGGCCGCGATGGTGTCCTCGTCCAGCTTGCCGTCGTAGGTCTCCGCCTCGGTGCCGTCCTCGTCCGAGTAGCCGAACACCCCGATCGCGTCGAGACCGGCGCGGGAAAGGAAGTCGCAGAGAATGTCCACGTCCTCCTCGGTCTCCCCCGGGAAGCCGACGATCACGTTGCTCCGGATGCCCGCCGTCGGCGCCTGCGCGCGGACCTGGGCGATCAGTTCGAGGAAACGCTCGGAGTCACCGAAACGACGCATCCGGCGCAGGAGCGGGCCGGATGCGTGCTGGAAGGAGAGGTCGAAGTACGGGACGACGCCGGGAGTCGAGGCCATCGCCGTGATGAGGGTGGGGCGCATCTCGGCAGGCTGCAGGTACGAGACCCGCACGCGGGTCAGACCCGGCACCTCGGCGATCTCCGCGACCAAGGTCTCCAAGAGGCGCAGGTCGCCCAGGTCCTTGCCGTACGAGGTGGAGTTTTCCGAGACCAGGAAGACCTCGCGGACACCGTTCTCGGCGAGCCAGTGGGCTTCACCGATCACCTCGGTCGGACGGCGGGAGACGAACGCGCCACGGAAGGCGGGGATCGCGCAGAACGCACACCGGCGATCGCAACCGGATGCAAGCTTCAACGGAGCCATCGGCCCACCGTCGAGCCGGCGGCGCATGATCCGCGGACCGCTGGCGGGCGCGGAGGCAAGGTCCGGAGCGTCAATGGTCAAGACAGCCGGATCGGACGCCTTCACCGTCCGCCCCTTCAAGCCGGAGCCTTGGGAAAGCCCAGCTGCATCACCGCTGGCCGGCACGGCTCCATCGGCGGTGCGCTGGGCGTCGGTGGTGAGGGTGGATGACTGGTCGCCCTCAGGAGAGCTGCTGGGCGCGGATGCGGTGGTGGGCGCGGATGCGGTGGAGGTGTCGCCGTGGCCGGGGAGGGAGACGCCGTGGGCGTTGGCGCGGTCGGCGGGGGCGAGCGGTAGGAGCTTGCGGCGGTCGCGGGGGACGTGGGACTCGTGCTTGGTGCCGGCGAGGATGGAGCGCAGTTTGTTCGAGATGTCCGCGTAGTCGTCGAAGCTGAGCACCGCGTCGGTTTCCGGGAGGGCCTCGGCGAGCTGCTCGCCGTACCGCTCGGCCAGACAGCCGACAGCCACCACTGCCTGCGTGCGGCCGGAGTCCTTGTAGTCGGACGCAGCCAGCAGGGTGTCGACCGAGTCTTTCTTCGCGGCTTCGACGAAACCGCAGGTGTTCACCACCACGGTGTCGGCGTCGGCGGCGTCCTCGACGAGCCGGAAACCCCCGGCCTCGAGCCGGCCGGCCAGTTCCTCGGAGTCAACGTCGTTGCGAGCGCAGCCCAGCGTCACCAGGGCGACGGTGGTGGGAGTCGTAGTCATCACCACCGAGTATGACTCCTTCACCTACCACACAGAAATCAGCCAGCCCCAGCGCCCTCGAACACCATCGGACTACCCCTTGAACACGGTCCGAACCGGCTAGTTAGTCCTCGGGGGTGGCTATTTTGCCGGTGGGGGTGATGGTGAAGCGTTTGGAGGGTGGGGTGGATTTGGCGCCGTTGATGTAGACGGTGATGTTGCCGCCGTTTTCCAGGGTGACGCGGATTTCGCCTTTGTACGTGACGGTTTGGGTGGAGCCGGGGCCTAGGAGGCCCTGGAAGAGTTTGAGGCCTTTGGCGTTGCGGATGGTGACGTACGAGCCGTCGCCGCGGGCCGTCAGGGTGAGCTTGGTTTTGCCGGGGACGGGCGGTTTGACCGGCTTCACCGGAGTGGTCGGCTTCAGCGTGGGCTTGGCCGGCGGCTTGGGAGCGGGCGTGGTCACCGCGACCGTCGGGGCCGTCTTGGAGGCGTTCGCCTCGACGTCGCTGGGCAGGGTGAACAGGCGCACCATGCCCCAGCCCATCAGGCCGACCAGGATCGCACCCAGCACGACCGCCCAGCGCGGACGGGCCGGGTGCAGGGTCGGGCGCTTGGCGTTGGCTCGTTCCTCGCGACGGTTGCGGTCCGGCTGCGGGGCGGGGTGCGTCTCGTCGAACTTCGCCAGCAGGGCTTCCGGATCGGCCTTCACCACCCGGGCGATCGCCCGGATGTGACCGCGGGCGTAGAAGTTGCCCCCGCAACGG
>Ga0190275_10003033_pt1 | contig 11953 bp, 12 predicted proteins | sample Popmic550T_FD_133745 | JGI IMG/M metagenome (GOLD analysis project Ga0190275, IMG submission 133745) | Populus adjacent soil microbial communities from riparian zone of Yellowstone River, Montana, USA - 550 T | ecosystem: Environmental > Terrestrial > Soil > Riparian zone > Trees stand | place... | reverse complement strand
TCAAGACCCGTTTGGCGCGTTTGGACATCGTTGGTAAGCCAACAGGGGGCCGCATGGCCACGGGTGTACTCCTCAGGTCGAAACTCTGGTGCACAGCAGCCCGCACGACGCTGTCACGCGTCGGCGGACGAATTCTTGGGGCGGATTTCAGAGCGCGCCCCGCCCCATCAACTGTAAGCATCGCCCAGAGGTTCCCTGGCGACACCGGCCGGTCGGAACAGGATCGTTGTACTCATCAAGTGTGCCGGTTGGCCGACACCACCATTCCAGCAGCCAAAACCGGGTATGACGCGCACGTCGAGGGCTCCTGCTTGCCTTAGGACGCCGTCTCACCGGTCGACCGCCCCAGCGGTCGAAGCCCGAGTGGGCGGCGTGGAAGGATCATCGGCGTGAGCGAGCCAGTGACCAAGCCCGACTGGTGGGAAGATCCCGACCTCGCCGTAGCGGTTGCCGAAGTCGAGGAATTTGCCGGTACCGCCGGCTGGGATCAGCCGCCGCAACTGTTCGCGCTGGTCAACACGGCGGAGCTGTTGCAGGCGCAACCGGCTCTTGCCGCTTCATTGGGCGCGGCCGTGCTCACCCCGATTGCGCAGGAATCACTACCCGCCGGTGAGTTGTCGGAGGCTCTCGCCCAGATCTCCTGGCCGGCCGAGGTGGCCGGCTGCGTTTTGGCGCAAGAGATCGTGGTCCTTCCGCCAGGCGCCGAGGGGGTGCTGTCGGACGACCCAACTCTCGCCGCGGAACAGGCAGCCGGGCATCCTGAGCGGGCGGAGGCCCGATTGGTCGCCGGCGTGCTGCGGGATGCGCCAGGCGGCGCCTGCCTCATGCGGCTGCGCGGTGACAACGATGACAGCCCACTGCGAGGCGGCGATCTTGCACCCAATCTATTGGCCGCGCTGCGGCTCACCTTCGAAAACTGAGCCCACCGCTTCGTCGCTGCACAGCGCAGATCGAGAAATCCACGCAACAGCGCTCGCCGCCAGTCAGCAACTTGGCGGCGTACCGCCCGCCTTGAGCGTCTGCAGCGCTGACATCGCCTCATCGAGCGACGCGACCTGGACCAATTGAAGACCGTCAGGAACCTGAGTGGCGGCTTCGGCGCAATTGTCGGCCGGCGTAAGGAAAACGGTCGCCCCGGCTTCGCGAGCGGTGATCAGCTTGAGCAGTACACCGCCGATCGGCCCCACCACGCCGTCCGGATCGATGGTTCCGGTGCCTGCAATGAACTTCCCACCGGTCAAGTCGTCATCGGTGAGCTTGTCGATGATGCCAAGGGTGAACATCAGACCCGCTGACGGTCCGCCGATCTTTTCCAGGGCGATGGACGTGGTGAACGGGGCCGTCGGTCGTTCCACCGCACCGATTCCCAGGAACCCCTGCGGCCCGGCGGCGGTGTTGGCGCCGAGAGTGACCTTCTCGGTCACCTGCTGGCCGCCGCGCAGGACTGTGACCTCTACCACCTGACCCGGTGTGGTGCCGGTCAGCGCCGCCTGCAGCGAGGGGAAGTCGGTCACCGGGGTTCCGTCGACGTCGACAATCTGGTCCTGGGGCTCCAACACACCGGCGCTCGGCGATCCGTCGGCGATCTCGCCGACATAGGTGACATTGGGATAACCCAGATAACGAAGGGAGGCGATTTCAGCAGCCGACTGCGAGTCCCGGAACGCCTGCGCGTCTTGCTCCTTCACCTCGTCGACGGTCTTGTCCGGCGGAAAATAGTCCTCCCGCGGCGCGAGTGCGTACCGGCCGGTTGCCCACAAGCTGAGCGCCTGGAACAGGGACACGCCATCGAAAAGGTTGATGGTGGTCATGTTCAGGTGGCCACCATCGGTGGGTTCCTGGGTGGCCGAGGGCGGGATGCCGTCGCCGCTAAAAGTGATGACCTCGGTGCCATCGACGGAGCCGAGGGTGTCGTAGGTGACCCCGGGTCCGATCGCCACATAGGGAATGTGCACCAAACCAGCGGCCAATAGCAGAACCACGCTGGCAGTCCCGCCGACCAGCACCGTGCGGCCGCGCACCGTCATCCTGGAAAACCACCCTGGGCTATGCACTGTCGTGCCCCCAACGGCAACGGGACCGCGCAGCCGAACTACTGGGGGCATTCATCGCATTTCTCCGGACGGATCGTTGGTACACGGCTTGGTACAGCGAAGGGGGCCTGCTCAACGCCGCGACGGATTTTCTCGTGGTGCCGATAAGCATGCCGAGAGGGCAGTTCGGCTTTTGAGCGTAAAGGCTTCACGTGGCCTGACCCGCCATGCCAGGTCAATCAGCGCGCACCCCGACCGGGCCATATCGAATTCACCTGCCTACCGGCTGGAACGCACCTGCGGTTCACAGGCGAGCACTTCCAGATGTCGCGTTTCGCCGGTGGCGATAGGTCACATTCCCGTCACCCACAGAGCTTGTTCTTCAGTACCGTGGGCGCTATGACGAATCTGCCATTCGGCTTCTCCCCCAGCGGCGGCGACGACGACTCCGAGGGAAAGCCAGGACAAGGGCCCGGTCCGGCGGGTTTCGACCTGAACCAGCTCGGCTCCATGCTGTCCCAGCTTGGACAGATGATGTCGCAGGCGGGCGCATCGGGCACGCAGACCGGTCCGGTGAACTACGAATTGGCCCGGCAGATGGCAACCTCCCAGCTGCCGGCGACGCATCCGGCCTCGTCGGTGGACGTCGCCAAGGTCACCGAGGCAATAGCGCTGGGCGAGGTGTGGCTCGATGGTGCGACGTCGCTGCCTGCCGGGGTCCGCACCTCAACCGCCTGGACGCCGCGCCAGTGGGTCGACGCAACGATGCCGACCTGGGAGAAGCTGTGCTCGCCGATCGCAGAACAGGTATCCCGGGCTTGGGTTGATGGCCTACCCGAGGAGGCGAAGGCACAGGCCGGCCCGCTGCTCGCCATGATGGGCTCGATGGGCGGGATGGCATTCGGCTCACAACTCGGCCAGGGCCTGGCCCAACTCGCTACCGAGGTGTTGACCTCGACCGATGTCGGGCTGCCGCTCGGCCCGGTTGGTACCGCCGCCCTGATGCCACGTTCGATCATCGATTTCGGCGCTGGTCTGGACCTCCCGGAGGATCAGGTCCGGTTGTACCTGGCCACCAGGGAAGCTGCACACCATCGTCTCTACGCAGGTACCCCGTGGCTCCGGGACCGGGTGATCAGCCTGATCTCGGACTACGCCAAGGCCATCTCGGTCGACTTCTCGGCGGTAGAGCAATTGGCATCGTCGATCGACCCCAACGACCCGGCCAGCATCGAGGCCGCCCTCGGCCAGGGCATGTTCGAACCCACCATCACCCCGGGCCAGCAGGCCGTTATGGAGCAGTTGGAAACGCTGCTTGCGCTGGTCGAAGGTTGGGTGGACACCGTCGTCGCCGATGCGGTAGGTGACCGGCTGCCGGGCGCGGCAGCACTGCGCGAGACGCTCCGCCGGCGCCGGGCGACCGGCGGGCCCGCCGAGCAGACCTTCGCGACCCTGATCGGCCTGGAACTGCGTCCGCGCAAGCTCAGGGCGGCGGCGGACCTGTGGCGGGAGATCGGCGCTGCGCGCGGGACCGCTGGTCGCGATGCGCTGTGGGCGCACCCGGATCTGCTCCCATCGAGCAAGGATCTGGACGATCCGGCGGGTTTCATCGATCGGGACAAGCAGTTCACCGAGCTGTTGGCCGGTCTGGACGACCTGGAGAATCAGTTGCTGGCCAACCCGGATGCTGCGGCGCCCAAGGCCACGGACGAGCCGTCGCCAGAGCGCAAGACTGATCCCGACGACGGTCCTGCCCCCCGGGCGGTCTGACCCCGGGTTCCCCAGCATCGCCGTTTCTCAAGATCACGGTTTTCCGGGATCACGGTGAGCCGCGCGGCGGAACGTGCGTCTTTTGGGAACAGTGGGACAGAAGTCGCCGACTTCGGCCGCGCAGTGGTTTTTGATCCGCGCGGGTCAGACGGCGCTGGACGGTCGCCAGAGGTTGATGCCCGAGTCGACCGCGTGTCCTTCGATGGTGGTCAGTTCGTCGTCGTCGAAATCCAGGTGTGCCGCGGCGGCGAGGTTGTCCTCCAACTGCTTCACCGATGACGCCCCAACCAGCACAGAAGTGACCCGCTGGTCGCGTAGCGCCCAGGCGAGCGCCATCTGCGCGAGCGATTGACCGCGACCCTTGGCGATGTCGTTCAACGATCTGATGTGGCTCAGCGCCTCATCGGTGAGCAGGTCGGTTGAGAGCGATCCACCCTTGGCTGCCCTGGAATCGGCCGGCACACCATCCAGATAGCGATCGGTCAGCATGCCCTGTGCCAGCGGGGAGAAGGCGATGCAGCCCACTCCCAGTGTCCCGAGGGTGTCGAGCAGACCGTCCTCCACCCACCTGTTCAGCATCGAATACGACGGCTGATGGATCAACAGTGGCGTACCCAGGTCGGCGAGGATGGCCGCCGCCCGTTCGGTGCGCTCCGGAGAGTAGGACGAGATGCCCGCGTACAGCGCCCGCCCTGAGGTCACCGCGGTATGCAGCGCGCCCATCGTCTCCTCGAGCGGGGTCTCCGGATCGGCCCGGTGCGAGTAGAAGACGTCCACATAGTCCAGCCCCATCCGGGCGAGTGAAGCGTCCAGCGAGGCCAGCATGTACTTGCGCGAGCCCCATTCGCCATAGGGACCGGGCCACATGTCGTAGCCGGCCTTGGTGGAGATCACCAGTTCGTCCCGGTAGGGCCGGAAGTCCTCGGCCAACAGCCGGCCGAAGTTGGTCTCGGCCGAGCCGTAGGGCGGTCCATAGTTGTTGGCCAGGTCGAAGTGGGTGACGCCGAGGTCGAAGGCACGGCGCAGGATGGCCCGCTGGTTCGCGAGCGGATCGACGTCGCCGAAGTTCTGCCATAGACCTAGTGACACCGCGGGCAGCTGCAGGCCACTGCGGCCAACCCTGCGGTACGGCAAATTCTCGTAACGATTCGGTGCTGCCAGATAACCCATGGGCACAGTCTGGCATCACCCGTTCTCGAGCCCGGATACCCGACCCACCGAACCCCCGGACGGGAGTGGACTGCCGGCAGCGTGGACCCGGCATTGTCAACGCAGCGACAACGCAGCACGAGCGCTGGGCAGAAATCCCCATTTCCACGCTCAACGACGGGTACGGTTGGCGCCGGTCCGGACGACGGATCTCTGGCTGCGGGCCGAAGATTGCGGTGCCTCGTCGCTGAACAACGTGTGCATACGTATGGCTCCCTGATGAAAGGAAGGCCGATGGCCGAGACCTACAACGGCTACTGCGTCAAATGTAAGGAAAAGCGCGACTTCGAAGGTGAAGTGCACGAGACGAACGGTCGCCGGATGGCAAAAGGCATCTGCCCGGTGTGTGGGACCAAGATGAACAGGATTCTCGGCAAGGCCTGATCGACGCCGTACGCCGCCCGGTCGCCCGCCGGGCGGCGAGCATTTTGGGGACACCGTGCACGCGTCTGCGGCGTGTCCGGTGGATGGCGCACCTGGTGTGGACAACTCCTCGATGGGCCCGGCGGCTGCGGCACCCTATCGTCCGGGGTGATCGACGCCATGAACCAGAACACATCTGTCCACTTCGACCTGTCGGGTCGCTACCTGCTTGCCTTCGGTGTCCGGGTGATTCAGCGATCGCCCGACAGTGTGCAGATCGGTACCGAGCCGCCGCGGCAGGTCGTCATCGCGGATGCGCCACCGGAGACCGCCAGCTTGCTCAAAGGCATGGATGGCTTTCGCACCGCGGCCGAAGTGATCGCGGCTAACCAGGCAGATCCGCAGGTGTGGTCGCAGCTATTGGCCCAATTGGCTTCGGCCGAGCTCCTGGTGTTCGGTGGATCCATCGATCGGCTTGGCGCCGCGGCGCTACCGCCGGCACATCTCATCGACGAAGCGGCCGGGCTGAGCCATCGGTATGGGCAGTCCGCTGCCTCTCGGATGATGCAGGCGCGGGGTGATGCGCTGGTGGTGATTCGCGGGGACACCGCTGTCACCGCGGCCATCGCCACCATGCTCGCTGCGGCTGGTATCGGCCATCTGCACTTCGAGTCGGTTCGGGCCGGCCGATCGCTGTATGCCGGCATCGTGCCGGACGCTGCACGCCGGCCGGTCGGGTCAAGACGCGTGACGGACCTGGCCACGACGTTACGAGAGCGCTTTCCGACTCTTCGGGTACACCCGCCTGCCGCTCATCAATATCCCACCCTGGTGGTGCTGGTCGGAACGATCGCCCCGGATCTGGGGCTGGCCGCGACGCTGAGCCGCAGTCGGACCGCCCACCTCGCAGTTGCCGCCGGCGTCGCCCGGACGGTGATCGGGCCATTGGTGCTGCCCGGCCGATCGAGTTGTCTTTCCTGCGCGCACCGGCATCGGGTCGCCGCCGATCCTGATTGGCCGATGGTGGCCAGGCAGCTGGCGGACCTGGCGCCGAGCGCCCCGGCGCAGCTGACCGCGGCGGCCGCTTGCCTGGCCGCCGGCGAGGTTCTCGACCACATCGACGGCGCGCAGTTGCCCAGTACGGTCAACGGCACCCTGGAGTGGCGGCCCGGCGACCTCGGTGCACGTCGCAGGTCCTGGACCACCCACCCGGAGTGTGGTTGCACCCCACGCTGATTTCGCACCCACGGTGGCGGGGCGTACCCGAACGGGCATTCGGCCGTCACCTGGGGTGGTGCGCAACGTGCCGCGCGCCGTTCCGCAGACAGCCCGAGATTTCATTTGTCACAATGGTTGAGTGGCAGACATTCCGCGGGGCGCACTGAGCCGAACAGCGCGCCTGGCAAGCCTGCCGCTGTCCGCTGCCGGCCGTGCCACCCTCGGTCTGGGGCAACGGCTGGTCGGCGGTGACCGCGAGCAGATCTCCACAGAGTTGCAGCGCCGGACCGCAGAACAACTCTTCGAGGTGCTCGGCACCCTCAAGGGTGGCGCAATGAAATTCGGTCAGGCGCTCAGTGTCTATGAGGCGGCCATCCCCGACGAGTACGCCGCCCCCTACCGGGAAGCACTCACCAAACTGCAGAATGCAGCCCCGCCGATGCCACCAGCCACCGTTCACCGGCTGATGGCGCAGCAATTCGGCACCGGCTGGCGCAGCCGGTTCAGTGAATTCGACGACACCGCCGCCGCGGCGGCGAGCATCGGTCAGGTACACCGCGGATTCTGGCGGGACGGCAGAGAGGTCGCCGTCAAACTGCAATACCCCGGTGCCGACGCCGCCCTTCGAGCCGATCTCGACCAGTTGTTCCGACTTGCACCCATCATCGGTGTGGTGATTCCGGGGCTGCAGATCCGGCCGTTACTCAGCGAGCTGCGCGACCGGATCCTCGAAGAACTCGACTATGCCCAGGAGGCGGACAACCAGCGGGCGTTCGCCGCCGGCTATGCCGACGACCCGGATTTCCTGGTCCCGAAAGTCGTTGCCAGCGCGCCAAAGGTGATCGTGTCCGAGTGGGTTGAGGGCGTCTCCGTCAACAAGATCATCAACGGCGGTAGCAAGGCGCAGCGGGACAGGGCCGGCGCACTGCTGACCGAACTGCATTTCGCCGCCCCCACCCGTGTTGGTTTGCTGCACGCCGACCCACACCCGGGCAACTACATGTTGACGCATGATGATCGGCTTGCCGTCATCGATTTCGGTTCGGTTGCCCGGCTGCCGGCAGGCGCGCCACCAATCATCGGTCGGATCACCCGGCTTGCGCTGGAAGGTCGGGCCGACGACGTGCTCGCCGCTCTGCGCAACGAGGGCTTCGTCGGCGCCGACTATCATCCGGATCCGCAGTTGCTGATGGACTACGTTGTTCCGTTCATCGAGCCGCTGGAGCACGAAACATTCCATTTCACTCGGAACTGGATGCAGGAACAGGCCGCCCGAATGTCCAATTTCTCCAGCGAGGAATCAAAGATGGCCAGGCGGCTCAACCTGCCGCCGGCCTACCTGCTGATTCACCGGGTGACGTTCGGCTCCATCGGTGTGCTCTGCCAGCTGGACGCGAGTGCGCCATTTCGGCAGATCGTCATCGACAATCTCGCGGGGTTCGCCGACCCGGACTGACCAAGGCCGGCAAAGTCTGCCGGGCCCGCCGACTGCGTCGGTCACCACCACTGCTGGTCGAGCTTGCCTTCGATGGCCCGCAGGTGTTGGCGGGCGCATCGGTCGCACACCCACACCGAGCCGCGCCGGGGATGGGTCTCCAGCATCCAGGTCAGCGGCGGCTGCTCCACCGTCGTCCCGCAGATCGAGCAACTGATGGTGGCGCCGGCCCGCTCCGATTCCCTCGAGCTTCCGGACGTGCCCACCACTGCAGCCTAGTTCCATCGGCGGTTGCCTCGGACGGCCAAAGCCCCCGGCACCGGAAGGGCGTCGGGGGCTGTGCCGGTACCAGGAGGCGAGGGCGGCGACGCGGGAGGTGCCGCCGCCCCTGCCATTGACCAGGTGCCGAGTGCGGTGTTGTTGGTCTTGCACTTGCTATCGCGGTTGATACCGCTGTCATCTGTCGAACAGGATCACTTGGCCTTGGCCTTTTTGGCCTTGCGGGCCGCCCGGGCTCGCTTGACCTGCCGAGCCTGTTCATTGTCCCGCTGAATCTGGCGCATTCGATCACGAGCGAGATCTTCTATCATCATACTCATTTCATGCCTCCGAGGTATGTCGACGAACCTGGTCCGTCGGGGAAAAAGCTTGCAATCACTGTGGTCTCGCCGGACATGTTGTCTGACAAGGATTTTGCACGGGCCGGAGCGCCGTCGGTGCCGCAACGGCGCCGCCGCCGACAACGCCCGGGCGCCACCCGGTCGCCCGGGTCGGCCGGCCGCGGTCATGCCGCGATCTTCCGCGGTCGGCCACGCGGCCGCTTGCGGGCGATCACGACGCCATGGTCGAAGATCTCACCGCCCCAGACACCCCACGGCTCGGCGCGCTCCAGCGCTGCGGCCAGGCACTGCTGGCGGATCGGGCAATCGATACACAGGGCCTTGGCCTGCTCGAGTTCGTCGGGTCTCTCTGCGAAGAACAGATCCGGGTCGCTGCGGTGGCAGGGCAGATTGTCGATCACGGTTGGCTGCTGTAGTTCGAGCAGTTGCATCACGGGTGTCTCTTCTCCGTGAGAGGAATGGGAGTTGAAGTAAGCCGGTAAAGGCTCGACATAGGGCTCAGAGTCCGGAAACGGTGCGGCAGATACACGTCAGCCGCGGAAATCCGTCCCTTTTTGGGCGAATCCGCGGCCGGTGGTGGGCGAGCAGTTGGCCGCTAAGCCTGCTGCTGCACCTCTGGCCGGTAAGCCACGGAGATTTCGTCGCCAAAGACAACGGCATGGCCCGTTCGCGGACGCGCGACGGTGGCCGTGCCGCCAAATCGCATGAGGTCCACGACGCCGGTGCCGCGCCAACCGGAAACTGTCGTCCTGTTGTTCATTCGGCACCTCCTTTGCGAACGTGGCCTCGTCTCAGCTGAAGAGACTGGGCAGCTGGCCCCACGGCCGCTGCGCAGATGACATTAGGTGCGGGGCACACAGGCCCGCAACCGAATTACCCAAAAATTTCCGAGAATTCTCCAGCGGCCATGAATCAGCGGGTTCTGCTGACGATCCCGATGACGTCCGGACCATACGCATCGAGCTTCGCCCGGCCGATCCCCGGGATGGACAGCAGGGCGGCGTTGTCGGTCGGCCGGCGTTCGGCAATCGCCAGCAGGGTGGCGTCAGAGAAGATCACAAATGCCGGCACCGACGCTTCGGTGGACCGCGATTTTCGCCATAAGCGGAGCGCATCAACGAGTTCGGGATCCGCATTGGACGGGCAATCGGCGCAGCGCCCGATCTTCACCTGGGCGGGCGTGAGCAACCGGCCGCCGCAGAGCCGGCATCGACCGGGCGCGCCACCTTTGCTCGGGGTCGCCGAATCCGGGGCGATCCCGGTCAGGAATCGGCTGCGGCGTCTGGTCCGCCGGCCATTCTCGGTGCGGGACAGCGCCCAGGAAAGCGCCAGCCTGGTCCTGGCCCTGGTGACCCCGACGTAGAACAACCGGCGTTCTTCCTCGATCTCCTCGGGCGTTTCGGCGTGCTGAATCGGCAGCGTCCCGTCAGTCAGCCCGACCAGGAAGACCGCGTCCCATTCCAGGCCCTTGGCTGCGTGCAGCGACGCCAATGTGACGCCCTCCACCGTGGGAGCGTGCTGCGCTTCGGCACGTTGATCCAGTTCGGCCGACAGTGTCGCCAACGTTGCGGCCGGGTCGGCGTCCGCGAGCTCCTCGGCCACCGTCACGATCGCGACCAGCGATTCCCACTTGTCGCGCAGCGCACCGGGCGGCGGCGCGTCGTCGGACAGGCCAATGGTGGACAGCAGGGCGCGAAGGGTCGGGACCAGCGGGTTAGTGGCGCCGGGGCCGGATTTCTCGCCGGGGTCTGCGTCCGAGCCATCATCGGCGGCAGACCGCTGCGCCGTGGTGCGGATGAGGCCCAGCGCCTGCCGCACCTCCGCCCTGGCGAAGAACCGCTCGCCGCCCCGGACGACATACGGCACTCCGTGTCCACTGAGCGCGGCTTCATAGACCTCGGATTGGGCGTTGATCCGGTACAACACCGCGATCCCGGACGCCGGCAGTCCGCCCTGGATCAACTCGGCTGCGGCCGCCGCGACGGCCCTGGCCTCGGTTGGTTCGTCCGGATGCTCGTCGAAGGTGGTCGGTGGGCCATCGGGCAACACCGCGGTCAGTTTCAGCCGGTATTTCGATGCGACACCGCTGGCGCCGGCGATGATCCGGTTGGCCAGGGTCACTACCTGTGGCGTCGATCGGTAGTCCCGCTCGAGCCGGACCACTGCGGCGTTCGGATACTTCCGATCGAAGCCGAGCAAGTAGCCAGGGGAAGCACCGGCGAACGAGTAGATCGTCTGGTTGGCGTCGCCGACGACGGTGAGTTGGTCGCGGCCACCGAGCCAGGCATCGAGCGTTCGTTGCTGCAGCGGCGTGACATCTTGGTACTCGTCGACGACAAAGCACCGGTAGCGGGCACGGAATTCACGGGCGACTGCTTCGTCGTCCTCCAGCACCGCGCAGGTATGCAGCAGCAGATCGTCGAAATCGAGCTGCTCGGCCTCCTGTTTCACCGACTCGTAGATGGCAAACACTTTTGCCACGGTCTCAGCCGGTAAGGAGGTATCGCGTTGGTGTTTGGCGACAGCGGCCAGATAATCGGCCGGGCCGGCCAGGGTTGCTTTCGACCATTCGATCTCGCTCGCCAGATCACGCAATGTCGCCGCGTCTGTGCCAGCATTCGCCCGCCGCGCCGCGATCGCGACCAGTCGCAGCTTGTGTTCCAGTACCGGCCAGAGCGCGCCGCCAACAGACCGCGGCCAGAAGTACCGCAGCTGCTTGAGGGCGGCGGAATGGAACGTCCTGGCCTGCACTCCCGGCACCCCGAGGGAACGCAACCGCACCCGCATCTCGCCGGCGGCCCTCGTGGTGAAGGTCACCGCAAGCACCTCGGATGACGTATGCGCACCCGATCCGATGAGATGAGCGATCCGGTGGGTGATTGTCCGGGTCTTGCCGGTACCGGCCCCGGCCAGCACGCAGACCGGGCCTGATGGCGCGAGAACTGCCGAACGTTGCCCGTCGTCGAGCCCGGCCAGCACGTCCACCTTCACCGAATCATTTTCGCACACCTGTGCGAGCGAACCCAGTTCATCCACACCAGGTCGGCCGGCCTACCAGTGCTCAACCCGCGTTGGCCCAGCCCTCGATCATCCGGCGGGCGATGGACACCGGGCCGGGCAACACCACCTGGAATGACGACCCGTCGGTCTCGCCGGCCACTGCGGTGGGGGTGGCCCAGTTGTCCGCGTCTGCCGGGTCCTCGGCGGCGATCATGGCTCGAACGGCGGCCCGGTCATACCAATGGGCCTCTTCGATCTCGCCGTCCCTGGGGTGGAGCTCGGCACCCGGCTCGGCGCGGGCCGCG
>Ga0190275_10003032_pt1 | contig 11956 bp, 9 predicted proteins | sample Popmic550T_FD_133745 | JGI IMG/M metagenome (GOLD analysis project Ga0190275, IMG submission 133745) | Populus adjacent soil microbial communities from riparian zone of Yellowstone River, Montana, USA - 550 T | ecosystem: Environmental > Terrestrial > Soil > Riparian zone > Trees stand | place... | reverse complement strand
CTCCACATGACTGCACCACCGAGCCGTCGCTCGTTATTCCGCCAGCGAGATTTTTGCGTCTTCTGGACCGGCTCTTTTCTTTCCAGCATGGGCACGCAATTCACCACAGTGGCGATGGCCTGGCAGATCTACGAGCTGACCAATTCACCGATGCAAATCGGCTTGCTCGGCTTAGCCCGCGCTTTGCCGCAGATCGTTTTGCTGTTGGTCGGCGGTCTGCTCGCCGACGCCATGGACCGGCGCAAGCTCATGATGTGCACACAGACCGGGCTGATCTGCATATCGACCACGCTGGCGCTGCTAACTTATTTTGGCAAAGCGTCGCCGCATATGCTTTACGCCGCGACCATGCTGCTGGCGATCTTCACCTCGTTGGAACAGCCGTCGCGCCAGTCGATCATTCCCAATCTGGTGCCGCGCGACCATTTGGCTCAAGCGCTGGCGCTGCAAGGCACGCAACGCTACGTGCCGGTGATCGCCGGACCGTCCCTCGCCGGTGTCGTTCTCGCCTTCTCCGGCCCAGCCGCCTGCTATGCCGTCGATGCCTGCTCGTGGCTGGCGATGCTCTCGGCATTGCGCATGCTTCGCACCAAGATTCCCGAAGGCGGCGGCTGGAAGAGTGTCTCGCTCGCGTCGTTGCGCGAAGGCTGGGCTTTCGTCTGGTCTCACAGCGTGATTTTCCCGCTGATGCTGCTGGACTTCAGCGCAACCTTTTTTGGCAACGCGCGCGGATTATTTCCGATCTTTGCCCGTGACATTCTTTTCGTCGGGCCGGCAGGACTCGGATTGCTCTATGCCGCTCGTGCCGTCGGCTCGCTGCTCGCCGCCATCGGCATGACACTGGTTGGTCCGGTAATACGAGGCGGTCGTTGGATCGTCATCGGCATCGGTATTTACGGACTGTCCACAGCGTTGTTCGCTCAATCGCAGCTATTTTGGTTTTCCGTGATCATGCTCATGCTGACCGGCGCCGGCGACACCGTCAGCTCGATCCTGCGCTCGACCATCAATCAGTTGAGCACGCCCGACGAATTGCGCGGCCGCATGTCTTCGATCAACAGCATTTTCACCAGCAATGGACCGCAGCTGGGGCAATTCGAGTCCGGTCTCGTCGCTGCTTGGCTTGGTGCCCGAATGTCGGCGCTCACAGGTGGGCTGGCGACCCTGATGATTCTGGTGGCGGTAACGGCCGGATATCCCGTGCTGCGGCGCTATCGGATGCCACAGACTAGCAAGACATAGAAGCAACGGCGCGGCAAGATTCTTGGCATGAGCACTGCGGTTAGTTGAAAGATGTTCTCCTAAGTGGAGTATTGCGCTTTTCCATCAGGTTCGGCCATCCAATTCCCTTTTGCGACTTGCGTTGTTTGCAGCTAATCCGTTTATGTTGCCGCGCTCGACCCTTGGTACTTTGTGATTAGGCGTCTTTTTTCTTTCTCATAAATATCGGCCAAATCAAAAACGCTACCGTCAGCCCAATCAGCACGCCACAGATCGGCCGGGTCAGAAAAATGGCAAAACTGCCGCGCGAGATTAACAGCGTCTGGCGCAGAGACGTCTCCATGATCGGCCCAAGCACCATGGCGAGAATAAATGGCGCGCCTTCGTAGCCGAAGCGGCGCAAAACGAAGCCGGCGACGCCGAAGGCGAGCATAATGACGATCTCGGCGACGTTGGCATTGAGGCTGTAAACTCCGATCAAGCAGAATAGTAATATTAACGGAAATAGAATCGCGTAGGGCGTTTTTAACAGCCGCACCCAGATGCCGATCAGCGGTAGGTTGAGAATCAGCAGCATGGCGTTGCCGACGTACATGCTGGCGATAAAGCCCCAAAACAGTTCCGGATATCTGGCGATGAACAGCGGGCCTGGTTGGATGCCGTGGATCATCAGCGCGCCCATGAACAGCGCCATGATCGCGCTGGTGGGGATGCCCAGCGACAGCAGTGGAATGAAAGAAGCCGCGGTGGCGGCGTTGTTCGCCGCTTCCGGACCGGCCACGCCTTCGATGACGCCCGTGCCGAACTTTTCCGGATAGCGCGACAAGCGTTTTTCCATGGCATAGGAAACGAACGACGCAATCACCGGACCTGGCCCAGGAAGAATGCCGAGAAAAAATCCGAGCGCCGAACCGCGCGCGATCGGCGCCGCGCTGTCGCGCCAATCTTGACGGTTGGGCAGCAATCCTTGAATCTTGGTTTCATAGACTGACTGGCTGCCTCGGACAAGCAAATTTTCCAACACTTCGGCTATGCCGAACAATCCCATCGCCACCGGTACCAGGCCGAAGCCATCGCGTAGAGTCAATGTGCCGTAGGTAAAACGCTCCTCGCCGGAGATCGGGTCCATGCCGACGGTGCCGGCGATCAGGCCGAGCACCGCCATGATCAACGCTTTGATCATCGAACCTTGCGACAGATAAGCGACCAAGGTCAGACCGGTGAGTGTGAGGGCGAAATATTCCGCAGGGCCGAAGCTGAGCGCCGCCCTACCGAGCACCGGCGCCAGCAACATCAAGCCGATCACCCCGACGGTACCGGCGATGAATGAGCCGAAGGCGGAGATGCCCAGCGCCGCGCCAGCCCGTCCTTGCCGCGCCATTTTATAACCATCGAGACAGGTGACGACTGACGCGGTCTCGCCGGGAATATTGATTAGGATTGAAGTCGTCGAACCGCCGTACATGGCGCCGTAATAAATTCCCGCGAGCATGATGATCGCGCTGGCCGGCTCCATTTTGAAGGTAATTGACAGTAAAAACGCCACCGCGCCCACCGGACCCAGGCCCGGCAACACACCAACCAAAGTACCAACCAAAGCGCCGATAAAGCAGAACAGCAGGTTCATCGGAGTCAACGCCACCGACAAACCCAGGGCGAAATTTTGCAACAGCTCCACCTTAAAATCCTAAAATTCCCGCGGGCAGGGGGACGCCCAAGAGCAAGGCGAATAAGCCGTAAGAAAGCAGTGACGCGACCAATGAAACGATAAAGACTTTCGGCCAGCGCGGCGCCTCGATGGTGCGTAAGAGCAACACCATCAGAAAAAATGTCGCGAGCAAAAAGCCCAACCGCTCCAGTACCACGGCGAAGCCGAGCATGGTCGCCAGCGTAGCACCGATGCGAATCCAGCCATCGCTAACGATCTTGCCGGGGGCGTCAGCGCTTGCGGGCTGGCGTAACGCGCGAAACAGCTCGACCAGAGTGAGCAGGATTAATAGAACTCCAAGGATCCGTGGGAAAAAACCAGTCTGCGGCATGCGGAAACTGCCCGCCCTGAGCTTGGTCGATTCAAACAAGACATAGGCGGCCAGTGCGGCGAGCGCTGCGGCGGCGGCGACGTCGAGTCGTTTCATGCGTGGCGCAACGGTGCGAATGAATAACAACGCAATTATTGGGTAATTTTGGCGGCGCGCGCCACTTCGCTCCACTTGCGCTCTTCTTCGGCGAGGAACTTGGCAAACTCGCCGGGGCCGAGGTTTTCGATCAAGGCTTGAGCCTTCTCAATGTTGGCGGTGACTTCGGCATCCTTCAAGCTATCGCTGATCGCCGCAACCAGTCTCTTCACCGCCGCCGTCGGCGTCTTGGCCGGCGCAAAGAAGCCGACCCAAACTTTTAGATTCAGTTCCGGATGGCCCTTCTCGACAGTGGTGGGAATATTAGGAAAATCTTTGAGGCGGCGATTGGACGCTACCGCCAGCGCGCGCATGGTGCCGGCTTCTACATGGCTCCGAGTCGTACCCAGAGTGAGAAAGCCGACGCTGACGTGACCGCCCAACACCGCCGTCGCCGCCGCCGACTCGGAACCCAGCGGCACGTGCGTCATGTCGATGCCGGTCTTAAGCTTCACCAACTCGCCGATGAAATGGGGCGTCGTGCCTGGACCGGCTGAGCCGTAGGTGAGTTGCCCAGGATTCTTCTTAGCATCTGCGATAAACTCCTCCAAAGTTTTCCACGGCGCGTCGCCCTTGACCACCGTGGTGTTCGGGCTGCTGGTGGCCAGCGCTAGCGGCGCGAAATCTTTCAAGGTGAAACTGGAATTCTTGTTAACGATCGGGATCAGCGCGATCGGCGGCGGGGTGACCAGAATCGTGTAGCCGTCCGGCGCCGCGTCCTTCGCCGCTTGAATGCCGACCGCGCCGCCACCGCCGGCTTTGTTAACGATCACCACCTGCTGCCCCAACGCCGCCGACATCTTGGGGGCGAGAATGCGCGCGACAATATCGGTCACCGCGCCGGGAGGAAACGGATTGATGATCTGAATCGTCTTGGCCGGGTACTGCGCCTGTGCCACCGGGGCGGCGAACATGACCGCAGCCAGGGCGACAATTTTCCATACAAACTTGATCATGATACCTCGCTTTGGCAGAGTTTTGCTTGTTTGCTTTCCTCTCGCCGCACTTCCTGCTAACAGAATCGCCGGGGAAGTGTCAATCTTTTCCGCAGGACCTTGACAGCATCCGTCGGGTTGCCTAGAACCGACCAGAGGTTAATCGAATATGGGAACCATCGCCGGAGCGCAGAATATTTTAGCCGGCCTCAAAGGCGCGGGCATCGATCTGGTCGCGAGCGTGCCGGACATCAACATGCTCCAACTGCTTAATCTGCTTTACGAAGACAAAGAGATCGCCCACGTGCCGGTGGGGCGTGAAGAAGAAGGCATCGGAGTTTGCACCGGCGCCCATCTCGCCGGCAAATTCCCCGCCATGCTGATGCAGAACGGCGGCCTGCTCAACAGCGCCAACGGACTGAGCACGACCGCCCTGCAATTCGGCATTCCGGTCGTGCTGTTGATCTACTACGCCGGCGATATCGGCGACAACGCCTTCCACATGGTCGGTTTGGTCACCGAGCCGGTGCTCCATGGCCTCGGCATCAAATATATCGTCATGCGCGACCCGGCCAAAGTGAAGCAGGAGATTGCCGGAGCAGTCACCTTGGCAAATTCTTCCAAACGACCGGTGGCGCTGCTGTTAACCCGCGCCGTGCTGTAAACGAGATGGCTATGAAACGATTTGAATGCCTGCAAGCGATCGCACCGTTGATTAAAGACGAACTGTTCGTCACCACCGCCGGCGGCGCCACTAATGAATGGAACGCCGTGCATCCGAGCGACGGCAACATTCAAGTTAAGACCTTGGGGCTGTGTTCCTCCATCGGCCTCGGTCTCGCCATCGGCTTGCCCAAACGCAAAGTCTTCATCTTCGACGGCGATGGCGCGTTATGGATGAACTTGGGCTCGCTGGCGACCATCGGCCTGCACCAGCCAAAGAATCTAATTCACATCTGCTGGGATAATAAACAGTACGAGTCATCGGGCGGCGAACCGACGGCGGCCAGCGCCGGCAACGTCGATTTCGCCGGCATTGCGCGCAGCGCCGGCATCAAAAGCTCGCGGGCGGCGAATACCCTGGAAGAACTAAAAGACGCGGTGAGTCACGCTCTCGAAAACCCCGGCCCGCATTTCATCGCCGCCAACATCGAAGCCGGCCGCGCCGAGTCGCCGCCGCTCAAGTACGACGAACTGGAAAATAAATATCGCTTTATCCGCTACGTCGAAGACACCGAAGGCGTAACCATCCTGCGCCTGCCGCAGTCGGCGAGTTATTTGCTGAAATAATTCCTTTCGGCCAGGCCACCAGCTCAAATGAATCTCGTCGCAGCCGTTTTGCTATTTTTCCTGCTGACGTTGACCAGTTCGGCCGCCGCCCAACAAACTAAAATCGCCGTCGGTTACAGCGGCATAAGCGCCGACCAGCTGGTCATCTGGGTCGCCCGCGACGCCGGCATCTTCGCAAAAAACCATCTCGACGTTCAGGCGGTCTATTTTTCCGGCGGGACGATTTCAGTTACGGCGATGATCGCCGGCGACACGCCGATCATTCAAGCTTCGGGGCCCGGCATCGTCAGTGCCGGACTTGCGGGAGCGGAACCGGTTTACGTCGTCGGCGGGATCACGACTCTGGATTATTGGCTGATGACCCAGCCGGAGATAAAAACTGCCGAACAGCTCAAAGGCGGTACGGTCGCTGTCGCGCGTTTTGGCGGCGCGGCAGATTTCGTTGCGCGCTACGCCTTGCCACGCTTAGGGCTCATCCCGGGAAAAGATGTCACCATCGTCCAAACCGGCAGCACCCCGAACGGCTGGCCGCACTGGAAGCACGCCGGGTGTCCGCCAGCACACTGGTGCCACCAGCCATGTTCACGGCGCAAAAAAAAGGCTTTCACCTGCTCGCCGATGTCGCCGCGCTTGGGTTGGCCTACCAGCATCAAGGCGGCGTCACGACCAGGAAATTTTTGCGCGATCATCCGTTGGTCGTGCGTAACTTTGTCGAGTCCTACATCGAAGCCGTGCACCGGCTCAAAACCGACCGTGCATTAGGCCTCAAGATCGCGGCCAAATATCTTCGATTGGAAGACAAGGAACTTTTGCAGAGAACCTATGAAAGCTCCATCGACGAAAAAAAACTGCCGGTGAAACAATACCCAAGCGTGGAGGGAATCAAAACGATTCTTGACGAGCTTGCTTTGAAAGATCCCAAGGCCAAAGCCGTCAAACCAAGCGATTTTATCGATGCGCGCTTCGTCGAAGAGTTTGACAAGAGCGGCTACACCGACAGCCTGCACGGCCGGAAAAAGTAGCGCTCTGGGGTAATTTGCAAGGGATGATCGATGAGGGATGCCGGCGTTTCACTCAGGACTCGACGCTGCCGCTAATCCTTCAACCGAATACCGATCTTGGACAGACGATGTTTCCACAGGCCGCGTCGCTCAATGCCTTGCCAGACTTCAATTTCATGGCGCGCCAGCTGCGTCTTCTTTTCTTTTAGCTCGGTCATGAGATTGTTAATTAAGTGGTCGCGCGCCTTCAATAATTCCTCGCGTTCGGTGAGTAGGCTATCTATACCGTCGACATCGCCATTGGTAGCAGAATCTTCGTCCTCGGTCGGAATCACCGCCGGCAATTGCGGCCCACTCGCACGCGCTTCTTCGAGCAAGCTTTCGGTTCTGAGCTTAGCCGCCTCGGACTCTTGCAGTTTCTCCTGCAGATAAGCAAGGTGCTCTCGCATCGTCGTCATTTCGATGCCCCCGCTTTCGACCAGCTTTTGTTTCTCCGCGAGCTGGCGCTCCAAGAACTCGAGCTTGTTTTTGAAGCGTTCCTCGACGTCGTCGACGGAGGACTCCTTGGCCTCTAATAGGGCGGTCTTTTCTCTCAGCTGCTCTTGCAGTGCACGGTCGCTGCGCTCCTTCTCGGAAGCTAAGCAGCTGTATCGTTCCGATACCTCACGCACCTTGTGCATCAGCGCGTCGACCTCGCCTTCGCGGGTCGTCATTAAGTTTTGTTGTTCAGTCAACCTCTCTTCGAGCGCCTGAATGTGGCCGTTGAGTTGGATTTCAACCTTTTTAAGCGCGGCGTCCTTGGTTTGGAGCGCTTGATTGCGCAGGCGCAGCTCCTGATCGAGCTGGCGCACCGACTCTTCTTTGCTGTTGCTCAACAAGTCGACTTGTCCGGTAAGATCTTTTAGTTTCGAACGAAGCGTCTCGACCTCGCTGGCGCGAGTGTCAACCAGAGCTCGATTCTCTGCCAATTGCGTTTCGAGAGCATGCAAACGATCCTCGCTGCGTTTCTCCAGGGCTATAAGTGCCGCCTCGCGGGCGCGCAGGAGATCGTCTTTTTCTTTGGCCTCGGCTTGAAACAAGCGCGCCGATTGCTCATTGGTAGCAGCCAATTCGAGCAATTGCCGCTGCACCGTTTCGAGCTCCCGTTCGCGTTCTTTGAGATTTTTCGATTTCTCGCCAAGCTGGCCTTCCAGCGCCTGTTGTTTTGCCAATAGCGTGGATTGCAGCTCTTGCGCCGCGCTATCCTTGGTTTTGAGCAGCGCGGTTTTTTCCCGGAACGCCGCTTCAAGCATTTTCTCCGTTTGCTCTTTGGCTGCGGCCCACTCGCTGGCCTGCTGCTGCGCAGATATCAGCTCGGCGCGAAGCGCGCTGACCTCGGCGTCACGGCTGCCGACGAGCTTTTGGCGTTCGGCAAGTTGCTGCTCTAGAGCACCAATTTTCGCACTAAAGTTAGCCTCCAATTCGCGCAGTGCTGAATCGCTGGCGCTGAGAAAGGCTTTTTCCTTGCGGAGCTTCTCTTGCAACAAGCCGGCGGCGCGCTCTTTTGCCGAGCCGACCTTGGTGAGCTGTTCGGTCAAGGAGGCCAGTTGCACCTGCAGGGTCTCAATCTCGGCGCCGCGGTTTTGTAGCAGACCGTCGCGTTCGCTGACCTGCTGCTGCAAGTGCGCCAATTCTCCGGTGTAGCGGCCTTCCAATTCCTTGTTGCCCGATTCGCGAGCTTGACGCAGCTCTTTCTCCTTGCGCAGTTCATCCTCGAGAGCCTGTTCCGCTTTGGCGCTCGCCGCGATATTTTTGTCCAATTTTTGCTTGAGCTCTTGCACCGTCAAGGTCAAGGACTGAATTTCGCCGTCGCGAACTGTTAAGAACTGCTCCTTCTCGCGTAATCGCTGTTCCATTTGGCGCAGTGATTTATCGTAGCGTTCCTCTAAGCCACGAAGCGCGGCAGCTTGTTCATCGATGACATGCCGGCCCTTGCTGCGCTCGGTGTCGCGCTCGGCCTCGGCCTGCTCTCTTGCCGCCCTGGCTTCATCGAACTTGGCGCTGAGCGCGTGGACTTCCGACTTGAGCGCATTGTTCTCGCCATCCCGTACCTGAACCAGAAGGTCCCGTTCCTCGATTTGATTTTGCAGTGCGCGGATGTTTGTCCGCAGACGGAATTCCAGTTCCTTAAGCGCGCTGTCTCGCGCGCTGCGTTCCTTTTCAAGTTCCGCACGGGTTGCTTCGAGTAAGGTTTCAGACTGCGCTTTTGCGTCCGTCCATTCGGTCAACTGTCTATGCAGGGTAGCGAGTTCACTCTCATGGCTCTTAATCAGCTTTTTCCGTTCCCCGGCCTGATCCTCGAGGATGCGAATGGATTCTTGGAGGCGCTTCTCGACGTTGCGGTTCGCCTGATTGCTCGCTTCGAGGACCGTTTTTTTATTTTGTAGCTCTTTTTGCAACAGTTCTTCGGCGCGCTGGCGGGCCGCATCCAACTCTTTGACCTGGACGCCGAGCTCGCTCGCCTCGGCGTGCGCTATCAGCAACTCCGCATCCCGGCGGCTGAGTAGATTGTCCTTCGTCTGCAGCTGGCTTTCCCACAGCCGGGCTTTTGCAGTTAGTTGTTGGCGGAGCTCATTCGCTTCAGCATCTTTGGTTTGCAACGCTTCAGCCGTGCGCGTCAGCTCGGCGCGCAGCACTGAGTCGTCGGCGCCAGGGTTGATGCTGACCGGCTTGACTGCGCCAGCGCCAGATTTGAGCGAGCGTAACTCATCGTCGCGGGCCTTGAGCGCCCGCTCCTTTTCTGTGAGCTCGACAATCATCGCCTCGATACGCCCGATGCTGTCTTCAAGATCGCGGGTCACACTATCTTTGGCTTGGCGCGCAGTCTTGCCCTTCCACACTTCTTCTTGCAGCAGGTGTTCGGCTTCGTGTTTCGCCGCGCCCAATTCCTGCAATCGTTCCTTGAGCCACAGGACTCGGTCATCGCGGAACATCTTCAGGACGACGATCATGACGAGCAGTCCGAAGCCGCTGATTATGCCGTAAAACCACGCGCTCGAAGATTCACCGGATTCGCCATAGCCGAACAAAAAGCCTAAGGGCGAGGAGAAGAATTGGCCGAGATTTCGTGAAAACAGCCAGCGGGTGTAGTTCGCTTCGACTTCGTTGCCGAGCAACCAGAAAAGGATCACAGCGCCAAGAATCAAGGCGGCAACAACAACGGCGATAAAGAACTTCTCCCGAGTCCGCATAGCTTCCTACAATCGTTTATTTGGCAGAGTTTGACGTTCGCAGATTCTAATATTGTAACGTCAGGGCAGAGGATTGCCAAAGGAAATTCCGTGGAGAATACCGATCTAGTCTACCGGCTGGAATGAAACGATCGAATTCTTACCGAAACTTCCGTGCGGCCCGATCAGACGAATTGTCTTGCGCCGGCCGGCAAGCGTTAATTGCCGGTCCGTCCGTTTGCAGGATCAACTGGAGGAACCTGACAGCAGATTGAATTGATCTGTGTTGTCTGTGGTTGGAAATTACAACTTGTGAAACTGCTTTACAGTGGCGGAACCTTGACGATGGCGGAGCCGTCGATACTCGCGATGGTCGGCCGTCCGCACTTCGCCATGGTGATCTCGATTTCTTCACGGAGCAAATTGAGCACGCGGATAACGCCCTGCTCGCCACCGACGGCGAGTCCCCAGAACAGCGGACGGCCAATGAACACCGCCTTAGCGCCCAACGCGATCGCCTTGACGACATCAGCACCGCGCCGAACGCCACCGTCAAGAAATACTTCGATCTTTCCCTTAGCCGCAGCCACCGCTTCGCTGAGAACTTCCACCGTCGCTAAAGTATTATCGAGATGGCGGCCGCCGTGATTGGAAACGATCACACCGTCGGCGCCGATGTCGGCGCAGAGTTCGACATCTTCGCCGGTCATGATTCCCTTGGCCATCACCGGCAAACTGGTCGCTGCTTTGATCCACTGCAAATCTTTCCAGGTCGCCGCCGGGTCTGAGCCAGCCCCGCTACCCGCCGGCCGCGGCGCATCGCCAGCTTCACCGCCGGTGGGATAGTTGGCGCCGCGGCTGCGTTGATAACGGTTGCGAATATTGCGTTCGCGTTTGGGCGGCCACTGCGAATCGAGGGTCACGATGATCGCCTTGTAACCGTTGGCCTTGGCGCGATCGAGCCAATCTTGGGTCATGGCCTTGTCGCGGAACGGATAGAGCTGCACCCACAACACGCCGTCGGCCGCTTTGGCGAGATCTTCGAAAGAGGTGTTGGCGTTGGCGCTGACGGCCATCGCCGTGCCGCAGGATGCCGCAGCGCGGTAGGTGGCGATCTCGCCGTCGGGATGCGCCCGCTTGTGACCGCCGCAGGGCGCGATCAATACCGGCAACGCGACCTTGCAGCCCAGCACCGTGGTCGATAAGTCAAGCGTGCTGACATCACGCAAAACGCGCGGGCGCAACGCCCAAGAGGCGTAGGCGCGCCGGTTGCGGTCGACGCTGATCTCATCGGTGGCGCCGCCGGCGATGTAGTCGTACTCCGCCTTCGGCAGCACCGCCTTGGCGGCATCTTCGAATTCAAAAAGATTGATCGGTTGAGCGTCTTCTGCCATGAAAACTCCTATCGCTCGAGAGAGATATATTTGTTATTGCTTCGCCTTCAACTGCTGGTCGTTGGCCTTGAGAAACTCGCGAATCTCATCGGCATAGTCGAGCAACCTGGTCCACTGCTCTTTGTACAGCGTCACGGGAAATCGTCCCAGCCCGTAAATCGACAGCCCGCCCTTTTCGCTGACCTTCAGGCGCAGTTCGCCGGGCTTGCGCTCGACCTGCTGTTTCAATGCCTGATTCTCGGCTTCGAGCCGCGCCAGTTTTGCCTCGATGGATTCTTCCGCCATGTGTCCTCCAGATAATTTCGTCCGCTGACAATGTCCAGGTTTTATCGCAAAGCTGCCGACAACGCGAGGGCACGGCAACCGCCGGCTTGAACCCGGTGCTCAAGTCGGATTATAACAAGTGATAATGCATGACAAACAACGAACAATTTAAATTTCAAAACCTTTCAGGAGGAACCGTAGAATGAGCGCAAATCTTGGCACTCGAATTATCGACGGCGACGGCCATATCATGGAAGACAACGCCGGCATCATCGCCCACATGGAAGGCGCCTATCGGGACATCGCCGGGCGTAAAGGCACTTGCTTTCCGCCCTTGGACCATCTTCATTCCGGCCGCGCCGTCGAGACCCCGCCGCAACGCGACGGTCGCGCGCCGGTCGGACCGAAAGGCTGGCTGGAGTTTCTCGATGACATCGGCATCGACTGGACCGTCATGTATCCGACCCT
>Ga0190275_10003031_pt1 | contig 11957 bp, 12 predicted proteins | sample Popmic550T_FD_133745 | JGI IMG/M metagenome (GOLD analysis project Ga0190275, IMG submission 133745) | Populus adjacent soil microbial communities from riparian zone of Yellowstone River, Montana, USA - 550 T | ecosystem: Environmental > Terrestrial > Soil > Riparian zone > Trees stand | place... | reverse complement strand
GTGGATTGCGGCGAGTATCAGTTGGATCATGAAGTCGCAAAGCTTATTGGCGCCCCTCCCGGCTATCTTGGACATCGCGAGACGCATCCGATCCTTACACAATCGAAGCTTGCCGCGGTCACCAGCGAAAAGAGCAGCCTGTCGATCATCCTCTTCGATGAAATCGAAAAGGCAGCGCCATCCTTGAATCGTCTTCTACTTGGTGTGTTGGACAAAGCCTCTTTGCGGCTCGGCGACAATAATGTCGTGAACTTCGAGCGGTCCTTGATCTTCCTTACCAGCAACCTGGGCGCGCACGGCATGATGAAAGAACTTTCTCCGGGCTTCGGCTTCGCCTCCGATCCCAACAGAGCGCCCGAGGCAGGACGTCTGGAGAACATCGCAATGGCCGCCGTTAGACGCAACTTCTCGCCGGAGTTCGTGAATCGAATCGACGCCGCGGTTACTTACCAACCGTTGTCGACGGACACATTGACCGAGATCCTCGCACAGCAACTGAATGAATTGCAGAACCACATCGAGAATCGTTTGGGTTCCAGAGGATTCCGGCTGACCGTAACCGCCAGGGGCCGGGATTTCCTGTTGAAGGAAGGTTCTTCAGCAGAGTACGGCGCACGCGAGCTGAAACGCGCCATTCATCAAAAACTGACTCAGCCGCTTGCTGAGCTGGTCGTACTTGGGAGAGTCAAGCCGGGTGGGTCCGTTCGAGTCGATTACGACGAGAAGGTTGGCGAGCTGCGTTTGAAAGCAGCCGCCTAGCTTAGCTAAACTGGCTATCTGCCGGTTTGTTGAAACCAGACGGTCTCCGCAAAGCTGCGGTTCTCTTTGAAGAACAATTCCAATCGGAACCGCACTTCCGGGGCGATATTGGGATACATCGCAGTCCCGTTGCGCAGTTCTGCGAAACCAAGCTTTACTTCTTTGCTATTGGGGCCTTCCGTCACCGTCAGCATGCCGTACATCGCTGCCTGGATCGCGGCCGAGTCGCGATTCCACTTAACCATCAAGCTGTTATCCGACGGCGAAACCTGCAGCTGAACAGAATACACATCCGCAGCTTGTCTTCCGCCGAAAGTCAGCGAATTGGCTGACCGCGCGCCAGCGTATTCATAACCACAAGCGGCCCCAAAAGCCAGCAACGCAAGGCTGAACGCCACCCAGGCAAGCCGCCGGCTCCACCCGGAGGATTCCTGGACGATGTGCTCGGCGAAAATCGGTCTCTCATACCGCAGAGGCGTTGGTTTCTCGGCCATCTTTGGCTTGTTCGCCACCACGACTTCGGTTTGTGAAGGTGGTGGATCGGGCGCGGGCACGGGCTCCGCCGCTTGAACGGGAGCAGATCCGCCGCGAGCTTTTTGTCGACCAGTAAACGTAAACTTGATCGGGGAGGAATCCGTTGCGAGCGCGCCTTTGTCTTGTAGAAAGATGGCTGCATCCGCTGCGCGGGTCGCGTATGGCTTGATGAGGAGCGCAACATCGATGGGATCTCGAAAGAACGCACGGAAAATCGCGGCGTCGTTTTCATCGAATGCAAACCCGTCGCGCGTGTGACTACGGAAGTAACCTACTGCGTAAAGCTCATGTTCGAGAGATGGCTGCCGGCGGGCAACTGCTTCCTTGAACTGTTGCCAGTCATTCGCCGAAAGCACGTAAGACGGTCCGGAGGCATACTCGCACGGAGAGACTTCAAAATCCTGGATATGAAGCACGGGCGGATTGGCTCGACGATCGATCTTTCCTATCAGCAGGCCGCCCGTTTCGGTTCCGCGTCTGCGAGTAACTCCGAAACCCCGCATCACTTCGATGTTGATGCGCTCAATGACGCTGTGGTCCAACCGAATCTCCAGCGGCTTACCCGGAGGCGTCCAACTCAGAAATGTATTTACCTGTTCCGCCGACACTGCCCCATTATGGTAACGTGAGCGGTTCTTTATTTCTTGTCGCAACACCCATCGGTAATCTTGAAGACATCACATTTCGAGCAGTCCGCACCCTTAAGGAAGTTGACCTGATCGCCTGCGAGGATACACGGCATACCCGTCGGCTGCTCGACCATTACGGGATAGAAAAGCCTGCCATCAGTTATCACGATCACAATGAAACCGATCGGGCGCGCTCTTTGGTGGAGCGTCTGCTCGCAGGATCGAATATCGCTGTCGTCTCGGATGCGGGAACGCCGCTAATCTCAGATCCCGGTTATCGACTGGTCACTGCAGCGGTGGAAGCCGGGATTCGTGTGATCCCGATTCCCGGGCCTTCGGCTATCCTCGCCGCTCTGACGGCCTCAGGTCTCACGGTGGATTCGTTCTATTTCGGTGGGTTCGTTTCGCAAAAACAGTCTGCGCGATGCAAGTTGTTCGAGGCATTGGCCGATCTGGATTGCTCGCTGGTGTTTTACGAAGCGCCGCACCGCATTCTTGAAACGTTGCGTGATATCTCCGAGATCTACGGCAACCGGCAGATCGTCCTTACGCGCGAGTTGACAAAGATCCACGAGGAGTTCCTTCGCGGAACGGCTTTGGCTTTGCTTCGTAATCTGAGTGAGCGAGAATCAATCAAGGGAGAGATGACGATCGTGATCGGCAAGCCTTTGCCCCCGGCCCCTGATGACCGCCCCGTTCGAGAGGTGTTCGAAGGTTTTCTGTCTCAGGGACTGTCGAGGATGGACGCGATCAAGGCCACGGCGCGTCATCGAGGCGTGTCGAAACGAGAGATCTATGCCGCGCTCGAAACCTGAAGTTCGAAGCATCATAGCCGTCCTCTGCCTGGCGATCATTTTGCTTGCGGCGTGGTATCCGGCCGCATGTGTCGCGATTCTCCTACCAATCGTCATCTGGATTGGGTTCGTTTGGTCAGGGCGGGATGTCCGCCGAACCGTCAATCCACATCCCCAACTCGTACCTTTCCTAGCCATTCTTCCTTCCCGCGCTCCTCCGGCTCTGCTGTAGTTTCCAAACGGCCATTTGGGCAAGCAAGAAAATAACCTAATACGTTTGCTTAGTCTTCTCGCTGACCCTTGTGCGCCTCGTAGTAATTCCGCAGCACGGCGTTCATTCGGGACAGGTGGCCGGAGCCCCGCGACTTGAACCAGGTGAGCACGTCGGGATCGACGCGCAGGTGAATGGACTGTTTCGGGTTACGGATCGGAATCACGAGTTGGGCTTCGGTCCAGTCGAAGCTGCCGACGGGGAAACTGTCGGGATCAGACGCGGCGTTGCGCTCGATCTCCTCGTCCGTCATCGCGTCCAGGCGAGCCCAGTCAGTCAAGTCTTCGAGGACTGGATCGCCCAAGCGCACGGTTGTAATCCGCTCTTTCTTCGCGGCTAGCGGACCGCGCCGAGATGACCCGGCGTTTGCTGCCTCGCCAGCTCGCGACGACTGCGAGGATGCGGCCTTCGACTTCGCCGAAGGCGAGAGCTCGGATTTCTCGGCGGTAGAAGCGGAGGACTTCCACTGTCGGCTTTTCCCAGATCGTGCGGGCGATGTCGAAGTCGATGCCGTGCTTCTTGAGGTTACTTTGTCTTTTGTTTTCATGTAGCACCTACTGTGTACACATGTTCGCAGAGCGAGGCAGCCAACTTTAGGAGGATACGTGTCTAAGAAAAATCATGTTCTTAGAAAGTTGGTCCTGTGCGTTTCCCTGATCTTCGGAGCGATGATCGGTATTCCGATGCGCCCGGACAGGGTCGAGGAAACGCTCCGAAACATGAATCGGGTCAGGATCCAGCAAGCCGTTTCAACGACTCGGTATAAGGGGCGCGTGCCACGCCGCGCTCGGTTATGATTCCGCTCACGTAGCGATTCGGGGTGACATCGAAAGCCGGGTTGCAAACCGCCGTTCCATCGGGAGCGATCGCAACTCCACCTACGTGTGTCACCTCTTTCGACGACCTCTCTTCGATTGGAATCTGATCACCTGTCGACAACGTCAGGTCGAGTGTCGATACCGGCGCCGCCACGTAGAACGGCACGTTGTTCTCTTTCGCCAAGACCGCCACAGAGTACGTTCCGATCTTATTGGCGACATCGCCGTTCGCCGCAATACGATCCGCGCCGACGACAACGCAACCGATACGTCCGGACTTTAGAAAGTGCCCGGCCATGTTGTCCGTAATCAGAGTGGCGGAGATATTATCCTGCTGCAATTCCCATACGGTCAGGCGTGAGCCTTGCATAAACGGTCTGGTTTCGTCAGCAAACACGTCGATGTTCTTGCCCGCTTCCACCGCTGCGCGGATCACGCCAAGCGCTGTGCCGTATCCTGCCGTTGCCAGCGCGCCGGCATTGCAGTGCGTTAGCACGGTTTTACCGTCCGGGACGAGATCTGCGCCGTGGCGTCCGATCGCCTGATTGATAGCGATGTCCTCGAGATAAATCTGCTTGGCTTCGCGGATGAGTGTCCCCCGAATCTCTTCAATCGGCCGATTCTTCACTTGGCCGTAGAGATTCTTCATACGGTCGATAGCCCAAAAAAGATTCACCGCCGTCGGCCGTGTGCCGGCCAATGTTGAGCAGATCGTTTCGAAGCTGCCGTGCAGATTGTCGGCCTTCAACGCGCCGATCGCAACACCCATCGCAGCCGCGACTCCGATTGCCGGGGCGCCGCGAATGATCATCGATCGAATCGCCTCGGCCACCTGTTCGTAGTCCGTGCAAGTAACGAACACTTCTTCGCGGGGCAGACGCGTCTGGTCGATCATGACAACGCCGTCGTCGGTCCACTGAATTGTTTCCACCATTTGTTAGAGAGCGCTTCTTCCTATGAGATATCCCACAACGAGTACTGTGTTGTACCCGCAATGCATGATGATTGCGGCGCCGGTCGTCCGTGTTCGCAGTCTCCACCATCCGAACGCCGAACCGGCGATCAGGATCATCGCGATGTGCTGCCAGGACCAAGCATATTGTGGGCCATGCATAATCGCAAACGGCGCCGCGGAGAATAGAACCCCCGCAATCATTCCTACCGAACGGACAGCGACCGGCTGCAACAATCCTCGAAAGAACAGTTCTTCGAACACCGGCCCGACCGAAACCGCAAACACTGCGATCCAACGCGCAGCCGAGAGGTCTTTCATCAACTCCATCATTGGTGAGGAGACGTCGGGAATGCGCAGGGCAGCCGCGATCAACAACACCGATACGGCAACAACAATGCCGGCGCTGAACGATGACCAGATGTCCCCCGCCCGCACTCCCAAACGCAAAGATTTAAGAAACGGTCGCTCATACTTCCATCGAAACAACAGCGCGATAGGTATCAGCATCTCCGCCTGAGCAAGAAACTGCGGGATCATCAGCAGCAGCGCCTTGTTATTGGTCACCGACATCATCCCAAGCTGCGTGATGACGAACGTGGCAATGAAAGCGGGAATGCCGAGCCCCAGGAAAAGGATCAGGTCGGTCCAGGACCAGAACGGCTCATCGGCGGCTTCGTCAATCAAGGCTCACACTCGATGAGCAGAGCCGCCAGGATCGGCAGCAGAATTTCATGGTGTCCCGTGATCGAATATCCTTTGCCACCGGATTGGGCGTGAGGTCGCTCCACTACGTTGACCTTCGGCCGGTAATGCTGCAGGAAATCAAAATTCACAGTCGTGAACTGGCCAAGAGGATAGCCGAGATTGCGAGCCACCGAGATGGCCTTCAGAAACACTTCCGGCATAACGACGGCTGAACCGAGATTGATGTAGACACCGCCATCATGAAGTCCCGTGACGATGTTGGCGAAGAGCCGGAAGTCGCGATGCGATGCCGACCCGATAGCATGGCCTTCTGCGTCCGGATGTGTATGTGGTGTATCGGTTCCGATCGCTACGTGCACAGTGACTGGCACACCAGCATTCCATGCTCCCAGAACGAGACTGTGCAAACCGAATTCCGGGTTGGCGATTCGCGAAAGATGCAGGCCAAGCGCTTCTCCCATACCCAATCCCGCGCTATCGCCATCAGCGATCGCAAGGTTCATCTCGCGACCCGTTTCTTCCGCCGATCCAAAACGGCCGTCGGGCAATACGGCCTCGACATCTTCGCTCGTCCAACCCGCTATTGCGATCTCGAAATCATGGATCGCCGCCGAGCCGTTCATTGCAAATGCAGTCGCATAACCGCGATTCATCAGATCGAGCAGAACGGGCGCCAATCCGCACTTAATGACATGGCCGCCGAGCCCCCAAATAATCTGCTTGCCGGCCGTGCGCGCATGGATCAAGGCTTCCGCCACAGAGCGCAGTGAATCCGACGCCAGCAAACGAGGCATGGCATCCAACACGCCGAGCACACCGCTTCCCTTTTGATACGTCTTGGCGAAATGTTCGATACGGACCTTGCCGCCGCGTTCGTAGATGGAAACTGTCTTCAATCCGCCGAAATCGAGCGGTTGGATCCGATATTTGCTCAAGCTACCTTCCCATTGCGCATGATCTTTTCGAGCGCGACTGCCGTATGGCTCCGGCGATTCCGAATGACCTGCTCGGGCGTTCCCGTGGCGACGATCTCGCCACCACCTTCACCGCCCTCAGGACCAAGATCGATGATCCAGTCGGCTGTCTTAATCACATCGAGTTGGTGCTCGATCACCAGGACCGTGTTGCCTTTCTCGACGAGTTGGTGCAGCACATCCAGCAGCCGCCGGATATCTTCAAAGTGCAAACCCGTTGTCGGCTCATCGAGTATGTAGAACGTTCTTCCGGTCTGTTTGCGGCTGAGTTCTTTTGCGAGCTTGATACGCTGTGCTTCGCCACCGGAGAGCGTCGTCGCCGACTGTCCTAGATGAATGTATCCAAGGCCGACGTCGTATAAAGTGCGAACCTTGGCCTGGATCTGCGGCAGGTTCTCAAGTACGGAGATCGCTTCCTCTACCGTCGCGCCGAGCAGGTCCGCGATGGAGTAATTCTTATACTTCACCTGCAACGTCTCGGAGTTGTATCGCTTGCCGCGGCAAACGTCGCACGTGACATATACGTCGGGCAGAAAGTTCATCTCAATGCGCTTCATGCCATCTCCCTGGCACGCCTCGCATCGGCCTCCCTTGACGTTGAAACTGAATCGACCCGCCTTGTACCCGCGTTCCCGCGATTCCGGAAGCATGGCGTAGAGATCGCGAATCGGCGTGAAGACCCCTGTGTATGTGGCGGGATTCGATCGCGGCGTCCGCCCGATCGGCGCCTGATCGATCTCGATCACTTTGTCGATGTGCTCCAGACCGATGATCTGGTCATGAAGCCCTGGCTTGGCGCGCGAGTTGTATACATGCTGAGCCAGCGCTCGATAAAGGATGTCGTTTACGAGAGTCGACTTACCGCTGCCTGAAACACCGGTGACTACAATAAATCTGCCTAGCGGAAACTCGACGTCGATGTTCTTGAGGTTGTGCTCGCGCGCTCCCTTGACCATGATCGCTTCCTTGTTTCCGGACCGTCGCCGTTTAGGAGCTTCGATCTTCAAGGCCCCGGAAAGGTATTGTCCGGTCAAGGATCCGGGCTGATTCTGAATCTGCTCAGGGGTTCCTGCTCCGACTAGTCCACCTCCCAGCCTGCCGGCGCCAGGCCCGAGATCGATCACGTGATCCGCCTGCCGGATTGTATCGGCATCGTGCTCGACCACGAGCACTGTGTTCCCGAGATCCCGCAACCTGCTCAAAGTGGCCAGTAAACGATCGTTATCCCGTGGGTGCAGACCGATCGACGGCTCATCGAGCACGTAGAGAACTCCGCGTAATTTCGACCCGATCTGCGTCGCAAGCCGTATGCGCTGCGCTTCGCCACCAGAGAGCGTTGACGACCCACGGCTCAAGCTCAGATAGTCCAACCCTACAGCGGTGAGATATTCGAGCCGATGCCGGATTTCATCGAGCACTCGGGCCGCAATTTGCGCTTCCCGCTCGGTAAGCTGCCAGGTACTGACGAGTTGCAAAGCCCTTTGAAGGGACATGCCCGTCAGCTCAGAAATCCCGAGTCCTTTGACGCGTACCGCCAGGCTTGTGGGTTTCAGCCGCTGTCCCGCGCACGCGGCGCATTCGATGGGTGACATGTATTCCATCAACCACTCACGACCGGCATCGCTGGAAGAGCGATAACGGTGTTCGAGCAGCTTCATGATGCCGCCGGGAAAGCCTGTTCCTCCGTTCACCAGAAGACCTTGCGTCTTCTTCGGTAGCTTTTCGAAAGGGACCGTCAAATCGATACCGAGACGCGCGGCCGCTTGGCTAATCGGCTCGAGCATTGAGATCGCCGAAGCGCCTACCCCCAAAGCTCCTTCAAGCAACGGCTTTGATGGGTCGTTAATCACTTTTCCTGAATCGAAGCTCCATGTGCTGCCAAGACCGACGCACGCGTCACACGCGCCGTAAGGGCTGTTGAAGGAGAACGATCTAGGTTCAAGCTGCGGAACGCTGCGGCCACAATTCGGACAAGCCAGCTTTTGGGAATAGAGCTTTTCCGCGCCATTCAAAATGGAGACAGTAACCAGCCCATCCGTCAGCTTCGTGGCTGTCTGAATGGAAGCCTCGAGCCGCTTCTCAATTCCGGGCTTGAGCACCAGTCGATCCACGACGACGTCGATGGTGTGGTTCTTTCGCTTGTCGAGCGCGATAATCTCCTCGTCGAGCGACCGCAACTCACCATCGATGCGCGCCTTCACAAAGCCTTGCTTTGCGAACCTTTCGAGCTCCTTCTTGTATTCGCCCTTCCGTCCACGAACAACCGGAGCCAGGATCATGACCCTTTCGTTCGTCAAGCCCATCACTTGCTGAAGGATTTGTTCCGTCGTTTGTCGGGCGATCTCAAAACCGCACTCCGGGCAGTGCGGAATACCGATGGACGAGTACAACAGACGGAGGTAATCGTAGATCTCCGTCACCGTGCCCACAGTGGATCGCGGGCTGCGGCTGGTGGTCTTCTGCTCGATGGAGATCGCGGGACTGAGGCCATCGATGGAATCGACGTCGGGCCGCTCCATTTGATCGAGGAACTGGCGTGCGTATGGTGACAAGGTCTCAACATAGCGGCGCTGTCCTTCCGCGTAAATCGTGTCGAAGGCGAGCGACGATTTACCGGATCCGCTAAGCCCCGTTATGACGGTAAAGGTATTGCGCGGGATCTCGACGTCAATGTTCTTAAGGTTGTGCTGACGTGCGCCATGCACGCTGATGCGGGTGAGCATGGGGGAAGATCACTTGCCGGAATCAGAACGATTTTCCATTGTCGCAGATGGCTTGCCGCCAGCCGCTGTTCGTGCATCTTCGAATTTGCCTTTGGCCCATTCGAGAAGCCGCCTGATGGCCGGGGAATGATCCGCAAGAATGACAAGGCCGGGAATAATGAAGATCCAACCAGGCATGATCGGCATGATGAGGCCTACCAAGCCTATGAGGATGAGGCCAACTCCGCCTGCAATGCGAAGAATCTTCTTCAGAAGGCTACCCTCATTTGCGTCATTAACGGCTTTCGAAAATTTTTATTTGCCTTTATTTTCAACACAAACACTTGGTTAGACGCTCTTTGCCGCCATTCAGGTTCGACAATTGGATTGAGATGAAAACTACACAACAACTTGAGAAGATCTATCGCGTTTGGTCCGCCAGCGTGGAGGACAAGATTGCTGTACGCATCCAGTATTCGGTTGTCGAAGAAGGCCCAACGACTCTGGTCGTCCTTGGCGCGCGCGAAGAATGGCTATAGTCACTGCTTACGCTGACGCAGTGGAATCTCAATTGTTAATGACGAGTTCGATGCTGGCGCTGCCTTCGCCTCGTTCGCCGCTCGAAAACTGCGGCTAGCGGATGTCAGATCGGCGCCTAGAACCGCAAATCCAAGTACCAGTTTATCGGAGGCGGGCGTGACCCTGATCCCACCGTCTGCCGGCAGTGTGGTCGTTTCGTTGGCGCGCACGGGCGAAGACACTGTCGTCCGACCGGCGGCAGAGATTGCCACCGCGCCGGCACGTGACGACGTAACGCGAACGCGCATGACATCCCCGGTCTGAAACTCGTGGTTGTTGGGCACGGGTTGGAACTCGCCGTTGGCTGATTGAAGCAGGAGTTCGTATCGTACCGGCAAGGAGGGAGCGATCTCCGCCTGCTTTACGGGAGGCGCTGCATCGGCAAGTTGCATCTGTCGTCCTGACATCAGAGCTTCTGGTTGCGGCGGTACCTGCGCATACTGCTCGGGCGGCGCCGCCGGCTTATTCGCTTCGCGCTTCTCGAGCTTAGGTTGGGGCTTGGGCGGCGCCGGCTTAGCTACTTCCTTGGCAGCGGGCGGAGAAGAATCTGCCGGAGTCCCTAGCGCAAGATTCTTGTGTCCTTCGGACTCGCGTACCTCGGCGATTTGCGTCGGCTGCGGACGTACGTGACGAACCTCCTGAAAGCCGATCGCCATGAGCAGAATCGCTCCGAGTGTGACCAGGACTTTGGATTTGGGCCGCTCAAACCACTCACGCAACGCCGCAGTAACACTGAAGCGTGGCTCTTCGGTAGCGCGCAGCAATTGGGCACGAATCGCGCTGTCGTCGAGCAAGTTCTTCAACGCATGCTCATCGGAAAGCGCCGCGAAGAGCTCATTGTCCTGGAGCGCTGCCTCAAACAGAACTTGTTTCTCATTGGGCGAGAGTGTACCGGTCGCGTATCCGCCAAGCAACTTGCGAACGTCGTCGGTCATACGGTCCACTTCCCTCCCATTAGATCCAAGAGCTGCTTCCGGCAGCGAGCATCCCAGGTGTACACAGTGTTGATGGATGCCGCGCCAAAGTGCTCTTGAATTTCGGCGAAACTCCTTCCCAATAGTTTGAGCCGAAACAACTCCCGGCACCGCTCGCCGAGCTTCTGCACGGCAGCGGTTAACCGTTCGACACTCTGTTGACGCGCCGCTTGGTCTTCGGGACTCAGAGACGGCGATGGTAATTGCAACTCGTCTATCGCTGCCTTGCTCGATTCGCCATGTCGTAAGGATTTTCGCCTCGCCCCAGCCATCTTAAATCGAACAATCTGAAGGCTTAATGGCAGCAAGTCACCTAGTTCGAGGACATGCCCGTACTTCTCCTCGATAACAATCAAGACGTCTTGCGCGAGATCCTCCGCAATATCCCTCCCCATACGAGATGCCGCAAACGCGACGATCCTTTCACGGAGCCGCGCCAGGATTTCATCCCGCGTCATGATGGGATCATCTGGGAAAGCCGGCGGAAGACAACTTCGGGAAAAGCCGGAGCGCGTTCTTGTAGTACACCTTCTTCAATACTTCATCCGGCAAGTCGAGCCCGTACAGCTTCCACAGCCCGTGATACTTGCGGATGTTGTCGATCCAGTCGTCGTCGCTCTCCAGAAGCCGAAAATAGAACGGGTATTCGCTGATGTTGTAGGTGTCTTTGCCGAACAGAATGCGGTCCTGATACTTGATAAAGAAGCGTTTGGCGGTCCGCGGCTGCCGGCCAAGTTCCCCGAGGATTGCCGCGATCTCCACGTTCAGGTTGGGCATCCGATCCAGCATCTCGCCGAGCTTCTGTAGATCGTGGGACAGCCAGCCCATGTGAGCCGCGATAAAGATCGTTTTCGGATGCTTGGCGAACAGACTGTGCTGCTCTCCGATGACCTGCTCCCAGGTCAGTCCTGTGCCGGCCTCACCACGATTCGGCCGAAGCCTTAGCTCAAGCCATCGCTCGTTGTATTTGTCCATGGGATCGTACAGCGGCTTCGGGTCGGCGGTGTGGATCATGACAGGAATCTTGTACTTGGCGCACACGTCCCACACCGGATCGAGGCGCGGATCGTCGACCGGAACACGTTTGCCGTTCACGTCCTTCTGCTGCATTCCGAAGTCCTTCCACGCTTTTACACCGATCGCCCCTTCCTTGATGTCCTGTTCGAGCTGCGCTGCAGCTCGCTGCCCATAGTCCGGTGATCCGATGCCGTTCATGTCGATGTTCGTCATGCTGGCGAATCGGGCCGCTTGCGGGTGGGCCTT
>Ga0190275_10003030_pt1 | contig 11957 bp, 13 predicted proteins | sample Popmic550T_FD_133745 | JGI IMG/M metagenome (GOLD analysis project Ga0190275, IMG submission 133745) | Populus adjacent soil microbial communities from riparian zone of Yellowstone River, Montana, USA - 550 T | ecosystem: Environmental > Terrestrial > Soil > Riparian zone > Trees stand | place... | reverse complement strand
GCGAGCTCGACGTGCTGAGGGCCGACCCTCCCCTCTTTCCAGTCGACCCGCAGCAGCGCGCCGCCGTCGAGGAGGCCGAGCGGTGGGGCGACGAGGAGTTCCAGCAGATGGCGCGCACGATCACGTGGTGGGCGCTGAGGCGCCACAAGTCCGACCAGGCCAGCTTCCTCGCGGACGCGGGCCCGATGGCGCGGCTCGGCATGCCGACCCGCATCGCGGTCGCCACCTCCGGGCCGATCCTCCGGATCGCGATCCGCCTCAACGACTCGACCGACGACACGGTGCGCTCGACGCTCGCCTCGATCGGCCCGGCGCTGGACAACGTGGACCGTCTGATCGCGGAGGGCGTGATCGGGGGAGATCAGCCGAACGCGGCCGACTTCCAGACCGGGGCGAGCGTTGCGCTGCTGCGGACGTTCGAGGACGTCCGGGAAGCGATCGAGGACCGCCCGGCGGCCGGGCTGGCGCGGCGGCTGTACCCCTGGTACCCCGGCCACGTCCACGCTTCCTTCCCGCCCGAGTGGCTCGAGCCGCTGCGCACCCCCGCCGCCGTCTGAGCGGACGCTTGCACCGGCAGGATTCTGCCCCCTCGGACGAAATCGAGTCTCGATGTACTCCATCGAGGTGGAGCGGACCCTGGTCAGGTCCCCTCACGAACTGTGGGACAGGCTGTGTGATCATCCGGGCATCGCCCGCTGGCTCGGCGGCGTGCAGATCGATGGAATCGAGCCGCCGACGCGCATCGAGTGGAGGTTTCGCGGCGCAAACGGCGTGATCGAACTCGAAGCCGCCCCATGGGGAACAAGGGTGCGCGCCAGGGTGATGCCGGCTCAGGGGCCGGCGTGGGAGCGGCTGACCACGCGCTACGAGATCGAGAGCGCGCTATGGCAGCTGTTCTCAGACCTCGGTTCCAAGTCGCTTGGAGGCCCGACAGCAGGGCGGGGGAAGCCTGCCCCGGCGGGGAAGGAATCCGCCCGCCGCCGTGAAACCCCCTGGGCATGACGATCGAGATGGAAAGGACCCTCGTGAAGTCGCCGCCCGAGGTTTGGGAGGAGCTTGCCTCCGAGCCCGGCCTCGGCCGCTGGCTCGATGAGGTCGAGGTGCGGGAGGCCCATGCGCCGAGCCGCATCGAATGGGCCACCCGCGGCGCGCAAGGCACGATCGTGTTGGAGCCCTCGGGCTGGGGCACCCGTGTTCGCGCCCACGCCCAGGCCGGCGGTACCGGCTTCCTCGATCGCTTTCGTGTGCCGGATGACGCGGACGTCGAGCGGCGGCTCGAGCAGTTGCTCGACCACCTCGGATCGAGCACGCTGACAAGCAGCTAGGCAGGCTCGGGGGAGACGCGCTCAGGGACGAGCGCAGGGAGTGGCGGCCGTGCGTTTTTCGGCTGAGCCGTCGCGATAGGTGAAGATCGCGGTGGTTGTCCAGACGCCGCTCGGCGGGCACGTCGAGGGCGCCCGCAGGTAGGCCCGCCGCTTCCCCTTGTATCTGCCGTAATGGCGCGGGAGGTGTGCGTCGAACTTTGTCAGCGCAACCCCTCCCGGGATCTTCAAGTTGACCGCGACCGAGGAGCGCCGCACGTCGTCGCGGAAATAGGTGATCAGCCTGCCGTCGTCGACGAGCCTGACGATCACGATGATCTGGCGGGGAGCGTTGAACAGCGTCGCGACGGTGTTGAAGGGACTGCCCGTCACGATCAGACCCTGACCTCTCACCGACCCGATCCTGCTCGACCGCGGGCACGCGCGAACGGAGAGGTTCGCGATGTCCTCGTCCGATGCCCGGCAGCGCGGCAGCGCCGACGTGTCGAACCTGGTGCCCGGGTGGCCCTGGAACTCCATCTTCGTGACCGCCTTGGGCACGCCGTTCATCACGCCCGGATCGCTCCAGGTGGCGCTCAGGTCCAGCCCGGACGGGGAGCCGGGAGTTGTCGCGGAGAAGGTCAGCGCGAAGGTGGAGGAGAACTGGGGGCTGGCGATCGCTACCCCGCCCACTCCTGCGGCGAGTGGAATGGCCAGCAGCCGGCCGAAGCGCACCCGCATGCGCCGAACGTACCAGTTGCGACCGGTACCATTTCGCACCCTCCCATGAGAGCAAAGGTCCCCGAGACATACGAAGAGAAGCTCGCGCAACTCGAGGACCTGCGCCACCAGCACGCCCACGCGGCCTCCGAGGACGCGGTCGCCAAGCAGCACGCGCGGGGCAAGATGACCGCCCGCGAGCGGGTCGAGAAGCTCCTCGACCCCGGCTCCTTCAAGGAGCTCGACACCTTCGTGCGGCACCGCACCTACGAGTTCGAGATGGACAAGAAGCGGCCCTGGGGCGACGCGGTGGTCACCGGTCACGGCACCATCGACGGCCGTCCCGCATGCGTGTTCAGCCAGGACTTCACCGTGTTCGGAGGCTCCCTCGGCGAGGTGATGGCGGAGAAGATGTGCAAGATCATGGACCTGGCGGCGAAGATCGGCTGCCCTGTGATCGGCATCAACGACTCGGGCGGCGCCCGCATCCAGGAGGGCGTCGTGTCGCTCGGCGCCTACGGCGACGTGTTCGTGCGCAACGTCGACTGCTCCGGCGTGATCCCGCAGATCAGCGTCATCATGGGCCCCTGCGCGGGAGGAGCTGTCTACTCGCCCGCGATGACGGACTTCATCTTCATGGTGAAGGAGACGTCGCACATGTTCATCACGGGCCCCGACGTGATCAAGACCGTCACCGGCGAGGAGCCGACCTTCGAGGAGCTCGGCGGGGCGATGACGCACAACACGAAGTCGGGCGTCGCGCACTTTGCCGCCGAGAACGAGGAGGAGTGCCTCGAGGACGTGCGCTACCTGATGAGCTTCCTGCCGCTCAACAACCTGGAGAAGCCGCCCCGGTTCGACCCCAGCGACGATCCCGAGCGGATGGATCTCGAGCTCGACAGCGTCGTGCTCGCGGACCCCCAGAAGCCCTACGACATGCGCGACGTGGTCTCGTACATCGTCGACGACGGCGACTTCTTCGAGGTCCACGCGCACTGGGCACAGAACATCGTGATCGGCTTCGCGCGCCTGAACGGCCATCCGATCGGCGTGGTGGGCAACCAGCCGCGAGCGATGGCCGGGGTGCTCGACATCGACTCGTCCGTGAAGGGCGCCCGGTTCGTGCGCTTCTGCGACGCGTTCAACATCCCACTGCTGACCTTCTGCGACGTGCCCGGCTTCCTCCCCGGCACGAACCAGGAGTGGGGCGGCATCATCCGCCACGGCGCAAAGCTCCTGTACGCCTTCACGGAGGCGACGGTGCCGAAGCTGACGGTGGTCACGCGCAAGGCCTACGGGGGCGCGTACGACGTCATGAACTCCAAGCACATGCGGGCCGACTTCAACTTCGCCTGGCCGACCGCCGAGGTCGCGGTGATGGGGCCCGAGGGCGCGGTGAACATCATCTTCCGCCGCGACCTGGAGAAGTCTCCGACCCCGGACGAGCGGCGCGGAAAGCTGATCTCCGACTACAAGGCGCGCTTTGCGAATCCCTACACCGCGGCCGAGCGCGGCTACATCGACGACGTCCTGATCCCGCACGAGACGCGGCCGCGCTTGATCAACGCGCTCGAGACGCTCCAGACCAAGCGGATCGAGCGCCCGAAGCGCAAGCACGGCAACATCCCGCTGTAGTCCTTGACACCCCGCCTGCCCGGCAATAGGTTGAGCCGGCAGGCCAGGGGTACGCAGGGGGAGCACATCGTGGTACGGCAACGGGGCACGGTCCGGGCGCCGTCCCGTCGGGGCGGAGGCGCCCCCGCGCTCGCTGTCGCCGCGGCCGCCCTTGCCCTCCTCCTCCTTGTCACCAGCGCCGCCGCCATCTTCGGCGAGCCCGAGACGATCTCACCCGAGGGGGTACCCGCCTCCGAGCCGCAGATCGCCGCCGACGAGCGCGGCAACTCGATCGCGGTCTGGACCTCCGGCGAGGAGGGCGCGCTGGAGGTGCAGGCGCGGTTCCGCCCGGCCGGCGGCCCGTGGGGTCCAGTCGAGACGCTTTCCACTGCCGGGGAGGACTCGAGCAGCCCCCAGGTCGTGTTCGACGAGCGCGACAACGCGCTCGTGGCCTGGACCAGCTTCCAGACCTCGCAGGCCGACCCGCCCGTGCCGGTCGCGCGCGTCCGCGCCTCATTCCGGCCCAGAGGCGGCGACTTCGGCCCTTCCCAGGTGGTGCACGAGGAGGCCGGCAACGATGCGGTCTTCTTCCAGCCCCAGCTCGCGATCGACGAGAGCGCAGCGCTCGTGTGGACACGCGCCACGCCCGACGGCACAACCGTGCAGGCGACATTCCGCCCCAAGGGAGGCAGCTTCGGCCCGGCACAGGATCTCGCCACCGGCGGATTCGACCCCGATGTGGCAGTCGACGAGCGCGGCAACACGACTGTGGTCGCAACCGGTGAGAGCCTGCAGGTGGTTTCGTTCTTCAAGCCCCGCACAGGTCCCTTCGGCGCGGCGCAGCCGATCTCGCAGGGCGACGGGTTCACCCCGCGCGTGGCGACCGACGAGGACAGCAATGCGATTGCGGTCTGGGACACCGGGGGTCGTATCGAGGCCTCGTTCCGCCGCGCCGGCCGCGGCTTCGGCACGAGCCAGCCGCTCTCGGATCCTGGTCTGACCGCTTTCGAGCCCGACGTCGCGTTCGACGACGAGGACGCCGTGATCGCGTGGGCCGCCGCGGACGAGTCGGGATCGCAGATCCAGACGGTGACGCGCACAGAGCGCGGAGCCCTGACGGCCGTGCAGACCATCTCCGAGCCGGGCGGTGAAGCGTTCGAGCCGCAGGTGACGGCGGAGGACGGGGCCGCAATCGTGTGGACGCGCGACCTGCGCGTGCAGGGGGCATTCCGGGCCGAGCACCGGAAGGCGTTCGGCTCCGCGCGGACGCTGTCGGCCTCGCGCCTCGACGCATTCGAGCCCGACGCGGCGATGGACGACGACAGCAACGTCTTCACGGTGTGGACGATCGACGCGAACCCCGACCCGGAGTTGAACGAACCGCAGGTTCAGTTCTCCTTCCGGCCCGCTGAGGGCGCCTACACCGAGCCGGCGCCTGTGTCGACCCCCGGGCAGCTCGCGTTCGGACCGCGGATCGCGACCGACGAGCGAAACAACGCCCTCGCCGTCTGGGTCGAGGACGACGCCGACGGCACCGACCGGGTGCGAGCCGCATTCCGGCCGGCCGGGTTCGGGATCGGCTTCACCCCGTTCGGGACGCCGCTGTCGCCCGACGGCTCGGACGCCTCCGAGCCCCAGGTCGTGTTCGACGAGCGCGGAAACGCGCTGGTCGTATGGGTGCGCGCCGACCCGGAGGGCGACGGGGACTCACAGGTCGAGTCGTCGTTCCGGCCCAGGGGTGGGAGCTTCGGAGCGGCACGGCTGGTCTCGAGCGCAGCGGACGGCGTGGCCACCTTCGGCGTGCGCCTCGCGATCGACGAGAGCGCGACCGCCGTGTGGAGCGAGCTCGAGGGACTCTCACTGCGTGCCATGGCCGCCTTCCGGCCGAAACGCGGTGGCTTCGGGAGCCCGGTGACCCTGTCGACAGCCGGGAAGGCCGGGTTCGAGCCTGACGTCGCCGTCGACGAGAGCGGCAACTCGGTCGTCACATGGACGGAGGGAGACCTGTTTGCAGGCGGGCCTCCCGCTGTGATGTGGGCGTTCAAGCCACGTACCAAGGGCTTCGGCACCGCCGCGCAACTGTCGCCGGCCGGACTGCCCGCCTCCGGAGGGCGCGTCGCCACCGACGACCACGACAACGCGCTCGCGGTCTGGATCGCGGGAGACACCGAGTCCGTCGCTCAGGCTGCGTTCCGCAGAAAGGGCAAGGGCTTCGAGGCCGCGCGGACCATCTCGGAACCGGGCGCCGACGAGCCGCAGGTCGTCTTCGACGAGCGCCGCAATGCCCTTGCGGTGTGGACCAGATTCGTCGGGGACCAGGGTCAGATAGAGGCGGCGTTCCGGCCCCGGTACGGATCCTTCGGCCCGCCCGCGGTCGTCTCGCCGGTCGAGCCCGACGCCAGCCACTTCGGCCCCGAGGTGGCGGTCGACGAGAGCGCCGCGGTCGTGTGGACGAGGGCCGATGCGGGCGGCACGCTCCGCGTCCTGGCGGCCTTCCGGCCGAAGGGCGGAACCTTCGGTGGCGGGGAGGCCCTTTCGGACCGCGATCTGTTCGGGTTCGGTCCCCACGTCGCGGTGGACGAGCGTGGAAACTCGCTCGCGGTGTGGACGGAGACCGACGCTGTGGATCCCGATCCGCCGTCTCTGTCGCTGGTGCAGTTCGCCTTCAGGGCCCGCAACTGAGACGTCGTCGTCGCGCTTTACAGCGCGTCAGTACGTGCGCACACGTATATTCCACTCATGGCCGAACGAGTGAAACGCCAGCGTCTGAAGCCGGAGGTGCGCCGGGAGAAGCTGCTCGAGGCCGCCACGGCGGTGTTCGCCGAGCGGGGGTACGAGGGCGCGCGGGTCGAGCAGATCGCCGACGTCGCCGAGGTCTCCCCCGGTCTGCTGTACCGGCACTTCGAGGGCAAGCAGGAGCTCTACGAGGAGCTGCTGCTGCTCGCCAACCGGCAGCTGCTGGAGCACCTCGCACAGGCGGCCGCCCCGAACCTGCCCACCGACCAGCGGGTGCTGCGCGGGCTCGACGCGTTCTTCGGCTTCGTCGAGAGCCACCGCAACCTGTGGCGACTGATCATGAAGGACGTGGTGGAACCCGAGATCGCCGCGATCCGCGAGGACGTCGTGCGCCGTTCGGTCGGCCTGGTCGCGACCCTGGCCGCGCAGGAACAGGACTTCGGCGGCACGCAGCCCCACGAGCGCGAGCTGGAGATGGTGTCGGTGATGCTCGTCGGCTCCGTCGTGTCGCTCGCCGCTTGGTGGATGGACCACCCCAAGGTGCCCCGCAACGTGATCGTGGCGGTCGCGATGGAGTCCCTGTGGGTCGGGCTCGAGCGCGCGCGGGCCGGCGAGCGCTACTCCGTCACCTGAGCACCGCGCACGGATCTCACGCCGAGCGCTCGCGGTGCGTTAAACAGTCGTGACACCGCCTCCGTTCCAGTGGTTCCTGAACCAGCACCGGGACGACGTCTACCGCTTTCTGGTGGCGTCGGTCGGTGCGCAGGAAGCCGACGACTGCTTTCAGGAGACGTTTCTGTCCGCCATGCGGGCGTATCCACGCCTGCGCGTGAACTCCAACACGCGGGCGTGGGTGCTCACGATCGCGCACCGCAAGGCGCTCGACTCGCACCGGGCACGACAGCGCAGGCCGCTGCCCGTGGCCGAGCCGCCCGAGCCGCGGCTGTCGAATGGAGCGGCCGAGCCGGACGCGGAGCTGTGGAGTGAGGTGCGGAGGTTGCCGGCCAAGCAGCGCGCTGCGGTTGCGCTGCGCTACGCCGGGGATCTATCGCATGACGAGATCGGACGGGCGCTGGGCTGCTCTGAAGAGGCGGCGCGGCGCAACCTACACGAGGGTCTGAAGAAGCTGAGGTCGACATGGGAAGCATGAGGGACATGGAGAAGCTGCTCGGCCGCGCAGCGCGGGCCGACGTGTCGGAGGCAGCCGCGGGCGCCACCGGCGCACTGGCCGAGCGAGCGGCGCACGAGCACCTGCTGGACGTCGCCTACACGACGCTCGACTCGCCGGTCGGGCCGGTCCTCGTGGCGGCCACCCGGCGGGGGATCGTGAAGATCTCGTTCGGGGCCGTGCACGACGAGGAGGCGGTGCTCGCGGACCTCTGCGCCCGCGTCTCCCCGCGCGTGGTCGAGGTTCCCTCCTACTTCGATGCGGTACGCAACGAGCTGGAGGAGTACTTCCACGGCCGCCGCACGCGCTTCGGCCTACCGGTGGACTGGAGCCTCACGGGCGGTTTCGGGCGCCGCGTGCTGGAGCGCACCGCGCAGATCCCGTATGGCGAGGTCTCCACGTACAAGGACATGGCGGCCGCTGCCGGCAGCCCCCGCGGCGCCCGGGCGGCGGGCAATGCGCTGGGCGCCAACCCGATCCCGATCGTGGTCCCGTGCCACCGCGTGCTGCACAGCGGCGGTGGTCTCGGCGGCTACGGCGGCGGGCTCGACCGCAAGGAGTTCCTGCTGAAGCTCGAGGGCGCAATCCGCGACTAACGCTCCCGCCGCGTGGGGCCAACGTGATGACTTTTCCTGGCAGGGGGAGGAAAAGTCATCTCGGTGATTGGGGGGCCGGGGGCGGTTCGCCTAGCGCTCGCGGCGCGTGACGCCGCGGCCGGCGTGCCAGCTCTCGATCACCAGCTGGTCGCGGGACTCGTTCAGCCGCACGACGGAGAGCTCCGTGATGTCCGTTCGGAACAGGTGGGCTGGGCCCGATCCACCCTTGTCGCCGACGATCGCCGCGATCCGGTCCTGATCCTCGATCTCCTCCACGCGCCCGGCGACCTTTGCGTCGCCCGCCCAGCCCGGCGGATCCGGGGACCCGCTGTGCAGGGCAAAGCGGGGGTCACGCCGCAGGTCGAGCGCCTTCAACGCCTGCCACATGCTCCCCAGCCACAGTTCGCCCTCGGCGAAGATGACCTCGGTGCCGCTGATGCGCGGCGAGCCGTCGCGGCGCAGCGTGGCGAGGGTCTTGTGGACGTGTGCGTCGAGAAAGCTGCGAGCAAGGCTCACCAGCCCGGGCGCCTCTGTCTCGATCTGGCTCCAGCCCGCCATCTACAGCGACACGGTCTGCGGCTTCACGGCCCCCGCGCGCAGCGCCTCGAGGGCGCCGAGTGCGATCGCCAGGTCCTGGATCGCCAGCCCGGTCGAGTCGAACAGGGTGATCTCCTCCCGCGAGCCGCGCCCGGGCGCCATCCCCGCGCAGACGGCGCCCAGCTCCGTAACGTCCTCCCGGCGCACGACCCCGGCCGCGATGGCACCGGTGAGCTCCCCTCCGTGGCGAGCCTGCTCCCACTCGTCGCAGAAGATGCGGCCCTCGGCGAGCACCCGGGCGACCGCCTCGACGGTGGCCTCCGCCTTGCCCGGCCCATCGGCCCCGAGGAGGTTCAGATGCTGGCCGGGCCGCAGGGACGGCGCGGCGACCACGGTCTCTGCCCCCGGCGTCACCGTGCAGACGATGTCGCACGCGAGCGCCTCGGCCAAGTCTCCGACCTCCCACCGCAGGTCGGCCGCGGCGGCGCCGGCGGCGTCAGGGTCCGGATCGAAGCAGACGCCGGGCCCGTACTCCGCATCGGCGAGGCAGCGGCCCACCCACATACCGTGCAGCCCGCACCCGACGAGGCCGACGGTGCGCGCGTCCTCGCGCGCCAGCTCCTGGGCGGCGACGGCGGCCGCGGCGCCGGTGCGCAGTGCCGTCACGGCACGGGCGTCCAGCATCGCCAGCGGCTCTCCGGTGCCGGCATCGGAGACCAGCACGACGCCGGTCACCGTCGGCAGCCCTCGGCGCGGATTGACCGGAAACGAGGTCACCCACTTCAGCATCGCGAGCCCCTCGCCGCGCACCGGCATCGCGCGAAAGTCGCCGTTCGGAGGGCTCGGCAGGTAGACCTTTGCCGGCATCTGCCACTCGCCGCGGGCGAAGCTGACGAACCCGTCACGAACGCGCTCGACCGCGTCCGCGGGCGGGACGGCTGCCAGCACGCCGTCGTGGTCCAGTACGGGTATCGTGGCCATCAGTGCTCCACCAAGGCTCTCTAGCATGACCACGAACGGCCGGAGACGTCCCCGCCGGCCGGCGATACAGGTGATCGCCCCCGCCGCGAGCCCCGAGCAGGCCGCGGCGATCGCCGCCGCGCTGGAGCGGTTCCTGCACGACACCGCGCCCACCATCGCGCCGCGGCGCCCGGCTGCCAACCCCTGGGAGCGAGCCGCGCTCGCCGAGGGTGTCTGCCTTCAGGGACCGAATCCCTGGGGCGACCCGCAGCCGTGGGGCGGCTGACCCCGTGCGGGCAGAAGTGGATAGAACTTCGCTCACCATCCCCGAACCGGAGGAGTGAGCATGGCGGCAGTCAAGATCATCGAGCTGATCGGAACATCGAGTAAGAGCTCGGACGATGCGGTGCAGCAGGCCCTCGCCGAGGCGCGCACATCGTTGCGGAACATCAAGGCCATCGACCTCGTGTCGACCGGCCTGCGCGGCGACAATCTCGACGAATGGCGGGCGCACGTGCGAGTGGCGTTCCTGGTCGAGCGCGTAGCTGAATAGATAAGGCCGGTCGCGGCCAAGGCCGCGACCGGGTTTGCTGAAGGACAGCCCGCAATCGGGTTGGCTGAAGCACGAGGCCAAGGCCGCGACCGGGTTTACTCAAGGACAAGGGCAAGCCCGCGATCGATCGGGATTGCTGAAAGGCGACGACGGTTTCTATACTGGGGAAGGCCCGCTCAGGCGGGCCTTTCCTTTGCGCCGCGGGGGCTCAAGACCTCCGTACCGGGTGCCGATCTTGCTTCAGTGACGGGAATCACCCGAATTCCAGTCCGGATTGTGTTATTTTCTTCTCTTCCGGAGGACTTGCTCCGTCGAACCGCGAAAGGATCTGCGTGATGCCGACAGCCACAAAGAACTGGACCAGCATCGAGCTGGAGCAGATCGCCGAGGAGCTCGAGCCACAGGGGCCGGAGGCGACACTCCGCTGGATGGTCGACCAGTTCCACCCCAGCCTGTACGTCGCGTGCTCGTTCCAGCAGGAGGAGTCGGTCCTGCTCGACATGCTGCACCGCATCGAGCCCGACGTGCGCATCTTCTACCTGGACACCGACGTGCTGTTCGACGAGACCTACGAGACGCGCGACCGCTTCGTCGAGCGTTACGGGTTCAAGTTCGAGCGCTACCACAACATCAGCCTCGCCGAGCAGGCAAAGCTGCACGGCGACGAGCTGTGGAAGAGCAAGCCTGACGTGTGCTGCTCGATCCGCAAGGTGGAGCCGCTCCAGCGCGCACTGGGCTCCGTCGACGCGTGGGTGACCGGCATCCGGCGTGACCAGGCCCCCACCCGGGCCACGTCCAAGAAGGTCGAGTGGGACGACAAGTTCGGCCTCGTGAAGGCGAACCCGCTCGCGGATTGGACACTCGAGGACGTGTGGGCGTACATCCACGAGCACGATGTGCCCTACAACCCGCTGCACGACCAGAACTACCCGTCGATCGGCTGCACGCACTGCACCCGCCAGGTGATGCCTGGCGAGGACCCCCGTGCGGGCCGCTGGGCCGGGCAGGAAAAGGTCGAGTGCGGGCTGCACCCCGCCGAGGCCAAGTAGCCGCGCTGCCGCGCGGTACCTCCGGATGATCGACCCGCACGGCGGCGAGCTCGTCGACCTGCTCGCCCGCGCCGAGAAGCGCGAGCAGCTGGTCAAAGAGGCGGAGCCGCTCGGATCGATCACGCTCAGTACGCGGCAGGTGGCGGACCTCGAGCTGCTCGCGGTCGGGGGGTTCAGCCCGCTGCGCGGCTTCCAGGGCTCCGATGACTGGCAGCGCGTGGTGGACGAGATGCGGCTGTCCGACGGCCTGCCGTGGAGCATCCCGATCACGCTCGCAAGCGCCGCGGAAGCGGCGGAGGGCGACCGCCTCGGGCTGCGCGACGGCGGCGGACGCCTGCTGGGCGTGATCGACGTGGAGGAGGTCTTCGAGCGTGACCTCGAGCGCGAGGCGCGCCACGTCTACCGCACGACCGACTCAGAGCATCCTGGCGTCGCCGCGCTGAACGCCGAGGGAACACGGTGCCTGGCGGGCCCCGTGCGGGCGGTCGACCTCCCCGAGCACCCCGAGGCGTTCAAGCACTACCTGCTTCCCCCGGCGGCCTCCCGGGCCGCTTTCGGCGACCGCGGCTGGAAGACGATCGTCGGCTTCCAGACCCGCAACCCGATCCACCGGGCCCACGAGTACATCACCAAGGCGGCGCTGGAGTCGGTCGACGGCCTGTTCATCCACCCGCTGGTCGGCGAGACCAAATCCGACGACATCCCGGCGGACGTGCGGATGCG
>Ga0190275_10003029_pt1 | contig 11957 bp, 12 predicted proteins | sample Popmic550T_FD_133745 | JGI IMG/M metagenome (GOLD analysis project Ga0190275, IMG submission 133745) | Populus adjacent soil microbial communities from riparian zone of Yellowstone River, Montana, USA - 550 T | ecosystem: Environmental > Terrestrial > Soil > Riparian zone > Trees stand | place... | reverse complement strand
GATCGATGCCGGCCGGCGGACAGATGATGCCTTTCGACGCGGCGAGCTGATCGCTGAGGTTGCCCCTCGAATCGTCGTTGAGGCCGGGCGCGTTCGCCCCGGTGCCGGGCGGGCAGTCCTTTGGCGTGTCAGGTGGAAGCTGCGTCTGCTGGGCAATGGCGCCGGTCGCAGCGCCAGCCAGAGCGAGAGCGAGCAGGAATCGTCGGAGCATAGGAGCAATCCGTCAATCGGCGCCCCGCGTTGGCAACGCATCACCGCAAACCGCGTTCCCCGATGTGGAACCGGAACGGACCTTTCAGTGCATCGTTGAACGAGCATGGCGGTGCCCTTCGTTGAACGGGTTCCGCTACCCAATCGAAACTCATCAAGAAGGATGACGCCATGGGCTTCTTTTCCAAGGACATCGCGACGATGGACGACCTGTTCGTCCACACGCTGAAGGACATCTACTACGCGGAGAATCAGATCGCGAAAGCCTTGCCCGACATGATCGAGAAGGCGACCGATCCGAATCTCAAGGCGGCATTCAATAGCCATCTCGCCGAGACGCGGACGCAGATAAAGCGCGTGGAGCAGGTGTTCCAGATGCATGGTGTCAAGGTCGAGGGCGTCGACTGCCCGGCGATCGACGGCATCATCGACGAAGCTGACGAGATTGCCGGCGAGGTCGAGGACAAGCAGGTGCTCGATGCGGCCCTGATCGCCGCCGCACAGGCGGTCGAACACTACGAGATCACGCGCTACGGAACGCTGGTCGCCTGGGCGAAGCAGCTTGTCCGCAACGATTGCGCGACCGTGCTGCAGCAGAACCTCGATGAGGAAAAGGCGGCCGACAAGAAGCTGACGGCGCTCGCCGAGAGTTCGATCAATCGCAAGGCGGCGTAAGTTCGCGCTTTAGTCTCAGCAAGGCCCGCGTGCCAACCGGCGCGCGGGCTCTTCTTATTCAGCGCCGCTCGGCGGTCCAGGTGCCGGAGCACGAGCCGGCGGAGCCATCGCCTTGCCACGAGCCCTCGCCGTAGTCGCGAGACAGCCGGCCGACGCCGGTCGCGCCTTGCGAGCCAGCGGAGACCCGAACCCTCACAAGACCATTTCCGGTCACTTGGCCTTTGACATTGACGGCGAGGCTTCCTGTGTAAAAGACCTTGCCTCCGCGGATTGCCAGCCCATAACGGTATCCCCGGTCGCACGGCCCGCGGTTCGTAACAATCAGCACGCTCCAGTTGCCGTCAAAGCTTGTGCGCCCCGCCGTGCGCTCGCCGGTGCGAGCTTCGGCCGGAGAGCCGAGCGACACCGCGAGTACAAGACCGGCAAAAAGACCAGAGAGCGTCCGGATGGAAGCCATGGATACCTCGGTGGCGTTGCGTCATGCGAAGATGCATACCGGCGGGGGTGAATCAAGGCCAATGCCCCTGCGCAAGACGTAAGTGTGAGAACGTGTGATGGAAGAGCCTCGTGACGATGCGACGACAGGCGACGACTTCGCCTATTCATATAGGTCGTCGCTGCTCGCCGCTCCGTTCGAATTCCGGCTGACATCCGACGCGCTTCACTGGCGAAAGGGCGGCGCCAGCGGGCACACGCTCTACCGCAATATTCGCCGGGTCCGGCTCAGCTACCGGCCGCTGACGATGCAGAATCACCGCTTTGTCGCCGAGATCTGGTCGGACGGACCCAAGCTCACGATCTCTTCGACGTCCTGGAAGAGCATGGTCGAGCATGAGCGGCTCGATTCGCGGTACCGCGTCTTTATAGCGGAGCTGTGTCGACGCATCGGGGCTGCCCAAGGACAGACACGGCTTCAAACCGGCTCACCGCCGATCATGTACTGGATCGGCGTCGTCGTGTTTGTCGGCGCGTCGCTTGCCCTTGCCAGCCTGATCGTCCGCGCGCTCCAGTTCGCGGCCTGGAGCGCGGCGGCGTTCATCGCCGCCTTTCTCGGCCTGCTCCTGTGGCAGGCCGGCACGTTCTTCCGCCGCAACCGCCCCGGCGTGTTTCCTCCGGACGCGGTCCCGGAGGCAGTGCTACCCCGCGGGTAGTGGCGGCTTGCGCACCACCAGCACCGAGCATTTGGCGTAGCGCACCATGTGGCCGGCGTTCGAGCCGAGGAAGTAGGTCTTCATCGCGGGGCGGTGCGAGCTCATGACGATGACATCGCAGCCGAACACCTTCGCCTCTTCCAAAACCTCGTGATAGATTCCGCCTTGCCGCACGACGGTCGAGACCTTCGCGGCATCGAGCCCGCTGTCCTTGGCGATTGTGGCCAGCGCTTCCTCGGCAGAGCCGCGCTGCTGCACGTCGAAATCCGGCGGGACGTACTCGGCGAGCATCACCGGCGTCATCGGGATGACGTTGATCAGCCGTACCGCGCCCCCCGAGGCGCTGGCGAGCTCGACGGCCGTATCGAGTGCAGGCTTGACGAAATCCGGGTCGGCAAGATCGACCGGGACCAGTATCCGTTGAAACATGGCGAGCTCCTCCCAGCAGCACACCGATGCGATAGTCTGCCACAACGAAAGGGCGTGGCCTATCAGTCGTTGGAGGGGAGTTCCCCCGCCGTTTCGCGGCGACGCAGCAGGTCGCCTGCGATGTCCGAGAGGGCGGGCTTTGGCAGCGCCGCGAAGGGCAGGGGTCGGGCCACCTCGATAGCGGCGAGCCCAAGACGGGCCGTCAGCAGGCCGTTCAGCACCCCCTCGCCAAGCCGGGCCGAGAGCTTGGCGGCGATGCCGTGACCGAGCATCTGCTGGATCAGGCTGTCGCCGGCCGCGAGCGTGCCGGTGACGGTGAGGTGGGTGATGATGTGGCGCAGCAGCCTGATCATGCCGAGAAAGCCGGGCCGCCCCCCGTAGAGCGCTGCGAGCCGGCGGATCATGCCCAGCGCTGCGAACAGCACGAAGGCGAGATCGACCGCCGCGCGCGGGCTGACCGCGGTCACCACCGACACCCGGGTCGCCGTGCGGGCGACCAGGCGGGAAGCCTCCTGATCGAGTGGCGCCATCAAGCCGCGCTCCGCGATGTGCAGGAGGTCGCGGCCGTCGATAATTTCCGTCAGATGTGTTTCCAGCTCGCCGCGGCTGCGTGCCAGTTGCGGCGTTGCGGAGAGCTTCGCGGTCAATTCGCGCACGATCGCGCGCGCCGCATCGCGATCATCCTCGGCAAGCGCCAGCTCGGCGCGCGCGCGAAGCTTCTCGATCGAGGCGAGGCGGAACAGCCCCGCGATTTCGCGAGCGCAGATGACCAGGAGGGCGAGGCCTGCAAGCGCGGCGAGCACAGCGCCAAAGGTGCCGAGCCAGGTCGCGCGCGCATAGAGCTCCTCGATGAGCGCCGTCGTGGCAAGTCCCGTGCCGAGCGCGACGAGGCCGCCGAGCGCAGACCAGAAAACCTTGCCCCAGGGAAAGCGACGCTTCGCCGGAAGCGGTGTCTCGACCGGAACAGGAAGATCGAAATCCTCCGGCTGCGGGACCACGCGCACTGTGCCGCGCACGGCGCGCGCATTTTCGTCCGCCACGATCACGTGCGGATCGTCGAGGCGAAATGCCACGGGTTTGCGACTCATGCGAGGCGGTCTCCGAGCAGGAATTGCAGCGCACGGTCGAGGCGGATGTGGGGCAGGGTGGGTGCGCCGGCCGGACCTGGCTCGGTGCGCGGCGGGCGGAAGCGCAGAAAACGATAGTCGGTCTCGTCCGCCTTGGTCAGGCCGGTGAAATTCTTGAACAGCACTGCGGGATCGTCCGGTAAATCGCCCGGAAACGCGGCGATCTCGGTCTCGCCGTCGAAGCTGTCGGACCCGAGCCGCTCGCCCGCAAGCGGCGTGCCCGTGATGGCGGCAAGCTTGTCGCGGCCACGCGCCACCATCGCCTCGTGTGTTGCCCGGACGGCCGCGAGCGCGACGACATCGACGCTTGCGCCGGAGAATTTAGCGCGCTCGACGGCGCGCTCGGTCATGCGCGCAAGGAAGCGCTCCAGCCGGTCGTGGTTCGAATGATGGAGATGATCCGCCTTGGTTGCGGCGAACAGGATGCGGTCGATGCGCGGCCGGAACAGCGCGCTGGCGATCGTCGATCGCCCGGTGCGGAATGAGCCGAGAATCGCGGCGAGCGCGCCTTCCAGATCCTTCACGGCATCCGGCCCCGCGTTGAAGGCCGCGAGTGCATCGACGAGAACGATCTGGCGATCGAGGCGCGCGAAGTGCTCCCGGTAGAACGGCCGCACCACCACGTCCTTATACGCCTCGTAGCGGCGCTCCATCATCGCATGCAGCGATCCGGCGGAAGCGGGCGCGGGGGTGGACAATTCGAGCGGCGCGAAGGTGAGCGCGGGCGAGCCCGCAAGATCGCCCGGCATCAGGAAGCGGCCGGGCGGAAGCAACCGCATCGCGTAGCGCTCGTCGCGGCAGGCCTTCAGGTATTCGGTGAACAGCTGCGCGGCCTGTAGCGCGGCCTGCTCGTTCTCCGGACCAACCGCATTGAGCGTCGCCAGATGCTTGTGCCAGCGCGACGCCAGCAGGGCGCGCGGACCCGAATGCGACAGCCGCAAGGTGTCGGCAGACCACTGTGAATAGCTGGTGGCGAGCAGCGGCAGATCGAGCAGCCACTCGCCCGGATAATCCACGATATCGAGGGTGAGCGTGCGGTCGCGGCCGCTGCGCGCCGACTGATAGTCGATGGCAACTCGCAGCTCGCTGACCCGGCTGGTCGACTCGGGCCAGCGGCGCTCCTCGGTGAGCGCGCGCACGTGCGTCTCGTAGTCGAAACGCGGCACCGCATCGTCGGGCTGCGGCTCGAGCCGCGCACGGGCGATGCGCCCGCTCGACAGCGGCTCGAACACCGGCAAACGTCCGCCATGCAGCAGGTGATGCACCAGCGCCGTGATGAACACGGTCTTGCCGGCGCCGGAGAGGCCGGTCACGCCCAAGCGGACGGTCGGATTGAACAGGCCCGCGCCGAATTCGCCCAGCGCGCGCCCGGCAAGCCGGATTTCCTCCGCTATATTGATCAGGGAAGCCATCGTGCGGCTTTGAGATAATCCGCCGCGGCCGGTTTCACCAGTCAGGCGGTTTCGCTGTCCAGCGCCTTCGGCAGCACGAACCGGTCGAGCCGGCCGGACTTGGGGTGGATCTTGCTCCAATCGTCGAGCGGAAAATCGATCACCGCCAGCGCCGCGGTCGGGAATTTCTCGATCAGGCGCTGGCGTGCGTCGACATCGCCGGACGCCATCAGCAGCGACGCGAGGTCGGAGATCGAAGGATTATGGCCGGCGAGGAGCAGGTTATGGGCGGAGCGCGGGGCCTCCGTGATCACCTTGAGAAGCTCTTCGGCATCCGTCTCGTAAATCCGGGCGTCGGGCATGGTTTTCGGTTGCTTTGCGAACGCCGGTAGCATCAGCGCAAGCGTTTCGGTCACGCGTGTCGCCGGTGACGCGATGACCAGGTCGGGCACGAGCCCATGCCGGGCCATATAGCTGCCCATCTTCGGCGCGGCCTCGCGCCCGCGCGCGCTCAAGGGCCGGTCCTGATCGCGCGTGCCCGGCGCGGACCAATCGGATTTGGCGTGACGCAACAACATCAGGCGGCGCATGGTGCACTCCTGTTCCGGCAGTATGCCGCGACGGGCGGCTTGCGAGAACCCTGGCAGCGCGGCATCAAGGGACGATGACCGAGCCCAAAACCTGGTACGCGGCGACCGCGGTCGCTGCGCCGGAGCGTCCGGCGCTCAACCACGACCTCGACGCGGATGTCTGCGTCATCGGGGCGGGGCTGGCGGGGTTGACGGTTGCCCGCGAAGTCGCGCGGCGCGGCTGGTCGGTCGCCGTTCTGGACGCGGGCGAGGTCGCGGGTGGCGCCTCGGGGCGCAATGCGGGCTTCGTATCGCCGGGATTTGCCGAGCGCATTGACGCGATCGTGGAGCGCGTCGGCCTGCCGCGCGCGAAGGAATTGTGGGCGCTTTCGCTCTCCGGCGTCGATTACATCCGCCGCGTGATCAGCGAAAACGGCATGCCCGGCGTCGAGCCGCGCGACGGCCGCCTGTCGGTCCGCCGTACCGACGATGAGCCGAAGTTGCTCGAGCATGCCGCGATGCTGCGCGTCGATTTCGGCGCGGACGTCGAGGCGTGGCCGGCCGACCAGGTGCGCGAGGTGCTGCGCAGCCCATACTACTTCCAGGGCATTCATTTTGCGCAGGCGTTTCACATTCATCCGCTCAACTACGCGCTGGGCCTCGCCGCCGATGCGGAGAAACATGGCGCGCGGATCTTCCAGAACACGCAAGCAACCGGCATCGATCCAGCGGGCGTGCGCAAGCGCGTGCAGACGACCGGCGGTCTGGTGCGGGCGCGGCATGTCGTGCTTGCCGGCAGTAACGGCATCGGGCCGATCGATGGCGAGCTCGCCGCGACGGTGCTGCCGATTTCGACCTACATCGGGGTGACCGCCGCGCTCGGGGAGAAGTTGTTCGAGGCGGTGCGCTATACCGGCGCGGTCGCCGACACGCGACGCGCGTGCGATTATTACCGCATCGTCGACGATGACCGGTTGCTGTGGGGCGGCCGCATCAGCACGCGCACTTCCGAGCCGCGCCGGCTCAAGGCGCAGATCCGGCGCGACATCCTGACGGTCTATCCGCAGCTCGGCGATGTCGAGATCGAGCACGCGTGGGCCGGGACGATGGCCTACGCGGTACACAAGATGCCGCAGATCGGCGAGCTTGCGCCCGGCTACTGGCTTGCGAGCGCCTTCGGCGGGCACGGCCTCAACACCACCGCGATGGCTGGCGAGATCATCGCGCGCGCCATCCTGGATGGCGACGACCGCTGGCGGCTGTTTTCGTCCTACGAGCTGGTCTGGGCCGGCGGAGGGTTCGGACGCACGGCAGCGCAGACCTCGTTTTGGCTGATGCAGCGGCGCGATGCCGTCACCGAACGGATTTCGCGCTATCGCGATCAGGCGCGGCGCGAGTCCGAGGCGCGGCAGGCGCGCTATGAAGCCGAGAAAGCGGCGCGCAAGGCGGAGGCCGAAGCACGGCGCGCCGAGGAAGAGGCAAGACGCGTCGCCGAGAAGGAAGCGCGGCGCCTTGCCGCCGAAGAAGCCCGCCGCGTTGCGGCCGAGAACGCGCGTCTCGCGAAGGAAGAAGTGGAGAGGCTGAGAGAAGAGCGCCGGCTTGCCGCCGAGGAGGCGAAGCGCGCCGCGGAAGCGCAGGTCATGCGCGACGCTGCCGAGGCCGCCGCGACGCTGGTGCGGCAGGTCGAGGCTCACAAGGCGCTGACAGCCGGGGGCGAAGCGCAACACGCAACGCAGCCCACGCATGGGTCCAGCGGCGAAAGCGCCGCCGCGCCACAGCCGACTGAGTCCTCGGACGAAACAGTAGAACAGTCGCGTAAGCGGCGAAGATCAAAGAAGAAAAAGGCGGTCAGCGAGCCCGCGCCGCCGGCGACATGACCCGGGGCGGTTCAACCATTTTCTCAAACCCGAGCGCACGCAACACGCCCGGATCAAGATCGGCGCTTCCGTCGCGCTCCACCAGTGAAAATCCAGGGCTCCCGCTATGGACCCAGGCAGCCCAGGCGAAGCCGCGGGCTTCTGCTTCCTCGCGGACATCAGAGAGCCAGCGCAGCCGGTCGGCCTGACGGGCCGCGCCGGCGCGCTGCGCGCTGTCCATCACGCCAAATTCACCGAGGAGGACACGGTGCGCCGGCACGGAATGCTCGCGCGCCCAGCGCGCCACCTTGTCGAAGTCGCTCGCAATATGAGCGCGTTCGAACGAAGACGCGCGATAGCTTTCGAGGTCGTGGCGTGCCTTGGTCTTTGCCTGTAGCAACTCTGACGGGTTGATCTTCGCGGCTGCGATCGTCGCCGAGGTCGCCTCGATGCTCTCTGCCATCGGCCTCGCCCGCGCCGGATAGGGCACATCGGTCAGGTACTGCGCGGCCATTCCGGCCATTCCCTGATGGGTGAACTGCCACGGCCGGTAGTAGTGAAACGAAAACAGGATGTTCGGATCGTCGCGGTATCCGTCGAGCGTGATGGTTCCGTCGAAATTACCTTCCTCGCCGCCGTCGAGCACCAGCAAGAGCTTGGGCGCTGCCTTGCGAACCGTCGAATAGGCTGCGTCAAGCATCGGCCGCCAGGTGCGCGCGCGTGGCGGCGGCTCGTTCATCAATTCGAGCGCGATCCGCGAGGACTGCAACGCGTTGAGCGCCGTGGCGGTGCCCGCAAGCAGCCGCAGGTAATCCTTGAACAATGGCGCGTCGGGCGCGGCCGCAATCTTGGCGCCAAGATAATCGGGGTGCATGTCGCTCGGATGGAAGTCGACGATTACCGAGAGATCGTGGGACAGGATCAGGCGGACGTAATTGACGAGCTTCCGGGTGAGTTCGTCGCGCCGCGACCCGTCCCATTGCAGGAAGGGTCCGGGGTCGACGGCGAAGCGCACGAAATCGAACCCGGTGTGGCGGAGCGCCTTCAACTCGCGGGCAAAGGCAGCGTCCGAATAGGTGAATGGCGGAAAGACGAAGTTCTTTGACGGGGCAGGCTCGAGCGGCGCCCACATCATGACGTGACTGATGCCGATGCCGCGCCGGAATTTGGCCTCGCCCGCGTCCTTGGCATGAGCTGCGCAGACAACGAGACAAGTGGCAACGAGCCCAAAGAGCAGCGAAACGAAATATCTCGATGGATCGCGCATGTCAGGTTGAAGAAGCGGCTTCAGGCTTGCGCACCAGGATTTCGACCGTCTGAAACAGCCTCACCGGCAGCTCGACCACGCTCTTCCGCAGCGCGGACGGCAACACGCGCAAACGGCGCAGCGACGGATGCTCGGCCGAGACCGGCGTCACGGCGAAACCCCTCTGGCTGAAGCTGCGCCGCACATCGCGGAACGACCGGTAGAAGGTCTCGTTGTTGCAGTATTCGTAATAAGCCTGCGTCTTTCGCCCACGAGTCGCCTCGGCGAGCCAGCCCCATCCCGGTTCGATGCCGCATGCGACAAACGCCGCGATCATCCATTTGCGGCTGAGGTTCTTCGGCAGCCAATGGACGAAGGGCATGAAGAGGTGCGGCTCGATCGGGCGCAACTGGCCCGGATAGACGTGAAAGCCGCATCCGCCCGGCGCGGTGACGCGCGCGACCTCGCGCGTGACCGCATCGATGTCGGCAACATGCTCGAGCACATAGTGCGTGAAGACGAAGTGGAAGAAGTCCGCCGGGAGCGTGGTCTCGCTGTTGGCCGAAATGGGCGCGATGACTCGCGCGTAGTCATGGCCGTGCGCCTGCAGCAGCTTCCGGCCGCGCTCGGCCGCTTCCTGTCGAATCTCGGCGCCGAACGCGTTATAGCCCGCGTCGCGCAGCCAGGCGACATACTCGCCGCGCCCGCTGCCCCAATCGAGCACGTTCATCTCGTATCTCTGAAGGCCGAGCCGCACGCGCGTCTCTTCGAGATAGCGGATGACCTCGGCATTCGGCCGGAAGGTGGCAAATTCTGCTTCGGTAAGAGGGTCGTCGTAATTGCTCACTTTGACCTCCGGCGCGGGCCATAGTGTCCCGATTCCGAAGTTCGCCCTACCTTGCAGCACGCTCAGATGCGAACTTCGGAATCGATAAGGACACTAGCAACGTTATGAATCTAGTGCCCTTTTGAACCTGAAGTTCGCAACCGTGTTTGCGGCTTGGTGAGTGCGAACTTCAGGTTCAGGGCACTAGCGGACACTGGAGCAATTCGCGGGCCTCCGCACGCGCAGGGGAGCGGCGCGTGAAGCCAAATCGGCCGTTAACGTAAATGGCGGCGGGACTTGGCTACCAGCCGTGGCGAAGATTCCGCTGTGCCGATAAGAAGACAGAATGAATCGCATCATCGAACTCTGCCTCGACACCTTCGGCGACATCACCGAGGGAGCGGATGGCAAGCCGCTGCATGCCGCGCAGGTCATCCGCAATCTCGTCAATGAGGCAGTTCTCGCCGACGACGTCGGGGTCGACGCCATCGGCGTCGGCGAGCACCACCGTGCGGATTTCGCGATCTCCGCGCCGGAAATCGTGCTGGCCGCGATCGCAAGCCGGACCAAGCGCATCCGGCTTGGCTCGGCCGTGACGGTGTTGTCCTCCGACGATCCGATCCGGGTGTTCCAGCGGTTCTCCACTATCGACGCGATCTCGAACGGGCGCGCCGAGGTCATCCTCGGGCGCGGTTCCTTCACCGAGTCGTTTCCGTTGTTCGGCTTCGACCTCAAACAGTACGAGGAGCTGTTCAACGAGAAGCTCGATTTGTTCGCCGCCGTGCTCAAGGAACAGCCGGTGACCTGGCAGGGCGCGCTGCGGCCACCGCTGACGGACCAGAGCGTCCATCCGAAAACGGAATCCGGCCGCCTGACGACCTGGATCGGCGTGGGTGGCACGCCGCAGTCGGTCATGCGCGCCGCGCACTACGGCATGCCGATGATGCTCGCCATTATCGGGGGCGACCCGAAGCGCTTCGTGCCGTTCGCGGATCTCTATCGCCGCGCTCTCAAAGAGACGGGAAAAGACGAACTGCCGGTCGGGGTGCATTCGCACGGCTACGTCGCCGACACCGACGCGCAGGCGCGCGACGAGTTGTTCACCGACTATAAGCGCATGCGCGACAAGATCGGCGCCGAGCGCGGCTGGCCGCCGATGAGCCGCGCCGACTTCGAACGCGAAATCGAGCACGGCTCGCTCTATGTCGGCTCACCCGAAACGGTCGCGCGCAAGATCGCCGGCACCATCAAGATGTTCGATCTGTCCCGCTTCACGATGAAATACAGCGCGGGGCCTTTGCCGCACGAGAAGGCGATGCGCTGCATCGAGCTTTACGGGCGGAAGGTGATGCCGCTGGTGCGGGAGATGGTGGGGTGAGAGCGGGGATCAGCGCCCCTCGCGTCTTGCCATGAAAGCAAGCCGCTCGAACAGGTGCACATCCTGCTCGTTCTTGATCAGCGCGCCGTGCAGCGGGGGGATCAGCTTCTTCGGATCGCGCTCGCGCAACGTCTCCGGGCCGATGTCCTCGACCATCAGCAGCTTCAGCCAGTCCAGCAACTCGGAGGTGGATGGCTTCTTCTTCATCCCCGGCACTTCGCGGATCTCGTAGAACAACTTCAACGCCTCGGCGACCAGACGCTGCTTGATGCCCGGGAAATGCACGTCGACGATCGCCGCCATGGTGTCGGGATCGGGGAAGCGGATGTAGTGGAAGAAGCAGCGGCGCAGGAACGCGTCCGGCAGCTCCTTTTCGTTGTTCGACGTGATGACGACGATCGGCCGGCGCCGCGCGTGCACGGTCTCGCCGGTCTCGTAGACGAAGAACTCCATGCGATCGAGTTCCTGCAGCAGGTCGTTGGGAAACTCGATGTCGGCCTTGTCGATCTCGTCGATCAGCAGCACCGGACGCTCGTCGGCGACGAACGCATCCCACAGCTTGCCGCGCTTGATGTAGTTGCGGATGTCGGCAACGCGCTTGTCTCCGAGCTGGCTGTCGCGCAGGCGCGAGACGGCGTCGTATTCGTAGAGGCCCTGCAGCGCCTTGGTGGTCGACTTGATGTGCCACTCGATCAGCGAGGCCGACAGCGCCTTGGCGATTTCGAGCGCCAGCACGGTCTTGCCGGTGCCGGGCTCGCCCTTGACAAGCAGCGGCCGCTCCAGCGTGATCGCCGCATTCACCGCGACCTTCAGGTCGTCGGTCGCCACATAGGCTTTCGTGCCTTCAAAGCGCATGCTCGCTCCTGCTTTTCGCGGCGCACCCTAGTTCCCGGGCCAGCGCCCGGCAAGCAACGGATAACGCCGCTTTCGCGGGATTGTGAGAGCAATTGAACCCCTTCGGGCGTTCAATCGTATATGAAGGGACATGGCGACCTGGGAGGTCACTGATGTTCCGCCGTCTTCTGATTTCCGCATTCATGCTCGCGGTTGTGCTTGGCAGCGCCTCGGCGCAGGAGAAAACCGCGAAGGCGATCTTCGG